>ERZ1106963.1733-NODE-1733-length-24844-cov-8.967728_pt1 | contig 24844 bp, 20 predicted proteins | sample MGYA00403681_ERZ1106963 | MGnify/ENA primary metagenome ERZ1106963 (study PRJEB35170, sample SAMEA104062407) | human gut metagenome | biome: human gut; feature: human-associated habitat; material: faeces | place: Denmark | collected 2012-05-03 ...
TTGCAGGGTCAAGGGACAGCGTCCCTTGTGGGGTTTGGGGCAACGCCCCAACTGTCCCTCGTCCGACCAATCCCAAGGAAGCCGCCAACAAAGGCGCAGGCAGCGCAGCGTCCCTGCCAGTAACTTTGCGCGTCCGCAGACGCGCCCCCAAGCTGCTTTCCCCCCCAAGCTTCCGTGAAGAACTTTTTTGTGTACGCATTTTGTGCATGAACGCATATGCGCTGGGATATGATAGGAATACGCACCCGGAAAGGATGCAGGAAAGAGAGGAAAGACGCATGGAAGAACGCAAATGTGTCGGTTGGCAGGAACAGGAGACGTCCCGCCTGTTTTCCGCTGTGCAGGAGGCGCGGGGCAGCGGCGCACCGCTTCGGCAAGTGTTCGAGGACTTATCCGTGGACTTGGGACGCAAACCCAACAGCATTCGCAACTACTATTACGCCTGCTTGCGGAATCAGGAGCAGAATACACCGCGTGTACAGGCGTTCATTCCCTTCACGGAGGCGGAGACGCATGACCTCTTGCGTCAGGTGCTGACGGGCTGCGGGCAGGGCATGAGCGTCCGCGCATGTGTCATGCGGATGGCAGACGGCGACCACAGCCGGATGCTGCGTTATCAGAATAAATACCGCGCGATTTTGAAGCATCATCCGGAGATGATTGCGCAGGTGCGGCAGGAGCTGCTGGCAGAGGGCGTTGCTGCGCCTGCGCAGGGGAAGAATCCGCCTGATGAGGCAGAGAACCGCGCCGCGTCCCAGATGATGGCGGAACCGTGCGTGCTGAAAATGCTGGAAGGCATGAAGGAACTGCTTCAGCGGGCGTCGGCGGTGGAGGAGAAGGAGCAATTGCAGCGTTCGCTCGATCGAATGCGCGTGGAGCAGGATTTGCGGCGGATTGCGTGGGAGAAAGATTATGACGCGGCTGTGCAGCTGATTCGGGAGATGCAGGGCTGCTTGGAAAGCGTTCGTAATTCGCTGGACGGGGAGAAGCGCTGCGATGTGGAGGATTGCCTTGCGAAAGCCGCCTCGTTCGCCCAATAAACACGCGGGAGAAGCATGAAAGTGTCACCGATTGAATCGCGTGTAAGGGCTAAGGTGGAAGACTTCGGCACGCTTCATTCGCCCCTTGCGTTCCCCCGAAAAATGCGGTATACTGTCCTTGTAAAGGGGGCATCCACATGGAAATCGGAATTCGGCTGCATGATACGGCGGGGAGTAATTTGGATGAACACCTGCGTAACGCAAGGGAGCAGGGGTTTTCCTGTGTTCATATCGCGATGAGCAAGGTCGTGCCGGGGTTTAAGATGGCGGATGCGCCGGAACTGCTGACGGACGCGCTGGCGGATGAGGTGCGCGGGCTGCTGGAGAAGTACAATCAACGGTGCGTGCTGCTGGGGTGCTATTTGAACCTGTGCAGCCCCGATCTGTCGGCGCACGAGCGCACGCTGATGAATTATCGTGCGCATTTGCGGTTTGGCAAAAAAATCGGCGCGCTGATGGTCGGCACGGAAACCGGCGCGCCCAATATCGGTTACAAATCCTGCCCGGAGTGCCGGACGGAGGAGAGTCTGCGCCTGTTTATTGAGCGCGTGAAGCCTGTTGTCCGCTGGGCGGAGGAAGAGGGCATGATGCTTGCTATCGAGCCGGTCACGCGGCACATCGTCTGCACGGCGGAAAGGTGTCAGCGGGTGCTGGCGGAGGTGCACTCCGAAAACCTGCGGGTTATTCTTGACGCGGTGAACCTGCTCGACCGCGAGAACGTCCATCAGGCGCAAGAAGTCGTAACGGATGCGGTTGCGCGTCTGGGGGATTCCGCCGAGTTGCTGCACATCAAGGATTTCCTGCCCGATGGTACGGACGAGTGCGCGTGGGCGCGGCAGAATATCGCGAATGTCAACATGTTTGATGGGCTGCTGTCGATTGCGCCGGGGCTGGGGCAGATGGATTACCGCCCGCTGATGCAGCTCGCGAAGCGCCGGAATCTGCCGATGACGCTGGAGAACACAAATCCGCAGAACGCGGTGTCGGCGCGCCGTACACTCGAAAAGACGCTGGAGGAATGCTGAATGGCAATGGATTTGCAGCGCCTGATGAGTCTGCTGCGCCAGTGTATGCAGCGCTACGATATGGTGTCGGCGGGGGATAAAATCGCGGTCGGACTGTCCGGCGGCAAGGATAGCTTGACGCTGCTGATGGGCCTAAAGCACCTCCAGCGGTTCTATCCCGTGCCGTACGGGCTGTGCGCGATTCACGTCGGCAGCGGTGCGCCGGGCAGCGAGGCAGACGTGGAGACGATGCGGCGGTTCTGCGAAGGATTAGACGTGCCGTTCTATTTCGTGGATGCAAAGGTGTACCAGATTGTGTTTGAAATCCGCAAGGAGAAGCACCCGTGCAGCCTGTGCGCCAAGCTCCGGCGCGGCGCGCTCAACGACAAGGCAATGGCGCTGGGATGCAATAAAATCGCGTATGCGCACCATCAGGACGACTTCATCGAAACGAGCCTGATGAACCTAATGCTGGAGGGGCACTACGACTGCTTCCCGCCCGTGACGCACCTCGACCGCACGAACCTGCAAGTCCTTCGCCCCATGCTCATGGTCAAGGAGCGCGACGTGATTGGCTTTGCGCGGAGGGAGAATCTGCCTGTCGTCAAGAATCCATGCCCTGCCGATGGGCATACGCGCCGGCAGGATGTGAAGGACTTCATCCGGCGCAGTCGCGACGTCTTTCCGCAGGGACGCGAATGCCTATATGCATCGCTGCTGGACTATTTCGACCGAAATGTGACGAAAAATGCAAAAAACGGGTAAAAATCCTCCGAAAACGATATCTTTGGTGAAAAACAACAAAAGCTTTCGTAAAAAATACGAAAAAATGGCGCATTTAGCCGAAAAAAATGTACAAAACGCCCGAAAACAGGGAAGTAATGCTGTAATGATGACAAGTAACCTACTTGACACCATCCGAAAGTAGTGTATAATGGACAATATACATTGGTATAGGTCTCTGATTGCAAAGGTGCAGTTTGTCCACCTGCCAATGTATAAGAATGGCTGAAGTGTCACTAAGAACCGAATTTGGCAGATGCGAAATGCCCTCCGACGCAAAATTATCGGGGGGGGTATTTTGTCTGCCAATTTTGCAACCTCTGGTTTCACACCGCCCGATGGAAAGTAGGACAAGCCGATGATTACCATGCAGGAAATGGAGAAGGAGCTGGCCATTTACCGCAAGAACTTTACCGCGGTTCGCCTCATCAGCGAGGCAGATATCTTGCGTACAATTGAAGCGCGCAAGCACAATCCGGCTTCACGCGCCTGCCCCTGCCGGGATGGGCGGATGACATCGCAGGGATGCCGAAACTGCATCGTTCTCCGGGCGTACATGGAGAAATGCAAGAAAATCAAGCTCGAATATGATGATCCGAATGTCTATCAGGTGACAGCGCGTTACCTGCATGTCGAGGGCGGGCGCTATGTGCTGGAACTGGTGCAGAAACTTGACGACGACATGATGATTGACGCCGAGTCGGGCGAGAAGCTTGCCAATCGCCTGTCCAGTTATGAGGACAAGCTGTACCACGATGCGCTCACGGGGACGCTCAACCGCCGCTATTACGAGGAACACATGTGCAAAACCGTCTATGAGGCGGGCATTGCCATGATTGATGTGGATAACTTCAAACTTTATAATGATGTTTTCGGGCATCGCGCGGGCGATGTTGTGCTGGAGACGATGGCGCAGTCCGTTAAGCTGCATACCGCGAGCGGCGATCTGCTGGTGCGCCTGGGCGGAGACGAGTTCCTGCTGGTTATGCCCGGCATCCCCGCTGACCGCCTGTACAGCCGCCTGCTGCAAGTGAGCGAGGCGGTGCACAATACGCCTGTGCCGGGGTACACGAATCTGCAAATTTCGATTAGCATCGGCGGCGTGATGGGCAACGGCCGCCTGCTGGAAACTGCCGTGGAGCAGGCTGACCAGCTGATGTATCAGGCGAAAACGCGCACGAACATGGTTATGACGGAGATGATGCTGGCGCAGTCGTCGGAGCAGGAGAATGAGCTGCACGCGCGGAAAGAGCGCATCCTGATTGTGGATGACTCGGAGTTGAACCGCGCGCTGCTGACGGAAATGCTGGAGGACGACTACGAAATTCTGGAAGCTGCGAACGGGCAGGAGTGCATGGACATTCTGAACGCGGGCAGCGATAAAATTTCGCTGATGCTGCTGGATCTGCTGATGCCTGTGATGGACGGCTTCGAGGTGCTGGCGTCGATGAACCGCAGCCACATGCTGGAAAATCTGCCGGTTATCATGATATCCAGCGAGGACTCGGATGCTTTTATCCGCCGCGCCTACGAGCAGGGCGTGAGCGACTACATCAGCCGCCCGTTCGATGCGAAAGTAGTCTATCGGCGCGTTTACAACACCATTAAGCTGTACGCCAAGCAGCGTCGTCTGGTGTCAATGGTCACGAGCCAAATCCTCGAAAAAGAAAAGAACAACATGCTGCTGATTAACATCCTGAGCCATGTGGTGGAGTTCCGGAACGGTCAAAACGGCTCGCATGTGCAGCATATGCGGCAACTGTCGGAGCGGCTTCTGGAGATGCTGTGTGCCAAAACCGACCGCTACCGCCTGACCCCGCAGGACTGCAACCTGATTGCCCTTGCGTCGTCAATGCACGATATTGGTAAAATCGCCATTGACGCAAAAATTCTGAATAAACCCGGAAAGCTGACACCGGAAGAGTTCGAGCAGATGAAGCAGCACACGATTCTTGGCGCGAAGATGCTCGACGACCTTGCGGCGCACCACAACGAGAAGCTGGTGCGCACGGCATGCGACATTTGCCGCTGGCACCACGAGCGCTATGATGGGCACGGATATCCCGACGGTCTGGTGGGGGACGAAATCCCGATTTCGGCGCAGGTCGTTTCGCTGGCGGATGTGTACGATGCACTCATCAGTGAGCGCGTCTACAAACCCGCGTACAGCCACGAACAGGCGATGGCTATGATCCTGAACGGCGAGTGCGGCGTGTTTAATCCGCTGCTGATTGAGTGCCTGAAGGAACTTCAGGAGACGCTGCGGCGCGAGCTTGAAGTGGCGCCGTTTGACGCGAAGCGCGAAAAAGCACCGGGCGACGGCAAAAAAACTGTAGAATCCAAAGAATAAAAGACGACCCGACTGCCGGCAATATCGGCGGTCGGGTCGATTGATTTACCATTGGTTAACGTGTACGCGGTTTTCTTCGTAGCGGCTGGGGCGCACTGCACGCATGTCGATATCCTCCGCCGGATAGCCGAGCGCGAGTATCGAGTGCGGTACAATCGTCTCCGGCAGCTGGAAAATTGCCGCCTGCCGCTTCACGCGCTTTTCGTCCGGCCAAGTGCCGAGCCAGACTGATCCGATGCCGAGGTCGTTCGCCGCTAACGTCATGTTCTGCGCGGCAATCGCGGCGTCAATCACCCAGAAATCCGGCGCGGGCGGAAAAGCGCGGTCGAGGTCGCCGCAGACAAGAATCGCCGCCGCTGCCTGATTCAGCATCCGCGCGACGCGCCCGTTCGCTTCCGCCATCTGCGCGAGCTTTTCCCGGTCGGTTACGACAATGAACGCCCATTCGCGGGCGTTGACGGCGCACGGCCCGCTCATCGCGGCTTCGAGAATGGTGTGGAGTTTGTCGGGTTCAATCGGCTTGTCGGCAAATTTGCGCACGCTGCGGCGGGTGAGGATGTTCTGCATGGTTTCCATGGAAATTAGGCTCCTTTCAATGATGATATATAGTGTGCTTTTTGCATTGCGCGGGGAGTTTCGCCTCTGCGGACGCGATTCCACTGCGACCAATAAAGTTTCGTGAGAAAATGTCAGCAGCGGAAGCATACGCTACCATCCTCAGCATAACACATTTGTGCGCGCAAGACAACGCGCGCCACCGAAAAAATCGCGGGTGGAAAATTGTGCAGCCGCGAAGTTTCCCGGCGGGTCATGTACAAATGGGAAAGAATGCGGTATAATAAAACATGAGCCGCGAGGAACGGCTCGGAAAGGATGAAACACCAATGCTCGATCAGAACGTTGCACGGGAAGTATTGCAGGAAGCGGTACGCACCGGCGGTGATTTCGCTGAAATTTTCATGGAAGACCGCATTGACCACGCAATGGGGATGCGCTCTCATAAGCTGGAAAGCGCGACGACCAGCCGGACGCACGGCGCGGGCGTGCGCGTGTTCAGCGGTACGAATGCGATTTATGTCTACACCAACGATACCAGCCGGGAAGGGCTGATGAACTGCGCGCGGCAGGCAGCGGCGGCGGTGCGCGGCGGCAAGGGCTGCGTCGTTGCGCCGTTTAAGCCGTGGGATGCCTCCCGCCCGGAAGAAATTCTGCTCCTGCCGACTGACGTGAAGGCGGCGCTCAAAGCGGAGAAGCTCCGCGCGGCGGAAGCGGCGGCGCGCAGTGTCTCCCCGGAAATTGTGCAGGTGATGGCGAATTATGGCGACCATGTGCAGGATGTGTGCATCTGCAATACCGAGGGCGTGTTCGTGACTGACCGCCGTGTGCAGACGCGCCTGCGCGTGAGTGCGATTGCCAGCAACGGCACGGAGAATCAGTCCGGCAGTGATGCGCCCGGCGCGTCCATGGGCTTTGAACTGTTTGACACGCGCGTGAATGCGGAAGAATCAGGGAAAATTGCTGCCCAGCAGGCAGTGACGATGCTTCATGCGCCGGTATGCCCCGCGGGTGTGATGCCCGTCGCGATTGACAATGGTTTCGGCGGCGTTATCTTCCACGAGGCGTGCGGCCATTCGTTGGAAGCCACCAGCGTGGGCATCGGCGTGAGCGAATTCTGCGGCAAGCTCGGCCAGCAGATTGCTTCGCCCATCGTGACCGCCATCGACGACGGCACGCTTGTCAACAACTGGGGTCAAATTCATGTGGACGACGAAGGCACGCCCAGCCAGCGCACGGTGCTGATTGAGAACGGCATTTTGAAGAGCTACATGGTGGACCGCCTCGGCAGCCGCCGGATGAATCACCCGATTACCGGCTCCTCCCGCCGCGAAAGCTATGCCTATGCCCCCACGAGCCGTATGCGCTCCACCTTCATCGCCCCCGGCAATGACAGCAACGAGGAAATCATCGCGTCCATGGGCGACGGTCTGTATGCCCGCAAGATGGGCGGCGGATCCGTCAACCCGGCGACGGGCGAATTCAACTTCTCCGTGGCGGAAGCGTATCTGGTGCGCGACGGCAAGATTGCCCACCCGGTGCGCGGCGCGTCCCTGATTGGGCGCGGCAGCGAAATCCTGATGAAGATTGACCGCGTTGGCAAAGAACTGGAACTGTCGCAGGGCATGTGCGGCTCCAAGAGCGGCAGCGTCCCGACCGACGTCGGGCAGCCGATGATTCGCGTCAGCAGCATCACCGTGGGCGGCCGCTAAGGAGGAGAAGCAGATGAAAGTCAACGAATTTTTGAATGAGGTGCTTGCTGCTGCGAAGGCGGCAGGCATTGACCCGGCGGAAGTATATTATCACGGCGGCGACAGCTTCAACGTGAGCGCACTGGACGGCGAAATCAGCGACTACAAGGTGGCATCCTCGTGCGGGGTGTCCCTGCGCGGCATGTTTGGCGGCAAGATGGGCAGCGCGTCCACCGAGGCGTTCGACGCTGATGCCGTCCGCCAGCTGATTGACGGCGTGAAGGAATCTGCCACCCTGCTGGAAACCGACGAGCAGGATGAGATTTTCGCGGGCGAAGAGCGCTATCCGACCATCGAGAAGGAAGAAAGCGACGTCGCGACGACGAGCGCTGAAGCGAAAATTGAGAAGTGCCTGAAGCTGGAAGCTTTGGCGAAAGCCGCTGACCCGCGCATTGTTCGCGTACCGAGCGCGATGGTCGCGTCCTCCAGCAGCGAAGTCATCCTGCGCAACAGCTATGGGCTGAATTTGCAGGATTCGGGCAGCTACTTCTTCTCCTACACCAGCTTGGTTGCGAAGGACGGCGCGTCCACCGCGGTCAATGGCAAGGTGGCTGTGTCCAGTCGCTTTGACGGCATTGACCCGGAGAAAATTGCTGCGGATGCGGCGAAAGAAACGCTGTCCCAGCTGAACGCGTCTCCCGTGCCGACGGGCGAATACCGCGTGATTTTCCGCTATGACGCCATGCAGAGCCTCTTGCAGACGTTCTGGGGCGTGTTCTCGGCGGAGAATGCCCAGCAGAATCTGTCCCTCTTCGCGGGCAAGGAAGGGGAAAATGTCGCAGCGGACGTCGTGACCATCGTTGATGACCCGCTGATGAAGGGCGGCTTGGCGACGAGCGCGTTCGACGGCGAGGGCAGCGCCAGCCGCACGAAGAAGGTCGTAGACAGCGGCAAGCTGACAACCCTCCTGCACGACCGCAAGACGGCGCGCAAGCAGGGCGTTGCATCGACCGGCAATGCCGCGCGCGTGGGCGGACGCATCATGGTTGCGCCGACGAATCTGTACATTGCCGCGGGCGAGAAGTCGCTGGATGAACTGATGGCGGACGTGGGCAACGGCGTGGTGATTACTGAACTGGCGGGTCTGCACGCGGGCGCGAATCCCTCCAGCGGCGATTTCAGCCTGCTCAGCAAGGGCTACACCATCGAGAATGGCAAGCGCGGCCGAGCCGTGGAGCAAATCACGGTGGCGGGCAACTTCTACCAGCTGCTGAAGAGCATCTGCGCCGTCGGCAGCGACCTGACCTTCGAGGGCAGCAGCATCGGCAGCCCGTCTGTGGACGCTGGCACGCTCAAAATCTCCGGCTAATCTGTTCTATCAAGGGGAAGCGCGGCATTTTCGCCCGTTTCCTCTTTTTTTGATTTTCGCCAACCAAACCGATGAATGCGGCGTCTAATGATATGGGGAATCCCCAGCAACGGGAAAGACTGCTAACAGTAGGGTGTACTCCGAAGCAGTCCAGAGGGCAATCGCAGGATTCGCCTGTTTTCATTCCTCTCTGCTCGCTCCCACAGGAGCGCCACCCTGCGCAACACAATAAAGGGAACACTCCCGCGAATCGCACCCCAAAATCAGAAAGGAGGCGTAACCGCAATGACCGAACAGCAGCTTCGCGAGAAGCTCCAATTCGCCTACGGAACCATGCCGGACGCAACCCGCGCAGCTTTTGAGCATTCGCTGACGCATCACCGCGCGCCGGAAACACACCGAAGCATCGGCTTGAGCCGGATGATGCGCATCGTCATCACCGCTGTGCTGATGGCGCTGATGCTGACGGCGGTTGGCGTGGCGGCGGCGCGGTTCTTCAGCGTCACCGACGTCCACCCCGCGCAGGACGGCACGGAAGGGGACTATCAGGCGCATTATCTCGCGCTGGAGGAGCGGTATGACAGCGATTTGCTGTCTGTGTCAGTCAACGACGCCGTGTACGACGGCAGCGTGCTGGCGTTCACGATGGAGATGGCGGCAAAAACGGACGACGTGCTGGCGGTGGAAGTGCGCATATGCGGCGAATGCGACGGCAAAATGTACCGTTTTGACCCGCTGGATGTCTACGGCGGCGAGTTCCAAAGTCTGCTGATGTTGCCCGACCTCGGCGGCACATTCGATGGAGAAAAGTACGCTGCGGAAGGCATTCTGCTCGACAAAAATGGGCAGATGCCGCCGGAAGGAAAGACGATTGCGTGGACAATCGAAATCGACGTGCTGAAAGCTGTCTGGCAGACGGAAACCATGCCGGATGACCTGTATGAAGCGCTCAGCGAAGAGGACGACGTGGCGCAGTACATCCGTGAACAGGCGGAGCGCGCGTTATCACGCTGACGGACGCGGGCGTGGAGGACTACCTGCTGGAAATGTGCGGCGCGGGCTGGGACGAGATAGAACAGATGTCCAAGGCGGATTTGCTCCTGCGCTGCGGCGGCTTCGAGCGCGCGGAAACATATACCGTGGCGTTCGCGACGGAAGGGAACACGCAGTACGTCCACCCGGAATTGGCTGGCTTGCGGATTCCGCTGGACGGGTACGCGGCGGTTGTGGACTATGTGCGCGCATCGTTCCTCGGCGGGTGCGTGGTGCTGCACTGCGAAGCGCCGAATGGGACGGCACTGCCGGATGTGTGGCGAATCTACCGCAACGACGAGCAGAATCCGGCGGGTGAAGCGGGATGGGTGCGCGCGTCGGGCTATGCGGGCGTGCCGGTCGGCGTGGTGGATGTGAATCAGCCGTCCATCTGCCTGTACTTTGCGCCGTGCGCGGATTTGACGAGCTTGCGCATCGTGCCAGAAGGCGAAGCGGGCTTCACGCTGAATTTGTCGGGAGAGAAGGGGACGGAATGAACGAAGCAACATGGATCGAAAAGATGCGCGCGGTTGAGGGAACACTCTACCATGTGACCTGCGCCATGCTGCGCGAGGAGTATGACCGCCGGGATGCGATGCAGGAGACGGCGCTGCGGGCGTGGGAGAAGCAGTCGACGCTGCGCAGGGAGGAATATTTCGGCACATGGGCGGTGCGCATCTGCATCAACGTGTGCAAGGACATCCGCCGGAAGAGCAAGCCCGTTATGTCCACTGACGACGTGCCGGAAATCCCCGCGCCGCAGGGGGATACGGACTTCCGCCTGATGCTGGACAATCTGCCCGATACGCTGCGCCTGCCGGTCGTGCTGTACTATTTGGACGGGCTGACGGTGGCTGAAACCGCGCAGGCACTGGGCGTTCCGGTGGGCACGGTGAAATTCCGGCTGCATCAGGCGCGGAAAAAGCTGCGCGTGGAGCTGGACGCCCCGGAGGGAGAGGGGGCAAACGTGCAATGACCGAGCGGAAACTGCGGGAGAAGCTGCAATCCGCCTACGGAACCATGCCGGACGCAACCCGCGCCGCCTTTGAGCATTCGCTGACGCACCACCGAGTGGAAACGCGCCATCCCGTCCGGATGAGCCGGAGAATGCGGACGATTGTCACGCTTGCTCTCATGCTGATGATGCTCACGGCGGTCGGCGTAGCGGCGGCAAAACTGGCGAGCGTGACGGACTATCCGCCGCCGTCGGGGCTGACGCCGGAATACATGTCGCATTTGGTTACGCTGAACGAAGCCTACGACGGCGATTTGCTCACGCTGTCCGTCAATGACCTTGTGTTTGACGGCACGACGGTCGAAGTTGCCATGAACGTGCAGCCCAAGGCGGGCAAGCAGGTTTTCATGGACATGGAAGTCACGGCAGAATGCGAAGGGCGGGCGTACACACTGGAAATTGAGGGCTGCGGGGGCGGCGATTTCATGAGCGGCATGTTCCTGCCGGATGAAACGGACAGCTGGAGTGACTCGCCATTTGGGTTCGACGGTGTGCTCTGGGATGATGATATGCAGTCGCCGCCGGAAAGCGTGCCGATTGCGTGGACGATGACGTTCGAACTGCTTCAGCCCGTGTGGGAAGTGGAATATCTGCCGGATGCGCAGTATCAGGCGCTCTTGGCGGGCGGGGCGGACACGCTCGAAGCCTATGTGCAGAACAACTGGCGGAAGCACATCATCACTGTGACGTATGGCAGTCTGGTAGAGTATCAGTATGCGGCGGAGGCGGCGATGCTGGCGGATGGAACCATTACCGAGCCGCTTTCGGGCAGCCGGACGGAGCAGCTGCTTTCCTGCGGCGGATTCCGGCGCGCGGACACAATCATCGTGCAGTTCACAACGGATTTTGCGGATGATTACGCGCATCCGGAGCTGGTCGGCAAGCGCATCGGCATGGGGGACTACGACCTCGTGATTGACAATGTGAACTTGTCATTTATGCGCGCGAACATCACCATGCACTATGAATTTTCAGCGGCGTATACCGAGGATGAAATCTGCCAAATGACGAATCTGCCGAACGCTTGGCGCGTGTATGTCAACGGCGAGACCGATTCCGGTTACGACGCCTACGCGAATTTCCAGCAGGTCACGAACGGCGCGTACGGCGTGGATACGCCCGAACAGCTGACTGTTGGCTTCGATTTCTACCCGGCGGAGACGGACATCACGCGGCTGACGTTTGTACCGATTCGCAATATGGGAGAGAAGTGGGATGCTTGCCATCCGGATGCGGAAAAGGGGTTTACGCTGGAACTTCAGGAATGATGCGCATATTTGCATAGAAAACGCAACATATGAACAGGACATCATATTTTTTCGCCTAATCATTTGCGTTTTTCCGCCAACCATGCTATAATGAGAGCGATTTAGGCAAGGAGGCGGAATGCGTGGCGGAGGCAGAAGAGAAGCTGGAGGTAGAGGGCTGCGGTTTCCTGTGTGTGCACGAGAAAGTGGTGGAAAAAGTGCAGCACGAGCTGCCGCACGAGGAAACGCTGCTGCGGCTGGCAGATTTGTTCAAGGTGTTCGGCGACGGGACGCGCGTGCGCATCCTGTTCGTGCTGCTGACGGCGGAGGTGTGCGTGTGCGACCTCGCGAAGCTGCTGGGCATGACACAATCCGCCGTATCGCACCAATTGCGCGTGCTGAAACAGGCCCGGCTGATTAAGGCGCGGCGCGACGGCAAGACCGTGTTCTATTCGCTGGCGGATGACCATGTGGCGACGCTGCTGCGGCAGGGCATGGAGCACGTCTGCGAGGGCAGCGGGGGAGAATGTGGGGAATAAACTTCATACAAAACAAGCGGCAGGAAGCTGATTTTTTCAGCCCCCTGCCGCGTGTTAATATCTTCTTACTGCTTCTTCAAATACGCCGTCATCATATATCCTGTGTACCCGTTGTATCGCACCTTCGTCCACGTTTTGCCCGCGGAGAGCACAACCACCGTTGACCCGTGCGGCACTTGCACCAGCACGCGCGCGGATTTCGAGCCGCTGCTGCGCAGGTTCACATACGTTCCCTGCGGATGGCGGACAATGCGTGTGGAACTCGATGAGCTGGCAGAGGGAATGGAAAGGTAGTCGGTCATCATATATCCGGTTTTGCCGTCGGGCGTTTTGACCTTGCACCACTGGTCGCCCTGCGAAATCATCGTGACCACCGTCCCGTTGGAATACTTGCCTAAGCTCGTGCCGCGGGTGCTCGCCCTGCTGCGCAGATTCAGCTTGTCGCGCGGATTCGGGTTGTTGACGACCGCATAGGTTGCCTGCTGTGCCGTGGAGGAAGAACCGCTCGATGCGCTGCTTCCCGCCGCCTTCGCGCAGAGGGCTTCGCCTTCGGAACGACGGATATGCCCCGCGCGCAGATAGTCTGAGGACATAAACCCGACGCCGCCGTTGACAGCGATTTTCCACCAGCCGTTGCCTTGCTGGAGAATCATAACGTAGGTGCAGCCGGGGATGGAAGCGAGGCTGCCGTAGTTCTTGCCCGGGCCGGAGCGCAGATGAACGTTCTCCTTATTCGGCGAAATGACCATGCCGAGCTTGTCGGAGTAGACGCCGCTGCGGGTGGAGATGAAGCGGGTGAGAAAATAGCCGGTCTGACCGCCGACGGAAACATAGTACCAGTCGCCCGCACGGTCGAGAATGACGCATGGCGTGCCGTCGTCGTACTTGCCGAGCACCTTGGCGGATGTGCTGGCCTCGCGGCGGAGGTTCAGGTAGCCCGCATGGGAAACGTAGCCGATTGTGCCGGTTGCATCCGCCGAAACGAGCAGGTAATCCTGCCGCATCCAGCCATAGCGGCCGTCAGGTGTTTCCACCTGATAAAAGCCGTTGCTGTATCCGCGCACGGTCATCCACGTTCCCTTGTTGTACGCACCCAAAACGGCGGAACTGGTAGTGGGGGCGGAGCGCAGGTTGACATTCGCCGCACCGAACACAACGCCGTAACTGCTGGAATCCGCCTGCGCTGTGACACTCAGCAGGAGCAGAAGCAGCAGCGTCAGCCCTGCGAGCAGCTTCCATTTTTTCATTCGTTCTCTTCCTTTCCTCATATCATATCATGGAAATTCCTGTGCCCTTGCGGGAAAAAAAGCGGATAGCAAAAACTTGATGGACGGTTTGCCCATCACGACAGCTTCTATTATATCAGGAAATTCAATGGAATGCAAGTTTTTCCTATGGATTCCGGCATGGAAAAAAATTATTTCGGAAAAATTTGATTCCGCTGGGAACAAAACAGCAGCGTCATGCGTTTTATTCTTGCAAGGGGAGGGAAACAGCCCAAAGCTGGTTCGCTCCGCGCAAAAGGAGGAAGAACGGATGAAGAAGTTTCTGGCAGGATTGGTAAGCCTGCTGATGCTGTCGACCGCGTTTGCTGAGCCGACGATAACGCATCTGGGCTACACGGCGTATCTTGGCAGCAGCAATGAGCTGTATCTGCAGGATCCGACCGGTACGGTGCGCGTCCTGCGTTATCCGATTGCGGATATTCTTTCGATTACCGACACGGTTGTCTACTGCCGCGCGCAGGATGGCAAGCTGCTCAGCATTGCGTTGGACGGCTCGCAGTCGCTGATTATCGCGGAAGTCCCGACCGACGAGCAGGTGAATGCGCTGACGGCGAAGTCGAATTATACGCTGACGGACGGCGTGCTGCGCAATGGCGCCACGATTGTGGATACGGGCGTGCTTGCCTTCTGCGATTTGGCGGACGAGCAGACCACGACCGCGCCGGATGAACTGCTGTACCTCAAACAGAACACGACGAACACCGCCGCCCTGATGGTGCGCACGGAGAACGTCGCGACTGCGCGGACGCTGGCGATTCTGGGCATCACCGCGCCTGTGCTGAGCATGACGGCGAACGGCGAGAACATCACCATCGTCGCATCTGACCACAGCGTCACGGTTTACAACCGCGTCGCGCTGACGACCACCAATTATCCGGCGACGTCGGAGCTGACGGAGAAAGCATCCGCCATCGGCAGTGAGCTGTTCCGCTACGCGCCCGCGGAGTCCTTCGGCTGGAACGTGGAAATCAGCACGGGTCTGCCGGCGATTGAAGTTGTGACAGACCGCGGCAATGCGTACGTTGCGACGGCAACGCCCGCCCCTGCGACCGCTATGCCGACCGCAACCGCGCGTCCGACGGCGACTGTCCGCCCGACGGCTACGCCCCGCCCGACCGCAACTGCGACGGCTGCGTCCGAGTACACGCGCCTGAACTACGGCAGCAAGGGCAAGGCGGTGCGCAAGCTGCAAAACCGCCTGTCCAAGCTGGGCTATCCCGTGGGCAAGGTGGATGGCGTCTGGGGTGACGACACGCAGTTTGCGGTCAACCTGTTCCAGTCCGCCATCGGCTACACCGAGCACCGGTATGCTTCTGCTGCCATGCAGGAGAAGCTGTATTCCAAGAAAGCGCCGGTTTACGATCCCTACATGCCCCTGAAGGAAGGCAAGAAGGGAACGCCTGTCAAGCTGATGCAGCAGCGCCTGTTCGATCTCGGCTATTTCACTACTAACGACGTGGAGAAGGAAGTTGATGGCGTGTACGGCAAGCGCACGACGGAAGCCATCAAGCTCTTCCAGACCGTCTGCGGTTATGAAGAGAAGAAAATCACCGGCGTTGCTGATGCGGATACGCTGATGCTGCTCTTCGACGAGAAAGCGCCTGTGAATCCGGGCAACGTGCCGCCGACGCCGACCAGCCCGGTGGTAATCATCACGCCGACCCCGACGAACGTGCCGACGGCAACACCCACGCCGACGAATGCGCCGACGGCAATCCCGGAACCGACGGAAGTCCCGACGGCAATCCCGGAACCGACGGAAGTGCCGACCGAAGTTCCGACGGCGACACCCACGCCGACGAATGCGCCGACGGCAATCCCAGAACCGACGGAAGCGCCGACGGCGACACCTGCGCCGACGGAAGTGCCGACCGAAGTCCCTACGGCTACGCCCGCACCGACGGAAGCCCCGACAGCAACACCCGCGCCGACGGACACGGTGGAGGTCATCACGCCTGAACCGCAGCCGTCTGAAACGGTGACGGAATAAGCAAATTTGCGCCCAATCAGCGATGGTTGGGCGTTTTTTGTGCAGAAAATTTGTAATGGAGGGAAGATATGCCGCTTTTGATGCGTTAGATAGGTGAAGACCGCAGGAAAGTGCGGCAGAAAGAAGGAAGAGACATGAGAAAGTACACGCGGATTGGAACGTTTTTGCTGACACTTGTGATGTGCCTGACGATGCTGACGGCGCAGGCGGAAAGCGAACTGCCGGAGGAAGTCGCGGACTTGTTCACCGTGAAGGCGTGGGCACACTACGCTATCGCGAACCAGCCAGATATGCCGGAGAACAAGGCGTTCGCGGTGATGCAGGAAGAATCCGGCTACGAGGCAGTGCTGCTGGTGATGCGCAACACCAAGAGCGAAACGAACGTGCTGGTGCTGGCGGAAAAATCATCCGCACAGGCGGATTGGAAAATCACCATGCGCAACTGGGGCGCGGTGGGGCAGGGTGACGCGAACGTGCCGCAGCTGGCGGTGCTGGCGGACGGGCGCTTCGTCATCCACTACCCGAACGGCGACAGCGCGTATTTCACGCATGAAATAAATGGCTGGCAGCTGACAAACCTGTCCTTCGGTGATACGACACAGGTGGAAGTGACCCGCAGCGGCATGACATTCCTCACTCTGTCGGACAACGGCAAGTGGGTCAAGACGACGGTTTCCGGCGTGGTGGAGACGGCAATGGCGCAGTTCAGCATGGATCGCTTCCCGCGGACGGTCGCGGCGGCGCGCGAGCACCTGACGAATCCGCCGACGATTCCGGATTCCCCGTGGAGCTGGACGTACCCCTACGGCTTCCCGCAGCCCTCGCAGTACGCCAAACTTGCGGCAGGCAAGCAGTACGCGGTGTATTCCGCACCGTCGGACGCCAGTTTCCGCGCGGCGAACGGCAAAGCACTGCTGTCCACGAACGACTGGGTGCAGGTGTTCTTCGAGGAGGACGGCTATCTGCTCGTGCAGTACGCCATCAGCCGCCATCAGTACCGCATCGGGTACATCAAGGCGGATGCGGTGTCGAATTTGTCGGAAGTGGCGGAAATCGGCAGCTGGGCGAATTACCCGGCGCAAGTTCTGCGCACATCGGCGCTCACCGACGACCCGCTGAATTCCTGCGGCGCGGTGATGACGCTGACGGCGGGACAGCAGGTGACGTATCTGGGACAGCTGGGTCAGGAATGGGCGTTTGTGGAGACGACGACGGCGCAGGGGCAGCGGATTCGCGGCTTCGTGGAATTGAGTGACTTGAACGTCACGCGCCCAGACGATGCGGATGACAATTTGAACGGGTAATGCTATTTCCGGGTTCACCTGCGCCATCTGCAAATAGTATAATAAATAATTCCAAAACAACAACCCCCCAGCCGCGTTTTGCAGCCGGGGGTTTTTGCTTGCTTTCCCTGCGAAATCAATCAGAATTAGCGTACTCCCAATCATACACTTCCGAAGAAAGCGGGAAACCGATTCGGGAATAAAATGCTTGGTCAGACAAGACGATGGCGCGCTTTGCACCAAGCGCATGGGCGCGCGAACATGCTTCATAGACCACCGCTTTCGCCAAGCCGCGCTTTCTGTGCTCCGGCACGGTGGCGACAGGCTCAACATAAGCGGTGTCACCGGTTGTGTACCATAAGCCGCAGTGCGCGCAATATTCGCAGTCGGCAATCGCAAAGGTTTTCAGCGCGTCGTTTGCGTGGGGGATGCGCTTCAGCAACTCCGCATCCCATCTTTCGGGCGTGCCGTCAGTGTCAAACCCTCTGTGAATCACCAGCTGGTATTGCCATGGATCGGCGGCAAATTCCCGCGGGCACATGGTATAGCCGTCCGGCAGACAATAGAGCAGCGGATTGGACAAATCATTCAAAACGTCCCCAATGAAAATGCTCGTTGTAATCTAGCGTTCCCGCTTTCAAAAGAAATTGGTAAATGCTTTGATACTGCTCGTTGAACCGTTCGCAGTTTTTGTAGTGCTCTATTCGGTATTCCATGGCAAATCACCTTGTCAGCTGCTTGTCTGAATGGTCGTCCGGATAGTGAAGGGAATCCCCCAGATGTAGTAGGTGATGTTCGCCTCGCGGATTGCGTGCATGTCCTTGCTCGTCAGGATGGTGGCGGTCACGTCGCCGATGGTGTGCGCGGGCAGGGTCAGCACTTGGTCGCTGCCGATTTGCAGAATATCGCCGCTCATGGGCGTAATCTGCACCTCAATCATTTCCGCGGGCAGGGTTGTGTTGTTCTCCAGCCGGAACGTGTAGGTGTAAAAGACGTAATCCTCCGCGCTGGACAGCTCCTGCGGGGCGACGAACGACGTGCCGACGACCGCGCCTGCGCGAACCTGCGCGCTCAGGTCAGTGAACAAGTCGTAGTTCCGGTAGGCTTCCAGCGCCGTAACGCCCTGCGCAATCACCGTCACGTTCGACGTCATGTACATCGCGCCGACACCGAGCAGTGCAATCAGCAGCAAAACGACGCTCACAATGGCAAAACGCTTCATGAAACTTCTTCTTAATCTCCTTCGGTCTGCTGAAGCAGGCGGTTCATTTGGTCAATCATTTCGGAATCCTTCAGGCTGAAATGGAACTCCACGCGGCGCGAAGCTTCCTTGTCCTCGTTGCCGTATTGGTCGTAAATCAGCCCTGTGGCGCCGCGCCCGGTGATGGTCAGCAGACCGCTCTTGAGCAAATCGCGCTGGCGGGTCGTCAGACCGGGCATTTTCAGGATGTAGGTGGCGACGGACAGCGCGCGCTCTTGCGAGAGTTTCAGGTTGTTGTAGTAGTCGCCGGTGGAGTCTGTGTAGCCCTCGATGATGATCTCGCCGAGGTACGCGCTGTACTCGCCGCGCAGCAGCACGTTCAGGTAGACGGGCACGAAGCGGTCAAGCAGCGCCTTGCCTTCTGCGCGGATTTCGGATTTGCCCGTGTCGAAGAGCACAGAGCTGTCCAGCACAATGTCGCCCGTGGAATTATCCACCGTTGCGCTGAGGTTCGCGGAGGACAGCGCAGAGGACAGCGCCGTGATGATGCGCGGGCGAATGCCAATCAGCGCGTCGATCTGCTCCGCCTGTGCCGCCATTGCCGCCTGTTGATTTTCCAGCACTTCGTTCGCGGCTTGCAGCGCCATTTCCTTGTTGTTCAGGTCGGTTTGCAGGATGATGAGCTTTGCCTCGCGGTCAGCCAAATCGGTCTGCGCCTGCTGCAATTGCGCCTGCTGGTCGCTCAGGACGATGTAGGCGTTTTCCAGCTCCTTCGCCTGTGAATCCAGCTGCACTTGGATGATGGCGATTTCCGTCGCCTGCTTGTCCATCGTCACCTGCTGGGAGGCAAGCTGCAACGTCTGCGCGTCGAGCGTTACCTGCTGCTGGCTGACGAGCGCCTTCTGCGCGTCCAGTTCGGCGGTTTTCGTCTCCAGCATCGTGAAATACTGGTAGAGGCTGACGCTCAAAATCAGAACAAACACAAGCAGCAGCGCTGCCATCATGTCAGAGTAGCTGATCCAGCTTGCGCCGCTGTTGCTGGTGCGGGCGGCGCGCCGGTTGCGGATACGCGCCATGCTTACCCCTCCTTCTGGCGGAGCGCAGCGGTTGCCGCGTCAATCGACTCCTTGAGTGCGGTCAGCAGGCGCTGTGTTTCGGCGGCTTGGCGGGTCGCTTCGGCGCTGTCTGTGCCGGAGAGCTTGTCCGTCGTTTCGCCCATCATTGCCATCAGTCCCTGCATACTTGCGTCAAACATGCCCAGCGACTGGCTAAGCCCGCTGACGACGCTCTGCGTGAAGTTCTGGCAGCCGGCGGAAAGCTCGGCGGCGGACTGCTTCATAGCATCGGCGACGCCGGAAAGCTCCTGCGTTGTGGCGTTGCTGGACTGCTTCATCGCGGCGGTCGTTTCGTTGCTCTGGCGGGTGAACTGCTCCGTCACGCGGGCGAGCTCCTCCTGTCCGGCGCGGATGCGGTTCAGCGCGCTCAACTGCTGATCGCTGACTTTGCCCAAGCGGGTGAGCAAATCAGCAGAGGAACGCTCGAAGCCCTCGTCGCGGCTGCGGGCGGCACTGAGTTCCTTGATGTACTGCTCGAAGTGCGCAATCACATCGTTCGTCACGTCATGCAGCTGGCGCATATCCACCTGAATGGCGGCGGCGGCGTTCAGCGACTGGCGGACTTGCTCCAGTGACGCCTGCTGATGCTGATTCACCTCGGTCATCGTGCGGCCAAGGGTGAGCAGCTGGTCGGAGAGGGACGCGTTCATCTGCTGCACAAAGCTGCCGACGATGCGTCCAACGCCGTCCACCTGCGCGCGCGTCGCCCCCATCAGAAAGTTGTCCATCGCCTGCGAAACGGGCTGCATCGCGCTGCGGACGGAGTGCTCCATTGCGCCCGCGAGCTGCCCCGGCAGGGTGTCGGTGAGGGTGGAAAGCATGTGGTTGGAGTCCTGATTCTGGCAGATGAGCTGCACATCGTTGTCCAACGGGCGCGACATCGCCAGCGAAGTGAAGTTCGACACGAAGTCGTCAATCGCGCGATAGCTGGAGCCTTGCAGAATGCGGTTGATAATGTTGAAGCAGATGGAGCAGCTGACGCCCGCGACGGATGTGCCAAAGGCGAACTGCATCCCCGTCAGCAGCGTCGGGATGCCCTCGATAATCTTGTCGGCGTTGGAGAAGTCGAGGCCGCCCAGACCGTCCATCATGCCCATGAACGTGCCCAAAATGCCCAAAGAGGTCAGCAGACCCGGAATCAGATCGGCCAACTGCGCATTGCCCGGCCCGTGGATGACGGTATCGTCGTTGATGTAGTCCTCAACGTTGCAGGGCAGACCGCGGCGGTCAAGCTGCTCGGCGTTTTGCAGGAAGCGCAGCCAGCAGTTCTTCAGCCGATTGCCCATAAAGCGTTTTTCCTGCCAGACGGGTGTGCCCTGCCGCGTGCCGGCATCCTGCTGCAAGCGGGTGATAGCGCGGCGCAGGGCGTGGGTTGTGGTAATCAGGGGAATCAGGCACTTGAAAACGCCAATCAGCGTGACCCCCGCGATGGCACAGTACACCAGCGCGTCGGTCAGGTTCGACAAATGGCTGGAGAACCATTGCAGAATTTCATCAAACATGGTCAAGCCCTCCTGTGGGTGGTTTCCCTCCTATTGTATCATGAAAAAGCCGTGTCTGTAAATGTGCAGATTGTAAATCTTGCGCTGCGGAATCTCTGATTTATTCGGCGGCACATCTGACGAATGCCTTTTCCGCCATCTGCTGCTTGCGCAAATCTCGATTTACCTCCAGTAAACCTTCGATTTGCGCAATTGCATCTGACGAAAAATTCATCCGTCATCTGACCACCTCATTGCATCAGAGCTTCCGTTACGCTTCTTCATCTTTCAGCACGTCGCGCGCCTGAATGGTGTGGAACGCCGCGGCGCGCCCAAGCCGGTTCATGACAGCCAGCCCAACGCCCTCCGGCGGCACAACCTCGCTGAAAATCACGTCCATGTGCTCCTCATCCAAGCGGCGGAGGGTGTCGAACAGCCGGTGCGCGACCTCGGATGCGTTGTCGCGCGAGCCGATGTCGTGCGGATGGCAGTCTTTGAGCGCATCCATATGCTCCGTGAAGCACATCACACACGCGCGATGCCCCTGTGCGTCGGCATGGGCGGCCAGCTTCGCCATGGCGGCGACAACATCCGCCTCCGCCCCCTCGACCAGCGTCACCTGACCATCGGGGGAGTAGTGCTTGTAGCGCATACCGGGGGAAAGCGCCTTTTCACCTTTCTGCAAGGGACGCAGGACACTGCCTGCCACGTCCACATGCCCCAGCACGCTTTCGAGCATGTCTTTCGTGATTCCGCCGGGACGCAGGATGCACGGCGCGCCGCTCGTCACGTCCAAGACGGTGGATTCCACACCGACGTCGCAGCTGCCGCCGTCAAGAATCAGCGGGATGCGCCCGTCCATATCCACCAGCACATGGTGCGCCGTGGTTGGGCTGGGCTTGCCGGAGCGATTCGCGCTGGGGGCGGCAATCGGCAGCTTGCAGGCGCGCAGGAGCGCTGCCGCAACCGGGTGCGACGGCATCCGCACGGCGACGGTCGGCAGACTGGCGGCGACTTCATCCGGAATGGCGGGCTTGCGCGGCAGAATCAGCGTCAGCGGCCCCGGCCAGAAAGCGTCCATCAGCTTTTCCGCCAGCGGGGACACCTCACATAAGGGCGTCAGCTGCGCGCGGTCGTAGACGTGGACAATCAGCGGATTATCCGCCGGACGCCCCTTCGCGGCGAAGATATTCAGCACGGCTTTTGCATCGAGGGCGTTCGCGCCCAATCCGTACACCGTTTCGGTCGGGAAGGCGACAAGCTGCCCGTCGTGGAGCAGCTGCGACGCAAGCGCGAGGGCTTCGGGGGTGGGGGAGAGAACTTGGGTCATAATATCCCTTCTTTTTTAATTCGGAATGCGGAATTCGGAATGCCGTACCCGGACAAACACGCGGGCAAAGCATGAAAATGCGATCAACTCAATCGCGCGAAAGGGTCAAGGGACGAAGTCCCTTGTGGAGTCCAGAGGCAAAGCCTCTGGTGGGGTCAAGGGGCAAAGCCCCTTGCGTCTCTCCCTTCTAAGAAAGGAAAGCTATGACAGTTGTTTCGGTGCTGGTGGCGCTGCTGCTGCTGGGAATCCTGATTACGGTGCATGAATTTGGGCATTACATCTTCGCGCGCATGACGGGGATAGAGGTCATGGAGTTCGCGATTGGCTTCGGGCCGAAAATCGTCGGGTGGACGGGAAAGTCCGGGACGAAGTTCGCGCTGCGGTGCATCCCGCTGGGCGGGTACTGCGCGTTCTACGGCGAGGACGATGTGGAGGGCAAAGCCACGAACGACCCGCGCGCGTTCGGCAAGCAGCCGGTTTGGAAGCGGATGCTGTCGGTGCTGATGGGGCCGGGCATGAACTTCCTGCTGCCGCTGGTGGTGCTGGTGCTGTACTTCTGGATTGGCGGCGTGACGGGCACGGAAGCCCTCGTCGCGGACGTGGAGCAGGGCGGCCCGGCGTATACCGCAGGACTTCAGGCGGGCGATATTATCCTTGACGTCAACGGCACAGCGCCGAATCCTGAAAACGCGTCGCAGTCGCTGACGGAGCTGATTAACGCCTCGCAGGGTGACGCGATGGTGCTTGGTATCCGCCGCGACGGTGAGCGCACCGAAATCACCCTCACGCCGTTCTACGACGCGGAAACCGGGCGCTACCGCATGGGCATCCACGTCAGCGCGGCTGCGTCGGGCGAGATGCTGCCCGTGTCGTTCGGGGAGGCTGTGCGGGACAGCTGGAACGTGTGCGTCAACGCCGCGACAATCATCGGGCAGGCGCTGCGCGATATGGTCACGACGGGCGCGGGGCTGAATGAAGTCGGCGGCGTCGTCGGCACAGTCGCGGCGGTCAGTGAGCAGGTCAGCACCTACGGCTTCGCGGCGTTCATCAACGCGCTGGTCGTCATCTCCATCAACCTGGGCATCATGAACCTGCTGCCGATTCCGGGGCTGGACGGCGCGCGGTTCCTGTTCCTGCTGGTGGAAGCCATCCGCCGCAAGCCGCTGCCGCAGAAGAAGGAAGCCATCGTCAACCTGATTGGCATGGCGCTGCTCTTCGGGCTGATGATTCTGCTGGTATTTAAGGACGTTTGGACCCTGATGGGACACTGAGGTGAATGATATGTACGAAACGAGAATGGTTCGCGTCGGCGACTTGACACTGGGCGGACACAACCCGGTCTGGGTGCAGTCCATGACGAACACCGACACGCGCGACGCACAGGCGACGCTTGGGCAGATTCGCGCCTTGGCGAAAGCGGGCTGCGACATCGTGCGCGTCAGCGTGTACGACGAGGATTGCGCCCGCGCCGTCCGCACGCTGGTGGACGGCTCGCCCGTGCCGCTGGTGGCGGATATCCACTTCAACCACCGCCTTGCCATTGCCGCGGCGGAAAACGGCATCCACAAGCTGCGCATCAACCCCGGCAACATCGGCGGCGAAGCGCACGTCCGGGAACTGGCGGCGGCGGCAAAGGCGCACCACATCCCGATTCGCATCGGCGTGAACACCGGGTCGATTGAGAAGGATATTCTGGCGAAGTACGGGCAGCCGTGCGCCGAGGGGCTGGTGGAAAGCGCGCTGAATCACGCGCGGATGCTGGAGAAAGTCGGCTTCGAGGACATTGTGCTGTCCATGAAGGCGTCGGATGTGCGCCTGACGATTGCCGCCTATGAGCTGGCGGCGAAGCGCTGCGATTATCCGCTGCACGTCGGCGTGACCGAGGCGGGTCTGCCGGGGCAGGGGACAATCAAGAGCGCAATTGGCATCGGCGCGCTGCTGGCGGAGGGCATCGGCAACACGATTCGCGTCAGCCTGACGGGCGACCCCGTGCCGGAAGCAAAGGCGGCGTGGGACATCCTGCGCGCGCTGAATCTGCGGACGCACGGCGTGCAGCTGGTGTCCTGCCCGACGTGCGGGCGGACGTGCATCGACGTGGCGGGCATTGCCGCGCGCGTGGAGAAGGAGCTTTCGGATATTCAAGTGCCGCTGAAGGTGGCGGTGATGGGCTGCGTGGTGAACGGCCCCGGCGAAGCGCGCGAAGCGGACATTGGCATGGCGGGCGGCAAGCGCGGCGGCGTACTGTTCGTCAAGGGGCAGGAGCCGATGGTGGTCGAGGAGAATCTGGCTGACCGCCTGATTGAACTGGCACGGAAGATTGCGGCGGAAAAAGCGGGGAAATGACGCTTTTTCCGGCGGAAAAGCTGGGAAAAGTGCTTTTCGGCTGATTGGTGACTTGATTTTGATTGTTGCAGAGGGTTTCGTCTCTGCGAAGGCGAAACCTTGAATAAACACGCGAGAGTAGTATGAAGAAGTGTACAACTCAATCGCGCGAAAGGGTCAAGGGAGGAACTCCCTTGCGGAGTCCAGAGGC
>ERZ1106963.1762-NODE-1762-length-24482-cov-3.893806_pt1 | contig 24482 bp, 20 predicted proteins | sample MGYA00403681_ERZ1106963 | MGnify/ENA primary metagenome ERZ1106963 (study PRJEB35170, sample SAMEA104062407) | human gut metagenome | biome: human gut; feature: human-associated habitat; material: faeces | place: Denmark | collected 2012-05-03 ...
TATTTATTATTCTTTCATACCAGTCATCATAACGCCCTTAACAAATGCATCCTGTGCAAACAGGAACGCGATCAGTACCGGAAGTACAGAAATAACTGAAGAGGCCATCAATACCGGCCAGTCTGTCGAGTACATACCCTTCATACTCGCAAGTCCGAGCGGCAGTGTATATTTTCTGGAATCATTGATATAAATCAGCGGAGTAAAGTAATCATTCCATACATTCATGAAGCAGAAAATACTTAATGTCGCGATCGTCGGTTTTGCCATCGGGAAACAGATCTGCAGGAAGGTCTTGAATGGATTACATCCGTCGATCTTCGCCGCCTCGATCAGCTCATTCGGCACGATGCAGGCACCGGAGCCGTCCGCGACGATCAGGTCACCCGGCATGACGAGACAGCCACAGAGGCTGACCGGTCCGTTGACCTCCGCGCATTCCATGCGGTATTTTCCGGTCATCGGCGTCACGCCGCAGGAGAATACTGGGAAATCCATCCGGCTGATCTCCTCCGTATCGCGGCAGCTTCCATAAGCGATGCAGCCTGCAAATCCACGTACCTTCGCCAGATGGCAGCTCTGCCCGCCGATATTGGAATACTCCAGATTGCCTCCGAAATCCGACACCAGCACATCGCCCGCCTCACCCAGATAGAAAATATCCTTGGTAGACATCAGAATCTTGTCCTTGTCGCGCTGTCCTTGTGTCGCCGTCTTGCGGGACGGGATGCTGCGGACGGTCACTGCCGTTCCGACCAGCCGAGAACCTGCCTTGACCGGTTTTAAATAGGTGTTTGGCACCGCGCCGTGAATACCGTAGGTATCAAGGATATCCGATACCGCCGTGCTCATGTCCTCCAGCGCATAGTAGCGGTCAATTACCTCTTTACTGGTACGCGGGATCTGAATCCGCGCGATCTTCTCACGCGGCACTGTTCCCCAGATGCGTCCCTCTGCCTTATATTTTTCATAATCGGCGTCTCTCTGCGTCTGCATTTCTTCTATACTCATAGACTCTCTTCCCCTTTCTTTTACAGCATTTTACACTTTCTTGCTGTTTCAATCTTTCACGACTGATTCATCCATTCTCTTAGATGGGGGACCCGTTCCCATTTTTATTTCGCATTTTTATAAAAGTTAATCAGACTTCCCGCCAGCAGAACTTCCTTCTCCGCCTCGGTCACATCCTTGAGATCCAGCTTAAGCTTCCGGCTGCTGCCGTCCGTTCCGATGACGGTTGCCTCAAATTCCTTTGCACCGTCCTCGACTGCCTTGCGGATGCCCGGCAGGTATACATACTCGCCAGCCTCCAGATTGATCTCCTCCTCATCGCATGTAAACGGCAGGATGCCCCAGTTAACGCAGTTGCTGCGGTAACGCTTGGTTGCGTACTCGATACAGATATCAGCCAGACCGCCGAGCACCTTCTGGCAACTTGCCGCGTACTCGCGGGCAGAACCATCACCCGGACGTTTTGCATACAGTACAGAACCGATACCCGTTGTCTGCATCAGCTCCTCAACCGGTGTTGTAATACCTGCTGCCTGTAGCACCTGATAGAACTCGCCAGCCTTCGCGCTGTCGCCAGCCAGACGGGCCTTCTCATACTCCTGTGCCGCTTTCGCACGGCCGACATACTTCGGATCCTTGCGGATCAGGGTAAATTCAGAAATCTTGTACGGGTTGGAACGGTAGGATGCCGTCTCACCGGACGGAATCAGCTCATCCGTGGTCGTCACCTCGTCGCGGATCACGCTGGATACCTGTAACAGCAGGTTCTCTTTCAGCGGCTCCATCTCCGGCCAGTCCTTGATGGACGGTCCGTAAACGATCTCTGTCTCCGGTTTTGCTTTTCCAAAACCATTATACACGATATTTTCATAAATGTGCTCGTTGAATTCATAGGACGGTGTCTCAAATACAACCGGGCAGTTCTCTGCAGAGGTTAAGTAACCGCCGTTAAATGCAGTTGCCGCGATTGACTTGGAATCCATCAGTGCAACCGATGCGATCTGGCCGGTTGCCGGGTTGCTTCCCTCACGGTTCGGGAAGTTACGGGTGCTGTGACGGATACAGAAATCATTGTTTCCAGGTGCATCCGATGCGCCGAAGCACGGTCCGCAGAATGCTGTCTTCACGCGCACACCATATCCCATCAGGTCATTTAAGACACCGATTTTATTTAACTCATACATGATCGGCTGGGATGCCGGATAAATATTGAATGGGAAGGTTCCCAGTCCTTTGTCCATCTTCTTTGCAATCTGGTCAACCGCATAGATATTTTCAAAGGAACCTGCTGCACATCCTGCAATCGCCGCCTGATCAACCTTGATCTTGTCATCGTGAATCTTGGAGCAGAGATCCAGGTGGATATCCTTGTTGTTCTCAAAAACGCGCTCTGCCTCTTTTTCGACCATCTTTAAGTATTTCTCCGGTTCAGCGATGACATCTGCCAGCGGATATGCATTGCTTGGATGGAACGGAAGCGCAATCATCGGAACGATGGTATCCAGATTTACCTCTACCACACCGTCATAGAGTGCTGCATTGCCCGGAACCATCTCCTTGAAGCCATGCGGACGTTTGTGAATCTCGAAATATTCTTTTACCTTATCATCCGTCGCCCATACAGAAGACAGGCAGGCAGACTCAGTTGTCATGGTATCGATACCGTTTCTGAAATCCATTGACAGGCTGTGTACGCCCGGTCCAATGAACTCAAGTACTTTATTCTTCACGAAATTGTTCTTAAATACCTTGCCGATGATACTTAAAGCCACATCCATCGGACCAACCCACGGCTTCGGGGTACCGGTTAAAAGAACGGCAATTACACCCGGATAATCAATCTCATAATATTTTCCCAGCATTGCCTTCGCAAGCTCCGGACCGCCCTCGCCGATGGAGACAGAACCCTGTGTGCCATAGCGGGTGTGGGAATCGGATACAATCGACATATCGCCAGAGTTAACGATCATCTCGCGCATATACTGGTGGATAACTGCCTCATGCGGCGGAACGAAGATACCACCGGATTTGCGGCAGGCAGATTCTGCATATTTGTGGACATCGGTGTTGATGGTACCGCCGACTGCACACAAGCAGTTATGGCAGTTGGTAAATACACACGGCATCGGGAACTCCTTGAGTCCGCTCGCATAGGCAGTCTGAAGGATTCCGACATAGGTATTATCGTAGACACCCATGGAATCAAACTGAATCTCCAGATGCTCCATATTGTCCGAATGATTGTGCTTGGAAAGCACCTGCCAGGTTAATGTTTCCTTCTTCGCTGCCTCCTCGGAAAGCTTCGCTGCTTCCTCAGCACTTGCAATGTGATCATTATTTATAATAAACTGTTTTCCCTCATGTAAGGTTACCATATATGTACTCCTTTCTGTTCATTCCAATCGGTTCATACTCATTTTTCCGCCAAAAAAACTTCCGGGTTTCAAATATCACGTTTTTTCCCGCGACTCTATCACACGATTTCATCACACGCTTTTCTCTTAACGCTTTTTTCTTCTACCGCGTCTTAAATACCACGCAGACCGGGCTTTCTGTCTCTACCATCACCGGATTTTCCTGCAGACTTCCATCTTCATTGCGCTTGAAGCATGCGATCGTGTCTGTCACCTCATTGGCTGCAACGACCCACGCACCATCCGGGCTGACGGTCAGGAATCTCGGCTGCTCGCCGCCGGTCTTTACGTTCTGCATCCAACTCATCCGGCCTGTTTCAGCATCCAGATGGTAAACACTCACGCTATCATGCTTGCGGTTCGATACATACAGGGTCTTTCCCTCCGCATCCATGTCGATCGCGCTCGCCCAGCCGTCTCCAGCATAGTCCTCCGGCAGACTCGTCAAAATCTGCATCGGCTCCAGCGTTCCCTCATTCTCATCAAACCGGTACGCCGCTACCGTGCTGTCTTTCTCATTCACGCAATAGCAGAAACGGTTGCTCGGTGCAAATACGCAGTGTCTCGGCTCTGCCCCCGTGCGTCCCTTGATGGCAAAATGTTTGCGAAGTGTTCCTTCTGTTCCGTTTATTTCAAATAATGTAATTTTTCCGACCCCCTGAAGCCGTCCCTGGGATGGAACTGCCAGCCAGCGTCCGCTCCGGTCAAGCATCGTCTGATGCGGATGGGAAATATAACCCGGACCGCCGTTACCGGAAATGAAATACAATTCCTTGATTTTTCCAAGGCTTCCATCCTCCAGCACCGGAATCAGTGAAACCGCGCCTGTCTGTAAGTTTGCCACATACAGCCATTTTCCGCTTCGGTCAAGCACCAGATGCACCGGATTCGTTCCGTGTGTGCCCACTGTATTGCAGTAGACAATGTTTCCGTCCGGTTGAATTCGATAAGCGCTGACTTCGCTGTAATCACCATGAATGGCATACAGCATGTCCTGTGCTTCATTCAGGCAAAAATAGGATGGATTAACTGGACCTTCTAAAAGTCCAACCGGTTTCCAGGTTCCATTTTCTATTTCAAAAATACGGATGCCTTTTCCGCGGGCTTTGCGCTCTTTTGTGGTGCGGCATCCTACATATGCGAACTGTTTCATGGTAGATTCTCCCTATCCTTTCCTTAAGCTTCCACTTAACGTTTGTTCAGAAACCTGCCCGCTCCATTTTCAAAACCAAATCCATTCAAAACGGCATTCAGGTTTCTGAACTTCTGTTTTCTCCTCTTAACTCTGTCAATTATCCAACGAAACTTGTCACTCCGATAAAGGTCAGTACACACACAATCACAACGACCGTCGCGGACAGTGCGAACAGAGTACCGAACATCTTCTGCTGCTCCTTATCACTGCAGTCCGTCTCCTGCGCATAGCTTGCCAGAATCAGGCTGCCGCCGGTTGAAAGCGGGCTGATACCTGCAACGGTTGCGCTGCACACGATTGCAGTGATAATCTGCATGATGGATGCGCCGCCCACCTGGGATGCGATATCCGGAACGGTCGGAATCAGGGTCGGGAATACGACACCATTAGCACTGGAGAACCAGGACATGATACCTGCCGTAAAGCCCATGATCGGACCAGCCGTCCGCTTCGTCATAAAGGATGCCAGAATGGAGGAAAGCAGGTCGATGCCGCCCATTGTCTGGGTGATATTCATCAGGACATTGACGCCTGTAATCAGAATCAGGACACTCCACGGAATGGCTTTGATTGCCTTCTTCTCATCCGCAGTTCCCAGTAAAATCAGAATCATTGCCAGTGTGAAGCAGATAAGTCCTACATCATAGGAGAAGCCGACAACCAGCACAACCATGAGGAGCAGGGCAAACAGGCTGAGCCACTGATCCCGTGTAAATTTCTCCACCTTTTTTTCGCCGCTCTCCGCATTACCACGCAGCTTGTAGCCGCCTAAAAGAATATACATCACAGCCGCACACACAAAGTTGCTGACGCTGACACCGATGAAAATATTGTTGATGGAACCTTCAATTCCCATCTCTGTCATCATATCGCCTACGATAATACCTGTCAGGGCAATCGGGGAAGCTGTTCCGCCGACCGCGCCGAGAATCGCCATGACACCCATCAGAATCGGGCTGACCTTCATCTGTACCGCCAGTGCGACTGCAAAGAGAACGGTAACCGACTGCACACTGATCGCGCCCGGTCCGGCTGCAGATAAACCAAAGCTAACCACATAAATGATAATCGGTACTAAAAATAAATGTTTCCCGCAAAGTCCAATCAGACGATCCGATATCTTTTCCAGAGTTCCATTCTGCTGTAAGAGGCTGAAAAACAGCATCGTTCCAAGCAGGGTTGCAAACAGCTTAAACGGAAATCCTTTATAGATATCCGATGCGCCCATACCGCCGATTTTTCCCAGTATCAAAGCCAGACCAAAGCAGACCAGGCCTACATTTGTTTTCTTCACAAATCCAAGTACAATCGCCCCAATCAGACATACAAGTGCTATTACCTGAAGTCCCATAATTATTCTCCCTCTTCTATTTTGTGTTTGTTGCCAGGTTACCTTTTATGTATGAATCCCTTAAACGTCACATTTCATGGCCCTGACGTTTCCGGGCTCATCTCACTTATTTTTATCTTCTGCAGCGCCCGCTGCAATGTAGAAATGCCTGTTCTTCCAGGTATCTTCCGCATTCACTTTTTACATTAGTCTCTCACGTACACCCAGCCGTCCATGATACGTCTCGCCGTCCGTGTCACGCCGCCCTTGATGACTTTTTCGCCGCCCATCTTGACATCCACTTCGGTCACGCCGCTTGCATGTCCCAGACGGATAATATCCTGATCTGGCGCCGGTTTGACAATCTCATTAACGATTGTGCCCGGAATCCGTGCCGCTGCGCCCGTTCCGACTGCTACAGTCATCGGGTACGCCTTGTGAAGTGCGCCGACCGAGATCGCCCGGCAGCAGAGATCCATCGTATCCGCTTTTACTTCATTTCCATCCATATTGATGTAGTCCTGCGGAGCAGAGACGATGGAAACCTTCGGAGCCGACGTCGATTTCGTCCGCGCATCCTCCCATTTCTCCACAAAACCGCATTTCACTGCCGCAATGCCACGGATACGCTCGATGTGTTCCATCACATCTTTATTCTGATTCAGTTCCGTAAGCTCAGATCCCTTAATCCCCAGATCCGATGCTTTGATAAATACCATCGGGTTCGAACAATCAAGTACAGTCACTTCCGCCGGACCATATCCCGGTACATCGAATACCTCTTTTTTCTGACCGGTCGGGAACAGCTTTCCTGTCTTGGAACCAGCCGGGTCCTCAAAATACATATCGATGCGGGAACCCGTTCCCGGAACGCCCTGAATTACCTCGTTGCCGTGTACCATCGCATGACCGTCCTCAACGCGGACATGTTCCTCGATGATCTTGTTGGTGTTCGTATTTAACACGCGCACCACCGTGATCGGCTCAACCGCCGGAACCAGACCTTCATCAATCGCAAACGGACCAACCGCCGATGAGATATTTCCGCAGTTCGCACTTCCGTCCACTCTCGGAATCACGATATCCACCTGACGGAATGTGTATTCCACATCCACGCCCGGCTTGTTGGACGGTGCAATAATCGCGATCTTGCTGGTCGAGGAAACCGTTCCTCCCATGCCGTCAATCTGCTTCACATCCGGTGTACCCATGACTTTCAGGAAAATATCATCCCAAAGACTCTTATCCTCCGGCAGATCCTTCTCGTGGAAAAATACCGCCTTGCTGGTACCGCCCCTCATGTAGACACATGGATATTTTTTCATGTACATAATTATCCTCCTTCTCCTATAAATGCTTTATTTTTATTGAATCTTCTTTTTTGCTTCACTGCTTCTATGTTGTGTTTTTACTTTCACATCGGCAGCTGCCCTTGCGCTGTGTTTTGAACAGCGTTTTCCTTGGCTCATGCACTGTCCCCTTACAACTTACTATTAATTTTTCCTTATAGATACTATAACTCATTGCTCCATCTGCTGTAAAATGGTATGATTTTATTAAGATTCATAACGATTTGGAATGATAAGGAGTTCGATATGGATAAACGTGATTATGAACTGCTGCTGGCACTCGACCAGCACAAAAATATAACAAAGGCGGCACAGTCCCTCTATATGACACAGCCAGCCATCACCAAGCGTATTCAGAAGATGGAAGAAGAACTGCACTGTCCGCTGCTCATCCGCTCCAAGCGGGGCGTCCTTCTCACCCCGGCTGCCGAAAGTCTGCTGCCATGCGCCCACACGATCCTCAAAAATATGGAGCAGATGGAAGAACTCGCCGCCGCCAGCCAGGACTACATCTGCGGCACACTGCGGCTCGGCTGTTCCCTGAACTACGCCCACTACCGCCTCCCGGCAATCCTCAAGGACTACACAGACCGTTATCCCAAAGTAGAGGTGCATATCACGACCGAGCAGAGCCGCCAGCTCTACAAGATGCTTTGCAAAGAAGAAATCTCCCTCGCCATCCTGCGCGGCGAATATAACTGGGACGGCAAAAAGATTCTTCTCGCCTCCGAACCCATATGCCTGATCTGCAGCCGCGAGGATGCCGGGCGTCCCCTGACCGACTATCCGTACATCAGCCACAACACCGATTCCGGCTTAAATTCACAGCTCTTCTCCTGGTTCGAAGCGCGTGGACTGACCGGTATCCGACGGAATTTCCAGATCGACAGCATCGATACCTGCAAGGAAATGGTGCGGTATGGACTTGGCTGGAGTATCCTGCCGTCCATCTGCCTGAATAATTTTGACGGCTACATCGAGGCACTTTCCTGGCAGGATGGCACGCCCTTTGTCCGCAATACGTATCTACTCTGCCAGCCCACCAGTGACCGGCTCCCGCAGGTCAAGAAGTTTCTGGAACTTCTCTAAATGCCACCCTGCTTCAATCTCGTTCAGGGTGCCTGCTGTAAAACTCCGCCTCCCTGCCTATCCAGGTAAAACGTTTTTTCTTCTACCAGCCCGCCAACTTTATGGTAAACCAGGCAAGTTGCACAAAATATATGTTCGACTTTCTTGTTGTCCACATTATCCACATTTTGTCCCCAGTTTTGTGGATAAGTTTTGCACACCCATTTTTTCCCTTTTTTAGGGAAAATGGAGTTTTGCACCGACTTATCCACATTATCCACAATTTCCGTCTGTTCACGAAGCCCCCATTTTCCCCGGCGCATTTTGATTTCTTTTTTGTTCAGATCTCATAAACTTGCATATTTCTTCCAAAAATACAAGCAGATCTATTGACAAATGAAGAACCCTTGCATCGCCTCCAAACCCCCGTTTTTTCTAGCTTTTTCGACCTTTTTCTGTTGCAAAAACACACCCATTCTGCCCTATCCTGCAAGACTCTTTTTTCATATTTCATTGTCCGCCGCACAAACCGCGCGCAAATCCCTTATAAAACAACAGCAATTCATGAAAAATCAAACGACACAGTATTTCGACCTGTTTTTCAATTAATTGTGTTGACAATTTTGCGAAAAAGGTTGAATTTAACATCCAAAAGTGGTATACTATAGTCATCCCAATAAAAAGGAGCGATGATTATGCGTTATAAGATTACTGGAAGAAATATCAATGTTACCCCGGGGTTAAAAGCAGCTGTAGAGGAGAAGATCGGAAAGTTAGAGCGATACTTCAATCAGGACACTGAAGTGAATATCACACTTACGGTTGAGAAAGATCGTCAGAAGATCGAGGTTACCATCCCTGTCAAAGGCACCATCATCCGTGCAGAACAGGAAAGCAACGATATGTATGTATCGATTGATTTGGTAGAAGAAATCATCGAGCGTCAGCTCAAAAAATATAAGAATAAAATCGTAGACAAGAAACAGGCAGCCGTTGCATTCTCTGACCTCTTCATAAACGAAGAATATGATTCCAACGACGAAGTAGATATCGTCAAAGTAAAGAAATTCGCTATGAAGCCGATGGATCCGGAAGAGGCTTGTGTACAGATGGAACTCTTAGGACATAGTTTCTATGTATTCCTGAATTCCGAGACCGAGCAGGTCAATGTTGTTTACAAACGTAAAGGCAACACCTACGGATTGATCGAACCAGAATTTTAATTCATCGCTTCGTACTATAAGTAGACAAGTTTCCTAGCAAAAAGGGGAGCTGCCATGTGGCAGTTCCCCTTTTTGCGTTGTGTTAAGTTCCATTCATATCCTATTTCTTTTCTTAGAACAGACCCGTGATCCGTCCATTCTCATCGACATCGATCTTCTCTGCCGCCGGCACCTTCGGAAGTCCTGGCATCGTCATGATGTCGCCGGTCAGCGCTACGATGAAGCCTGCGCCCGCGGATACTTTCAGGTTGCGGACAGTTACCGTAAAGTTCTTCGGTGCGCCGAGCAGCTTCGCATTGTCCGAAAAGCTGTACTGCGTCTTCGCCATACAGATCGGATAGTTACCAAATCCAAGCTCAGTCAAGCGTTTTGCCTGCTTCTTTGCTGCATCCGTGAGTACAACGCCGTCGCCGTGGTAGATCTTCTTCACGATCGCATCCAGTTTCTCCTCGATCGTTGTATCGGTCTCGTAGCAGTAGTGGAACTCGCTCTCGGTCTCGCACAGGCGGATGACTTCTTTTGCCAGCTCCTCGCCGCCTTCTCCGCCTTTCGCCCATACCTCGGACAGAGCTACATTGACACCGACCTCATGGCACTTGTCCTCGATCAGCTTTAATTCTGCCTCGGTATCCATTGGGAAGCGGTTGATCGCTACGACACACGGAAGTCCATATACCTTGGTAATATTTTCTACATGCTGCATCAGGTTCGGAAGTCCCTTCTCCAGTGCTTCCAGATTCTCTGCGTTTAAGTCAGCCTTCGCCACGCCGCCGTGATGCTTCAGGGCACGTACCGTCGCTACTACAACGACCGCCGACGGTTTCAGCTCTGCCATCCGGCACTTGATATCCAGGAATTTCTCCGCACCCAGGTCAGCGCCGAAGCCAGCCTCTGTGATCGTGTAATCACCCAGCTTTAATGCCATCTTTGTCGCAATGACGGAGTTACATCCATGCGCGATGTTCGCGAACGGACCGCCGTGGATAAATGCCGGTGTATGCTCTAAGGTCTGTACCAGGTTTGGTTTCAGGGCATCCTTTAAAAGAGCCGTCATCGCGCCCGCTGCTTTCAGATCACCGGCAGTGACCGGTTCCTCGTCATAGGTATAACCTACGATAATCTTGGAAAGGCGTTCTTTCAGATCCGTAATATTGCGTGCCAGGCACAGAACTGCCATGATCTCGCTGGCAACCGTGATGTCATATCCGTCCTCACGGGTCACGCCATCCACGCGGCGTCCCAGACCATCTACGATGTTGCGAAGCTGACGGTCATTCATATCGACAACACGCTTCCAGGTAATGCGCTTCGGATCGATGCGGAGTGCATTGCCCTGATAGATATGATTGTCCAGCATCGCTGCCAGCAGGTTGTTTGCTGCGCCGATCGCGTGGAAATCACCGGTAAAATGGAGGTTGATATCCTCCATTGGAATGACCTGTGCATATCCGCCGCCAGCTGCACCACCTTTGACACCAAAGACCGGTCCCAACGACGGCTCACGAAGCGCTACGGTTACCTTTTTGCCAAGACGTTTCAATCCGTCTGCCAGACCGACCGTGGTCGTGGTCTTTCCTTCTCCGGCTGGAGTCGGGTTGATCGCGGTCACCAGAATCAGTTTTCCATCCTTGCCCTCGGTCTCTTTCAGAAGATTGTAGTCAACCTTTGCCTTATAATTTCCATACTGCTCCAGATACTTCTCGTCTACGCCTGCCGCCTGTGCAATCTCACCGATTTTCAGTGGATTCGCTGCCTGTGCAATCTCAATATCTGTCATCATTACTCCTGTACCTCCCTGTTTTTGCGGTTTTGCCTGTTCCGGAAGTTTTCACACAGTGAATGTTATCTGCTTTATCTTCTGTAAAGAAGATCCCCCCCCTGTGAATTTCCCGGAAAGGCTGTGAATGTTATCTATTATATACTGTGTCTGACAATTTGGAAAGACACAAAATTGATTTTTCACAAAAAATTGCATCCGATTCCAGTTTTTCTACTCTTTTCTCAAGTTCTGATACATAACTTTCGTCCTTGATCGATGCCAGATTGATCTTCACATTAAAGAGCGCACCCACAACCGCTGTCCGGGCTAACATCGCCGCAATCAGACCGTCGGAAACGGCACCTTTATTGCCCCTCTTTACGACCGCTTCCGCCATCGGAAAAATCTTTGCCGCTGACTCCGCAATCGCAAGCGGCGCTTCGGTCGCCTCTTTTAACCCCTGCTGCAGGGCGGCAGTGCGGATTTTTTTCTCCTCCTCCGTCTCCTTCGGAAGCTTCAGCGCTCTCATATATCCATTGAACGATTCGCTGTCCTTTTTGATCCCTGCCAGCAGCTCCTCATGCAGCGCAGCGCCCTCAGCTGCCAGAGCCTGCATTTCCGCCTGCACCCCGGCATATTTTTCCTTTCCGATCGTCAGATTTGCCACCATTTCCATCAATGCCGCACCCAGCGCCCCCACCATCGCCGACACGCTTCCGCCGCCCGGTACAGACGCCTTCGAAGCAGTTTCTTCTACAAACTGGTTTACAGAAAGTTCTCTTAATTCTGCCATGATTTTTCTCCTTTTTTATGAAAAAGAATGTGCCTTGGCACATTCTTGCGCCGAGCGCGGTCGCTTGCGACATGTTTCTGCTTCGCGCGAGTGCACACATTTTCCTATGAAAATGAAAAAATACCGCAAAATTGCTTGTCTCACCGATCAGAAATCTTCTGCCCCGCTGGCAACGTAATTTTGCGGTATTCCCACCGCGCCCTACGGATATGAAATCGCTCCGTAAGAACCGATATACTCCTTTATCTGCGTTTACTAATTTAAGAATGAAACTGCCTTACACGGTGTTCGGTAGTTGGACGGCGAAATCTTGATGCCGCTCTTTGCCGTACTTGCGTGGATAACCTGTCCATTGCCTATGTAAAGTGCTACGTGATTGATATAATTGCCGCTCGCATAAAAAAGCAGATCGCCCGGCTGTACTGCGCTGACCGCAACCTCCTTGCCCTTTGCCGCCTGATCTCTCGAGCTTCGTCCGGTTGAAATACCGAAATGTGCAAATACACTCATTGTAAATCCGGAACAGTCCGCGCCGTTTGTCAGACTGGTTCCGCCGTATACATACGGATTTCCAAGGAACTGCTTTGCATATGCCACAACCGCAGAACGGGTAGCATTTGTTACTTCATTTCCAGAAGAGGACGTACCGCCTGTGCCTGGTCCACCGCCCGGTCCAACGCCGCTTGCAGTGGTCGCTTTCGTCGCTGCCGCGGTAGTCGGCGCTTTCGTCTCAGCTGCCTTTGTCGTCTCCTTGGCTGCCGCTTTCGTCTCAGCTGCCTTGCTTTCGCTCGGATTCGCCTCTATTGTTCCGCTGTAGGAAGTCTCCGATGCTTTGGTCGTCTCTTTGGCAGCTGCCGTGGTTTCCTTCGCCGCTGCCGTGGTTTCCGCTGCCCTCGACTCTTCCTCGGCTTTCTTCTTTACCTGTTCCAGGTTCTCGATCGCCGCATTCGCTTCCTGTTTCAGTTTTTCTTCTTCCGCTTTCTGCTGCTGTTCCTCAGCTACGGAAACTGCCTGCTTAAAGTCTACCTGTGTCGTAATATAATCTTTATACACATATCCGACCAGATCATTATCGACGGAAATCTTGGCAAAATCGCCCTCTTCTCCGATCACCTCATACTCTGCATCGGCAGAAAGAAGATCCAGCGTCTTGCCCTCTAAGCTCGGCGTCTCTCTCAGGCGAAGCGTAGAGGTATTTGTAACCTTCGCGTAGGTTGTGCCGACTTCCCTGGCAATCTTGGACGCCTCCTCGCCGGTCACAAAATACTGTGCTTTAATATAACCGGTCACGGAACCCGACTGGATATGGTACCATTTGCCGCCCTCGCCGTCCACCGTATCCAGAATTGTCGCCGCACAGTTATTGTAAATCTTTCCGACTACCTCGCTGCCTGTGCTCGCCTGTGCGCGAACATTGACATAATTGGTCACACGGGAAATCGCGATATTATCGTAGATCGACTTGGACATCGCGCGGACAACCGCCTCAGTCTCGCCAGTTGTCTCCTTTGGCTGGGCTTTCGTCTCTGCTGCCACCTGTGCCGGTTTGGCTGTCTGCGCGCCGCCTGCCACGCCCGTCTGACCGGCTCCCGCCACTGCCAGAACTTCTTTAGAAACAAATGCCTCCGCCAGCTCTTTTTCCGGGTTCAAGCTGCTCGCATAGTAATTATTGATCGCCACTGACGCACCAGCGACCGGGGCATCCGTCTCCAGATTCATCGCCGCCTGGGCGCTCATCTGTCCCGTCCCTACCATCACAAGGCACGCTCCTGATGCTATCAGAAATTTCAGCGTTTTTCTCATAAGAACCTCCTACTCTTCTGTCCGTTCTGTTCCGTCGTTTTATCTCAAACTGTAACTGTTCAGTACCTTCACAGTCACGCGCAAAAATCCATTAAAAATTGCCTACGGCAATGGGATTTTTGCCTGCTGACCCATGTTTTCGTACGGTCAGCGCAGTAAATGCGCAGACCTACTAAACAGTTACTCTGTTTTCTTCTATGTTAAAAATGAGTTATGCCTGAAGATATCGCTCTGCAGATGCCACGCAGTTTGCACCGTCCGATGCCGCTGTCAGAATCTGGCGCAGCGCCTTGGTCCGGACATCTCCGGCTGCAAATACGCCCGGAACGCTCGTCTGACCGCTCTCATCCGCCCGGATATAGCCCTGCTCATCAAGCTCTAACTGACCCGCATACAGCTCACTCTCCGGTGCGATTCCGACCGCAATAAAGACACCATCCACGTCCAGCCGCTTCTCTTCTCCGGTTTTGGTCTGTCTCAGCCGCAACGCCTCCACCTGAGCGTTCCCTTCAATCGCAACCGTCTCGCTGTTCCAGACAAATTCAATATTTTCAAGCGCCTGTAAGCGCTCCTGCAGCCGTTTTGCCCCGCGAAGCTTGTCTCTGCGATGGACGATATATACTTTTTCACACATCCGTGCAAGAAAAATTGCATCTTCCAGCGCCGCGTCGCCGCCGCCCACAACGGCAACCGTCCTTCCCCGGAAAAATGCCCCGTCGCAGGTCGCGCAGTATGAAACGCCTGCCCCGCGAAGTTCCTCTTCTCCCGGCACCTCCAACGTCCTGTGATGTGCTCCGGATGCCAGAATCACACAGCGTGCCTCATACGTCTCTTCCTCGCAGACTACTTTCTTCACATTTCCTGAAAGCTCGACCTGCACGACCTCATCCTGTACAACTCTTGCTCCCAGCTTGTTTGCATGCTCCCGGAACTGTCTGGAAAGCTCAAAGCCGGTCACACCCGGAAATCCCGGATAATTGTCCACCTCCCAGGTATTCAGCACCTGTCCGCCGCTGATTCCATTCTTCTCTATCACAATCGTGTCCAGACATGCCCGCTGTGCATAAATCGCCGCACTCAAGCCAGCTGGTCCGGAACCAATGATTATTATATCATACATGGTATACAGTCCCTTTCTTCCGAATCTGTTCGGTAATTGATCCGCTCTATCGCTGTGTCAGATCCATTTGGTTTTAGTATAACACATTTTGGCACTTTCATACAATGCTGTAAAACACTCAGAACAGCAAAAAATGGATGAAAATTTCTTACGATTTTATGACAGGCGGAAAAATGAAACTATTTCATGAATTTTAAATACATGCTATAATTCAATCAAATATACGCATATAAGGAGTTTACTGCCATGAATCATAAAACTATCCTCGTAACCGGCGCTTCCCGCGGAATCGGGAAAGCGATTGCATTAACCTACGCCAGGAATGGCTGGGATGTCGTGATTACCTGCCTGAGGCGGGAAGAAGAATTAAAAAAGACCCAGCGCGAAATCGAAGCGCTGGGCGTTTCCTGCCTTGCGTGGATGGGCGATGCGGGCGATTTTGAGAGCTGTTCCCGCCTGTTTGACGCGATCCGGGAGCGCTTCGGTTCCCTGGATGTCCTCGTCAACAATGCAGGGATTTCCTACATCGGTCTGTTCCAGGATATGACGCCGGACGAGTGGAACCACATTCTCAATACCAACCTGACCTCCGTCTTCAACTGCTGCCGCCTCGCCGTTCCGATGATGGTGTCACGCAAATCGGGACGCATTCTCAATATTTCCTCCGTCTGGGGCGTCTGCGGCGCTTCCTGCGAAGTCGCCTATTCTGCCACCAAAGGCGGCATCAACGCCATGACGCGCGCCCTCGCGAAGGAACTTGCGCCGAGCAGCATCCAGGTCAACGCGATCGCCTGCGGCGCTATTGACACCGAAATGAACCAGTTTCTCGATGAAGAAGAACGGAATGCCCTGCTGGAAGAAATTCCAGCCGGACGTATGGGGCGTGCCGAGGAAGTCGGAAAACTGGCATACCAGCTGGGGAGCGAGGACTCCTATTTAACGGGACAGATAATTCAACTGGACGGCGGCTGGATCTAAAACCTGAAATAAATAAACGGATTATACGTGCTGCTGACGAGATACATGGTACACAAAAACAGCAGCACAGCCATAATCACAATATCCACTGTCTTTGTCACCTCTTTCTCATACAAATGCTCCCGCAGCTTCGGGCATATACTCTGCACGATGCCCGAAAGCAGCACGCCCAGCACCGCAAGAAAAATCACCTTCCGATTCACGAACAGCGACGCCGGATAGATGCCATTCTCCCAGGTAAACATCTGATGCAGGATCACCTTCGCATCCGCCAGCGTATCAGCGCGGAAGAACACCCAGCCAACCACTACAACCAACGCCGTATAGATGTGATTCAGTCCCCGGAAGCAGTTCTTCTCCAATAGCTTCCCAAGTCCCATGCGTTCCACCACCAAAAACAGCCCATGGTACAATCCCCAGATGATAAAGGTTGCCCCAGCGCCGTGCCAGAGCCCGGTCGCAAAAAAGACAATCAGCAGATTAATATACGTCCGCACCTGCCCTTTCCGGTTGCCGCCCAGCGGGATATAAAGATATTCCCTAAACCAGGTCGAGAGTGAAATATGCCAGCGTCTCCAGAACTCGCGGATCGAGGTAGAGATATACGGATAATTGAAGTTCTCCATAAAATCAAATCCAAACATTTTTCCCAATCCGATCGCCATATCCGAATATCCCGAAAAATCGAAATAAATCTGAAGTGTGTACAAAACCGCCAACATCCACGCATTGACCGTTCCCAGCTGTGCCAGCGGTTTCTCCATCATCCAGTCCACCGTCGCCGCAAAGGTATTAGCAAACAACATTTTTTTCGCCAGTCCGTAGGAAAAGCGCTTGATTCCATACGCCATCCCCTCCGCCGTACACTGCCGGTTTCCAATCTGTTCGCAGACATCGTGATACTTGACGATCGGTCCCGCGATGAGCTGCGGAAAGAAAGAAATATAGAGCGCCAGATGAAAGATATTTTTCTGCGCCTGAATCGTCCCCCGGTACACATCCACCACGTAGGAAAGCGCCTGAAACGTGTAGAAGGATATTCCGACCGGAAGAGCAATCTCGCGGAAAGAAAGGGTATGTGCGCCGCCCGCAAAGCGGCTTAACAGAGAATTTGCAATCTCGACTGCGAAGTTAAAATATTTGAAATAGCCCAGCAGAAGGAGGTTTAAAAACACGCAGGTTGTAACAGCAAGGCGCATTCTGTGTTTACTCTGCATCCTCCCAATCCACAATCCAAAGAAATAATTCAGCCCGATCGAAACAAGCATCAGAATCACATACTTCGGCTCGCCCCACGCATAAAAAAAGAGGCTGGCAGCCAGAAGGACGCCATTACGGATATGCAGATTTTTCGTTATAAAATAAAGCAAAAATACCGCTGGCAAAAAATACCATAGGAACACAAGGGAACTAAATAACATAAATCATACCATCCTGTATTTGTTACTGTTCACACATACGTGCCCAGTAACCTGTATTTTCTTATATAGCAGATAAATCATATCTATATTCCAGACACTCTATTATACGGGTAATCCCCCTTAATCTGTCAAGTGTTTTTGACCAGAATAAAGAATGTACCTTTTTATGTAATAGGGAATTCCAAGGAATTTTCTATTACACAAAAAAACCCTGCCTCCCAGGTTCATCACCTCGGAAACAGGGTTCTCTTTACTCGCTGGCACGGGACTGCGGAGTACTGGGTGGAGTAAATCCGTCCAGCCGGCGCTGTCTCATATATTTATCAGAGAAAAACATACAAAACTCTACTGCTATATGCTAAGAAGATTTCTCTTCCTATTTTAATTAGTTGTTCTTAGCTGCTGCTTTTGCTTCTTTGATCTTCTCAGTCAGCATCGGAACGATCTTGTTTAAGTCACCTACTACGCCGTAGTCAGCAACATCGAAGATCGGAGCAGACTCATCTTTGTTGATAGCAACGATGATGTCAGACTCTTCCATACCTGCCAGATGCTGGATAGCACCGGAGATACCGATTGCAAAGTATACGTTCGGACGAACAGTCTTACCTGTCTGACCTACCTGAAGATCCTTCGGTTTCCAGCCAGCATCTACAACTGCACGAGAGCAGCTTACGGTACCGCCGATAGCCTCTGCCAGATCATCCAGAATCTTGAAGTTCTCCGGGCTTCCTACGCCACGGCCGCCGGATACAAGGATCTTAGCATCCATGATATCAACGGTGTTGGATACAGCCTTAACAACTTCCAGAATATCAACATATTTGTTGTTCTTTGTGAATCCCGGATTGAACTCAGTAACAACAGCTTTTTTGCCAGCTTCCTTCGGAGCCTTCTGCATAACACCCGGACGAACGGTTGCCATCTGCGGACGGAAATCCGGGCAAGCGATGGTAGCGATGGTGTTGCCGCCGAATGCCGGACGAGTCATAAGCAGCTGATTGTGCTTTGTCTCTCTACCCGGAACCGGATTCATCGGGAAATCGCCGATATCAAGTTTTGTACAGTCTGCAGTCAGACCTGTATGGATTCTAGCGCAAACACGCGGACCAAGGTCACGACCGATTGCAGTTGCACCGATCAGGAAGATTTCCGGTTTGAACTCTTTGATAACAGATGCGATTGCATGTGTGTACGGCTCTGTACGGTACTCTTTTAATTCCGGATCGTCTACAACGATAACCTTATCTGCGCCGTACTCTGCTAACTGATCTGCAAGACCCTTAACGTCAGAACCAACTAAAACAGCGGTTACTTCTACTCCTAAATCTTTTGCTAATTCTTTACCTTTGCCAATCAGCTCATAAGCGATATTGCTGATAACATTATCCACCTGCTGTGCAAAGACAAATACGCCCTTATATGCTTCTAAGTTGTTCATCTTATTCACCACTCTTTTCTATAAAATAATTAGATAATGTGTTTCTCTGCCAGTTTGCCAACGATATAATCTGCGGAAGCTGCCGGATCAAGTTCTACTTTCTCGCCAGCACCCTTTCTTACCTTATCGGAAGCTTTTGCGATCTGTGTCGGTGATCCCTTCAGACCAAGGTTGGAATCCTCAACATCTTTCAGATCTTTTCTGCCCCAAACGGTGATCTCTTTTGCATATGCATCAAAGATTCCGCCCGGAGTCATATAACGCGGCTCGTTTAACTCTGCAAGAGCGGTTAAAAGACACGGAAGCTGTGCTTTTACTACATGATATCTATCATCATACTGACGCTCAACTACGATGTATTTCTCAGCTTCGTTTACTTCACGAATCTTCTGAGCGTAGCTGATTACCGGAAGGCCAAGGTGCTCGGAGATCTGCGGACCTACCTGAGCGGTATCGCCATCGATAGCCTGACGGCCAGTAATGATTAAGTCATAATCCAGGTTGCGAAGTGCGCCTGCGATTGTCTGGGAAGTAGCCCAGGTATCTGCACCACCAAGTACACGGTCAGTTACAAGAACACCATTGTCTGCGCCCATAGCCATAGCCTCGCGAAGAACCTCTTCAGCCTTCGGAAGACCCATAGTAACTACGGTAACTTCTGCACCATACTGATCTTTTAAGCGAAGCGCTGCCTCCAGACCTGCTTTATCATCTGGGTTCATGATTGCCAGCATTGCGCTTCTGTCAAGAGTACCATCCGGGTTAAATTTAACTCCGCCTTTGGTATCCGGAACCTGTTTTACACAAACTACAATTTTCACGGTATTTTCACTCCTTATTTTTTTCTTTTTTCTCTAGGACTGAGATTGTTCTGATTTCTCTGCAGACTGAATTATTTTAACAGATCAGCGGAGATAACCATTCTCTGAACCTCAGATGTACCCTCGTAGATCTCAGTGATCTTAGCATCACGCATCATACGCTCTACGTCGTACTCTCTCGTGTAGCCGTAACCACCGTGAAGCTGTACAGCCTTGGTTGTAACTTCCATAGCAACCTCTGCTGCATACAGTTTAGCCATAGCTGCTTCTACAGAATAGGTTTTCTGTGTCTTCTTAGCAACGGCTGCTCTGTAAACAAGGAGCTGAGCTGCTTTAACTTTGGTAGCCATATCTGCCAGCTGGAACTGAGTGTTCTGGAACTGACCGATAGCACGACCAAACTGTTTTCTCTCTTTTACATAATCAACAGTTCTCTCAAGAGCGCCCTCTGCAAGACCAAGTGCCTGGGAAGCGATACCGATACGTCCGCCATCCAGGGTATGCATAGCGATGTGGAAACCTTTGCCCTTCTGGCCAAGCAGGTTCTCTTTCGGGATACGGCAATCTGTGAAGATCAGCTCGTATGTAGCAGATCCACGGATACCCATCTTCTTCTCTTTGGTACCGAAGGTGAAGCCCGGAGTTCCTTTCTCTACGATAAATGCAGAGATCTCTTTTTTCTTTCTGCCCTTTACTTCAACAACGCCTGTTACAGCGATGATAACGTAAATGTCAGCCTCTTTACCATTAGTAATGAAAACTTTGGAGCCGTTTAATACCCACTCGTCGCCGTCTAATACAGCCTTGGTCTGCTGACCCTGAGCATCTGTACCAGCACCCGGCTCAGTAAGACCGAAAGCACCAAGCTTCTCGCCCTTAGCAAGCGGAACCAGGTATTTCTGTTTCTGCTCTTCAGTACCGAAGGTCTGGATCGGATCGCAGCACAGAGATGTGTGTGCAGATACGATAACGCCGGTAGTACCACAAACTTTGGAAAGCTCCTCAACGCACATAGCGTATGTTAACGGATCACAGCCCTGTCCACCATACTCCTTCGGAACCGGGATGCCCATGAAGCCAAGCTTCTGCATCTTTTTAACGGTTTCCTCCGGGAAGTGCTCTGTCTCGTCAACTTCCTGTGCCAAAGGTTTTACTTCGTTCTCGGCGAAGTCATGGAATAACTTTCTCGCCATTTCATGCTCTTTACTTAATGTAAAATCCATGTGTCTATTCCTCCATCATTTTCTTATATACGCTTAAGAGGCGGCTTTAAGCGCCGCCCCGTTGCGGTTCTTAAAAATCTGGTACTCTATTATGTTTTCATCTGGTCAAGAAGCCAGACTTATATACATATTAGTTGTACTTGTAGAAGCCTTCGCCAGACTTACGGCCAAGCTTGCCGCCGCGAACCATCTTTCTAAGAAGCGGCTGCGGACGGTACTTCGGGTCACCAGTCTCAGACTGAAGTACTTCCATGATAGCCAGAACAACGTCCAGACCTACCAGGTCGCCCAGTTCAAGCGGTCCCATCGGATGGTTAGCGCCAAGCTTCATGGCAGTATCGATACCCTCTACGGAAGCAACGCCATCAGCGTAAATGCCGACTGCTTCGTTGACCATCGGAATAAGAATTCTGTTTACAACGAAACCAGCAGCCTCTTCTACCTGTACCGGAGTCTTGCCGATCTCTTCAGAGATCTTCTTAACAGCTTCAACGTCTTCCGGCTTTGTGTTTAAGCCAGCGATAACCTCAACCAGCTTCATAACCGGTGCCGGGTTGAAGAAATGCATACCGATTACATGTCTCTCAACAGCGCTGCCGATCTCTGTAATGGAAAGAGAGGAAGTGTTTGTTGCAAAGATACAGCTCGGTTTGCAGATCGCGTCGAGCTCTTTAAATGTCTGCTTTTTGATCTCCATGTTCTCGATTGCAGCCTCTACAACGAGGTCACAGTCGCCGCAGATATCTTTCACACCAGTTGTGATCTTGTTAAGGATCTTGTCAGCCTCTTCCTGAGTCATTTTGCCTTTTGCGATTCTCTTCTCGAATCCAGCGGCAATTTTCTTCTTTCCGTTCGCTGCAAATGTCTCATTGATGTCGCAGAGCATTACCTCATAGCCTTCTGTCTGTGCGAATGCCTGTGCAATACCGGAACCCATGGTTCCTGCGCCGATAATACCAACTTTCATGATTTTATCTCCTTATATATGCAACAATGTTATGTAATCTTATCGATTTTTGAAGCCGTCCACTTTTCTCTTCTCGAGGAACGCCTTCATTCCTTCCTTCTGGTCCTCGGTCTCGAAGCACTCGGAGAAATATTTCTCTTCGATAGAGATTGCGTGGTCAAGGTCGGAAAGGTAACCGTCTGTCAGGGACTCCTTGGAATTTCTGACAGCAATCGGTGCGTTGGAGGCGATCTTCTTTGCCAGCTTCATAACTGTCGGCATAAGCTCTTCCTTCGCACATACACCGTTTACAAGACCGATCCGGTATGCCTCGTCAGCTTTGATATTGACAGCGGCATATACCATTTCCTTTGCTTTTCCGGTTCCGATCAGTCTTGCGAGACGCTGGGTTCCGCCGAATCCCGGAGTGATGCCAAGACCAACCTCCGGCTGTCCGAACATAGCGTTTTCGGAGCAGTAACGGATATCGCAGCTCATTGCAAGCTCATTTCCACCGCCAAGTGCAAAGCCGTTGACAGCTGCGATCGACGGGATCGGAAGTGTCTCCAGCTTACGGAAAACATCGTTTCCAGCTTTACTGAATTCACGTGCTTCCTGTACAGTCATTGTACTCATTGCAGCAATGTCCGCACCGGCAACAAAGGATTTCTCACCTGCGCCGGTCACAACCAGCACTCTTGTTGTACCAAGATCGATGCTGTCAAGAACAGCGTCTAAATCCTGAATAACCTCTGTATTTAAAGCATTTAATGCCTCCGGACGGTTGATGGTGATAACACCAACAAAACCGTCCTGATCATATTTTACAAAACCCATATCATCGTTCTCCTCAGATTTTGCCTATGTCCCAGACTATATTAGTCTCTCTCTACGATCGTAGCGCAGCCCATTCCGCCGCCGATGCAAAGAGTTGCAAGACCCTTCTTAGCATCTGCTTTCTCCATCTCATGAAGAAGTGTAACAAGGATACGGCATCCGGAAGCTCCTACCGGGTGACCAAGTGCGATTGCACCGCCGTTTACGTTTACCTTGGACATATCAAACTTCAGATCTCTTGCAACTGCAACAGACTGTGCTGCGAATGCCTCGTTTGCCTCGATCAGATCCATATCATCGATGGTAAGTCCTGTTCTCTCAAGTACCTTTCTGGTAGATGCAACAGGTCCGACACCCATGATCTCAGGCTCTACTCCGCCGAGTGCTCCGGCTACCCATGTTGCCATCGGCTTAACGCCAAGCTCTTTTGCCTTCTCCTCGCTCATAACAACGATTGCAGCTGCACCATCGTTAATACCGGAAGCGTTACCTGCGGTTACCAGTCCGCCCTCTTTGCCGGAGCAACATTTTAACTTGGACAGTGACTCAGCTGTTGTGCCAGGACGCGGTCCCTCATCTTTTGCGAACATAACGGTCTCTTTCTTAACCTTAACCGGAACCGGAACGATCTCGTCATCGAACTTGCCCTCAGCGATTGCCTTCTCGCACTTCTGCTGGCTGTTTGCGGAGAACTCATCGAGTTCTTCTCTTGTAAGACCATACTTCTCACATACGTTCTCAGCTGTGATCATCATGTGATAGTGGTTGAATGCATCGGTGAGTGCATCGTTTACCATGGTATCAATGATGGTCGCATTGTTCATACGATATCCAAAACGAGCCTTCGTCATGGCATAAGGAGCCATGGACATGTTCTCCATACCACCTGCAACAACGATATCTGCCTGACCAGCCAGAATCATAGTAGCTGCTTCATTGACACATTTCAGTCCGGAACCACATACAACGTTCAGAGTAACTGCCGGTACTTCGATCGGAAGTCCTGCCTTGATGGAAGCCTGACGTGCAACGTTCTGTCCCTGTGCTGCCTGGATAACACATCCCATCAATACTTCATCTACCTGCTCCGGTTTGATTCCGGTTCTTTTCAGGGCTTCTTTGATTACAACAGTGCCCAGATCCGGTGCGGGAGTTTTGGAAAGAGTTCCTCCCATTACGCCGATTGCTGTTCTGCATGCGCCTGCCAGCACTACTTTTCTTGCCATAACAATGATTCCTCCATTTTCCCTTTTTTTCTTTATCATACTACTTTTGAAACACTTTTCAAGCCCACTGCACGCTTTGTTGTGGTCTTTTTTAGAAACAAAAGCGTAAAAGCTTTCACGTCGGAAGGTACTTATCAGGGCATTTTTATCTGGTGCTCAAATGCCCGATATTTTTGATCAGCACGGAAATCGTCCCGTCGGGATTTGTGATAAATTCTACCTTCTCGGGGTCCTTATATTCTTCCATCGGAATCGTGATTTCGATGCCGGTGTCCGTCGTCAGGTGCTGCTTCTGGAACTTTTTGATCGTTGCCTCGCTCTTAGGCCTGACAACTTCTTTTTCCATGTTATATTTTTCCAGCTTTTCCTCCAGGTCTGCCTGCATCTGCGGACTGTCCTTAAAAACTTTCTCCTTGACCGCTTCGACCTCCAGGCTCCCCTTTTCCTCCAGCTCATCATAGATCGCCTGCTTGACTTCCATCTTTCGCCGGGTGTCCTCATCTCCATAGTATTTTTTGTTGACC
>ERZ1106963.1780-NODE-1780-length-24283-cov-34.881459_pt1 | contig 24283 bp, 22 predicted proteins | sample MGYA00403681_ERZ1106963 | MGnify/ENA primary metagenome ERZ1106963 (study PRJEB35170, sample SAMEA104062407) | human gut metagenome | biome: human gut; feature: human-associated habitat; material: faeces | place: Denmark | collected 2012-05-03 ...
ATAGAGTGGAAAATCTGACATTTCCGCTCTATCGCCCCTCATTTCTATTTTATCTTGTTTGTACCCCTTGTACACCGATGTTTTTGTTTTTTTTTACACACGAAAATACAGCCGGTGGATGCTTCTAATCACATCATCATGGACTATTCCATCCATGATGCAATCGAAGCTGGATTCAATTATGTAGTATTTATCATCCGCAAGGATATCGAGAAAGAGTTCAAAGAGGTCATCGGTGATCGCATTGCCTCCATTTGCTCTTATCATAATGTAACTATTGACTACGCTTTCCAGGATATCAACGACATCCCGGGAACTCTGCCGGCAGGTCGTACAAAGCCGTGGGGACCGGTCAGGCCGTGCTTGCAGCGAAGGACGTAATTAAAACTTCGTTCATTGTAATTAATGCAGACGATTACTATGGCAAGGAAGGCTTTAAAGCTGTTCATGAGTATCTAGTGAATGACGGAAAGTCATGTATGGCTGGCTTTGTGCTGAAGAACACGCTGTCTGATAACGGTGGCGTGACCCGTGGCATTTGCAAGATGCGGTATTTCACCTTGCCATTTTTATCCAGTACATCTTTGTAGTCATTTTGAAGCAGCACTCAGGTTTTCTCTGTTTCAGGAAGCTGTTTTACGGATTTTGAAAATATGTAGCCATAACCAGCCCTAAGCGCATTGGCTATATTTTCTGCGCAGTTGAGTCCTTTGTCAGCAATCTGGATGGTTCTGCCGGTTACGGAACTTCTGTGCTTAAGGTCATCAATGACCTTGCGGATCACCGGCTTTTCACTTTCGTTTCCCGGAAAAAGTTTCATGCCTATCGGAATCTGATCTGCATCCAAAAGAAGACCTAATCCTACAATCGGAACCTTACGGTTTTCCTTGATAGTTATATCAAATAAAATTACAATATTGTTAGAGTTAATAGTTTTGAAATTCTATTGATGAATTAATTTGTCTATGTTACCATCAACTTATAGAAACTTAAGGAATGTAGAATGTTAGGGTGGTAATTATGAGTTTATTTGATAATATTCCAGAAGGTACAGATATTATAGAAGTTAGAAAAAAAGTGAATAAAATGCTTTCTGAAGCACGAAAAAAAGCAAAACCCCCAAAATGTATATTGTGTGGAAAAGAACAAAGTAGTTTTTGTAATTCTCATTCTGTTCCACAAATGTGTTTACGTCCGATTGCAGATAGGGGAAAAGTTTTACATGCATCATTGGCAATGGGATTTGATATAGGAGTAGTAGATTTGGATGGAGGTGTAAATAAATCTGGCACATTTAATTATATTTGTAGGGAATGTGATGCGAAATTCTTTCAGGATTATGAAAATCCAGATAATATAATACAACCGCCAACAGATAAAATTCTTGCAGAAATTGCAGTAAAAAATATGCTGTTGCAGTTAAATAAGCGTGCAAATGAACAAGAATTGATTCCAGTATTACAGCGAGAATTGGGAATGTATGAGAATCCGGATGATTTATCTAAAATAAAAACTTTAGACCAAAAAGAATATGAAGAAGAAGTCTTATTTCATCAAGATATAGCGAAGAATAATAAAGTAGGTGGATATCAGATTTTGTTTTGGAAAGTCCTACCATATAAAGTGCCAATAGCAACTCAAAGTGCTATTGTATTACCATATGATATGGAAGGAAATATACTCAATGAGATATATAATTTTGATGAATCTGTCAGAATGCAATATATGCATATAGCAGTGTTTCCATTAGAAGATGAGAGTGTTGTATTGGCATTTTATCATAAAAGAGATAAGCTTTATAGGCAGTTACGACACCAAATAAATTCTTCTTCACAAGAAAAAGTATTACAATATATAAATTATTTGATTTTTGAGCATACAGAAAATGTCTATTTTTCTAAGAAAATAGAAGAGGAAATAAAGAATAATAAGATGATTGAAAAATTAAGTCAGGAAGCAAATGGACTTCCTAGATTTGGTCATTTAAGTGCTGATAATATGTTTGGAATAGGATATGAAGCTGTAAAACCAGAAGATATACCTAATTTCTTAGATGAAAGCTGGGCTATTAAAGAAGAGGAAAGCACGGATGGGGAAGAATAACAGCGTAAAGAAAATAGATGAAGAACAGATTTTGAAGAGATTTGAATACACTGTACAAGAATATATCAGATTTTATGATTTTTATAAGAATCAGGAAGTGAGTGAAGAAAATACAGAAGCTTTTTATGTTATGTTACAAACTAAATTAATGATTCTTAGGAAATATGATTATAATAGGGAAGATGTATATTTGAGTAATGTATTTGATGCCATTGATAAGATGTATCCAGAAGTGGGAAAAAATATTAATATTCTTAGAGAAAAGTTTGAGAAGCTTAATAATTATTATATGGAAGTAATTCTGTCTGACGGGACGAGTCTTAATCTTTATAAAGCTATAGAGGATGTGATGTATGGTTTATATCTACATGCGGATCCAGATAAAATAGAAAGATTGCTCAAAACAAATAAAAATGTGTATCTTATGGCTGTAAAGGAATATATTGCTGTTTTGGAAGGAATAGTTATTGATACATATAATTCAATAGTTGATAAAATGCAAAATAAGTATATCCAGCAAGAGGAAACAAGTGCATCTGTAATTTTTATGGGAGATCCAACGAATGAAAAACATGATATAAAAAATTCACCGTATTGGAAGAACCTATATGGAAGAGATTTGGAAGATACCGAAATAAAAGGTATATTTCAAGATATGTCTGATGAAGATATAGAAATTTATCTAAAAGGTTCAATATTTCTTCAAGAAGCATATAAAGAAGATTATTCGGTTGAAACATTAGAAAAATTAGTATTCCCATGGGTAAGAAGTGATTGGGGAGATTTTTCCGATTTGCATAATTTTGTTATAGAGAAGAAAAATATTGGTTTAAGCAGCAGGGTTCAATATAATGATAGACATGATATTGCTTATTTGAAAATCTTTCAAAATGTTGAAAATGCTTTTGCTGTAGAACAGCCACATCAAATACCAGATATTTGGATATTGAATTTTGTAAAAAAGAATGAAAAATATGGTTGGAGGATATATGGGATTGGAGATAAAATAGCAGATTATAAGGAATCGGGTAGTATCTTGGATTGGTTTGAGCATATTAAGGAAGATAAATAAATTTAGATTGATCATACAATTAAATAGCAAAAATATAGAGCTTTTGAGAAATCAAAGGCTCTTTTTTTATGCCCAAAAGTTGTTCCTGACTTGACATAAGGAGGAGATATGAGCCTGGTAGGCACCAGACCACCGACACTCAATGAGTGGGAGAAGTATGAACCACATCATAGAGCCAGAATGTCTTTCAGACCGGGACTGACCGGACTTTGGCAGGTGAGTGGCAGGAGCAATATCACGGACTTTGAGGAAGTGGTGAAGCTGGATACCCAGTATATTAGGGAGTGGAGTGTTAAGGGGGATGTAAAGATAATTTTTCGAACTTTAACAGGAGTATTAAGAAATGATGGAGCAATGTAAGGAAAAACTTAATATTGCTATGTTTGGACAAAAAAGAATTCCATCAAGAGAAGGCGGAGTTGAGATAGTAGTTGAAGAACTTTGTACAAGGATGGTTGGGCTATATGGATGCTTTGAAGATGAACAACTAGAAAAATTGTAATTTTGTACCACATGATACGTAAAAAAGAAAAAATTCGTACAAGAGAGGATGAAGATTATATATTCAAATGATGAGTATGGGGTATGGTGGTCCAGATGCGAAGGAATCGGACCAGTAACAGCGAATAAACTATTAGATGAATTTATAACTGCAAGAAATGTATATGATACATCAATCGATGAAATTGTTTGCTGTTTAGGAATTTCAGAGAAACATGCTTATGGTTGGAGAGCCAGGCTGTGAAAAGACGATGATTGCACAGAGGTTTCCAACCATATTGCCTGAAATGACAGAGGAAGAATGCCTGGAAGTGACAAAGCTATATAGCATATCGGGGTTATTACCTAATGGACATGCGCTTATGAAAAATCAATCTTTTCGTGCACCACATCACAACGCTTCACTAAATGCTTTGATTACATCGTTCTTTGACAAAGTCCAGACATGTCTGGTTGCAGGTTGGACAGGTGGTACATTTGACACCGCAGAGAATGATCTTGCCACAGGCATTGACTTTTTCGCAATGATATCTGTGGACGCAAAAGTTATGTGCATTGTTAAAACAGCCTTTGTGATACCAGTAGCTGAGCCTGTTCAGCCTGATTTCTTTTGAGATTGTTGTTGGATCTTTACAAAGATATCTTGCAATGTCCTTAAAAGAACAGCTAGCGTTTAGGGATTTTTCAGTGTATTTGCGATCTTCGAGAGTAAGATGTTTTGATTACCGGGAATATATTTGCTAATGCTAGTTCTCCTTCTACTGCTGTCAGAAGGCCAACATGAGCATAACATTTATGATATGAAAGATTAAACTCCACTTGTGTAGAAGAGAATTCCACTGTATAAATGGATGGTAGAATTAAACTTTGCAATTTTCAGAATGAATTATCAAAGATAATAGTACTTGAATCAATATTTGATCCATGTTATAGTGATTTTTAAGGTATAATATAGTATTAATAGTAAAAATAAGGGATATTTTGTTAGGTTAAATCATATATAGGAGATTTCTGTTTTATGAATAATAAAGTAAATAAGTTCATAACATGGATGGCAATAAATATATTATTACCAATATTGCCAGTGGCAATTAAATGGGGAATAAGTTTATTTGCAGACGGAAATAAGATTTCAGTTACTATATTGGATTCTGTTGAGTTATTATATTATAATTTATTTATTGATGTTATTTTTCTAAACATCGCAAAAGACAAAGAAAACCTTACTATTATTGAAACGATTTTGCAGTTTGTCTTTTATGTTATTATTATATTAGATTTAGTACTTATTACTATAAACTATGTCAATCTTGCCAGTAAAAGATGCGCTACGATTGCAATTATTTTGTCTATTGTTGTTCCGATAGTAGTATCTGTTTATCAATGGAAAAATATGCAGGAGGTTGATTAATGAATATTATATTTGAAAAGTGCCTTATCATATTTATGTGTATACTACTATTGATAATGATGGCAATAATTTGTATTTTCCTTATTAAGAGTTTTGATGTAACTAGAGAAATAAAAGAGGATATTGTTAGATGTAAGACGGGTAGAGTAAAATGTAAGCGTCCATCTTTATGGTATAGATTTGTAAAAAGAACTATTGATATAGTATTTGCTGTAATAGCAGTTGGATTTACAAGCCCAATGTTATTACTAATAGGAATACCCTTGCGAATTGAAGGAATCGAGTCTATGTTTTGTATACAGAAAATTATTGGATATAAACATAAGGAAGCAAGGGTATATAGATTTTTAACAATCATAAGGAAAGCAGAGGATAAATATGAGAGATCGTATTTGGATTATTTAGTGCATAGAAGTGGAATTGAATATCTTCCGATGTTTACATCTGTTTTATTGGGATATATGACATTAGTAGGACTTGAGAGAATTCCCATTGAGGAAAAAAATGCTGTAATACTTGAGGAATATGAATATTACAGACCAGGTATATTTACACTTTCTGCTATATGTAATTCGGATGAAGAAAAACAATTGTACAATAAGTTATATTGTAAGAATGCGGGAATTAAATATGATATAAAACTTATTATTTATGCGTTAAAAAATGTCTATCTTAAATAGGCTGATTAATTAGTTTTGTAGATGTTCATGGTAAGTGCAAAATAATTCAACGGATTATCGTAGATTAATTATACTCTCATAATAAGCTATAGGAAATGTTAGTGTTTTACTACATTTTTGTTTGCTAGATGCTAGCATTTTACTCTAATTGTAATTAGGTAAAAACTATGAGATTACCAAGAGTACTGATTGAACAACAATACCGCTTGATCATGGAATGTCGGAAAAGCAGATTGTCTGATAATCAGTGGTGTTTGAACAATGACATAAATCCAGGCACCTTTTACAACTGAGTGAAACGTCTCCGCAAGAATAGCTGCGGAGATATTCCAGAGAAAAATCAGTTGTCAACTTATGAACAGTCTCATCAGGAAGTTGTAAAAATCGAGATGAATATCGTTTCTGTTCCGGCGGCATGAATAAAAATACTGGTAGTGAAGTATTCACAAAATTGAAAATGTACGCTTACTTTTAATCTGATTTTCATAAGCTAAAACTTATGAGAACATAAAGAATATATGAGAATCGTATTTTTATAGATTTTTTTGGATAACTGTCATATAATGAATTTAGTAGAACATAATGATTAGGAATATATTCATTATGTTTATTTTAGATGAAAGTGAAATATATTATATGTCTGATATTAGAAAACTATTGGAACAAGATCGGCTTGAATTTGAGGCTGATCAAAAAATAAAAAATTTAGATAACATAGTACAGGCATTAAGAAATGGTAGATTAAGTATTTTTGCAGGAGCAGGTTTATCTGCATCATCAGGTTATGTGAATTGGAAACAGTTGATAAAGCCTATGAGTGATTATCTTGGTTTGAATATAAATACTGATCTTACAATGATTGCACAGTACTATGAGAATGAATGTACCAGAGAAGGATTGAATCGGGCTATACTTAATGAGTTTTCAAAAGTTCCAACCAAAAATGACAATATGGAGATTTTGGCGAGTCTGCCTATCGATACATATTGGACGACAAATTATGATTCAATCATAGAGGATACTCTTCTTAGGAATGGAAAGACTGTGGATGTAATATATGAACAGATTCAATACAAAAATTATACTCCCGGGAGGGATGCTGTTGTATATAAGATGCATGGTGATAAAAAATTTCCGGATAGAGCAGTTATATCTAAAACTGATTATGAATTATATGATGTATATCGATCAGTGTTTTCAAAAGGTCTGGTCATGGAATTGATAACAAAAACGGTTTTATTTATTGGGTTTGGATTTGCTGATCCTAATCTGGATCGTTTTATAAGTATAGTGCGTCATACATTTGAGAAATATTCACCACCAACACATTATTGCTTTATGAGAAGTGTAAGTTATGAAGATTATCTTGACGAGAAAGGAAATCTTACAAGGCAGAAAAAAATTGAGTTTGAACAGGACAAAAAGTTGCAGGATTTGAAAATCAGAAGTATGAAAGGTTATGGAATTCATACGATTCTGGTTGATGACTTCACGCAGATTACAGCAATGCTCAACTATATAAGAGATAAGTATACTTTGAATAAAGTGTTCATATCAGGTGCATTGGATCCAAAGAGTCCGCATAGTTATAGAGGCTATTTTAATAGAAAACCACGTAATTCTAAATTCAAGAATGGAGAATGGTTTATTATGCAACTTGCGAAGAGAATCATAGATGATGGATATGATATTGTGAATGGCTTTGGGGTTGGTATAGGCAACTATATTGTTTCTGGTGCCTATATGGGAGGAAGTCAGAGAGGAGGATCTGATTATGTTTCTAAGCATTTAACAATTCAACCGCTGATATCAGTCGAACAACAGGAAAGAGATAAAAAAGATGAAGTACGAAGAAAGTTGATCCGGGACTGTGGAACAGTCATTTTTCTATTTGGAAAGACATTATATGAGGATAATAATAGTAAAAAGGATGAATTAGATAAAGACGGTACATATCTTGAATATGAGATAGCAGTAGAAGAAGCCAAAAACATTATTCCGGTAGGGGCTACAGGGTTAACATCAAGATATATTTATAATGAAGTATATAGAGAAAACAAACATAAATCTTTTATTGATAGGTTAAATAAAGAGAATATCAATAGCATGCAATTGATTGATGATATTATGTCGATGATTGAAAGCGAAAAACATAAGAAAGAACAAAATTTGAAAAAGACATTGATGAAAGATGCTTTTTCAAATGATGACACATCAGGTTATGATGTATATAATCAGATAAATGTTTTTGTTAGTTTTCATTTCGCTGGAGCAAATCAGCAGTCAAGATTAATCTTATCGGTATTGGATGATGAACCGGGAATAAATCCCGTTAAGGAGTCTGGTAAGATAAGTGATGAGAGTAAGATTGAACAATGGATTGATAAAAAAATAAAAAGTACTTCCGTAACTATACTGATATTGAGTAAAGGAATGACAAAAAGTATATGGGTTGGCAGAGAAATACAAAAGAGCATAGAGGAAAACAATAAATTTGTGTTAATAGATATTTCGTCTGGACAATATGATAAGGATTTCTTATCGCAATACAAGATTGGTTCAAAAAGTTTGGATGAAATCTATCCAATTCATTCAGTTGAAAATTGTAATAAAAAAGAAGGTTTTACTGATGTTGGAAAATGGGTGCGTGATGCAGTTGCTGATATATAATTTACAATATTTTAGTTTTTGCATATAGTTTGAACTTATTTAGAAGGTCAAAGTCTGGTGCATGATTGTGGACTGAATACATGGAAAATACTGTTAGCAAGTAAAAAAGCTAATGCTATGAAAATTTGTAAATATTTAACAATAAAAATCAATAAGAAGATTGGGGAGAATACATTTGTTAGATTGCTCTCTGATTTTGTGGTGCCAAAATTATGTAGTTGCCTTTTTGTGGCTAGCTACTAACATTTTATTCTAATTATCATGAGGAAAAAACTATATAGATTAGGTAGGTTTATATGAGTGTTGAAATGATTTTTGGGTCTGCAGTTCTTTCTGCTATTATTTCTGGATTAATAAGTTTATATTCTGCGAATAGATCAAATGGGTTAGAGTATATAACAAAAGAAAGAAGCGATTGGCGGGAAGAGATTAGAATATGTTCTGAACAACTTAGATCTGCTTCGTATCAAAATACAGTAAAAATATGTGATCGCTTAAAAACTCGTATTAATGCATTAGGAAGAGGGTTGTCAAATAGATATTCAGATGATGCTCATATTTGGGAAATTATAGAAATAATAGAAAACAAGAATTTTAATATGAATAAATTATCTAAATTACAGTTGATATTGCAAGAATATCTATCTTTGTTGTTGAAATGGGGTTGGGAGAGATCTAAAAGAGAGGTTAGAGGTGAAAAAGCTGGTGTTATTCAGCTTATATTATGGATTATTTCTGTTGTAATTTATGCGACAGGGCATTTTTATGAATATAAATAGAATCAAAAGTGGTGGATATAGTTATAATAGGTGAAAATATATTATTAATAGTGTTAACAGTTTTCATGATTTATTATATAGAAAAGCGAGTAGAATACTCATGTATAATTAAGTTTGTGGGACATGTTGTAAAAAAGCAGAAAAAAGTGTCTTTTGCAAATTAGTTTATTACAAATTGTATAACAAGTATTTTGGCTGTTATTGCTATTATAGGATATTTTGTATATATGCTTTATAGTACGAAAATGATGGGAATTACATACAATGACAATTTACTAATTTTTATGATCTCATCCAGTTTATTTGGAGCAGGCGCAGTTTTTTATCATCACATTTATATGTCCGATTTGATAAAGCGATATTATACTTATGCAAGTACTATTGATTTAATAAAAGTGGATTTAGAAAAAATATTGAAATAGTCATATTGAGAGTTAAGTATTATATGCAAATTCCTGCGTGGCAACAGACCCAGGAAGCATTGTAACATCGCTATTACTAGCCTCTATATTGAATGTAAAATATGTGAATTTATCAGCATTACACAGAATAGAGCAGGAGTACCAACGTAAAGGTGTGAATATATACTGTCAGACCATACCTAACTGGATTGTAAATGTTACCAAAAGCAGTTCTCTGCGTTTGTTGAACGGTAAGTGCAAAATAATTTGATGTATTCTGGCAAGAATAATAAGATTTAGGAAATGCTGATGTTTTACTACACTTTTGTTTGCTAGATGCTAGCATTTTACTCTAATTATTATGAGGTAAAAAATATGAGATCAACAAGAGTACCGGTTGAAGAATAATAGCACCTCATCATTAGTGGCGTCTGAAAAATGATATAAATCTGAGCCAATTTATCGGAGGAGTATATGAATACAAGAGAATTTGTCAAAATTGGAGAAGATGAACAGAATATTGTTTTTAATGAAATAGATAAAGAAGATGAGTTGCTTTTTAGGAAATACATGGAAGCTTCCAGACATTTTCAGGAAACATTCCAATTGTATAAAATGATGCTGTTTAATTTAGAAGAGCTTTTGGAGCATTATGATATGCAATTTGATGATCGTGTGTATTCAAAGCATGGTGAAAAGGTAGACGCCATAGAGATAAATGCATTGGTTAGCAATGCGGTGAGCTCTGCTCGGACACTAATTGAATCGATGGATGTATTTGATAAGGTATATATTGATAAAGAAGAGAACTTTAAGAAAAATTATATTTCCAAAGCTTATGACGAAGATTTTAGTTATCGATTTATAGACTTTATTCGAAACTATATGCAGCATGGGCATGTTCCTGTAAGTTTTGATGGTGAGAAAATATCTTTTCAACTTTCAGAAATTTTAGATACGGCACATACGAAAATAAATGCTACCTTAAAGAAACAGATGAAAAATATTGAACAGCAGCTATTTGATTATGGAGAGATGAATGTACAACTTACGGTTGTTAAGATGTTATATAAGTATTTTCTTTTAGTACATATTCTTATATGCGAATTCTTGAAATATATCAAAAAATTTTTTTTAGAGATTACGAACAAAATAAATAGTATTTTGGATGATCATCCAGAATATGTTTTGCATATATATGGAACTCCATTTGTTGTGGTATATCTTGATACTGGAGGAAACATGAATGGATTTGATCCTCGGAGCGATATATTAAGAGACATAGATAGCAAGATTAATTTCGCAGAGGAAAAACTTAAGAAATATGAGCAAAGCAATGGACATCTATTTTTCTTAAGAATTAATTACTGTCTTGAAAATCGTTTTCCTGTAACTGGAATTATTGATGATGATATGTTGCCACAGAATTTAGAAGAAGTTTGTTTGAAAATAGGAACAGGAATATATCATCTGTCTTTTGATACCTACTATGGAGATATGGAAATGAATGCTGTATATAGGCTTTATCCATATATTCAATTTGAAGATGGAATTCATTGGAATGTTCCATACCAGAATGTTACAATAGAAGACTTTGTAAGAACATTCCCACTAGTTAAGAGAGATGGATTAGTTGTTTTTGCAAATAATGTTGGTGGAGCTGCTGAATTTCTCCAAAGGATAATACAGGACTGGAGTGCTTATTTATGGGAAGCAAAAATTATCTTATCAAAGGCTGGAATTAGTTCGCCGATTGATATAATAGATTGGGCGTCACGTTTCGCATTTGTACTTCAGGGTGTTCAATGGCTTAAGAAGTCTTTTGCAAAACGAAAGAAAGATAAGCCATGCATTAAGGATCTTAGAAATTATATACTGAAAAATAATTCATGGAATATTAATGAATTGCAGAAAAATCTTCATGCACGCAGAGAATTATTGGTAATCGTATTGGAAGAACTAGGCTATGTTTGCAGAAATGATTCAATTTACATATATGATAGTGATGTAGCTAAATTGATTGAGCAAGAAAGAAACGAGCTTTGTCAAAAAAGATATGATAATCATGGAACAAATGTGAATTGCTACAACATGAACTTGTCAGTGGAACAGCTGAATGTTGATCTGATGTATCTTGCAGTATTGGTAAAGGAAGCAGGGAAGTTAGATACTTATGATTCGAAAGTTCAGGATTTGACACAATCATTGAAAGATTATAATCAATATATAGTTTGGGATGACTTGAGCAAAGCTATTCGATTTGAAGAACAATTGCCGGAAAACTTTAGTATGGATGATGCTGATTGTATATGTAGATGTGTTGAGCATGTAGATGAGAGTGTGAATGCTGAAATAAGGAGGCTAGAAGATAATAATAATTGAATAACAATTACCGTCACTTGTGGCAATGGCTCATGAACGATAAGTGCAAAGTAATTCGACAGATTGCAATAAATTTGGGATTGAGTATAGATATTTGCTTGATAATATTTTTATAAACCCGAGTTGAATGAAATTTTTTGGAGAGGTGATAACTATGGTAATTAGATTTGCAAGTGAAATTATTAAGGGAATTAAGGAAAGAGGACCAATTGTTGCTTCGACTACATCTACAGATGGTGAAGAATATGAAAAATGGCTATATGAAGAAGATGACGTAGAGCCTGCCTTAATGATAAAGGAGAAGGTTATAAGCTCTAATGCACAGGAAATAGAGTACAGAGAATTTTATGGAAATAGTTGATATTTTTATAAATAAGGATTGAAAACAAAAATTTAAATTTGGGATTTCAGTCCTTATTTCATGGTAAGCGCTCAATATTCCAACGCTAGATTTTTAATTAACGCTTGCATCAGCTTTAAAACTGGAATTTACAAAAAAACTAAACCCTTTACATTTTATTGGCTCATTATTTGAATTTGAAGATATATGTGACATGATTTTATAAATAGCTCTATTGCATATTCTTCTAGAACATATATCATTTTTTATATCATTCACTTCATTTTGTTTTAGCATCCATTCAATCAAATTTACTTTTATGGAATCTAAAGAGCAATTTTTGAGTTTGTTCGCTTTTAAGTAGTAATATACCCAAGTTATTACAGGTTTGTACATCCTTTCCGCAATTACTTTACTTTTTTTGTATTCATATTTATCATTATATGTTTGTTTGGTATATAAGCTAATTGAATGGAGTTCCAAAAAATTTTCAAACAATAAAATAATTTCATCTAAAGTAAATTTAGCACAATACAAATTGTAGATTTTATATTTAGAATAAATATAAAATGCATCATTAAACAGTGCATTTTCAATTAATTCATTAATTTCATCAATTTTTTCAAATAAGTATTCTAATTCATTCAAAATTCTTACTTGATCATGAATTGAAAGCCATGGAGTTAAGACATAATAGCTATTATACCAAGTTTTATTATATTTTGGTAAAGAAACTTGTAATTCTTTGGCATTATCTATATAAAAAAAAGTACTTTGTAATTTCATAAGATATAAATACAGACCAAATATTTCCATTTTTGCGTGTTCCCTTATTCGTTTTTTGTCTTGTAAATATATAAAATATCCCAATGATAATGAACCTATGAAAGATAAAAAAGTCCCATAAAAGGACAAAAGATCTTGTCCAGAAATTTGATTATCTTTCCATAATATTAAATGGAATAAAAAAGGAATTGTAAGTGTAATTATCGCTATAAAGAATATTGGTGCTAGTTTTTTCATAAATATATTCCGTCTTTCTGCGAAAGACACCAATGCGTCATGAAACACAGGTTCTGTCCTTTGCTATCTATTTTTTTACCCTTCTGATATGATTTACCTTTAAGACTGACACCCTACAGAACACGTGGAGGTGAGTGGCGGGGCTGTATAGCGGCGACCTCGTATAAATATTTGTTGTCGGTCATTTGTTAAGGCATCAATGAGTGGCGCATAATAGTAGTCCGTAAACTTATCTCTTCCGAAGTCGACTCGATCTCGCCGGATGACCAGTCACTGTCAGTTTTATAACTATAAATACCAAGAGGTAGTTTCTTGTCATTTAAAATTTTTAAGTTCCACTTCACAAGCACTTAATCTTTTGAAACAGCGAGTCTACATCATAAAGGATGAACCTTTAGCAGTTTCTTGATTAAGTGTTTCGTTAATATTTAATTTTTCATACCACTCCAAGGATGGTTTATTCGTTATGCTTTATTTTTCTCGGATAACCACTAATTCTTTGTTTCAAACTTTCATCGAGCGTATTTTAAATAAATGGTTGTCATGCTTTTATAGTGTTTTTGATTTCTTATATTGTACAACTCAAGACGTCTGAATTGTTCTACTAAAGACCAGTATACTAGTCTTGTTAAGAGGAAAAGAATGGCTTCGGAGTATGCCAAGATATCACGATTTCTGAACATTGGTAATAATAAAGCATGTATATTGTAACAAATTATACGAGAAAAGAACAGAGATAATTTTATTATGATTTGAGGCCTATGATTTGAGGGCCAAAAGATATTCGGTTAAAGATACCTTATAACCATAAATTTGCACTTTGAAAACTTTACATAAATGAGGATTTTATCAGACAAAAGTGGTATTATATATGCAGTAGAAAGCGAGGAAACCACTTATGTCTTTTAAATCTAACTATAATCAGCAGATTACACTGAACGATGCTTTGTTCGGACTTACGGACCGTGAAAAAAGTATGCTTGAAAAATCATGGGCTAAACCATTCGTAGAGATAATATTTCCTAAGATTGACAAAAGCCGTTTTGTATGTCTGTACAGCGATAAAGCATCACGTCCAAACACACCTGTCAATGTATGTGTTGGAGCTCTTATTCTCAAAGAACTTTTAAACTTAACTGATGACGAAATGGTCGAGTCGCTTGCTTTGGATGTACGGTTTCAGTATGCACGTCATACAACAAGTTTTGAAGAACAGCCTCTTTCCGATAAAATGTTGAGACGCTTTCGTAAACGTTGTTATACTTACGAACTTGCCACTGGCGCAGATGTTCTAAGTAGATGGAGATGTGTGTATTATGGGTAAATCGAAAGTAAAGAAATGGACGTTATTATATACAGAAATTAGTAAATTAGGAGAAGGTGGAAATGCTGATGTCTATCTGGTTGAGGATAACAAATCAGGGTTTAGATATGCATTAAAAGAACTTCGCAGCAACAATAGGAGTGAGGAGAAAAAGTCTAGATTTATTAGTGAGATTCAGATTGCTAGAGATAACTGTGACTTGATATAGGGAATCATTCCAATAATATCTTATTCTATGGATGATTATTGGTATACGATGCCGATTGCTAAATCTGTAATGAATTTTATAAATAAAAAATCCCTTAATGAAATTATTGATGGAGTTTTGCAGTTATGTGAAACACTTTGTGCACTACATGACAAGGGGATACATCATAGGGACATAAAGCCAAGCAATATTTATTATTATGGTGGAAGATTTGCACTTGGTGATTTTGGATTGGTGGACTTCCCGGATAATGATGATTTCACAAAGTCAGACAGGGGACTGGGGGCAATATTTACGATTGCTCCGGAGATGAAGAGAAACCCAAAGCTGGCAGACGCAAGTAAAGCAGATGTATTCTCACTTGCGAAAACATTGTGTATGTTTTTGAGTGGTGATGAAAAGGGCTTTGATGGAGTGTATGATTATCTGGAGCAGAGTCATAGTCTGCGATATGTGTCCAGGTTCAGGAAGGAGCATTTGGTAGAAATTGATGAATTGTTGAAAGATGCAACCAATAATAATCCGGATGTAAGACCAGATATTCATGAATTTACGGAGAGACTTTTGCTTTGGCGGGAGATAGCAGTTGATTTTGATAAATCACAAAGTAGTGACTGGAAATTTCTGACAAAGCAGTTGTTTGGAAAAACATGCCGGGTTCTTCCGTATGGAGAGACATTGATATTATAATTGATGTTTTGAATATTATAGGCAACACACCTGCATACAATCATATGCTATTATCTGATCGTTGGGGAACAGATTTTGCATATGCGAAGAGAGCACCAGAAGAAAACTGTATTTATCTATATGATGTAAATGATTTGTGCTATCTTGTAAAACCCAAGGCATTATATTATGAAGGATTTTCAGAAGATTATAGGTGGAGTTATTTTCGCCTTGATTTGAAAAAATTATCACCGATTATTGACAGTTACGATACCAAAGTAATTCTTGCGATGGGTGGGTGCATATAAGAATTTGAATTATTGGAATCAACTTATATTTGAAATTGAGGAGATAAGCATAAATGAGTGATGATATATTAGGAACAATTATGACGGCATCGGTTACAAGTGCTATTTATGAGGTGGTTTTGACCCTCAAATCATGCTATAAGTAAAAGTTTTACAGTAAGACACTGGAGAATAATTATGGAAATAGTAGAACGAGACTATGAAGAAAAGTCTGTAAATAATAATCTTCTATGATAATGATTGAGCTGGAAGCGCTAAATTGGAGCTTCCAGCTCTTGTTTTATATATACCCGTCTTCCGTCGTAATACTATGAAAGTTCCGACGTTTTCAAATCCCTCCTTACGTTTCAAATCGATCATTTATCTAAAAAAACTTGATTTTATAAGAAAAAATTTCCATTTAATGGCTCTTGAACGAGGTGATGATTTTTCTAAATTAATTGCTTTCGATTTAGTGAAGAATAAAAAACAACAGATTAAAAATTTTGATGTACAAAGTTACAATACGGAGCAAAACGCGGCGAAAGTTATTCTCTAATAAAGAATACCAACCGACAGCAGCAAGAATGTTTCGATAGGCAAGACGATGATTTGTACGACGAACTGTACTTTGACGACAGCCCGTATTGACGCAAAAAGTAAATTTAATGCCATATTTTTCAAAAATTGTATTGACAATTCAGAGATTTGTAAGATAATAGTGGTGTGGGGTATAACTACTATGAACAATTATGAATTTTTAGAGAAACTAGGCTTTTCGTCAAACGAAGCAAAAGTATACGGAATACTAATTAAACATAAAGTGTTAAACGGTTACGAAATCGCAAAACTTTCGGGCGTTGCGCGTTCGTTGGTGTACGAGGTTATCAATCGCTTGGTGGCAAAGGGCGCGGTTATTCGTATAGACGGAGAGCCGAATTTTTACAAGCCTATCGAGTATCAAGACCTTATACGTAGCATCAAGGAAGAAAACGAAAAGAATATTGCCTGCGCCGAACGCGAGCTACAACAACTTGCAACGGAAAACGCCGACGTCGATTATGTAATGAATATAGTGGGCGAAGAAAAATACGTTGCTAAGGCAAAGAAACTTATCGACAGCGCGCAAGCGGAAATTTCGCTGTCCATTTGGCGAGAGCCGTTCGAAGTGCTACGTAGTAATATCGAAAACGCAATATCCCGCGGGGTAAAGGTGTATATTTTTACCTTCGAAAGCATTTTGGTCGAGGGCGCAACGGTGTATTCGTACAATATCAACGATGTTTCAACACTGTTTCCATACCGTAGAACAACAATTATAATCGACGGCGGAGAGTGTTTAGTCGGAGAAGAAGGCGATCGCAACGTTTACGCGCATACGCGCAATCATTCGGTTGTTTCCCTTGCCACCGACGAAATTGTTTTGAATGTTTTTTGGAATAAACTTATCGAAAAAGAAAACTTGTTGTCTAAAGGCTGCTCCGGCGCGGATTTCTTGCAAGCCATACACAATTTGGCGGAGCGCTATGGCATTACCGACGAGATGACCAAGAATTTCCTTGTTTACAATTTTCAAAAGGAGAAAACTCAAAATGGCAAAAAACGTTGAACGATTACAGGCGCGCGAAGCCAAGGAACTTATCCGCCGCGAAAAGCAGTTGGGCGCAAGAAGCAACAAGTTTTATTTGATTTACTTGTTTATGATTTTGTCGCTCATCTACATAACGGACGAAATCGCGTCTACTATATCCATTCAGTTTCAGGCGAATATAGTTACAGAATTCTTCGTAAAAAATATGGGTATGGAATACGGCGCGGGATTATCGCTCTTTTCCGCCATAGGTTTTATTTCCTATCCGGTAACACTACTTATTATTTTCTATCGTCCCCTTGCGGACAAATTCGGGCGTAAGCCGTTTTTGGTTATTAACACGTTATGTATGGGCTTAGGGCTGTTCCTTGTGTATTTATCCAAAGATATCTACGTTTACATGATAGGCGGCACGTTGATGAGTTTTATGGTCTCGCACGATATGCAATGCGTGTACATACTGGAATGCTCCGACAAAAAGTCTCGCGCCCGTAACTACGCAATCGTAAAAGCGGTGGCGATACTGGGCACGTTACTTGTTCCGCTGCTTAGGGCTACACTCATGCAAAACGTAAGCGAGCGTTGGCACGTAGTATATTTGGTGCCGGCAATTATCGGTTTTGTAATGTAGTTATTCGCGCTGCTTTTTGCTAGGGAAACAAACGCATTTTTGACTAAAAGAATAGAGTATTTAAAAACGCCTATAGAAGAACGTGAACAACGCAGCAAGGAAGGACGCGAACAAAACGCACAAGGCGGAATTCTGACCGCTGTAAAATTCGCATTCAGACACAGACAATTGCGCTTTTTGATTATTGCTTGTTGCTGCTTTTATCTCGCTTCGTTAGGTACGGCAACGTACAGTACGGTCATGGCAAAATCGGCGCTGATGACGGAAGAAGAAATAACTCTTGCTTTGTTTCTGTATCCCGTCGGCAACGCGCTGTTTACATTGATTTCCGGTTTTGTGTCGGATAAATTCGGACGTAAAGTAACTATAGTCGCAATGTCTTGTTCGGCGTTGACGTGTTATTTGCTGTTTATCTTTAGCGGTATGTTCAAGTGGACTCCGTATTTGACGGGTTTTGCTATCGGCGGATTTATGGGCAGTTACTGGGGCGCAGGCGATACCATCGGCGGAATTATGTTTTCCGAATCGACTCCTACAAACCTGCGTTCGTCGGTTACGGTAATCAATACGTTGCTTAACGGAGTTATGGGCGGACTTGCAACAGTTATTACTATGATACTGCTGCCTATCATTCCCGAAAGCATGTTCGGTTATATGTATTTGGGCTTGACGGTTCCGGGGCTTGTAGGTGCAATTGTAATAATGTGGCTGTTTGTCGGCGAAACTCGCGGACTTGATCTTAAAACTGTAACCGGTACGGAATGGGATAAGCCTAAAAAGGTTAAAGAAGAACAACAGGATGGTGAATAAAATGAATAACAAACAATTTGAAATCGGCGCAAGCGAACAGCCGTTAGATATTATTAAGGAAACGTGCGGTTTTGCGGGCATTTTTAAGCAAATAGGTGTTATAGGGGATTCTTTGGCATCGGGCGAGTTTGAAAGTCACGATGAAAACGGAAATATAGTTTATACCGATATGTACGAGTACTCGTGGCCCGCTGTTTTAGAGCGCATTACTGGAACCAAATATAACAATTATTCCCGCGGCGGAATGACCGCGCGCGAGTATGTTCAAAGTTGGGCGGACACAAACGGATTTTGGCAATGGAATCAAGCGTATATTATTGCGTTAGGCAACAACGATTCGTTTGTGTTCGGGCATCCTCTGGGAAGTGTCAAGGACGTCAACGCTGATTGTCCGCAGGATAATGGCGATACGTTTTTCGGTAATATGGGCAAAATCGTTTCCAAACTTAAAACAATAGAGCCTAACGCGCGTATTTTTGTTGTAACTCCTCAACTGCGCGGTGAAGCGTGTGATAACGATATCCGTTATATCGCAAGCGAACTCGCCAAATTGTGCGATATGTTTGAGTTTACTTACTTGCTGGATATGACTGCGCATGCGCCCGTATACGATGCAGAAATGCGTAAATCGTTCGGGTTGGGCTTTCATCCGAACCCGATGGGCTACTATGCATATGCGTTGATTGTGGGAAATTATATCGATTACATTATCAGAAGTAACCCGCAGGAATTTGCTACGATACCGTTTGTAGGTACGTTGCTCAAAAACAAAGATTACAAATATTATATATAAAAATTATATCCAGGCTATTTTGACATATTTCGACAAATAATTAAAAATCTGATACTCTGAGTTTTGGTGGAATTGCTACGCTTAAATGTACATGATCTATACATAGTGCTACACTCAGACAATGGATCACCGATGAAAGGCGCTACTATGTTAGCCACTTTGTATCAGCTTGGAATTACGTCATCGAATAGCCGGTCACGGAAGCATCCAGTGCCTGTCCCCGGAAAAAAATGAGGAGAAGGTACTGTAAGAAATAATTGACTCCCTTAGGAGTAAATATGTAGTAGCAATAATTCATACCTTTTTAGCTGTATTTTGTATCGTAAACAGAAAGAAAATGCACTATAATCCAAGGCAATGAAAGTACTTAAAAAAGTAGTTTCGTTGCCTTGGTTCCATTTTTAGAAAGAATAATACTTAGGTGGGAAAATTCCCAGGCGCTGTGTGGAGTTTTCTGTAAGAAGCCGGGGACAGACCGCACTGTTTCTTGAAAAAGGAAGAAAAGTGGTGAGGGTCTAAGAACCCAAGCTGTGTGGAGATGACAGAAACAGGAAGAGTGGTGCGGCCTAGCATGGACTGGGCCAGCTTGCACTTTTGGGACAGGTAATACTGGTAGGGAGCAACATGATATACCTCCTGGAACAGGTGGATGAGCCTGGAGCGGGACAGGGAAACGGTATCTGCCAGATGATCCAAGGACAGACTTTCTGTTAAGTGCATATCGATATAATTGCGGATCGCCAGTGCAGTAGGATTGATGGGAACTTTGTTTGCCAGAAAATCCGCAAGCTCCTGAATATATTGATGGAGCAGTACAGCCAGCTTGTCAGCAGAGTGTACAGGGTCGGCGGTAAAGGCATCAAGGATCCGGGTCAGAGGTGTTTCGTTATGGAAGCGGGGGATCAGGGTGACACCGTCTAAGCCGTAATCGGAGAGAAGATGCTGTACCAGACTGCCGCTGACATTGAACCAGATCTTGGTCCAGGGATCAACTTTGTCTGAATAGTAGTGGTGGTAGGTGCCGGCAGTAAGGATATAGGCATCTCCGGCATTTACAGTGAGGATACTGCCGTTTCGCTCGATATGTCCACGGCCGCTTAAAACGTATTCAAACACACACAGGGGTCTGCGATAAACCAGGATCTCATAGGCAGGATCCGGGTAAGTGATACCGGCCATGGTGGGAGAAAAGCTTTCCGCGGTAGGGCCGGTGTAGACAGTGTATTTCTCAATCTGTGTGCGTGTAATTTCCTGAGGCATGGTGGTTCCTCCATTTTTTGAAAGCAAATTGCAATAATGTAATAACAGCATTGTAGTAAAAAGGAGCAAGCCTGTCAACTATGGCTTTCACCATATAAAATAAAAATGAAATCAACCCAAATAAAATGATCACAGGAGGACTAAATATGACACAAATACCCAGACCGGAGCATCCCCAGCCCCAGATGAAGAGGGAGCATTGGAAAAACCTGAATGGAGAATGGGATTTTTCCTTTGACTTTGGATGCAGCGGCATAGATCAGAAATGGCAGGAAGGAAAGACAGATTGGGAGAAGAAGATCCTGGTGCCCTTCTGCCCGGAAAGTGATCTGAGCGGAATCGGCTATAAGGACTTTATCCCCGGCATATGGTATCACCGCACCATCACATTGACAGGGGAGGAGCTGAAGGGAAATCTTCTCTTACATTTCGGCGCAGTGGACTATGATGCAAGAGTATGGATCAATGGAGTAGAGGCAGGCAGACACCAGGGCGGTTATGTTTCCTTTACGTTTAATATTACAAAGCTTGTAAAGGAAGGAGAAAATGACATTACGCTTTTTGCAGCAGATGATGTGAGAAGCGGAAAGCAGCCCAAGGGAAAGCAGAGTCATTTCTTCTACTCCATAGGCTGTGATTATACCAGAACGACAGGTATCTGGCAGACGGTATGGCTTGAGTGGGTACCGGAAAGCTACATTGAAAAAGTGCAATATTATCCAAACCTGGCAGAGGCAACTCTGGGAATTAAGGCGGTAGTAAAGGGGCAGGGCACACTGGAAGCAAAGGCCTTTTATGGGGGAGAGCCCTGTGGCAGCGTAAGCGCAAAGTCAGAGGGCGGCACCGTTACCATGACACTTCCTTTGTCCCGTCTGGAAAAGTGGGAGCCGGGTCATGGCAGACTGTATGACCTTACATTAACCTATGGAGAAGATAAGGTAGAAAGCTACTTTGGTATGCGTGAGGTAAGATTGGATGGAGAGAAATTCCTCATCAACGATAAGAGCGTGTTCCAAAGACTGGTGCTGGATCAGGGCTTCTATCCGGATGGCATTTACACAGCGCCTACAGAGGAAGCACTTGTCAAGGATGTGGAACTATCCATGGCTGCAGGCTTCAACGGCGCAAGACTCCATCAGAAGGTATTTGAGCCTCTGTTCTTGTATCACTGCGATAAAGCAGGCTATCTGGTATGGGGCGAGCAGGGCTGTTGGGGACTGGATTACAGCAATCCCGCAGCATTAAAATATTTCCTGCCTGAGTGGATGGAAGCCTTGGAGAGAGACTTCAACCATCCCGCCATCATCGGCTGGTGTCCGTTTAATGAGACATGGGATTATGAGGGAAGAAGGCAGGATGACAGCTTACTGGCCAATGTGTATAAGATGACAAAGCTGTATGACACCACCAGACCCTGCATTGATACCAGCGGAAATTATCATGTGGTGACGGACATCTATGACTTACACAATTATGAGCAGGATCCGGCAAAGTTTGCAGCAACCTACGAGTCCTTTAAACAGGGAGGTGATTTGGAAGATACTCATGGCTACAGGCAGACACCGGTAAAGGGTATCCCTACCTTCATCAGTGAGTATGGCGGTATCAAGTGGGACGAGGAAGGTGTTGAAAAGGATGGCTGGGGCTATGGTGCAGGTCCTGCTACCAAGGAGGAATTCCTGAACCGATATAAGGGACTGACCGATGCCCTTTTGGACAATCCCCATATGTTTGCTTTCTGCTATACCCAGCTGTATGATGTGGAGCAAGAGTTAAACGGTCTGTATACCTATGAACGTAAACCCAAGTTTGATATGGATGTGATAAAGGCAATCAATGCCCGTAAGGCAGCAATCGAGGATTAAAAGCATCCCGCAGAGTATAAAAGAAAGCGTGTGAGAGACATTGGGGTCTGACATTCTTACAAGATGGTAAACAGTAGCGACAATTAGCCTAATCGGATGCTCAACCGAACAAAAAGAGAAGAACCCCCAGTAGCTGGCACTACTGGGGGCATTTGTGTACTATGGAGTACTCATTTCATTTTTGTTAATCAGATTATATCACACCTTATCGACATTTTCAAGTTTGTGTAATTTACGTAACCAAAATACATAAATATCCCCAAATACGTAATATACTGCAGAAAGGACGCAATATTTGATTAAAGTTTGCAAATGAATAAGAAAAACAGAATAAAGATTTCAATTAGTTCTTTTCAATATTTTATCAATTAACTCTGACACAGATTTGACACAGCCTTCTGCATATTGCTTTACAGTAGCTGGAGAATGATGGAATGTATAACCATGCTTTGTTGCCCTTAACATATCAATGTCATTTTCAGCATCACCAATGGCGTAGATTTGTTCATGCATGAATCCAAGTTTCTGACAAAGGATGTTCATGGCGTTCCCTTTTGAACAGTCTCTACACGCCATGTCAACATCCTGGATATTTACAAAAGCTCTCACCTCCTGGTGATCTGACTTTTCCAGCCAGTCTGCAAAAGCTTTTGCAGATTTATTGTCTTTGAAATGGAATGACATTCCATAAAGTTTTTCCGTTTTTAATAAATCAATACTGCTAATAGGTGTTGTTGGCAGGTTGTACTGCTTTTTTTGATTGCATGAAAATACGTTGTCTTTCGTATGAACTGTTAATGGTATATCCGATTCATATTCGTTTATTATTTTTTTGATTGCTGTAAATGATACAGGTTCTTCATGCAGTATTTGTTGATGACTATCTGCGATAATACTCCCTGTACCGGCAATCATGTAATCAGGCAAAAGATATCCTTCCAACGGAGCAACTATCCATGGCAATGCTCTGCCGGAGTTAATTACAATCAGATTTCCTCTTTGCTGGAATTCCTTTATTGCATCTAAATCAGATTCCTTAAAATATGTTTTTCCATTATCAGAGAACAATATTGTTCCATCCATGTCTGTAAATAAAATATTTTTCTGTTTCATATTTTTTCCCTTGCTAAATTGATTGTCTTGTTGCATTATCCTGGAAGCTAAAGTAATCAGGGCGATGGCGTGACTGGGTATATTCAAACATAACACCATCACTATTGTAAGTATGAGAGGTGACAACAGCCATACAGTTATAGTCTCCAAGATCCAAATATTTTTCATCAATTTCAGTCATCTTTTCTACGGTCATGATACGTTTACTTGTGACAATGGAAACTCCAAGAGTATTTTCCAGATAATCGTAAATCGACTTTTCTGCAATCTCTTTAGTTAGATCTTTAGCAACGCTTTTCAAAAAATAATTATGGTTTTATAAATTTTTTCCGATCCCCTCAAGTTCGTTCATGGAATCCTTGTTTTTTTC
>ERZ1106963.1784-NODE-1784-length-24184-cov-9.081064_pt1 | contig 24184 bp, 23 predicted proteins | sample MGYA00403681_ERZ1106963 | MGnify/ENA primary metagenome ERZ1106963 (study PRJEB35170, sample SAMEA104062407) | human gut metagenome | biome: human gut; feature: human-associated habitat; material: faeces | place: Denmark | collected 2012-05-03 ...
GCGCTGCCTCTGGACTCCGCAAGGGGCAATTGCCCCTTGACCCCTTTTCGCGATTCAGTTGGTGACTTTTCCATACTGTGTCCGCGTGGGAGTGCAGGGATTTTGGCAGGACAAAGCCGCCCCTGCGGTTGGCAGGGACGGTCTTGCCCATGAAAATTACTTCTCGTCGAGGCACGCAACGCCGGGCAGCGTCTTGCCTTCGAGGTATTCCAGCGAAGCGCCGCCGCCAGTGGAGATGTGGGTCATCTTGTCGCCCAGACCCATCTGTTCCACAGCCGCCGCAGAGTCGCCGCCGCCGATGATGGTCACCGCGTCGGAATCCGCCATCGCCTGCGCAACCGCCAGCGTGCCAGCCGCCAGCGTCGGGTTCTCGAACACGCCCATCGGGCCGTTCCACACAACCGTCTTGGCGGACTTCACAGCCGCCGCAAACAGCTCGCGGCTCTTCGGGCCAATATCGCAGCCTTCCATGTCCGCCGGAATCGCGTCCGCATCGACGGTCACGGTGTCAACCGGCGCGTCAATCGGGTTCGGGAAGTCCTTGATGCACACGGTGTCAACCGGCAGCAGGAGCTGAACGCCCTTTTCCGCTGCCTTCGCCATCATGTCCTTGCAGTAGTCAATCTTGGTCTCGTCCAGCAGGGACTTGCCGATTTCATAGCCCTTCGCCTTCAGGAAGGTGAACGCCATGCCGCCGCCGATAATCAGCGTATCAACCTTTTCCAGCAGGTTGTTGATGACATTCAGCTTGTCCTCAATCTTCGCGCCGCCCAGCACCGCGACGAACGGACGATCCGCATTTTCCAGCGCCTTGCCCATCACGGCGAGTTCCTTGCCGATCAGATAGCCTGCCACGCACGGGGACAGGAACTTCGTCACGCCCTCGGTGGAGCAGTGCGCGCGGTGGCAGGAGCCGAACGCGTCATCCACATAGCAGTCCGCCAGGGAAGCCAGTTCCTTGGAGAACTCCTCGACGTTCTTGGTTTCTTCCTTGCGGAAGCGGGTGTTCTGCAGCAGCACGACGTCGCCGTCCTTCATCGCCGCCACAGCAGCCTTGGCGTTTTCGCCGACCACCGTGTCGTCATTGGCGAACACGACGGGCTGACCCAGCAGTTCGCTCAGGCGAACCGCCACGGGTGCCAGAGAGAACTTCTCTTCCGGGCCGTTCTTCGGCTTGCCCAGATGGCTGCACAGGATGACCTTGCCGCCGTCAGCGATCAGCTTCTTGATGGTAGGAAGCGCGGCCACGATGCGCTTGTCGTTGGTGATCTTGCCGTCCTTCATGGGGACGTTGAAGTCACAGCGAACCAGCACCTTCTTGCCAGAAACCTTGATGTCGTCAATCGTTTTCTTAGCCATTGTTGATGCACACTCCTTCAAGATTGCTCTTTTGGTTGCTTGTATTTGAAACGTCATTCACGCTTCGGTGTCTGACGAACAACCCGTATTTGTTTTGAGGATGGCAAGCATCTGCTTTGCCGCACCCTCATCCGTCACCAGCAGCATATGCGGGTCATGCCGCAGGACGGAGATGATGGCTTCCGCCTTCTTTGCGCCCGCCGCGACCGCAATCATGCGGCAGTCTGGCGTCAGGCGCGCCAAATCGACGCACACGCCGGATGATTTCAGCAGGCACTGCCCCTCCCGGTCGTAATACGCGCCGAAGGACTCCCCGACCGCGCCCTTCTTCATCAGCAGGCGCACCTGCTCCACGGGCAGGCGACTCATCGTCTCCTGCGCGCAGCCGATGCCGTGCAGGATAATGTCCGCACGCTGGATGCGCTCCATCGTCTCGCGAATTTCGGGCAGACGCAGCATTTCCTGCTTCGCCTGCTCGTCCATGTGGTCTGGCAGATGCAGCAGCCGATGATGTCCGCCGAGCCGCTGGGCGATTTCCGCCGCCAGCGTGTTCGCCTGCGTTTCCACTTCACGCCCGAAGCCGCCCTGTGCAGGAACGACCATGACGTTCATGGGAGCGCTGCTCTGCATGGCGTGTGCCGTCGCCGCGATGGTCGAACCGCCCGTGACTGCCAGCGTCGACCCGGAATGCAGCAATTGCCGCACGCCCTGCGCCGCCAGCCGCCCCACGTCGGACAGTACACGCACATCCACATCAGCATCCCCCGACGCAACGAAAACTGTTTTCACCGGGAGAACCTGCATCAGCGCCGTTTCCAGCGCGGTCAGGCCCTGCGTCTGCCGGGCGAAGCTGCGGGCACTTTCCAGCCAGCGGGACGCATTCGGCGTCGGATTCATCCCGGCTTTGTCCAGCGTAATCAGGCCAGCATCGCGGAGCTTCTCCACGTCCGCGCGCACTTCCCGCTCCGCCAGATTCAGCCGGAGCGCCAATTGCCGCCGCCCAACCGGGGCTGATTCCGCAATCGCCGTCAGCACCATGGCACGGCGCGCCATTGCTTCCGCCATCTCCGGCGCAATCGCCTGCATCAGCGCCACAAAATCCTCCGCCATGCCATTCCGCCCCTTCCGGCTCGTCAGAAAATCCCCAATGTCTATCATACCACGTTCGGCACGAAATGGCAAGATTGTTTTTCCGCTTCCGCATACACTCTTCTTACAAAGGAGGAGATTTGTATGTGGATTTTGCTTCCCGCTTTCGTTTTGACGCTGCTGCTCTGCCGCTGCTATCGCCCCGGCACTTGGGGCGCGCGGCTGCTGAACTGCTGGACGTTTGGCACTGTGCTGTTGATGGCGTGGAATCTGCTGCCCTTGCCGCACGTCGGCATCAATCCGATTTCATCGTTGTTGACAGGCGCGCTGGGCATTTCAGGGCTGCCCCTGACGGTGTTTCTGAATATGATGCCGTAATCAGCAGCAGACGATTTCGATGCCCGCCATGGCTTCATCAATCAACCCATCGATGTCGAGCTTGCTCTCGCCTTCAAGAATTTTCTCCATCTTCGGGTGCGTCGCGGGATGGCGCGGTGTGAAGACCGTGCAGCAGTCCTCGTAGGGCAGGCTGGACGTCTCGAACGTGCCGATTTTTTCACTCACGGCGATAATTTCTTCCTTGTCAAAGCCAATCAGCGGGCGGAAAACAGGCATATTCACCACCATATCGGTCGTACCGAGCGCCGTCATCGTCTGGCTGGCGACCTGCCCGACCGATTCGCCGGTAATCAGCGCCTCGCTGTTCTCCTGACGCGCCACCTTTTCGGCAATGCGCATCATGAAGCGGCGCATGATGAGCGTCGTGTACTCTTCGGGGCACTTTTCGTGGATTTCCATCTGGATTTTGGTGAACGGCACGATGTGGACGCGAATGCCGCAGCAGCTTTCGGACAAAATGCGCGCCAAATCCAGCACCTTTTCCTTCGCGCGGTCAGACGTGTATGGATAAGAGTGGAAATGCACCGCGTTGATATGCACCCCTCGCTTAGCGATCATCCACCCTGCGACCGGGCTGTCAATGCCGCCGGACAGCAGCAGCGTCGCGCGGCCGTTCGTGCCGACGGGCATACCGCCGACCGCCGGAATCACCTTCACATACAGGTACGCCATGTCGCGGATTTCCACGTTCATGGTGTGCTGGGGCTTCTTCACGTCCACGGACAGGTTCTTGTTCGCCGTCAGGATGCGGTGTCCCATTTCGATGTTGATGGCGGGCGAATCCATGAAGTAGTTCTTGTCCGAGCGGCGCGCCGTCACGCGAAACGTGCCGGACAAATCCGCCATCATGGCAACCGCCTGATTGCAGAGGGCGTCAAAATCGTCTTTGGGCATTTCGACCGCCGGGCAGAGGCTGTGCACGCCGAACACCTTCGTCACGCGGCGGATGCACTCATCCAAATCGTCAAAATCCGACACGAGAATGCGTCCGTCGTGCAGCAGCACCGTCGCGCCGAGGTCTTTGACGGCGTACTTGATGCGCTTGACCAGCGCGCGCATAAAAAGCGGGCGATTCTGCCCCTTCAGGAAAATCTCGCCATAACGGACAAGCAGCAAATTGCGCACAGGAATTTCTCTCCTTAATATGTAGATTATCGTCTGACGTAGGCTTTCAGCAGGTCATAGTGCTTCTTGACGCGCTGCGCTACGGCATCCATTTCCGCCTCGGTATTGTCCGGGCAGAGGCTGAACCGCAGCGTGCAGTCCGCTTCCGCCGGGGACAAGCCCATCGCCGTCAGCACGCCGGACACCTTCTGTTTATGCGCCGCGCACGCCGAACCCGCACTGACATAGATGCCGTCACCTTCCAGCGCGAACAGCATCGTCTGGCTCCGCACAGGCGACAGGCTGACGCTCAAAATGTGCGGTGCGCAGAGCGGGTCATCCAGTTCGGGGCCGTTGCGCTTTGCCGCGGGAATCGCCTCCTGCAAGTCCGTCAGCAGGCGGGTTTTCAGCGCCATCATCTTCTCCGCCGCGCCCTGCGGATAAGTGCGAACCGCCTCGCCCAGCCCAATGATGCCGGGGACGTTTTCCGTGCCGGAGCGCAGGTTGTCCTCCTGCCCGCCGCCGAAGACGATGGGCGACAGCTTGTGGTCTTTGCGGAAAATCAAGCCGCCGATGCCCTTGCTGGCATGAATCTTATGCCCGGAAAAGGCGTAGGACTGGATTTTGAGCGCATTGAAATTGAGCGGCACACGCAGAAAGCCCTGCACGCCGTCCACATGAATGGCGGCATTCGGCGCAAGGCGGTCGCGCAGCGCGGCGACTTCCGCAATGGGCTGCACCGCGCCGACCTCGTTGTTGACCTGCATGAGCGTAATCAGGTGGACATCCTCGCCCAGCAAGCCTTCCAGCGCGGGCAGATCCACCACGCCGCGGCGATCGACTGGAATCGGCACAACCTTGTGCCCCATGCGTTCGGCTTCCTGTGCGCAGTTCAGCACCGCAGGATGCTCCACGGACAGCATCAGCACCCGCCCCGGCTTATGCTTCGTGCGCAAATGCCCCAGAATGGCGATATTGTCCGCCTCCGTGCCGCCAGAGGTGAACACCATGCGCTGGTTCGCCGCGCCTGCCGCTTTCAGGCAGATTTCACGCGCATTCTCGACGGCTTTCTCCGCATCCATGGCCGGGCGGTACAGCGCCGACGGGTTGTACCAGCCATTTTCCAGCGCGTCCATCATCGCGGCAATCACCGCGGCGGAGGGCTTCGTCGTCGCGCTGTTATCCAGATAGATGGTTTTCACGGTCAATTCTCCTGATACGCGCCGAAGGGCAGATAGTGGCGGATGTTATCCACCATGGCTTTGCTCGGCTCAAACACAATCAGGGACTTCTTACCGTCCTTGGAGAAAGCGAAATAGTACAGCTCCGCGTCGCGATTGAGGAACCAGCGCAGCTGCTTCACGCCCGGTGCGGACACATGCCGATGGAAACTGCCGCTGGCAACCTTGCCGAACGCATCCACCTTTGCCACGTTCAGGCTGCCCAGCGCCTTGCGCTTGCGGTTGTTGAACACCTGTGCGAAATCCATGGAGCCGTTGGTGAACGTGTAGTCGTACTCCGTGCGCAGGCGGTCATGGAAGAAGAAAATGTACACCGCAATACCCGTGAACACCAGCGTCATCACCAGCATCGAGATGCTGAAGCTGTAAAACATGACGTTCAGGTACATGAACGCCAGAATCGCGGACACAATCATCACGACCCACGACGCGTAGTACAGTACCTCTTCCGCCGCGCGGTGGTGTTTGCTTACAGATTCCTCCAGAAAACGATCCATTTGCGTAAATCCTCCTCAAATCACATAAACAGCAGGAACAGCCCTGCCGTCAGAAGCCCCACAATCACGCCGCCGATGACCTCGACATGCGTATGCCCGACCAATTCCTTCAGTTCCTCATCCGTGATACTTTCGCCATTGACGAACATCTTCTGCACGATTTCGTTGATGATAACCGCCTGCTTGCCCGTCTCGCGGCGGACGCCCGTCGCATCGTACATGACAATCGCCGCCATCGTGAAAGACAGGGCGAAAATCGCGCTGTCGAAGCCCTGCGTCGCGCCAATCATCAGCGTCAGGGAGACGACGAACGCCGTATGGCTCGACGGCATTCCCCCGCTGCCGAAAAAGCGGTGCCAGTCCCATTTCTTTTCGACCAGATAGTACGTCGGAATTTTGAGTGCCTGCGCCACGAACCACGCCGTGATGCAGCACAGCAGCACCTGATTGCTGAAAAGCCCCAGAATGTTGTGTAGTTCCATTTATTTCCGCTTCCCTTTTGATGAATGATAAATCAATCCGGCGCAAGCGCACGAATCCTGTCTCTTATTGTACTCTGTTCAGGGTGCTTTGTGCAAGGGTTTGCAAAAATTTCATATCTCCGCCGATTTTCGCTGCCGCATCCACCGCCAAGGCCGTTTCCCGTGCCGCGTCCTCGCGCGTGCCCTCAATGCCGCGAATGGCAATCCACGTCAGCTTCTCTTCCGCGACGTCCTTGCCAACGCTCTTGCCCAGCGCTTCCTCCGTACCGATGACGTCCAGCAGGTCATCCACCATCTGGAACGCCATGCCGAGGTGCTGCCCGTACTCGCAGCCATATTTCACCTGATCCTGCGTCGCGCCCGCCAGCAGCAGGCCCGCCTCCACGGGGGCAGTCAGCAGATCCGCCGTTTTGTGCAGGTGGATGTAGCGCACCTTGTCCGCCGTCGGCTTCGCGCCCTCGCTGGTTACATCCATCGTCTGCCCAGCAACCATGCCCGTTACACCCGCGTGGCGCGCAATCGCTTCCATCGCCAGCACGCCGGAGCAGTCCCCTGCTTTCGCCAGCTGCGCCGACTGACGCGCCATCAGCTCCATTGCCGCCGACAGCAGCCCGTCGCCCGCCAGAATCGCCACGTCCTCACCGAACTTGCGGTGATTCGTCAACTGACCGCGCCGCAGGTCATCGTTGTCCATGGCGGGCAGGTCGTCGTGAATCAGGCTGTATGTGTGAATCATTTCCAGCGCACAGGCAAACGGCAGCGCCTTCCCCGTATCACCGCCGATGGCTTCGCACGACGCCAGCAGCAGCACTGCGCGAAGCCGCTTGCCGCCCGCCAGCAGAGAATACTCCATCGCCGTCAGCAGAATATCCGGGATTTCGCCGAGCGACCGCAGCTGCCCCGAAAGCGCCTCTTCGACCTGCTTGCGGTATTCCGCGTATGTCTTCATTGCTGTTCCTCCATCGGCAGCTCGACGTCCTCGCCGCTTTGCTGCCGCAGTACCGTCAAGCGCTGCTGTGCCGCCGTCAGCTCCTTTTCGAGGGCGTTCAGCGCATTCAGCCCCGCTTCGTACTGCTGCATGGCTTCCTCTAAAGGCATTTCGCCGCTCTCCATCTTCGCAATCAGCGCTTCCACCTGTTGAAGCCTTTCTTCAAACGTCAGCTTCTTTTTCGCTGCCATAAGCACCCTCCTTATTGGGCTGCATGACCCGCATTTCGCCATCCTGGAAACGAATCGTCATCTGCGGATGCGTCCGCGCCGCCGCGCGGTCAGGCAGCACCCTGCCGCCGTCCAGCACCAGCGCATAGCCGCGCTCCAGCACCTTTTCCGGGTTCAGCGCCTGCAAATGCAGCTTCTGCCGATGCAGCCGCTCCATTTTCCGCTGCAAATTCTGCTCCGCCGCGCTGTCCAGCCGAATCCGCGCCATGCCCAATCGCGGGGTCAGCGCCGAAATTCGCTGCGACATTTGATGCTCCAGCCGCATTTTTGCGCCGCCGAGCCGCTTCTCCAGCGCCGTCAAGCGTTGGTTCGGGTCGCACGCCGCCAGCCGCTTTTCCAGTGTCATCAGCGCCAGACGCGTTTCCTGCAAGTGCTGCGAAAGCGCCGTCTGCAAGTGCTGCCGCATTCCATCCAGCCCCGCGAGAATCTCCCGCAAGTCCGGTACCGCCATTTCCGCCGCGTTTGACGGCGTAGCGGCGCGCCTGTCCGCCACAAAATCCGCAATCGTGAAGTCGGTTTCATGCCCAACCGCGCTGATGACGGGAATCGGGCAGTCATAAATCGCGCGCGCCACAATTTCCTCGTTGAACGCCCACAAATCCTCCATCGAGCCGCCGCCGCGCCCGACGATGACGACCTCAACCTCCGGGATTTTCGCCGCGCGTCGAATGCCCTGCGCGATGCTCTCCGCCGCCCCTGCGCCCTGCACCTGAACCGGCACCAGCACCAGCGGCACGCCGGGATCGCGCGCCCGCGACACCATGCAGATATCGTGCAGCACCGCGCCTGTTTCCGACGTGACGACCGCGATTTTCTTCGGGCGATACGGCAAGCGCCGCTTGTGCTCCTCGTCGAACAGCCCCTCCGCCGCCAAACGGTTTTTCAGCGCCTCGAACTGCTGATACAGCGTGCCGATGCCGTCCGGACGCATACTGTCGCAGGTAATTTGGTAGCTGCCGCCCTCGCTGTACAGCCCGACCTGCCCGCTGACGATGACGGACATGCCGTCCATCGGGCGAATCGACATGCGCATCGCGTTCTGCCGGAACATGACCGCCGCGATTCGGCACCGCTCGTCCTTGAGGGTAAAGTACCAATGCCCGGACGAATGGCGCTTGAAGTTGCTGATTTCCCCGCGCAAACGGACTTTGCGAAGCGCCGGCTCGTTTTGCAGTAGCTGCCGGACGTACTCGTTGACCTCGCTGACTTCCAGAACCCATTCCGACATGGCGCGTTCACTTCCTACTTGTATCGGCTTATTTTGCCGTCTGCTTCTCCGCCGTTTCCACCGTGTTTTCCAGCAGCTCGACAATTGTCATTTTGCCCACGCCGCCGGGGACGGGCGTGATGTAGCCCGCAACGTCCGCCACATCAGGCATCACGTCGCCGACGACCTTGCCGTTCACGCGGTTGATACCCACATCAATGACGACCGCGCCGGGCTTGACCATGTTCTTGGTGATGAGCCCCGGCTTGCCGACCGCCGCAACGAGAATATCCGCATTGCGCGTGTGCTGGGCGAGGTTCACCGTGTGGCTGTGGCAGATGGTGACGGTGCAGTTCGCTTGCAGCAGCAGCATTGCCATCGGCTTGCCGACGATGTTGCTCCGCCCGACGACGACCGCTTCTTTGCCGTCAAGGTCAATCCCCGTGCGGCGGATCATCTCCATTGCGCCCTTGGGCGTGCACGCAACCACGCCCGGCTGTCCGCTCATCATCCGCCCCGCGTTGAGCAGGTGGAAGCCGTCCACATCCTTTTCCGGCGCGATAACCGCCAGCGCTGCCGCCTCATCGAGGTGTTTCGGCAGGGGAAGCTGCACCAGAATACCGTGGATGGTGTCGTCCGCATTCAGACGGGCTATCAGCTTCTCCAGTTCGTCCTGCGTTGTCGTTTCGGGCAGGTTGATGGTCACGGAGTGGATGCCGACCTGATCACACCCGACGCTCTTGTTGCGCACATAAATCTGGCTGGCTGGGTCTGCGCCGACGAGAATCACCGCCAATCCCGGCGTGACGCCCTTTTCGCGCAGGCGCGCCACCCGCTGTGCAATTGCCCCGCGAAGCTCCGCTGAAATCGCCTTACCGTCCAGTATCTGTGCTGCCATATTCAATCTCCTTCAGCGTTTGCTGTTCGCGCCATTTTCTTGCGCCAATGAGCGCCACGCCGACCGCGTTGTCCCCGGAATACTCTGGGCGGCCGAAATGCACGCGCAAATCCGGCTGACGCTTGGCAGTCCGCTGCGTCACCAGCTCCCGAAAGAGCCGCGAGGACGCAACACCGCCCGCAATCAGCACCTGATGAATGCCCGTCTGCTGGAATGCCGCCGTTACCATGCGCGAAACTGTCCGCGCCAGCAGGTCGTATACCTCGCGGGCAATGTCCTCCTTGGGCATCGTCCCCTGCACAATCCAGCGCTGCACCTGCGTTTCCGCGCCGGACAAGTGGCAGTACAGCCCGCCATCCGCCATAGCGACCGCCAGCAGCGCCCTCGCCGTGCCGCGCACCGCCAGCTCCTCCAAATGCGGTCCCGCCGGGAACGGCAGCCCCAGCGCCACGCCCGTGCGGTCAACCACCTGCCCCGCATGGAGGTCGAGCGTCCCGCCAAGCAGCGTCAGGCGGTCATCCACCAGCGACAGCACCTCGGTCGTGCCACCGGAAAGGTGCACTGCCAGCAAATCGCCCGCCGTCACGCCGCTATCCACCTTCGCGGCTTCCACATGCCCGCGCTGGTGCGTCGTAGCAAAACAGGGAACGCGAAGCAGAGCCGCCAGACTGCGGCCCTGTGCGTCCCCTGCTTGAAACACGGGCATATACGACGCTTCCTCATCCCGTGGACGGCGGGAAGCGCACACCGCGACGATTTCGCAATCCGTCAAATACGCCGACAATTCCTCAATCAGCCCCGGCAGCTGACGGACATGCGTGAACACCGCCTCCGACTGCCGCAGTCCGCGCTGTCCCTGCGGAACAGGCAGCTGCTTGCGGCAGCTCGCAATCACATTGCCCTCCGCGGTTACGGCAGCAGCGGACGTGGTGTAGCAGCTTGTGTCAAGCCCGACAACGATGCGCCTCACGGGTTTTCCGCCTGCTTTCTGCGCAGAATCGTACCCAGTACGCCGTTGACGAAGCGGCCGCTCGTCGGCTCGGAGAAGCGGTTGGCGAGGTTGACTGCCTCGTTGATGGCGACCGGGCCTGGGATTCCCTCCTCGTAGAGGATTTCCCACGCCGCCATGCGCAGGATGGTCAAATCCACATGCGGCATCCGGCTGATTTCCCAGCGCGGACTGGCAGCCTGAATCGCTTCATCCAGCTCGTCGAGGTGCGCCAAGACGCCGTCGAGCACCTCGGTGATGTACGCCCGGTCGGATTCGCTCGGCTCGTTCTCTGAAATGCTGTCCACGCCGGGAATTCCTTCCTTCCGCAGCGCCTCATACACCATTTGCAGCGTCTCTTCGCCGCCTTCGCCGCCCGCCATATGTTCAAAAATCATCTGCATGACCGCCGCACGCGCAGTCGTCCGTGCCATATTGTTTTTCTCTCCTATTCCACACTAAAAATGCGTATTGTTGTTATTCTGCTGATTTTTCGCCGTCGTCTGCCGCGTCCACCGTTTCCCCGGCGGATTCTTCTGCCGCAGCTGCTTCTTCCGCCGATGCTTCCGTTTCCTCCGGGGCATCCTCGGCAGTCGCGACTTCATCCGCTTCGGGTGCTTCCGTCACTTCCGGCGGCGCGGGCACAAACGCGGGCTGCTCCGGCGTGCCGAACAGGCGCTGATGCAGCGGACGTTCGTCGTCCTCGTCATCCTCCGGGGAAATGAACGTGTCCGGCACTTTCGGCTTCTGCTCCGGCTCGGTCGCGGGAATCGCAACAGGCTGTGCCGGGGGCGTAACCATCGGCTTTTCCGCCGTTTCCTCCGCCGACGGCAGAGGCGTCACGTCCTGCACCTCGTAGGTGGACGCAACCGGAATGCTTGCGTCGTTCTCCACCATCACGCGGATTTTGTACACATCCACGCCCGTGCACGCCGTCACATACTGCTTAATCTGCTTTTGCAGCGCCCCGACGGACAGCGGGATATTCACACCCGCCGCCTGAATAATGTGCAAGCCAATCGCAATGCCGTCACGGCACTCCTCGACCGTGATGTCCGCCTTGGCAATCGCCTCATGCTTGTCGATGCAGGTGCGAATCAGCCCCTCGATAGCGCGAATTGACACCCCGATGGAGCCATTTTCATTTTTCTGCATCACATAGCCGCGCTGGCTCGCCGTGCGGTGCGGGAACACGCGCCACAGGCACATAAGCGCCAGCACCAATGCCAGCACTGCCACGGCGATACACGCTATGCCGCCCCATACGCCGCTGCCTTGCAGCCACGCCGTCAGTCGAATCAGCTGCCACTGTTCACCCCGCACGGCTTCCACGCCGACCAGCGCTGCTCCAGCAGAGAGCGCCAGCAGCACCAAAAAGGACAAAATCATCACCGCAATATCGCTCACACGACGCTTCATTCCCGGTTTGCTCCTTTCGTTTCCTTCGCTTGCCGTTTTCACTTTTACATTGGATAGCAACTTCAAAACCGGCAAGGCAAACACCCTGCCGGCAGTATGAAGGCATCAGTTCTCCTTGCCCTCTTCTTCAGGCACTTCCGCGGAATCTTCCGCCGCTTTTTCCTCGCTCTCAGGGGCTTCCACCAGCGGCGTTTCCTTCTTATCCTCTGCCAGCGCCTTCTTTGCACCGGCGTTCAGCGCGTTGTTCTCTTTTTCAAAGCTGACGCCCTGCACATGCACATCCACGCGCACCACATGCAGGTTCGTCATCGTCTCAATCGCCTTGCGGACGCTTTCCTGCGCGTCATACGCCGCCTTCTGGATGGGCGTGCCGTACTCCATGACGACATACAAATCCACGCTGGCTTCCTCGGTGCCGATTTCCACCTTCACGCCCTTGGTCACGGCGCGGTTCTTGCCCAGCAGATTGCCGGATACATTGCACATACCCGCAATGCCCTCCACCTCGCTGGCGGCGACGCCCGCAATAATCGCGACCACTTCATTGGCGTAGGTGATGCTGCTCCCCTGCTCGGTATCCACATCGACATTCACGGGCAGATTATCCTTCTTCAGCGCCATAACGAAATGCACCTCCTAATTTCAATCCAAACTCCTGCGCACAAAAAGCACATGATTTCGCACAGGAAATGGCAAAACGCAGTCTACCGACTTTGTTTCATCCCATTATACCATAGTTTTGCCGGATTGACAAGCGTTCAATCCGGGTTTCTTCCCGTTCGGCAGAAAAAAGGCGGACGAGGATTTTCCCCGTCCGTCATTCAGGTTATTCTTCGACTTTCGTGCAGGCGATATGCAGTTCATCCAGCTGCTTCTGATCCACCTTGCCGGGTGCGCCCATCATCACGTCCTGCGCGTTCTTGTTCATCGGGAACGGGATGACTTCGCGAATCGTCTCCGCGCCCGCCAGCAGCATCACCATGCGATCAACACCGGGAGCAATCCCCGCGTGCGGCGGCGCGCCGTAGCAGAAGGCGTTGTACATCGCCGGGAACTTCGCCTTCACGTCCTCTTCGCCCAGCCGGACGAGTTTGAACGCTTCAATCATGATTTCCGGGTCATGGTTGCGGACAGCGCCGGAGGACAGTTCCACGCCGTTGCAGACCAAGTCGTACTGATACGCCGTGATGGTCAGCGGGTCAACCTCGCCTGCCGCCGCCTTTTGCAGAATCTCCAGACCGCCGTTAGGCATGGAGAAGGGGTTATGGCAGAATTCGAGTTCGCCGGATTCCTCGCCGATTTCGTACATCGGGAAATCGACAATCCAGCAGAATTCGTACTTTTCGCGGTCGATATGCGCCGGGCAGAGGTCAGCGACCAGACGGCGCAGCACGCCCGCGGTCTTTTGCGCTGCCAGCTTCTTGCCGCAGGTCAGGCCAACGAACGTGTTCGGCTTCAGACCCAGCTTTTCGACCAGTTCATCCTTCTGCTCCTTGACGAACTTCGCAATACCGCCGGCGATTTCGCCCTTCTCGTCGAGTTTGAACCAGTAGACCTTATTCGCCGTCACGACCTCGACATCCGCGCAGAGCTTGTCAATCTGCTTGCGAGTCGCGGTCATGTCACTGACGACAACCGCCTTGACGGTGTTGCCTTCGAAGGGCTGGAAGCCGCAGCCGCCGATGAGGTCGGTCACATCCTGCACTTCCAGATCAATGCGCAGGTCGGGCTTGTCCGAGCCGTAGCGCTCCATCGCGTCGTTGTAGGCAATGCGCTTGAATGGTGCGCTGGACGCAGTGTTGTATGTGCCGTACTTGGCGAAAATGGGCGGCAGCACATCTTCAAGGACGCTGAACACATCCTCCTGCGTCGCGAACGCCATTTCCATATCCAGCTGATAGAACTCGCCCGGGCTGCGGTCGCCGCGCGCATCTTCGTCGCGGAAGCAGGGGGCAATCTGGAAGTAGCGGTCGAAGCCAGAGGTCATCAGCAGCTGCTTGAACTGCTGGGGCGCCTGCGGCAGGGCGTAGAACATGCCCGGATGCTTACGCGCCGGAACGAGGTAATCGCGTGCGCCCTCAGGGGACGAAGCCGTCAGGATAGGCGTGGTGATTTCAAGGAAGCCATGCTCGTTCATCGCCTGACGCAGGGCGGTGACGACGTTGCAGCGCATGACGATGTTCTTCTTCACATCGGGGTTGCGCAGGTCGAGATAGCGGTACTTCAGGCGGATGCTCTCGTCCGCCTCGCGGGAGCGGTTAATCTGGAACGGCAGCTCATTGTAGCGGCAGCGCCCCAGCACGTCGATTTTCTCCGGCTCGACTTCAATGTCGCCCGTGGGAATTTTCGGATTCTTGTTGTCGCGCTCACGCACGATGCCGGTCACGGAGATGACGCTCTCCTTGTTGAGGCTGCGGATGATTTTCATCTGCTCCTCGTCGTCAATAACCACCTGCGTCGTGCCATAGAAATCGCGCAGGATGACGAACGCGAGGTTCGCGCTGACGATGCGCACGCTATCCATCCAGCCGGACAGCTGCACGCGCTTACCCGCGTCCGACAGCCGCAGTTCGTCGCATGTATGGGTACGGTTCTGCATATTTGCAGCTCCTTTCTTAGTAGCGAAAGGGAGACGCGAGGGGCGCTGCCCCTCGACTCCGCCAAAGGGTCTTCGACCCTCTGGACTCCCATTTTCGCGATTGAGTTGGTGACTTTTTCTTACTTCTTCCGCGTGTTGATTTGGGGAGAGACGCAAGGGCGCTGCCCTTGACCTGCCAAAGGGTCTTCGACCCTCTGGACTCCCTTTTTCGCGATTGAGTTGGTGACTTCTGCATACAACGCATGCGTGTTGATTGAGGGGACGGCGTGCAGGACAGTGTATGCGCCTGATGGTTCATTCCTGCATGACACTTCCCTCATTCGTGTCCCGCCTGCGTCAACTTCTGCTGATTTTCCGCGTCCTCGTTGCGCTTCAGGGCTTCCGCCGCTTCATTCTGCTTCATTCCCAGAATTGATTGAGCCATGACCATCACGCACAGCCCCATCAGTTCCATCGCCTGATAGAAGCTCCTTTCACCATAGCAAATCAGCATCCCCACGGCAAAAATCAGCACAGCAGTTTCCAGGCCGAATATGATTTTGGTCAGGAGCATCATCGAATGGCTCATGCTCAGCGGCACAGACGCTGGCGAATTTTCTCGCATGTCGTTCACAAGTGCGCACTGGATGGCAGACATGAATCCCCAGAAAAGCAGCTGATACCGATTCTGCTCAATCGGGACAAATTGCAGCGCAACTGTCGTCAGCATCTGCACGACAATCAGACCCAGTACGATTTTCCACAGAATTTTCGTTCCGCCGCGCTTCCGGCAGAACAGCCACATTGCACCCATGCCAAGGCTGATGACGCCGCACGCCGCGTCCATCACCAGCCACCACGCCGTTTCCTGCTGCACCAGCAGCACTGCGGCGTGCACCAAGACGACCAGCGTCAGCAGCATCGCCAGCACAGGAATAATCGGCTTCTTCGTCATATTTCTCGCTCCTTTTGTTCTTCATCGGGATTACCGTCAGTATAGCACACCCCCTCGATTTTGCCAGCATTTCTGCTCGAAAAGCGCGTTTTCGCGTCTGAATTGTCACCCAATCGTAATCTCTTCCTCCGGGTAGCGAATCTTTGACGCATTGCGATTCTGCCGGCTCGCCAGCGCGCTTGCCATCGTCAGCGGGCCAACACGCCCGAAGAACATCATCAGTGCCAGCACGGTTTTGCTGCCCGCCGTCAAGTTCGGCGTGCCAGCGCTGGACACGCCGACTGTCGCCATCGCGGAGAACGCCTCGAACATCATGTCGAGGAACGGCTGTCCGTCGCCTTCCAGCAGCGTCAGCAGCATCGTTCCGCCCAGCGCCATCGCCAACGAGATGCTCACGATTGCCAGCGCACGGCGAATCAGCCCCGGCGGAACGCGCCGATGCGCCAGCTGCACATCCGCGTCGCCGCGGATGACCGACCAGACCGTCAGCGCCAGCACCGCGACGGTTGTCGTTTTCACGCCGCCGCCAGTGGAAGCAGGCGACGCGCCGATGAACATCAGGATGATGCTCATCAGCTTGCTGGACTGCCGCATGGACGCGAGGTCAACCGAGTTGAAGCCTGCCGTGCGCATCGTTGTGGACTGCATGAGGGCGTTTACGAGTTTATTTCCCGCGCCGGAAATGCCGCCAAGCGTCGCCGGATTATACCACTCGGTCAGGCAGAAGAACGTCATCCCCATCAAAAGCAGCACGCCCGTCATGCCCAGCACCAATCGGCTGTGGAGCGACAATTCTCGCCACTGGAATCGCTGACGGGTGACCTCGCCCAGCACAGCGAACCCCGTACCGCCCAGCACAATCAGCGCGCTGATGGTCAGCAACACCAACGGTTCATTTTGAAACGCGGTCAGGCTGGAGAAATGTCCGAAAAGGTCAAAGCCCGCGTTGCAGAACGCGCTGACGGCGTGGAAGATGCTGAAGTACACGCCCTTCCCCCAGCCCAGCAGCGGCACGAAGCGAATTGCAAGCAGTACCGCGCCGCCGCCCTCAATGACCAGCGCCGCCGTCAAGTACCAGCGCGTCAGGCGCACCAGCCCCGACATTCCGCTTGTATTCATGGATTCGCGCAGGAGCATCCGGTCGCGCAGACCGATTTTTCGTCCCAGCAGCATCATCGTCAGCGTCGCGAACGCCATGAAGCCCAGACCGCCGATTTGAATCAGCGCCAGCAGGGTGATTTGTCCGAAGAGGGAGAACGTCGTACCCGTATCAACGGCTACAAGCCCCGTCACGCAGACCGCGCTCGTCGCCGTAAACAAACCATTGCCCAATCCGATGCTTCGTCCATTCTGCGCGGCGCACGGCAGCGACAGCAGCACGCCGCCCAGCAGAATCAGCGCGAGAAATCCCAGCGCCATTACCCGTTCCGGACGCATCCAGCGGTTCTTCTTCCACATCCGCATCATCCTTTCGGCGTCTATTATACTGATTTGATGCGGCATTGTAAAGCCTTTCGTTTTCTTCATTCTCTGGATTGCTTCTCGTTCGCACCCATGTTAGCAGGTTTAGTATGTTCGTTCATTATGTTTGTCAGCCGATTTATGGAAAAGCACTTCATGCTATTGATACATTTCCTCAATCTTCGCATCCGCCCGCGCGCGAATCAAGCGCAGCACCAGCACAGTTTGGTCGTCGGCAGGGGCGGCGTCGCCGGACTGCGCACCGGTCAAAATCGCGTTTGCGGCATCCTGCGCAGTTTCGAGCGTCAAGGCGTCGCGAATCGCCTCTTCCATGGCCTGCCGATTTTCATAGGCATCCTCCACGCCGTCGGAGAGCAGAATCAGCGTGTCCCCCTGATGCAGCTGCATCAGCTTTTCCCCGCTTTCGACGTTCTCCAAAATCCCCAGCGGCAGCGCGTCGCCGCCCAACAGCGACAAGCCTTCCGCCTGCATCAGGTAGCTGCCCGCCGCGCCGAGCTTGTCCAGCGACGCCTTGCCCGTCCACAAGTCCAGCAGGAACAAATCCACCGTCGTGAACCGCTCCCCCTGCCCCGCCAGCAGCATCATGCCGTTGACCGCCGTAAGCGTCTGCGCCCGGTCATACCCGGCATCCAGACACATCCGCAGCAGCTCCACCGCCTGACGCGATTCCAGCGCCGCCTGATTCCCGTGCCCCATGCCGTCGGACAGCGCCGCCACGAATCGCCCGTCCTGCAACTGCCCCAGTGAAAACGTATCGCCGCAGATATCCGCGCCTGCGATGCACCGGCTCGCCGCACCCGCCTCCACCATCATCAGTGGCATTTCCGTCAGGCGGACATGCGCCCGCTCGCGCTCGGCAATCGTCATCGGCTTGCCAAGGCATCGGCTTGTGATGCCGCACAGTTGCGCCGCCTGCTCATCCGCGCTGCCTGCGCCGTGCAATTCATAGGCTACCTGCAAGTGCCCATCCACCTGCCGCACGAACGACAGGCGCGCCATTGCTTCCTCCTCCGCCAAGGCGTGGCGGAGCTTGCGCGCGTACTGCTCATCCCACCAGCTTTCGCCGCTGGACAGCGCCGCCAGATGCCTTGCGCTGCCCGAAAGCGCAGTGAGATGCGTCACCAGCATGTCCCGCTGCTGACACGCTCGCCGAATAATGCGCTGCTCGTCCGCGTTCTCAGCGCGCAGCAGATTCATGCTGTCCATCAGCTGATACAGCCGTGCGCACCCCAATCCCCGAAGTGATTCAAGGCGCTGTGCCCACACCTCGTCCGACGCCTCGTGCGCTTTCCAGATGTATTCGGCGCGGCTCTGTCCCAATTCTGTGTTCATGCACCCGCACGACGCCCGCTCCGGGCAGGAGGCGCACAGATGCTCTTCCCACCACTGCGGCGTGCGCTTTTCGCCCAGTCCCACGGGCGACGGCACAGCGCGCGCCATATCGCCGACCGTCTTTTCCCAGCGGCGGAGGGCATAGGCAGCATACGCATCCCCCGGCGCATCGGGCAGCGGATGAAACCGCCGCGTCTGCTGACGGAGAAATTCGTCTGCCTCCCGCGGCAGCACGCCCATGATAAGCGGAGCAGCAGCCGCCGCACCCAAGGCTCCCCACGCGATTGTTCCCGTGTACGCCAGCATTCCGCCCGTTCCCAGCGCAAACAGTACGCACGGCACCATCCGCCGCCCGGTCATCTGCCCCATGCCCGCGAGGAAACCGCCCAGCGACAGTGCGACCGTCACGCTCAGCGGAAGTCCCTGCAAAGCCAGCGTCACACCTGCCATCAGCCCCATCACGCAGCCGGGGCACACCCCCAGATACACCGCTGCCGCCATCGTCATCAGCCCCGCCGCCGTCACGCCAAGGTTTACATACGGCAGCATCATCCGCGCGCCGCCGCACAAGAGCATCAGCAGCAGATACCCAACCGACAGTCGGCTTTCAAGCGTCTCGAAACTTTTTCCGCCGCGGATGCTCTCTATCGCGCGGCGCATGACCGGAGCGGAGAGCGTTCCCAGCAGAATGGTGCCGATGCCAAAGAGCAGCGTCGCCGCCGACCCCTGCCACACGCCGATGATTGCCCCCGGCAGCAGCGCCAAGCCCGTCGCAATCAGCGGGAACGCGCCGTTTCTCTGCCTAAGCACATGCGGCGAGAGCAGCACCAGCACCGCGCCGATGAGCAGCTCCCAGCGCGTCGTCAGTCCCCAGAGCATCCGCATCAAAAACGCCGCTGCGATGCCCAGTGACACCGGGTACGACATCATTCCGCAGGATGCCGCCGCCATGCCATACGCCGCCCACGCTCCCGCCGACACGCCGCATATGTCCGAGAACGCGAGTGCAAACCCCGGTGCAGCCCCCAGCAGGATTCTGCCCGCCTGCCGCAGGATTTTCCGTCCCGTGCCGCTTTTGTATGCGCTCCGCCACGCTGTCCATGCCGCCTTTTTCTCCCGTGTCAGCACTTCGGTCATGCCTGTCCCCTCCCTTGCCGTAGGGAATCATAATACGGCAATCAAACGGCCAAAAGCGTCGAAGCAGGGGGCTGTTTTTTCGCGAATTTGGGGAGAAAAAAGCCCGCTGACGTTTCTTGCGCCAGCGGGCTGAAATGCGGGTTCAGGAATCTGTTTTGGCAAAGCAAACCGTTTGCCCCTTCATGGAGATTTTCTGGACTTGCCAGCCGTATGCCGTTAATTCCTTCTTATATTGCAGAAATGAATGGTCAATTGGGATACCCGCTATTTGCTGAATTTCATCGAAGGAAAGCGTCAGCAGCGGCGCAGACTGAGAACGCACATAGTCCCAGAGGGCATTATACTTGCTCATGCGTCCCCAGCTGCCCCACAAACGTCACCGGGTCAACAAACTGGAAGCGCGCGTTCTGCATGGCGCTGCGCGGGAAATCGACGCGCTTGATGGGCTGCTTCTTCTGCGTCGCGGTCACGATGACGTGCGTCACGGGCAGCGTCGCGAACAAGTCCCGCGCGATCCGCAGCGACAAGCCGCACAAATAGTGTTCGCCGTCGCTGTCCAGCAGGTCGTCCCGCACGGCAAACGTCGCCAGCATCACGTCCGCGTCGCGCGTCGCAACGGAGAGCGACGACGTGTAGGGCGCAAGGTCTCTCATCGGGTCAACAGCTTTCAGCACGCTAAGGTATGCCGCCGTGTCGCCGGAGAGCACTTTATCGGCATATTGGCGGTAGAGTGCCCACTTCTCCGCCGAAACCAGACCGTCAGTCGGTATTGGGGAGGACAGCACTTCCGTCCAGTCGATGGGCTCATCCGCCACTTTCCATAGTTCAGTAAAGGGCAGCGATTTTTCGTCCGCATAGGTGGCTTTGGGTGCTGAATCGGCGGATTTCGCGGGATTCTGCGCGGTTTGCGGTGCGTGGGGCGCGGTCGGTTCGTCCCGAACCGCGGTCGGTTTTTCCGCCGGAACGGTTTCGGGAACGCTCGCCCACAAGTCCTGCGCAATATCCGCCATGTCGCTGAGTATCGACCCGCGGCGGCGCGGTGAATAGCCTGTCATGTGCTTTCCTCCTTGGTTGTGGTGCAGCGGAGCGCAGGCGGCTGGGCAGACGTCTCGAAGGCATCCACCGTCACCGTCGCGTTTTCGATAATGCCGCTGTCAAACAGGTAGCGCGAAAGCGGGTTGATCAGCAGCGCTTCCACCTGATTGCCGATGCCGCGCCCGCCGTTGGTCAAATCCGCCAGCGCCGCGTCGGACAGCTGCTGGTAGCTTTCGTCCGGGATAACGAGCGTCAAGTTTTTCTGCTCCTTCAGGCGGCGGATGAGCTTGTCCACCTGCGCGCGGAGAATCGCCTGCCCTGCCTCCTGGCGGATGAAGTCGAAGATGACGATGTTCTCGCCGATGCGGTTGAGAATTTCGGGACGCCCCAGCTCCAGCTTGAAGTAGTCCCCGATGGCTTCGCGCAGGCGGCGCGTCACCTCGTCATACGTCATGTCATACGACACGTTTTGGTGCCGCTGCCCCAGCGCATCCTTGACGTACATACCCAGATTGCTGGTAAAGATGATAATCGTTTCAGAGAAATAGACCGTGTGACCCTGCCCGTCGGTCAATCGCCCGTCCTCCAGAATTTGCAGGAACTTGTCGAAAATCGACGGGTGCGCCTTCTCGATTTCGTCAAACAGCAGAATGCAGAACGGGTTCTTCTTCACGGCGTTGGTCAGCTGCCCGCCCGCCTCGTAGCCGACATAGCCGGGCGGTGCGCCGAGCAGCTTCTGGTCGGAATGGCTCTGCCCGTATTCGCTCATGTCAAAGCGGACGCAGGCGGATTCGTCGCCGAAAATCTTTTCTGCGAGTGCCTTGGCGGTTTCGGTCTTGCCCGTGCCGGTCGGCCCGGCGAAGAACAGCACGCCCTTGGGCTTGCCCGTGCCGGAGGAATTCGCGCCGTTCAGCCCCGTCACAGCGCGCTTGATGACGTCCAGCGAACGTTCCAGCGCCGTGTCCTGCCCCTTGATGCGCTTCTGGAAGTCCGCTTTCGCCGTTTTGAGGCTCTCCATCGACAATTTCGCCCACGGATTTTCATGGATGCCGTACTTGTACAAATCCACAATGCTGCACAGGTCGCGAATCGGCGCGCACTGGCTGCGGCTCATACGGCGGAGCGCGTCAAGCTCGGTGAAGCTCATGCCTTCGGTCAGCCCAACGAACTTCTCCCGCAGCTTGCGCAAATCGTCCGAATGCTGCTGATAATAGGGCATGTCCGTGCGGTACACCGCCGCATCGAAGAAGGACGGCCACGCGCTGCCGCTCAGGAACCGCATCCGCTCATCGCGATCGGGCGCTTCCAGCGTAATCGTCTTGCAAACGGGGTTGTCCAGATAGAACCAAGCGGGCAGGTCGTTGAGCTTGTTGACCAGCAAAATCAGCAGATTCGGCAGCTTTCCCTGCGCCGTGCGGACGGTCGCGGCGGACAGCGACGCTTGCAGCAGGAGATTAAAGCTGTTGACCTCCATTTGGTCGAGGCGGTCAGGCGTGACGATATAGCGGCTCGCCATCTCCATCACGACGGCGGTCGCGTGCTTTCCCTGCATCATGGCGCGGCGGATGATGTTCGGCGCGGTATTCGCGTCGTTCCCCTTGAACTCCGCCGGAATCGCCCCGCTGACGACTTCCGCCTGATTCGTTTTCGCGAAATTATCCAGCATCTCCGGCGCATACGGGTTCATCAGCCCCACCAGATTGGAATAGAACACTACTTGCTCATACCCGGCATCGGACAAATACGTATTCAGGAACGCGCTCAGCGGCAGCAGCGTATCCTCCGCCACCGAACCCGTCACCGGCACGCGCACCTGATCCATCACGCACCCTTCCAGCACCAGCAGCGGCTTTACGCCGCGAAACAGTTCCAGTTCCCGATACCAGCGCGGAATCAAGTTCTCCACCGCATTTCCCCCTTTGCACAGCGAGTTTTCATCATTATAGCATACTTTTTCCGCCGTGTCATGAAAATCCGATGAGAAAATCAAAAGCCGAACATTCGGAATTTCGTTGAAAAGAACATTTTGCTCGGCTTTCTTTTGTTTTTCGCTTGACATCGGCTGACACATGCTGCATAATAAGACGTAATGCCGAAAATTGCGGCAGAGGTTTCTGTCTGCCGCTCAAGGAGGATGTTCCAAATGGTTCGTACCATTGTAGGCGCTAACTGGGGCGACGAAGGCAAGGGCAAAGTGACCGACCTGCTTGCGGAAGAAAGCGACGTGGTTGTCCGCTTCCAAGGCGGCGCGAATGCGGGTCACACCATCATCAATGAATACGGCAAATTTGCGCTGCATCTGCTGCCGTCCGGCGTTTTCCATCAAAACGTGGTCAACGTCATCGGGCCGGGCGTGGCGCTGAACATCGAGGCGCTGCTGAGCGAACTGGAATCTCTCACGTCCCGCGGCGTGCCGATGCCCAAGCTGATGATTTCCGACCGCTGCCAAGTGATGATGCCCTATCACATTGCATTTGACAAGCTGGAGGAAGAGCGCCTGGGCAAGAGTGCGTTCGGCTCCACCAAAAGCGGCATTGCGCCGTTCTATTCCGATAAATACGCCAAGGTGGGCATTCAGGTCTGCCAGCTGTACGACGAAGAGCTGCTGCGCAAGCGGCTGGAAATCGCGCTGGTAAAGAAGAATGTGCTGCTGGAGCACCTGTATCATCAGCCGCCGATTGATGTGAACGAGCTGGTGCCGTATCTGCAGGGGCTGGCGGAGAAGATTCGCCCGATGGTCGCGGACACGACGCACTTCCTCTATCAGGCAAACAAGGAGGGCAAAACCATCCTGCTGGAAGGTCAGCTTGGCTCTCTGCGCGATCCCGACCACGGCATTTATCCTTACACGACGTCGTCCTCGCCGCTGGCGGGCTACGGCTGCGTGGGTGCGGGCGTTTCTCCGCGCGACATGACGGACATTGTGTGCGTCACGAAGGCGTATTCGTCCTGCGTGGGTGCGGGTGCGTTCGTCTCGAAACTGGAAGGTGCTGCGGGTGACGAGCTGCGCCGCCGTGGCGGTGACGCAGGCGAATTCGGCGCAACGACAGGCCGTGCACGCGATGTCGGCTGGTTCGACGCAGTGGCGACGCGCTATGGCGTGATGGTGCAGGGCGCGACGCAGGTTGTGCTGACGAATCTGGACGTGCTGGGCTATCTGGACGAGATTCCGGTGTGCGTCGCCTATGAAGTGGACGGCAAGCAAATTACGGAATTCCCGGCAACCCCGACGCTGATGCGCTGCAAGCCGGTGTATGTGAAGCTGCCCGGCTGGAAGTGCGACATCCGCGGCGTGAAGTCGTATGACGAGCTGCCGGAGAACTGCCGGAAGTATGTGGAGTTCATCGAGAATGCGTGCGGTGTGCCGATTAAGATGGTTTCCAACGGCCCGAAGCGCCACGAAGTGCTGTATCGCTGAAGTATTTGAAAAAGGCAGAGAGGAATCCCTGCCTTTTTCCAGAGGTTTTTGCTTTAATACGCTAATGTGTTGATTTGTTTGGTTCTGTCCCGGTAAAAGCCAATAAACATGGGTGCGACCCGAAGGTTTCCAAAGGGCGACCGCAGACATTCGTCTGTTTTCATGCCCTTTGCTCGCCTCCGCAGAGGCGAAGTTCCCTGCTTTCAGAAAAAAGCAGCTATGCTTGAAAGACCAGCCATTTGGTCGCGTCCATCTGGCGCGACACAGCATCAATAGTCGAAAGAGCAGCTTGGGGGCGCTTCTGAGGAAGCGCGAAGTTACTGGCAGGGACGCTTCGCTGCCTGCG
>ERZ1106963.1788-NODE-1788-length-24099-cov-11.530527_pt1 | contig 24099 bp, 17 predicted proteins | sample MGYA00403681_ERZ1106963 | MGnify/ENA primary metagenome ERZ1106963 (study PRJEB35170, sample SAMEA104062407) | human gut metagenome | biome: human gut; feature: human-associated habitat; material: faeces | place: Denmark | collected 2012-05-03 ...
TCGGAGCATTTCGTAAAATCCTCCCCGATGCAGACGAACTCCCGAAACGGACGGAAACCGACTTTTCCCGGAGGTATTCTCTTCAAACTTTCAGCCCGCAGCCGATGATATTCTCCGCCGGCTGCGGGCTGTCGCCTTCCGGTTTTGCCGAAAGACGACAAACCATGCTCGACGACACAACAAAATGATACCGTTTTTTTTCGGCCGAGCACCCTATTTTTCCGATTTCTCCGTTATTCAGGCAGCGCCGCAGATACGCTCTCCGGACAAAATTGCGAACGAGCTTGCTTTTGCCTCCGGCTCATCCGCCTTTGGCTGACGCCTCGGATACTCGCGCCCGGCAAAATGCAAATAAATTTGCTTTCGCGCCCGACTTTTTCGTATCTTTGGCTGCGCCTTAGATACTCCGTCTCGGTAGAATCAAGCTGACGCTTGCTTCTGCGCCCGACTTTTTCGTATCTTTGGCCGATGCCGAAGATACTCCGTCTCGGCATAATCAAGCTGACGCTTGCTTCTGCGCCCGACTTTTCGTACTTTGGCTGACGCCTTAGATACTCCGTCTCGGCATAATCAAGCTGACGCTTGCTTCTGCGCTCGACTTTTCGTATCTTTGCGAAGATGTAGCGGTCAAGACGCGATGTGCAATCGCAGCGGGACGACGAGCCACACGCCGCCGCGTGCGGTTCGCGGTCCGTCGCCGGCGCTCAAAACTTGCGGAACATGAAAGGATTCTCGCCGATCTCACGGGCATACAGGCGTCTGGTGCGCAAACACCGGTTGACGCTCCAGAACGAGGTGGACAACGCCGAGGAGTGGCACATGCACATCTCGGTCGTGCGTATCTTCGCAGCGTTACTGGCTTTCGTCCTGCTGCTCTTCATCCTGATTCTCTCGCTGGTGGCCTACACCCCCGTGCTGGAATTCCTGCCGGGCTACGAGGCCAACCGCTCGCGCGAAATGCTGCTGCAAAACATCATGCGGCTCGACTCGATCGAGCGGCAGATGACCCAGATGCGTACTTACAGCGACAACATCGCCCTCATCATGGAGGGCAAGACGCCCGTGGTACGCAACGTCGGCGGTCTCGACAGCATCAAGGCCGACAAGACGCTGGTGATGCCCTCGCGCGAGGATTCGCTCCTGCGCATCCAGATGGAGGGCGAAGGCCCCTACGGACTGGGAAAATCGCCGTCGCGCAAGACGCTGCGCGAAGCGATGGCCATGACCGCGCCGGTCGAAGGCATCATCACCGAAAAGTTCGACACCAAACTGGGGCAGTACGGCATCCGGATCGCCGCGGCGCCCGGATCGCAGGTATCGGCCGTCGACAACGGCACGGTCGTGCTGAGCCTGTGGAGCCCCGAAGAGGGCTACGTGGTGCAGGTGCAGCACGCCGACAACGTACTCTCGATCTACAAAAATCTCGCGCAGTCGATGGTCTCGACGGGCCAGCGGCTCCGCAGCGGCGAGGTGCTGGGATACAGCAACGACCCGCAGGCCGAAGGCACCGACTCGAAACTCTTCGGCTTCGAACTGTGGAGCGACGGCAAGCCCGTCGATCCCGAAGGTTACATCGTATTCTAATGGAACATTCCGCCGGAAAGGCCCCACGCATGAAACAACGTATCGCCCTGCTCGGTTCGACCGGTTCGATCGGCGTCCAGACGCTCGACATCGTCCGCGAGAACTCCGAACTGTTCGAAATCACCACGCTCACCGCGCACCGCAACTGGGAGGCGCTGGCCCGTCAGGCCGAGGAATTCGCACCCGATTCGGTGGTCATCGCCGACGACTCGAAATACGACGCGCTGCGACGCGCGCTGGCCGACCGCCCCGTCAAGGTCTACGCGGGTGCCGACGCGATCCGGCAGGTAGTGCAGGCCGACACGGTCGACACGGTGGTCAACGCGCTGGTGGGATACGCGGGTCTGCTGCCCACGGTGGCCGCCATCGAAGCGGGCAAGAAAGTCGCGCTGGCCAACAAGGAGACGCTCGTCGTGGGCGGCGACTACGTCATGCGGCTGGCCGCCGAGCGACGGGTGCCTATCCTGCCGATCGACTCCGAACATTCGGCCATCTTCCAATGTCTGGTGGGCGAAGCGTCGCCCGCGCGGCGGCTGATCGTCACCTGTTCGGGCGGTGCACTGCGCGACGTACCACGCGAGCGGCTCGCCGAAGTGACTGTCGAACAGGCCCTGCGACACCCGCAGTGGCGCATGGGAGCCAAGATCACGATCGATTCGGCGACGCTCGTCAACAAGGGATTCGAAGTGATCGAAGCCCGCTGGCTCTTCGGGATGCCGGCCGAACGAATCTCGGTGCTGATCCACCCGCAGTCGGTGGTACACTCGATGGTCGAGTTCGAAGACGGCGCGATCAAGGCGCAGCTCGGCACGCCCGACATGCACCTGCCCATCGGCTTCGCGCTACTCTTCCCCCGCCGCGCCGCACGGGCCGCGGAGCAGTTCAGCTTCGCCGACAACCCGACGCTCACCTTCGCGGAACCCGACCGCCAGAAATATCCGGCGCTCGACATGGCCTACGACTGCCTGCGGCGCGGCGGCACGGCGGCCTGCACGATGAACGGCGCCAACGAAGTGGCCGTCGCCGCGTTCCTGGCCAAACGGTGCGGCTACCTCGACATCGTGCGCACGATCGAACATGCACTCGAAGAAGCGACCTTCGTCGCGCGGCCGACGCTCGACGACTACGCCGCATCGGACGCCGAGGCGCGCCGCATCGCACGCGAATTTCTGAAAATCTAACACATCGATAATGGACATTCTCATCAAAGTCATTCAGCTTTTCCTCTGCTTCACCCTGCTCGTGGGCATTCACGAACTGGGACACTTCCTCATGGCGCGCGTGTTCGGCATCCGCGTCGAAAAGTTCTACATCTTCTTCGATCCGTGGTTCTCGCTCTTCAAGTTCAAGCGCGGCGGCACGGAGTACGGCGTGGGCTGGCTGCCGCTGGGCGGTTACGTCAAGATCGCCGGCATGATCGACGAAAGTCTCGATACGGAGCAGATGAAGCAGCCCGTCCGGCCCGACGAGTTCCGCGCCAAACCGGCGTGGCAGCGTTTTCTGGTGATGATCGCCGGCATCGTGATGAACATCCTGCTGGCCGTGGCCATCTACTGCGGCATCTGCTACACGTGGGGCGAAAAATATTTCGCCAACGAAGACGCCGTCTACGGCTACACCTTCAACACGGCGGCACAGGGGCTCGGCTTCGAGAACGGCGACAAAATCATCTCGATCGACGGAGAGCCGATCGACGACGTGAACGCCATCGCCATGACGCTGCTGCTGACCGAGAGCGACCGCACGGTCGTCGTCGAGCGCGACGGCCGCGAAGAGCGCTTCACGATCCCCTTCGAGCAACTCGTCGACTTCCGCCGCTCGAAGGGCTACGAAGAGATGCTGATGCTGCGCACGCCCTTCCGCATCGACAGCGTAGCCTCCCCCGCCGCCCTCGACGCAGGGCTGCGCGCCGGCGACGAGGTGGTCGCCCTCAACGGCGAACGCCACATCGAATTCGCGGAGTACGTCGGGCTGCTGGCCGACCACAAGTCGTCCGACGTGCAGCTTACCGTCGTGCGCGGCGATTCGACGGCCGTGTTGACCGTACCGGTCAACGCCGACGGCAAGATCGGCGTCACGGTAGCCCGCCACGACTACCGCCTGCGCACGAAGGAGTACACCTTCTGGCAGTCGATCCCCGCCGGCATCCGGCGCACGGGCAGCGTGATCGCCAACTACTGGGAACAGCTCAAACTGATCGTGCAGCCCAAAACCCAGATGTACGAGGAGCTGGGCGGATTCATCGCCATCGGCAGCATCTTCCCCTCGGCGTGGAACTGGCAGGATTTCTGGTCGAAGTGCGCCTTCATTTCGATCATCCTGGCCATCATGAACATCCTGCCCATTCCGGGGCTGGACGGCGGCCATGCGATCTTCACGCTGTGGGAGATGATCACGGGACGCAAACCGAGCGACCGCTTCCTCGAAGCGGCGCAGTACGTCGGACTGGCGATCATCCTCGTGCTGCTGGTCTACGCCAACGGCAACGACATCTACCGCTTCTTCATCAAATAACCAGGATCCTGCACCGAATTTTTCGGCCGTCCTCCGCCCCTTTAAGGCGGCCGAACGGGTTGCCGTCGGCACCCGTACTAAAACGCAAAGAGATGGCAAAGGTCAAAAAAGCATATTTCTGCAAGGAGTGCGGCTACGAGGCGCCCAAATGGATGGGACGCTGCCCCGCCTGTGGGGAGTGGAACTCCTTCACCGAAGAGATCGTCGCAAGGGAGAGCGGTTCGGTCCCCGCCGCGATGACCTCGGCGCTGCCCCGCAGCACCCCGCAGCGCGTCGGCGAGATCCGCTCGAACGACCGGCCGCGGCTCGACCTGGGCAACGCCGAGGTCAACCGGGTGCTGGGCGGCGGTCTGGTTCCCGGATCGCTCGTGCTGCTGGGCGGCGAACCGGGCATCGGCAAATCGACGCTCAGCCTGCAAATCGCACTGGCCGACAACGGGTTGAAAACCCTCTACGTCTCGGGTGAGGAGTCGGCCGAGCAGATCAAGATGCGCGCCGACCGTATCGGCATCGGCAACGACGCCTGCATGGTCTACTCCGAGACGCTGCTCGAAAACATCATGGCGCAGCTCGAAGAGCAGCGCCCCGACCTGGTGATCATCGACTCGATCCAGACGATCTACACCGATCTGGTCGAGTCGTCGGCCGGCAGCGTGTCGCAGATCCGCGAATGCGCCGCCACGCTGCTCAAATACGCCAAGGGATCGGGCACCTCGATCTTCATCATCGGCCACATCACCAAGGAGGGCGCCATCGCCGGCCCGAAGATTCTGGAACACATCGTCGACGTGGTGTTGCAGTTCGAGGGCGACAACAATCAGGTTTACCGCATCCTGCGCGGCATCAAGAACCGTTTCGGCGCGACGTTCGAGATCGGTGTCTTCGAGATGCTCGACGCCGGCCTGCGGCCGGTGGGCAACCCCTCCGAAATCCTGCTCACGCACTACGACGCACCGCTGAGCGGCATCGCCGTCGGCGCCTCGGTCGACGGCATACGCCCCTACCTGATCGAGGTGCAGGCGCTCGTCTCGAACGCCGCCTACGGCACGCCCCAGCGCACGGCCACGGGCTTCGACTACAAACGCATGTCGATGCTGCTGGCCGTGTTGGAGAAGCGCGTGGGGATGAAGATGTACACCAAGGACGTCTTCCTCAACTTCGCGGGCGGCTTCAAAGTAGCCGATCCGGGGCTGGATCTGGCCATCATCGCCGCCGTAATTTCGTCGTACTACGACCGTCCGATCGGCGAGGGCATCTGCTGCGCGGGCGAAGTCGGGCTTTCGGGCGAGGTGCGCCCCGCCCCCCGCACCGAGCAGCGCATCAGCGAGGCGGCGCGGCTGGGCTTCCGCCGCATCGTCGTCTCGGGCTACCTCCCCAAAGGCGCCAAACGCCCCAAAGGCATCGAGGTGGTGGCGATCAACAGCATCGACCAGCTGCCCCGGGCGCTCTTCATCAACGAGGAGTAACAAAAACGAACGCAGCGGCCGGATCTACCGACCGCTGCGTTTTTCGTGAAAGACACCCCGCTCAATCGAGCAATCCCGCCGCCTTGCGGTATTCCAACCAACGCAGATAACCGTCGATACGCGCCTCGACCTCCGTCTGGTGCGCCTGCTGCCACATGGCCTGCGCTTCGAGATGATCCGACAGCGTCTCCACGCCGGCCTCGTACTGGCGGCGGCTCAGCCGCAGGTTCTCGTCGGCCGCGGCGAGCGACGACTCGGCCAGCCGGATTTCGAGCTGCGCTTCGTCGAGGTTGTTCGCCGCCTGCGTCGCTTCGAGTTGCAGCAGCTCGCCGCCGTCGAGACGCTCCGCCTGCGCCTGCTCGAACCGCGCCCGTGCCGACCGTACCTTGTTCGAGCGGCCGCCGAAGTGGAAGATCGGCACCGACACCTGCACGCCGGCCGTGAAGGCCCAGCCGCCCAACAAGTTCTGTCCGTTCAGTTCGACGCCGTGCAGGTAGCCGTAATTGCCCACCAGCCCCACCTGCGGCAACCGCTCGCTGCGCGCCAGGCGCAACTGTTCGCGCGCCAGCTCGGCCTTCCGGTCGAGAAGCCGGTATTCGGGACGCGCCATAAGGTCGGCGGCGGGCACCGGCGTCGACGGCAGGTCGGGCAGATCGTCCGCCACCTCGATCCGGTCGGTCAGCGGACGGCCGATCAGGTGGCAGAGATTCATCGTCGCCAGCCGCAGCGCATTCTCCGTCCGCCGCAGGTTCAATTCGCTCTCGTTGAGTTTCACCCGCACCTTCAACACGTCGTTCTGCGGTTTGAGGCCATGCTTGCGTGCACTCTCGACCGAACGCAACAACTCCGTGAGCAGCGCATGGTAACGTTCGGCCACCTGCCGCATCTCACGCGCACGGATCACCGAAGCGTAGGCCCGCGACGTCGAGACGATCACCTCCGATCGGGTCAACCGCCGGTTCTGCTCCGCCATTTCACTGCCGATCCGCGCCATGCGATAACCCGTGCGCACCTTGCCGCCCATGTAGAGGGGCTGTTCGAGCGTTATGCCGCCGCCGTAGACCCAACCCACCTCGTAGGCGAGGTTCAGGCCGGGGAAGAGCGCCGTACCGCCCGTGGGCATCCCGTCGACACCCAGCACGGGCAACGCGCCGCCGGCGATGTCCAGCCCGCCGTCGGCCGTCGAATAGAGCCCCGTCCCCGTCGCCGAGAACGAAGGAAAGAAATTGGCCCGCGCGCTGCGGAAATCGAACTGCGCCGCCGCCAACTGCCGGTCGGCCGCCGCCAGCGCCTTGTTGTTCGCCTCGGCCTGCTCGATGCAGGCGTCGAGCGTCAGCCGCGTCTGCGCGAAGGGAGCGCAAGGCAATCCCGCGAGCGTGAGTATGATAAGAAGACGTTTCATCGATCTATCCTGATTTTAAAGAACAACGCATAGAGAATCGGCACGAAGAAGAGCGTGGCGAAGGTGCTGAACAGCAGTCCGCCCATGATCGTCGCGGCCATCGACCCGAACATGGCGTCGCCGAGCAGCGGAATCATGCCCAGAATGGTCGTGAGCGAAGCCATCATCACCGGCCGCAGACGGCTTTCCGAACTGGAAACGAGCGCCGAGGCGGGATCGGCACCGGCGGCGATCTGCGCACCGATCTCGTCCATGAGCACGATGCAGTTCTTCATCATCATGCCCACGAGCCCCAGTGCGCCGACAATGGCGCAGAAAGTGAAGACCTTGCCCGTAAGCAGCATCGCCCCCACCACGCCGATGCCCAGCAGCGGAATGCAGCAGAGAATAACGGCCGGCTTGCGGTAGTCGCCGAAGAGCAGGATCAGGATGGCGATCATCAGCACGACGCCGAGCGGCACGTTCTTGAAAAGGTAGCGCATCGTCTCGTCGCTGGCGCCCTTCTCACCCTCCCACGACAGTGCGTATCCGGACGGAAGCGGAATCGCCTCGATTCGTTCGGCGACAGCCAGCCGCGCCGCCTCGGTCTCGATGCCGGGCGCAGGCGAGCACATTACCCGCTGGGCACGCTGACCGTTGTAGCGCGGAACGACGGGATCCTCCCACTCGACCTGTACGCCGCGGCTCACCTGTTTCAGCGGCACGGTATGCAGGACGGATTCCAGCAACTCGCTGCGGTCGATCGCTCCCGATTTGAGTTTGAGGAGCAGCTCCTCGTCGAACAACCCCGCCAGATTGGGCATCATCGGGAAGACCGGCACGTTTTCCAGGTTGTCGACCGGCTTCCCGTCGGCCTCCGTACATTTGAGATAGATCGTATTCTTGTGCGTCCCCTCGTAGAAAGCCCCGACAGGAATACCGCCCGCAGCCGACAGCATCGAGACGGCGATATCCTGCCGGCTCAACCCCATGCGCCGTGCGGCCGACTGGTCGTAGTCGATGTTCAGCACCGGAATGCGCGGCTCCCAGTCGGTCGTGATCAGACACACCTCGGGCGTACGCTCCATGATGCAGCGCGCACTGTCGGCCAACCGGTGCAGCACGGCCGGATCGGGCCCCGTGAACTGCACCTCGATCGGGTACTTCTTGAACATCAGGTTGTAGCGCTTCAACTTGACGTAGGCATCGGGATAGCGATCCGAAAGCGTCTGCTGGATGTCGTCGATATTGCGTTCCAGCGCCTCCGGAGACTCGAAATCGATAATCAGCTCGCCGTACGAAAGCGACGGCGTGGCGATGCTGCGCACCAGATTGTAGCGCGCCGGCGTGCCGCCGATCGAAGCGGCCACCGAGCGGATCTCCGGACGGCTCTTCAAATAGCGGCGGATCTCCTCCAAATCGGCCTTCACGCGGGTCGAATTCGTCCCCTCGGGCAGTTTGTACTCCATATAGAGCTGGTCGTAGACCATATCGGGGAAGAAGCCCTGACGCATGTAACCGTAGCCCCAGACGCTCAGCCCCACCAGCACGAGCGCCACGGCGATCGACGACCAGCGATGCCGCAGGCCGAAGCCGAGCGCCGCACGCAACCAGCGGTAGACAGCACTGTCGTAGAGCGTCGCGCCGCCGGCCGGAGCAGCAGACTGACCGAGCCATGCGTCGGCCATGAGCGGCACATGCACCAGCGCCAGCACCCAGCTCAGCAGCAGCGACACGGCCAGCACGATGAACAGATCGCGCACGTAGACACCCGCCGTATCGGGCGAGAGGAAGATCGGCAGGAACGAAAGGATGGCGATCAGCGTCGCACCCAGCAGCGGCATCGCCGTCTTCCGGCCGATGGCCGTCATCGCCTCGCGGCGCGGTTTCCCGAGTTTCAGGTCGATCAGGATGCCGTCCACGATCACGATGGCATTGTCGACCAGCATTCCCATGGCCAGGATGAACGCCGCCAGCGACACGCGCTGCATCGTTCCGTCGGCCATCCCCAGAATCAGGAACGATCCCACGACGGTCACCACCAGACTGATGCCGATGATCATTCCGCTGCGGAAACCCATCGTAAGCATCAGAATGGCCACGACGATCACCACCGACTCGATCAGGTTTATCAGAAACGTCCCCAGCGCATCCTTGACCCGCTCAGGCTGGTAGAAAATCTTGTGGCAGGCGACTCCCGCAGGGAAGCGCTCGGCCTGCAACTCGGCCAGACAGCGTTCCACCTCGGCCCCGACCTTGACGATGTCGCTGCCCGAAGCCGCCGCGACGGCGATGCCGAGCGCACGCTGGCCCTCGTAGGACATCTCGTTGCGCACGGGTTCGGCGTAGCCGTGCTCCACGCGCGCGATGTCGCACAACCGCAGCTGGTCGTCCTCGTGCCCCTGGATGACCATGCTCTCGATCTCCTTCACGGCGCGGAACTTGTCGGCGACGGCCACGCGGATGCGGTCGGGCCCGTTGTCGTAATATCCGGCATAGTAGACGTTGTTCTGCCCGTTGAGCGTCGCCAGCGCCTCGGCCGGACTGACGCCGAGCATCGCCATCTTTTCGGGCAGGATCGAAATGTCGATGCACTCTTCGCGTTCGCCGTAGATCTCGACACGCGCCACACCGTCCAGATCGCCCAGCTCGCGTTTGAGCAGGCCGGCATAATCCGACAGCTGCCGCTCCGTAAGACCGTCGCCCGTGAGCGCATAGAGCATTCCGTAGACCAGTCCGAAGTCGTCCTGCACGACGACCGACGTTCCCGACGGCAATCGCCGCTGGACGTCGGAAGCCTTGCGGCGCAGCATGTCCCAGCACTGTTCGACGTCGGCGTCGCGCACCGTGCTTTTCAACTCCACCTCCAAAATCGCCAGATCGTTGAACGACGAGCTGGTCACGCTCTCCACCTCGCCCATGGTGCGGATGTTCTTCTCCAACGGATCGGTCACCTCCAACTCCATTTCATGCGCCGAAGCGCCGGGGCGCGTCGCTATGACCATCGCCAGCTTGACCTTGATTTCGGGGTCTTCGAGCTTCGACATGTCGTAGGCCGAGAGGATGCCGCCGACCAGAAGGACGGCGACGACGAAATAGACGAGCTTCCGATTGGCGAAAGCCCATTTCCCGAAATCGATCATAGCAATCCTCCCACGTTTGTTTTCGTCACACCCGGCAGGGGCGCCACCTTCTCGCCTTCACGCAGCCGGTGCACGCCCGACGTGACGATCCGCTCGCCGGCCGCAAGTCCCGCTCCGACGACCGCTTCGCCGCCGGTCTGCAACCGCTCGACCCGTACCTCGCGGCTCACGACCGTACTGTCCTCCCGGCAGATCCAGACGCACGTCCGGTCGCCGTCGTCGAAGAGCGCGACGGCCGGCACGGCCACCTGCGCAGCCCCCGAAGGCCGGCATACGATGGTCACCATCGTATTCATACCCGGCGACGGGAGCGGCCGCAAATCGGCCGGAACGCCCAGCCGCAGCGTATAGAGCTGGTTGGCGTTGGCCTTCGGGCTGATGCTCCGCAGCCGCAGCGGAATCCGCTTGCCGGGCCAGAAGTCGAAGGCCGCCTCGAAGCCGTCGAATTCGCTGCGGCGGACATACTCCGAGCCGGGGATATTGATCTCGATTTCGGGAGCCTCCGCCGACACGACGGTCAGCACGGGCATTCCTGCCCCGACGACGGTCGAAGGGTCGAACAACCGCTTCTGCACATACCCGTCGAAAGGCATACGGATCTCGGTATCGGCGAGCTGGTTCCGACTGTTTTCGTATTTGGCCGTGATCTGTTGCAGTCCGTAACGCGCCTTGTCGTAGGCGTCGGGCGTAGCGGCTCCGTCGGCATAGAGCGCCATTACGCGCTCCGCTTCGGCCTTGACGCGCTTGTACTCGGCCTCGGCGGCTTCGGCTTGAAGCCGGTAATCGCGAGCATCGAGCGCCGCGAGCGGCGCCCCGCGCCGGACGAACTCCCCCTCTTCGGCGAAAATCGTTCGGAGCGTCCCGCCGACCTTGAACGCCGCATTGACCTCCTGCGCCGCCCTGACGCAGCCGGGAAACTGCACCGTCCGCGGCGTACCGTAGACACCCACGGTATCGATGCGTACGATAGGCAGCCGCACCGCACCCTCCGGCCGGCCCGAACAGCCGCAACAACAGGCGAGCAGGCAGACCATCCCCATGAATTGATTTCGTCTTTTCATACCTCACTGAATTTGATGCAAATGTACCGAAGCGCGCATCCATCGAAAAGAATGATATGGATGCAGCATTGTCCGATCCGTACGATTTTCGTAAAAATAAGCAAAAAATCGGTCGATATGAACCGGATTATTCGTTATTTTGCACGAAATTGAAACAAAAATGGACACACTTGTTACTCCTTCCATCGGATTGTTCCATGCCGACAAGCAGACTGTCGAAGCACTGGGGCCGGTCGTTCAACTCGCCAAAAGCGGATTTTTCTACTGCACCCAGGGAGAGATGAGCCTGGTGCTGGGCAACCGCGCTTTCGAAATTCACCGGGGCGACATCTATATCTACCCGCCCCTCTCCAAGACCTATATCCACATGCTCAGCGACGATCTGCACGGTACGGTGGGCGTGGCGGACTTCGATTTCGTCTTCACGCTGGCCAACTCGATCTCCAACACGCAGAACCACCTCTACATGCGGGAAAATCCCTGCATCTCGCTCAACGACGAGCAGCGCCGGCGCATCGAAGAACTGATCGAACTGATCCGGCGCCGCGAACGGTCACAGGGCTCTCGCAGCACGAATGAAAATAACCGTCTCATATACAACCAATTGCTCTCGTCGCTCGGCAAGGCGCTCTGCTGCGAAATCGCCGAGGCCTACTTCTTCAACCATCCGATCCAGCCGCTCAAACAGGATCGCAAGGACCGGATTTTCCAGAGTTTCATCTTCTCGCTCTCCCAGAATTTCCGCACGCACCACAGCGTTTCGTTCTACGCCGCGGAGCAGTGCCTCACCCCGCGCTATTTCTCCACGATCGTCCGGGAAAAATCGGGCCGCAACGCCCTGCAATGGATCATGATGTTCATTATCGCCGAGGCGAAGAAGCTGCTCTCCGATCCCGATCCGAGCATCAAGGAGATCGCCGAAACGCTGGGATTCTCCAACCAGTCCTTCTTCGGCCGCTATTTCAAGCAATACGTCGGTCTCTCGCCGATGGCATTCCGCTCCTCCGGTACAAAAGAGTAACGCACGAACGAAGCAGGGGGCGGAACGAACTTCGTTCTGCCCCCTGTATTTCGCCCTCGCCGCACGGTAGTGCGGCCATCCCGTCAAAGAATCATCCACGCCAGCTCGTCGCGCAGATAGGCACCGCCGCGCGAGTCGGGAAGCCGCTCGATCATCCGTGCGAGCCGCTCCGGTGCGATACGGGCCGACGCCGACTGAACGAATGCCGCCGCACCGCGCGCCAGTCGCAGATCGTCGGGACAGGCGGCCACCGCATCGGGCACGGCCTCGACGATCGCCGCCGCGTCGAACTCCTGCACCCGCGCACGCGCCAGTGCCATCAGCGCCGCATAGCGTTCGGCACCGCTTCCAGCCCGCAGCCATCGCCCGCACAGCGTATCCAGTACGGGACGGCCGCAGCGGCTCAGCAGACGCAGCGCCAGCTCTTCGATCAACTCCTCCGGCATCCGCCCGACGAACCACTCGTCGACATTGTCCGGCGTCACCGAAACGGGATCGGCGATCGTCAGCGCAGCCATCCGCAGTTCGCGGACATCCTGCCGGTAAAGGAATCGCGCGAACGCATGATCCGTCCCTACCCGACCGGCGATCGCGCGGATCGTAGGGATACTGACGCCGTAGTTGAGACCGTAGCCGCCCTCGCCGCGCTGCATCGACTCGGCCACCGCGCCGTTCATCTCGCGGCGCAGCTTGCCGAGTAGCGCCGCCATGCGTACCGTATGGTTCGTCATTTCTTGGACGGAAGCGCCAGTTCCACGTCGCGGCCGAATTCGAAGAGCGGCAGCGTAGCGCGCGTCAGCTCCTCCGTCCCGCAATAGACCGTGCAGACCACGTCGGCCGCCACGCGGTAGGTCGCCGTGCGCACCGCCTTGGGCGAAGCGGGCGTAAGGGTGAACGAACCGTCGCTCTCCTTGTCGAGCTGCAACAGCACCACGTCGCCCGTCAGGTCGTTGCCGGGCAGCAGCCCCCGATCGGGCGAAAAGCGGCAGAGGATGTATTTCTGCTTGCCGGCATCGGGCACGACGGTGATCCGTTCGACGGAGGTCGTCGTCACCCGCTTGCCGAGGAACAATTCGGTATAGGCCTGCTCCTGCCGGTCCAGCTCCGCCAATGCGGCTTGCAGGCCGGCGCCGAAGACATGCTCTCCCGCCTCGCTGGTAATCAACTCCATGCGGTGACGGCGAATTGCGAAGAGCGTGTTGGCGGCATTGCGTGCCGCCGTTTCGAGCGACTCGTCCACGAGCGAACGCTTATCGAAGGGAACCCGCGAGAAGGTCTCGGCATCGCCCAGATAGGAGGTGGCGCGCACCTCGCCGGCGGGAACTTCGGAGGCCGTCGTCGCGTCGCGGTCGAGCAGCGCTACGCGCGCCGCCTTGACCGAATAGAGCGTCTTGTCGCTCAGCGCGCCGCGCACACCCAGGAATTTCTGTGCGTAACGGGCGTAGGGCCCCACGGTGACGACCTCCTTCTCGACGGTCAGATCGACCGCCAGCGGCGAGGTCGGAATACCCACCTCGACACGGCCGTTCTCCTCGAAAGCCCCCGCACGGGCCACGCGATAACTCTGCGCCGAGGCGCTTCCCACGGTGAGCGCGGTGCAGCACAGCAGCGAAACAAGTGTTTTCATAACCAATTCAATTTGTCGATTCACAAATATAACCATTTTCCCGCCCCGATCAAAATTTGAGGTAGAAATCCCCCGTCAGCCGCCGGTACTCCTCCGTGAAGCGGCCGGGCGCCTCCTCGATCACCAGCCGGTCGGTACGGAACTCCGCCGCATCGCCGCGGACGAACTCCATCAGGCAGCGCTTCACCCCGCTGCGAGGTGTCGACCACACCTCGGTCAGCCGCCGCAGCGCCAGCCGGCCGCGCGCCTGCTCGCGGAACCGCTGTGCCTCGACCGCCGGCAGAATGACCGCCAGACGCCCCTCGGGCGCAAGCAGCCGGCAGGCGGCGGCGATCAGCTCGCCGTGCGTGAGCGCGACGGTATGGCGTGCCGTGGTGCGCCCCGCGTCGGGCGGCAGCAGCAAACGGTCGTAATAAGGCGGATTGGAGACCACCAGATCGAACGGCTCCTCCGGCCGGTACTCCTGCACCGGCGCGCAACACGTCGTCACACGCCCGCCCCACGGCGAACGGTCGGCGTTCGCCCGCGCCTGCTCCGTGCAGGCCGCATCGATGTCGAGCGCCGTGACGCCGGCCGCAGGCGACCGCTGCGCCAGCATCAGGGCGATCACGCCCGTGCCCGTGCCCACGTCCAGCAGCAGCCGGTCGGCGGCGCCGAGCGCGACCCACGCCCCCAGCAGCACGCCGTCGGTGCCTACCTTCATCGGGCAGGCGTCCTGTTCTATCGTAAATCGTTTGAAACGAAACATATCCTCATTTCAGAAATCCGTCGATCCCCGCGCCGAACAGCGCGAAGTCGTACCGCACGGGGTCGTCGGCGTCGAACGTGCGCAGCGCCGCGGTGATCTCCTCCACGGCCCGCCAGTCGTTCTGCCGCCGCGCGAGCAGCCCCAGCGCACGGCCCATGTTGCCGGTATGCAGGTCGAGCGGCAGATAGAGCGCCGAGGGCGGAATCGTGCGCCACAGACCGAAATCCACGCCCCGGTCGTCGTGCCGTACCATCCAGCGGAAATACATGCACAAACGTTTGCAGGAGGCGCCCCGCTCGATCGACGAAACGTGTTTGCGACACCGTTCGGGGTGTTCCGTGCGAAAAAACTCCTCGCGGAAGGCCGCCAGCACGCGGCGCATGTCGCCCGTGGAGGCATAGCTCGCCTCGACGAAACGGCCCAGACCGCCGTGCCGTTCGCAGATCGCACGGATCGAACGGACGAACTGGATGAGATCGCCGCCATTGAAAGTGCGGTGGACGAACCCTGAGAGCTTCGCCAACTCGCGCTCGGAGGCGTTGCGGACGAAATCGTGCGGCGCATCGTCGAGAAAGTGCATCATGCGCAAACCATTGCGCACGATCATGGGACGGCTGCCCCACGCGATCGTCGCCGCGAGGAATCCCGCGATCTCGCGGTCGTCGCGCGACGCAAAGCGGTGCGGCACGGCGATCGGGTCGGCCGAGATGAACTCCTCGCGGTCGTACCGGTCCCAAAGCCGTTCGAGCAGATCGTGCAACTCTTCGCGTTCCATCGTCATCCTACGATCCGGCCGTCGCTCATCGTGATCGTCCGGTCGGCACGCGCCGCCAGACTCTCGTCGTGCGTGACGATGACGACGGTCTGTCCCAGCCGCTCGCGCAGCTCGAAGAAGAGCCGGTGTATCTCCTCGCGGTTGTGCGTATCGAGATTGCCCGAAGGTTCGTCGGCCAGCAGCACCGAAGGCGAGTTGATCAGCGCACGGGCAATGGCCGCGCGCTGCTGCTCGCCGCCCGACAACGCGGCGGGTTTGTGGTCGCGGCGTGCCGAGAGCCCCATCAAATCGAGCAGCTCCGCCGCCCGCGCCCCGACTTCGCGCCGGTCGCGCCCGCCGATCAGCCCCGGCAGGCAGACGTTTTCGAAAGCGGTGAACTCGGGCAGCAGGTGATGGAACTGGAAGACGAAGCCGACACGGCGGTTGCGGAAACGCGACAACTCCCTGTCCGACAAAGCAAACGGATCGATGCCGCCGAGCGTGACGCGCCCGCCGTCGGGGCGCGTGAGCGACCCGATGATCTGCAACAGCGTCGTCTTGCCCGCGCCGCTGGCGCCGACGATCGATACCACCTCGCCGCGCGCCACTTCGAGCGACACGCCGCGCAACACCTCCAACGCACCGTAGCGTTTGCGAAGCCCTTCGGCCCGGATCATCACCTCGCGCTCCGTCATGCCTGCATGAATTGATCGAACATCCGTACCACCTCGACGGCTTCGCGCGTATCGTGCGCCCGCAGAATCACGGCCCCCTGCCGCAGACACTCCCAGTGGAGCGCCGTCGTGCCGTTGAGCGCCTCGGCGGGCGTCGTACCGAGCAACTTGTAGATCATCGACTTGCGCGACACGCCCGCCAGCACGGGATAGCCCAGCTCCGCGAGGCGGTGCAGGCCGCGCAGCAGTTCGTAGTTCTGTTCGAGCGTCTTGGCGAAACCGAAACCGGGATCGACGACGATGCGGCGAACCCCCCGCTCGCGCAACTGTGCCGTCCGTTCGCGGAAATAGTCCACCACCTCCGCCACGATGTCGCGGTAGTCGGTCATCGACTGCATCGTGCGGGGGTCGCCCTTCATGTGCATGGCCACGTAGGGCACGTCGTGCTCGGCCGCCACGTCGACGATGAGCGGATCCAGCTCGCCGGCCGAAATATCGTTGATGATCACCTTGCCGTATTTATGGATCGCCCGAGCGGCCACGCTCGAACGAAACGTATCGATCGAAACCGGCAGATCGGACGAGAGCGAACGCACGGCCCCGACACCCAGATCGACGCGCCGCCACTCCTCCTCGGGCGACACCTCGTCGGCACCCGGGCGCGACGAATAACCGCCCACGTCGATCACCGAAGCGCCCGCCTCGACGGCTTCGCGCACACGGCGTTCGACATCGAGCCAGTCAGGCGTGCGGCTGCCGGCGAAAAAAGAGTCGGGAGTGACGTTGACGATGGTCATCACCTGACGACGTGAAAAATCGAGATTAATTTCCTGCTGCTTCATAACGGAATCGACGGTCGCACTCGGCCACATCGGCGGCCAAATCCTCCCTGTTGATATTGACAATGATATAATCGGCCCGTGCGCTCAGCACGTCGTCGGAGAGCTGCGCAGCCATGCGGCGGCGAATCTCCGCAGCCGAAGCGCCGTCGCGGGCGTTCACACGCACGAGCCGCAGCTCCTCCGGCGCGACGACGGCCACCACGCGATCCACCGCAGCGTCCATGCCCGACTCGTAGAGAATCGCACATTCGAGCACCACGTAGGGTTCGGCAGTCCGTTCGGCGGCCCACCGCTCGAAATCGCGCTTCACGCAGGGGTGCACCAACGCTTCGAGCCGAGCCAAGGCGCGCCGGTCGCCGAAGACGGTCGCGGCCAGGTAGCGACGGTTCAGCACGCCGTCCCGGAACGTCTCGTCGCCGAACGCCTCGACGAGCGCAGCACGCAGCGAAGGATCTTCGCCCATCAGGCGCTTGGCCTCGCTGTCGCTGTCGTAGACCGGCACGCCCCGTTCGGCGAAGAGCCGGCAGACCGTCGACTTGCCGCTCCCGATGCCCCCCGTAACGCCTACCCGGATCATTCCTCGACAGGCAGTTTAATGGGCGGGATATTGCGCACGGCGACGACCTTCACGTCGCTGTAATGCACCGAAATGGCATTCTGCAACGACTGCGGGTCGATGACGATGTACCCCTCCTCGTCGGGCGAAGGGGCGTAATCGAGTTCCGAGAGCGGAATGCGCAGCGAATTGCGCATGTAGACCATGCGGCTGAAAAGGTTCGTCCCCAGTCCCTCGATCACGCAGACGACCTCGAACTCCTCGCCGTCGACATTCACCTGAACCGTTTTATCGGTAGTATAGGTATAGTTCAACTTGGCGATATACCACAACACGAACGACGCCACGAGCATCGCGACGAAAACCGGCGAGATGTACTTCCGCAACCACTGCCTCAGATTATCGAACATAACTCTTTATCTTGGCTCGGACGAAGCGCGCGTCGGGAAGGAAATCAGGGATATCCTCTCCTGCCGAAGCGAACCCGCCGAGCGGGAACTTACTTATGGGCAAAGATACGAATAAGCGAGGGCAATGTCAAATTTATTTGAACATTGCCGAGCGGGAGTATCTAAGGCGCAAGCCAAAGATACGATTAAGCCGAGTGCAATGCAAATTTATTTGAGCATTGCCGAAGCGGAATATCTAAAACGGAGTTAAAGATACGAAAAGTCGGGCGCAGAAGCAAGCGTAAGTTCGATTATTCCGAGACGCAGCCTTCGATAACGACAAAAAACGGACTGCATAGGTTGCAGTCCGTTTTCAATCGAAAGTCCGCTTCCGCGGGGATGTCGGCACCCTACTCCTTACCCTTGTTCTTGATCGACTCGGGCATCAGATCGAACGAGAGCGGAGTGGCGATGAACCACGACGAGTAGGTACCGATCGCTACGCCGCACAGCAGAGCGAAGATGAAACCTCGGATGGTCTCGCCGCCGAAGAGGAAGATCGCAAGCAGCGTGACGAGCGTCGTACCCGACGAGTTGAAGGTACGCGCCATCGTCGAGTTGGTGGCGTTGTTGATATTGTCGCGCAGGCTCCGTTTCGGATAGAGCGCGATGTACTCGCGGATGCGGTCGAAGATCACCACCGTGTTGTTGATCGAATAACCGATCACGGTCAGGATCGCAGCGATGAAGGCCTGGTTGATCTCCAGGTTGAACGGCATGACGGCATACAGCATCGAGAAGAGACCGATGACGATCAGCGCGTCGTGCGCCAGCGAAAGCGTGGCGCCCGTCGCCCACTGCCATTTCTTGAACCGCAGGGTGATATAGAGCCCGATGGCGATCAGCGAGAAGAAGACGGCATAAATTGCGTTGTAGGTCATGTCCTTGGCGATCGACGGGCCGATCTTGTCGGCCGAAACGATACCGTAGGGGCTGAGCTGCGTATTGCGGAAATCGGCGAAGGTGACGGCCGTCTTGTAGTACTTCTTCACGGCGTCGTAGAGCAGCCGGTTGATTTCGTCGGTCGCCTCGTCCGAAGCGTCGTCGTACTTGTACTGCGTCACGATACGCACCTGGTCGCCGTCGCCGCCGTACTGCTTGATTTCGAGGCTGACGTTGGCGTTGTCGGCGTTTTCGATCTGCGCGAACTGATCCTCGACGGATGCACGCACCTGCTCCACCGAAACCGGCTGGTCGAAGAGCACGACGTACGAACGGCCGCCCGTGAACTCCACGCCGCGGTTCAGGCCGAAGACGGCGAACGAGATGAACGACAGCACGATGACCGTACCCGAAATGGCGTAGGAATACTTGCGCTTGCCCACGAAGTCGAAATGGATGTTGTTGAGCCAGTTCTCCGACCACTTGCGCGAGAAGGAGATATGGCCGAACTTCGCCACGATCGCCTCGATGAGCAGACGCGTGATGAAGATCGAACTGAACAGCGAAGTGAGGATACCGATAATCAGCGTCGTGGCGAAGCCCTGTACGGGGCCGTTACCGAAGACGAAGAGGACGATACCCGTGATGATCGTCGTCAGCTGACCGTCGATGATGGCGGAGTAGGCGTTCGAAAAACCGTCCTTGATCGCCAGCGACAGCCCCTTGCCCGCACGCAGCTCCTCCTTGATGCGTTCGTAGATGATCACGTTGGAGTCGACGGCCATACCCATCGTGAGGACGATACCCGCGATACCGGGCAGCGTCAGCACGGCGCCGAACGAAACGAGTACGCCCATGAGCAGGAAGACGTTGAACAGCAGTGCGAGGTCGGCCATCCAGCCCGCCGTCTTGTAGAAGGCGCCCATGTAGAGCAGTACCAGCAGGAAGGCGATGACGAACGAGACCATACCGGCGTTGATCGACTCCTGACCCAGCGAAGGACCTACGACCGTATCCTGAATGATGTGCGCCGGTGCGGGAACCTTACCCGATTTGAGCACGTTGGCCAGGTCTTTGGCCTCCTGAATGGTGAAATTACCCGAAATCGACGAATTGCCGCCCTCGATCTTCTGGCGCACCACAGGCGCCGAGTAGACGTAACCGTCGAGCACGATGGCTACGCAACGGCCCACGTTGTCGGCCGTCAGACGCGCCCATTCGGAGATGCCGTTGGAGTTCATCGACATCGAGACCTCGGCCTCGGCACCGCGCTGCGCATAGGCTTCGCGGGCATCGGTGATGACCGAACCGTCCAGCGGAGCGCGGCCGTCGGGACGCTCGACCTTGATCGCATAAAGGTAGAAACGGCCGTCGACCGGCTGCTGCGTCTCGCCCTTGATCGCCCACTTGAAACGCAGGTCGGCCGGAAGCATCTCCTTCACGGCGGGCAGCGCCAGGTAGTCGTTCACCGCAGCCGTATCGGCAGCCATGACGGCACCTACGGCAGCGCCGCCTGCGAACTGCGGGTTCAACAGCGCCAGCAGCGGGTTCTGGTCGCGGTCGTAGTAGGAACCCGTGGCCTCGGCCGCCGTTTCCGTTTCGGCGGTAGCCACTTCGGCGATCAGGCCGCCGTCCGCGGTCGAATCGGCAGCCTCAGCGACAGCGACCGTCTCCTCGACGGCAGGCTTCGTGTCCGCGAGATATTGTTTTACCACCTGGTCGGCACGCATCAGCGTCGGCACGATCTCGCCGGCGTTGTAGGTCGTCCAGAATTCGAGCGAAGCCGAACCTTGGAGCAACTTGCGCACGCGCTCCGGCTCCTTCACGCCCGGCAGCTCGACCAGAATACGGTTCGAGTTGGGCAAGCGCTGGATATTGGGCTGCGTTACGCCGAAGTGGTCGATACGGCTGCGCAGGATGTTGAACGACGCGTCGATCGCATCGTCGGTCTCCTTGCGCAGGATCTTCTCGACCTCGGCGTCGGTGCTGTTGGGCGTGATGTCCTTACGGTCGGGGCTGACGAAAATCGCTGCCAGCGGCGCACCGTTCGTAGCGGTGCGGTAGCTGCGGACGAACTCGCCGATGAAGTCCTTGCCCGTGCGGAGTCCCTCCTTGGCCTGCGCCATCGCTTCGATGAAGGCGGGGTCGTTCTTGCTGTCGCCGGCCAGCGACTTCACGACGTCCTCCACCTGAATCTCGAGCATGACGTTCATACCGCCTTTCAGGTCCAGGCCGAGGTTCAGCTCCTTCTCCTTGATCTCCTTGTAGGTGAACTTGCGGAAACCCAGGTTGTAGACGGGCTGATTCTGAACCGAATCGAGGTAGTACTGCTCCCGTTCGGAACGCTCATCCCCGTCGTAAGCGGCCGCATACGCCGCCGCCTTCTTCTCTACGCTCCGCGTCTTGAACGAGAACGAGAGCTGGTAGATACAGGCAATCGCAAGTAGAATCGCCAGTAATTTAATAGCACCTTTGCTTTGCATTTGAGTTAAAAATTATTGTTGTTATCTTGTTGTTTCTTCGGTCGTTAGTCCGTCGCAACACCTTCCCGGCGCAACATAGCGCGCCGATAGCTCGCAAAAATAGACATTTTTTTCCGAAAAAACAACAATAAAATCCAATTAACGATTGACAATTAATAATTAACAACACTCCGTCGCAGGGCCTCCGGAATACCAATTACGGCATCGCCGTCCCGAGGAGGAAGCCCGAAAGGCATCCGACGCGAGAATCGGCCGCAACTCGTCGGAAGGACTTCGTCGTATCGTCGTTCGGCAGTCCGCGGCCGGCGGAGGATGCGGCCCGCACGGCGCAAAACGCCGCAGGTTTCCACTCCCCTCCCGCTCGGACACGCTGCGCGGCGACAAAGGCGAACGAGGTTGCGTCTGGCCTCCGGAACGACACTTTACACCGCACTATCCCGAAACAGCCTACGAGGCAGACCGCCGCAGGCAAAGAGGCCGGTTCCCAAGGGGCATAAAAAACGCAGGGTTCGGACACCAGTCCGAACCCTGCGGCTCTCTGTCGGCGGCCGGTTACTTGACCTCCTCGAACTCGACGTCTTCGGGCTGCGAAGAGTCGCCGGCGGCGGAACCCGCACCGGCGCCCGCCTCTGCTCCGGAAGCACCCGCTCCGGCGTTGGCATTGGCGTTGGCATTCGCACCGCCCTGCGCCTGCTGCTGGGCATAGATGTCCTGCGAAGCGGCCTGCCATGCGGCATTGAGCTCCGTAATGGCGGTGTCGATCGCCATGACGTCGGCGTTCTTATGCGCCTCCTTCAACTTGCCGAGCGCAGCCTCGATGGCCGACTTCTTGTCGGCGGGCAGCTTGTCGCCGTACTCTTTGAGCTGCTTCTCGGTAGCGAAGATATTCGAGTCGGCGGCGTTGATCTTGTCGATGCGCTCCTTCTCCTCCTTATCCTTCGCCTCGTTGGCCTTGGCCTCGTCGCGCATACGCTGGATCTCCTCCTCGGTCAGACCGCTCGACGCCTCGATACGGATCTTCTGCTCCTTGCCCGTACCCTTGTCTTTCGCCGATACGTTCAGGATGCCGTTGGCGTCGATGTCGAACGTCACTTCGATCTGCGGCACGCCGCGCGGTGCGGCGGGGATGCCGTCGAGGTGGAAGCGGCCGATCGACTTGTTGTCGCGCGCCAGCGGACGTTCGCCCTGGCAGACGTTGATCTCCACCGAAGGCTGGTTGTCGGCCGCCGTCGAGAAGACCTCGCTCTTGCGGGTCGGGATCGTCGTATTGGCCTCGATGAGCTTGGTCATCACGCCTCCCAGCGTCTCGATACCCAGCGACAGCGGGGTCACGTCGAGCAGGAGCACGTCCTTCACCTCGCCCGTAAGCACGCCGCCCTGAATGGCTGCACCGATAGCGACCACCTCGTCGGGATTGACGCTCTTGTTGGGCTCCTTGCCGAAGAACTCCTTGACGATCTGCTGGATTGCGGGGATACGCGTCGAACCGCCCACGAGGATCACCTCGTCGATCTGGCCCGCTTCGAGCCCCGCGTCGCGCAACGCCTGCTTGCAAGGCTCGATCGTCTTGTGGATCAGATGGTCGCACAGCTGCTCGAACTTGGCGCGCGTGAGCGTCATCACCAAGTGTTGCGGAATCCCGTTCACCGGCATGATGTAGGGCAGGTTGATCTCGGTCGAAGTCGACGACGACAGCTCGATCTTGGCCTTCTCGGCCGCCTCCTTCAAACGCTGCATCGCCATCGGATCCTGACGCAGGTCGACGCCGTGCTCGGCCTTGAACGCCTCGGCCATGTAGTCGATCAGCACGTGGTCGAAGTCGTCGCCGCCCAGATGCGTGTCGCCGTTGGTCGACTTCACCTCGAAGACGCCGTCGCCCAGTTCCAGAATCGAAATATCGAACGTACCGCCGCCCAGGTCGTAAACGGCGATCTTCATGTCGGCGCTCTTCTTGTCCAGACCGTAGGCCAATGCCGCCGCCGTAGGCTCGTTGATGATACGGCGCACTTTCAACCCTGCGATTTCGCCCGCCTCCTTCGTCGCCTGACGCTGCGAGTCGGAGAAGTAGGCCGGCACGGTGATGACCGCTTCGTCGACGGTCTGCCCCAGATAGTCTTCGGCCGTCTTCTTCATCTTTTGGAGAATGATGGCCGAAATCTCCTGCGGACTGTACTGACGTCCGTCGATCTCCACGCGCGGCGTATCGTTCGGGCCCTTGACGACCTTGTAGGGCGCGCGCTCGATCTCCGAGCGCACCTGATCGTATGTCTCGCCCATGAAACGCTTGATCGAGAAGATCGTGCGCATGGGGTTGGTAATGGCCTGACGCTTGGCCGGATCGCCCACCTTCCGTTCGCCGCCCTCGGTGAATGCGACCACCGAAGGAGTGGTGCGGTGACCTTCCGAATTGGGGATAACGACAGGTTCGTTACCCTCCATAACCGCTACGCAAGAGTTCGTAGTACCCAAATCAATACCGATAATCTTTCCCATAATCTTAAATTATTATTTCGTTTTCAATTTATTATTTATTCTTTCTGTCCGGTCTCCCGACGGAGCCGTCACGTGCCCCGAAACGAGCAAAGGTTATACCAAACGGATTTTCGGACGGAAATATCCGGCCGGCCCCGCCGCAGCCTGCCAAAAACGCACCTCCGACTGACAAAATGACGGTCGAGAGGTCGTCTTCCGACCGCCGGAATGACAGTCCGCACGCCAAATCCGCACCGGCCGAAAAACCGCGAAAAGCTCCGGAGGCCGCACGCCGGACACCGATCCGCTGTGCGGTGTGGACGAGGCCGGGCGCGGACCGCTGGCCGGGCCTGTGTGCGCGGCGGCGGTGATGCTGCCGCCGGGATTGGAGATCCCGGGCCTGAACGACTCGAAAAAGCTCTCGGAGAACAAGCGCGAGACG
>ERZ1106963.1790-NODE-1790-length-24083-cov-3.845097_pt1 | contig 24083 bp, 18 predicted proteins | sample MGYA00403681_ERZ1106963 | MGnify/ENA primary metagenome ERZ1106963 (study PRJEB35170, sample SAMEA104062407) | human gut metagenome | biome: human gut; feature: human-associated habitat; material: faeces | place: Denmark | collected 2012-05-03 ...
AGACGATTCATTGCCCCATGTGTTTTTGCAATATGGGATATAAAAACTCGGCATAACGCATAAAAACAAGAAAAATATGTGTTTTCATATTCATATTTTACTATGTATAAATTTAGTAAATATCTCAAATATGATATGAAAACATAAGCCGAAATTCAAATGTGTCGGACAGGACATCGGGGAAATATTTATAATGTGATTTTCGCCGACACCAAGCTGTTTCGGCAGAGATACCCACCTTTGGACTAATAGCAAACGAACCACGTAGATTCATCATCTGCAAACGAGCGTCTCCGACAGCGCCTTGTGCATCGAGATAATGAGGATTCATATTTTCATAGTCCTTATGCTCATACCCCTTCCACGTGAAAATATGGTAATTCTCAAATCCCAAATAAATGCCGAACCGACGCTGCAAAGTAAACAAGCCGTTGAGGCGGATACTATATCCGCTTCCCATATTGTAATCACGGTCGTGAAATTGATAATAATCGCACAAAGCACCGCCAAGAGCCACTCCCGACACAAATCCGTTCAAGGCCAAAGTGTTATTTTCATGCAATTTCATGCGATATAAAACACCGGGGCCATAGGATACAGTCTCGGAAATGCGAAACGGCACTTCGTTCGACTCATTATCCATTCTTCCGCTATTGTAATAGCTATAATTCTGGAATATACCGGCAAACAATTCATTCCCATTTTTATAATCATGTTCCCGGCCCCATATAGAAGCGCAAATATTTACGTCCCCGATAATGGGTTGGTGGGCGAACATATTGAACAACATTCGAGCCGTAAAATGCTCGAACGGAACATTCCCTTCAATTTCGAACGGGTCGTTATAAATCAACGAGAAATCCATACACCCGACATGTATACTTCTGTTCTTGCCTTCCCTAATGTTATCGAGCATACGATACCCAGCCTCAAATCGAAAATGAAACGGGATAGTCGCTTCTTTATCCACATACCGAGGACCTATACGCCACGCTTCCCCTGTCATCAAACGATTGACTGCCCGTACCGGATTTAAAAACGCGGCGACTAACTCATGGGATGCCCTCTCCCACCCCCTAGCCTGTCCGTTCAAGACCAACGAAGACAGACGATAGGTCGTTTCCCCTAAGGCCATTCCGCCAAAGGTTGTAGACATTATATCGTTGATCGAGGCCGGTTGTGTCTCCATAAACCATTCCCAAATAGAACTTCCCAAGAGAGCATAAGGTGCAGATTCCCAAAAATTCAATCCGTTGGAACGGGCACTGCTGTAATAAAGATTACCTTGATATGGGTGTGAAAAAAGATTAGTCTCGAACTTGTCGTTATCCCACAACAAGCCGGTCTTAAAATTGTTTTTTATCGATGACCATGAAATTTGAGCATAGTCCTCTTTAATAAGATATCGGGTAAGCACATGAAACAAAAGATCTTCCGCCACTACCTCTGCACCAGCCAACCACGGACGTTTTTTTGCCGGTGCAGCCACATTTAAATGCGTCGGGACATTGCTACCTAACTGAAACAAAGAATTGATTTCAGGTTCTCCATTGCTCTCTACCACCAAAGTATCCATTTGTTCAACACCCGGCTCCGCTACCGAATCGGGCACAGTCACATTTGCGTTCAATGATAGCGCATCAGCACTAAGAATCGCCAATACGCAACAAAAATTTATACCTATTTTCACCTTCTTTTCTTTTATCGGCGACCAAGATAATCAATAAACTTGTAAGAGCATATCTGATGGGAGTTATCGGATAATGTTCCCGCACTTTGGAACAATATTTCGAGTTTACAAAAGGCTTCTCCTCTTCTTTCCACAAAAAGGGGAGACGAAATCGAATCTCGTCTCCCTTTTTCTTTCAATCGGAATTTTCTTATTCCGACCCACCATATTGTTTCTCTATCAATTTCTCGGCCTCGTTCTTTAACTTCTGAGCTTGTTTCTCTGCTTCTTCCACCAATTTCTTACCGGCTGCCTGAGCTGCAACTTTCGCCAAAGGATTCGATGCTTTGGAAATGAGCTTCTCGCTCTCCGATTTCGCCGTAGCGATCAATTTATTTCCTGCCTCTTCGGCCTGCTTACGAATAGCGGCTTTCTGAGCTTCTATATCTTCGGCATCCACTCCCAAAACTTCCGAAGCAATCACATTCGTCACGGCATTCTTAACAACCTCATCGGTATTCAACTTAATAGATGGCTTGGAGAACGTTCCTCCTATCGTCGCCGAAACATTACTTAAAGCCCCGGCCCCCGGAATATTGATTTTAGCTCGATAATCAATCGTCTGATCAAGGCCTGTAACACCAGAAAGATTCATTGTAATATTACCCAGCTTCATATCAAAAGGCGAAGTCTTTACTTTACCGTCCTTAATGGTAAAAGAGATTTTCAAATCTTTCGCTTCGATATTCTTCAATTTATCGTTTTTCAACAGCGTTGCCAACTGGCTGAATACTTCGATATTTTGTAATTGAATATCGTTGGATTGAATGACACCATCGGCAGTCAAAGAACTTAAATCGGGCGACATCTGACTATCCAGAGCAGATTTCAGGTCGACCTTAACGGAATATGTTCCACCGGTTTTAGCAAAAATGGGGACAATCTTCTGAATCATGTCCAATTGCTCGAACGTTTTTTCAAAGGAGGCTTTTTGTATGTCGAGGTCAAAATTAACCATAGGACGAACAACGCTCTCGGCCGTACTATAAATACCATTCGCCACCATTGCTCCACCGAATGCGTTCAAACTCAACGGAGTCATTCGTACAGCACCGTCAGCAACGATAAGTTTACCCGTCACATTATCGAGTTCCATCTTTTGGAAAAGGATTTTCTTGAAGTCGGCACTTAAAGTCATATCGATATTCTTAGGAACTTCTATCACAGAAAGAGTCGTTGTATCGGCTTCGACGGTCTCTTCTCCCGAAGTTTCCGAGTCACCCATCAATTCGTTCAGGTCAAGCAGCGACGAAGTTACCGTCAAAGAGCCTTTTATAGTCTCATTTTTCAAAACGTACGCCAGATAATTGGATAAAGAACCATGAGCTTGAATATCGCTCTTTCCGACCTTAACATCGAGCTGAGACAACGACATAGCTTTGGCCGAAACCGAAGCCTGCGCCTTTTTCACTGCGACGGCAGGCAAACCTTTCATCGTTAAATCCATGTCGGCGACAGTTAGTGTTCCCTCCCCTCTTATATTCTGATAATTTTCTTTTTCAATATCGGACATACGGCCTGCAAATTGCAAATCGGCGGTAACGATACCACTCAGGGTTATAGAATCGCCCAAAGGATAAATATCCTTGATTTTCCCCAAATGAACCGTACCGTCGGCAGTAGCCTTGAAATTCAAATCCGATATAGGTGTAGAGGCATACAGCGCAGCCTTGAAAGGATTGCCTGCCATAGAGAGACGAAATTCCGATAAATCGATAATTGTTTTATCCAGACTTCCGCCCGGATTGCTCACCGAAGCACCTATATTGATTCCATCGACCGAAGCCGGCATTCCTTCATAGTTAAGTGTAGCATCTTTCACACCGAGCGTTAGCCCGAACTGGGGCATATTCTCACCGGCCATTCGCCCTTTTGCAAAAGCCGTAAGCGACATATTGCCTGTCGTGCGCAATTTATCGAAATTATTCTGATATATAGCCGGTATCAAAGAAAGTATCTCTTTAAAGTTTATCTCAGAAGTGTTTATCTTTAAGTCCATATCCATAGCCCCATCGTCGAGGAGCGCTACCCAACCATCGAGATTCAGGACAATGGCATTCAAGCTCAACGTGTTTTCTTTCAAAATAAATTTATTATTCTTCAAGTCGGCCGATACCGTTAACTTCGCTCCGGCCTCAGCCTGTTTCAAATAAGAGATACCGCCCATCGCGAAGTAAATATCTTTACAGGACAATTTACTGTCTATATCGGTCATATCGGCACTCATATCGCCCGATAGCTTCAAATTCAGTTTATCGGTATAGAATTGCATATTCGTGGAATCGTCCACATAAACGATCGTAGCATCGGCTATCTTAAAATTTTTCAATTTCAGACGGAAAGAAGATTCGCCCTCTACTTCGACCGTTTTTTCTTCTTCCACATCGACCGTATCCGGTTTCATAATATCCCAATTCACCCGTCCATCGGCCAACTTCACCGCTTTTATCGACGGCTTGTCCAAAACGACGTAATTCACATCGAAACCTTTGTCACTAAACAGGCTCATCACATTTACAGCCACATCGATGGATTCAGCAGAAACCAACGTGTCGTTTTCAAAATCATCTATACCCGAAAGTGTCAAACCATTCAATTCGATAGACGCACTCGGGAAATGCGAAAAGAGACTGATATCGAGCGATTCAAAATCGAGCTTGGCATTCAACATCTCATTGGCCTCTTTTTTCACAATAATTATCACTTTGTCTTTAAACATAAATGGCAAGACAAGCATGAATACCAAGATAACCGCCACGGTTACTCCGGTAATCTTCAATCCTTTTTTCAGACCTTTGTTCATCATAGTTATTATTTATTTGTTGTTCTGTTGTTTTTTCTCCCTCAACTCTTCTGCAATAGCCCAATGACGAGCGGCCATATCGGGCATTTCCAGTTTGATAAAAGTATCTCCGAGTCGATCGTGTGCCGTAGCATGTAACGGTTTTTGTTTAACGGCTTTTGCAAAATCGGATAATGCCGTTTCGTAATCGCCTTGTTTATAGCGTAATTTACCCCGATTATATAGAGCTTTAAAACTCAACGGGCTCAACCTTATAGCTTCATTGTAACACGCCATAGCTCCATGTTCATCGCCTTGATCTTCGAGCGTAATTCCTTTTCTTACCCATGCATCGATCAACGTAGGATCGAGAGACAACGCTTTGTCAAAATTGGCCAAAGCCGCCCGCACATCCTTTGCCTTAGTTATACACTCGTTCCCTAATAGGTAATATTCATGTGCATATTTACGCAATACGGTATTCCTATCGGACAACGCCTGTTGAAGTTCCCGATTTTTAACACGCAACTGATTGATAACGTTCAATTTTTTACGAATATACCTCTGAATTACGGGTTTCTCAATATCATATCTCGTATGGATAGCCTTGAAAAAACTTTGTAACATCTTGTCAAAATCGCCTTCGTCGAAAGCATTCACAGCCTCGACATACAGACGATCGGCTTGTGCGAGCTTCAATGACTGTTCTATCAAAACAGAATCGTTGAAACCTTTGCTGAACCGTACGATATCGGGATTTACGAATATATCCCGATGCGTGATCTGCCGTTTCAACACAATACCTTCCAAAGATCGGCATCGACTCAAAGCCACATACGTCTGTCCCCCGGCAAAAGCCCCTCCCGTAAAATCGACAATCACACGATTAAACGTCAATCCCTGACTCTTATGCACGGTAATAGCCCAAGCCAAACGAATGGGAAATTGTAAAAAAGTGCCCAATACACTTTCCTCGATAGTCTTTTCTTTTTCATTGTAGGTATATTTGATATTCTCCCAAACACAACGCTCCAACTCATACATCTCACCCGATTCAAGCACCACCTCGATTTTCTCATCGGGCGTTATATCCGAAATCATTCCTATCGTCCCGTTCACCCACCTGCGTTCCGGGTCATTCTTTATAAAAATCACTTGGGCCCCGATCTTTACAACCAGTTCCAACGAAGTAGGCAAACTCCCCTCAGGGAAATCACCTTTTATCGTCCCCGTAAATGTATATTCTTTCCCCGGCAATCCAGATAGTCGGTTTTCATTGATATAGTCCACCTGATCCCTACGAGTCGCCAATGTAATCGAAAAATTATCCTTCTCAGGTTCATATTGCGGGAGATAACGGCTATTCAACAAATCGAGTTCTTCTCTCGTCGCAGTATTGTTTCTTATTTTATCCAATACTTCTACGAAACGCTCATCTTGCTGACGATACACTTTTTGCAACTCGATAGGGACCAACGACATTTCTCTAAAAACCCGTGCCGAAAAAAAATAGAAATTAGAATAAAACCGGCTAAGAATATCTCGCATATCGGAAGTCACAACCGGTTCCAATTGATATACATCGCCTACCAACAATAACTGCTTGCCACCGAAAGGAAACCTCATATTACCCGAATAAACCCGTAACACACGATCGATAAAATCAATCATATCGGCCCGTACCATCGATATTTCATCGATAATAATCAATTCCACTTCACGCAGCAACTGTCGCTGCTTCTTATTGTATTTTAATAATTCATATATTCTTCCTCCCGCCAAACTCAAATCGGGATCGTCGGGCAACATGGGCCGAAACGGCATCTTAAAAAAAGAATGAATCGTACTACCACCCACATTAATCGCCGACACTCCTGTCGGGGCCAGAACTACATATTTCTTTTTGGTATGCTCGCACACATATTTCAAAAAAGTAGATTTACCCGTACCCGCTTTCCCTGTCAAAAAAACTGACTGAGATGTATATTGAATCAAGCTCAAAGCGTCTTGAAATTCTTTATTCCCTGTATCTATCACAAAATTTTCTTCCATCTTGTCATGGAATTTTTCCATATCTTTTCAAAGATATACATTTCTTTTCAATAAAAAATAAAAGAGCAACTTAGATTTTAAGTTGCTCTTTCAAAATATATTTCCGTTCCGTCTTAGAACTTTACACCCAAAGTCAAAACAAAAGAATTATTATGGTCCGTCAACGAAGATATCTGAGGCGAAATGGCCAACGATGGTTCTGTCTGATCTGGATTATAAGGATTATCCACAGCAGCCGGCAACGGAGAGAACGGGAAAAGCTCGCTACGACGGTAGCGATGCATATAAGCCATATCTACATAAACATTCGAAAAGCGGTATCCCAACCCTACCGTAAAATAATTGGTCTCTCTATCTAAGGTAAACATCGTAAGCGTTCCGGCCGTAGGAATTTCGCGTCCCGACCTGTATTCCGATTTCACAGGGGAAGTCTGATAAGCATATCCTAAACGAGCACTGATTTGGGGTGTAATACGAAATTCGCCTCCGATTTTAAATGTATGCATAGGAGAAACCATCTCCGTAATTTCCTGATTAGTTTTATAAAAAGCATCGACCGAATAGGGATCGTCGAATGACATGTTGTTACTCGATGTATACTCGTAATCAAAACTTAAAATTCCATTTTGTCCAAAAACATAAGCGGCACTGGCTATCATACGCCACGGAGATTGAAATTCATAATCATAACTTCCACTCGGTGTTTCTTTCAACCCTTCATGAGGTGTCCCCGATTCATTAAAATCATATTTCACCGATGCCACATACGAATCGGTCATTTTATAATAATTAGGAGTATGGAAAGCAAAGCCCAAACGGAAATTATCAGTGGCTCTCATAATGACACCCAAATTGACTTTTATCCCCGATCCGTTCGTATGTAATGCATTTCTCATCAAGTACCAGCCGTCCACATTCGGGTCACCCGATGAGATATATCCTCCCGTAAAGTTTTCACCATACCCGCTTTGAATATCATAAGAAAAGTCGGTAACGGCAATTCCTAACCCCCAATAAAATACGTTATAGATATTTCCTCCGACATTAAAGTTGTATTCATCGATCGAACCTTTCTCTCGAACATAGAGATCTCCCGTTGTATTCGTACCATTTCCTACTATACTATTCCATGTATTTCCTGTCTGACTTTTTGGATTTATCAAATAGGACTCAGCTCCCAAGACATTCAACCACGGATTACTAAGATTGTCGTATGGGTTATAATTATTACTACCACGTAAATCTGCAACAGAATAACCTTCGGATAAATGGGCAATATACCCCGAAAGCGAACTGGCTCCGGTTATCCCCGAATAGCCGGCTTTATAGGAACGATCAAACGATTTTTGCTTATTATAGGCAAAACCGAAATTCAAATTTTTCAAGGCTTCCTGATTAAAGCGGACAGTCCATACAAAGCCAAAATTATTACATGAAACATTAAACTTGCTATCGGACATTCTATTTCCAGCCGTATTCACCGAACTTACTTGATTGGAAAGGTCTATCGTTGCAGCTATATCGGAATTGCGATAAACTCCTATACCTGCCGGATTCTGGCTCAATGTCGTAATATCCCCTCCTAATGCGCCAAAAGCGCCCGCCATACCCATATAACGAGCCGTTCCCCGTATGTCTTGTTGAGAATATTTCAAAGCATCAACAACTCCCTGACTGAAAAGCATTGAGCTGCTACATAGAGCAGCCAATGCCAAACCATATCTCACATTCTTCATATGTCTCATTTTGAAAATTCAACCCTATTTATCTGCGTCCACCACGTCCGCTACTGCTACTTCCCCGGGAAGACGTTCCACTTCCTCTCGACGAAGAAGAATGAGACGGAGCAGAATAACTACCGGAGGAACGACGACTCGACGAAGAACTATTCGAGTAACCCGAATTTCGATTGGAAGAAGGTGTACTGCGATTATACGAGGAACTACCTCGTCCACCATTTCCTATACTATTATAATTTCTTCTCGAAGAGTTTGTATTATTATTGATGGTCGTCTGTCTTCTACTTTGACTACTCGACGGGTTAGAAACCGTTCCTGAAAATGAGGAATTCCCCCTTCTGGAAGAATTTGCCTCCCCGAAACTATACCCCCGGTTGCCATTCGAATTGGAACTATTGCTTATTACAGTGCCTCGATTTGTACGTACTCCGTTTACCGATTGCGAACCGCGTCCGCCCGATGTAGAAGTTACATTTCCAACCGTACGGCGACCGGTCGTATTTCCCGAAGTCCCTGTGCCGACAGTCGCACGCCGCCTGCTCGATGCAGCAGAGTTCCCGGAAGATATCGCACTACCGCCATAGCGGTTAGGAGTGCGGCCGTTGGGAGTGTACTGAGGACGATACGGTCTGTTCCAACCATAGTAAGGACGATCGTAATAATGATGATGGTGATGGTGGTAGAAAGGAGGACGGTACCATGAATTCCAGCCCCAACAACCGCCCCAACTGTAAAAAGGATCATATCCGAACGAGAATCCCCACGGACCCAAACTCCAACGCCAAGACCAGCTGGTATAAGAATATGGCGCCCATGTATAATTCCAATACCACGGATTTGTCCATGTCGGGGTTACCCACGCATAATTATCCGAGATATAAACATTCCAATCGTTATTATCCAAAAAATAAATATCGGAATAGAATGGGTCGCTTACCGAAACGACAAACTTTGGATTGTGGAAACGGCGAATGCGCAAAGCGTATTCATAATCCGAGTCGGAGCCGTTAAAACCATTCAAATAATATCCGTCGTCGCCATTTTCATCGACCACATTGTATTCTACATAATCTTCTTTCTGATTGGCCGCAATATCTTCAAGCGTCATATCGGAAGATTCTCCACGACGATTATATTCATCGACATCTCGAAAGTGATTATCCGACGTTGCCATCAATGTTTTTTTAACCGCAGCTTTCTCTTGAAGTTCTTTCTGGGCCTCTTTTTCTTTCTTTTCTACAACAGGATTTTTATCGTTCGGATTATAATAAATATCATCTTCGACTATATACGAGTCTGCCCCGGCAAAACCCGTCACCAACATCGACAATATAATCAACAGGGCAAATTTTTTTGTTTTCATAATCATCTCTCCTTAATCTTAAATTACTCTATTGAAATTATATCTATTAGACTCTCTTTTGCAAGAATAGTTTAATGACCTTTATTAAAAAGAGTCTAAAAACAGACTAAATGCTGCATCCCACTCCTATAATTTTTACAAATATACTCTTTTCCACTTTATAAAGAGCCTTCACAAAAGGTTTTAACTCCCTTAAACAAAAAGCGCCCCCTTATGGAGAGCGCTTTGAAACCTACCGAATAATTCCTTTTTCCCCTACTGTTCCACGGGTCTCAAAGAATAACCGAAGAAAATAAGAGAAAATCCCCAATAAATAAAGGCAGCCGCACACAAAAAAATAATAGAAAACGCAGCCGTAAAAGGTGAAGCGAAGAATAACAATCCAAGTATCAACAATAACAACCCGTTAACCAAATACAACCACCAATATCTATGGGTAGAAACCATATTCAATGCAGAAAACAAATTCGCAATCCCTTTATACATAAAAATAAAGGCAAAAAAGAAAGGAAGCACAGCCTCGCTGAAAGATAAATTCCCGACTAATATAAACCCGATAAGTATATCGATAATTCCACCGGCAAGCCACCAACCCCATCCTCGAACTTTTTGTTTAACATTGCCCGATACAATGAGCTGAACAATTCCAAAAAGAATCAAAAGCCACCCTAACAACAGAGATAACACCTCGTATCCCAATGCCGGTTGAAACCATAACCACAATCCGCAAGGGATCATCAATATACCCGTAATAATCAAAGCCCACCAATATTTGGTCTTTCCCCAAAAATGCATTGTTGCAATATCCATAATTATTTATTTTAAATGATACAATCTTTGCTATACAACACATGGGACACCGTAATTGTTTCAGTGACTACATCTTCAAATAAAAATCACGAGTAAGCATTATATATTCAAGAGTGTATCCCTCCCCTCTTTTCTCTATGGAAAAAGCATTTTCTTCCAATGGTCTACGAGCTCTACTCCACTCCGACAACAATCGTTTAGGAGCTTTACCCGAAATACCCGAAACATAAGTAAACCGCACCGGATAGAATCCATACAACGAAGCAATAAAAATAAGATGTTCTTGTAAATCGGCCGGAGATACCAAAGATAACTTCCCATCGGGCAACAATAAATAGAACGCACCCTCGAACAAAACTTCATAATCAAGAGTTCCCGTATGTCGAGCCTGTTCTCTCTTGCCATCGGGAGGGAGCAAAGAATCTATGAAATAAGGAGGATTAGATAAAATATGATGATACACCGGCTTTGTAGTTTTATCGTAAAACCTACAAAAATCCATACAATATACCGTTATCCTATCCTTCCACGGAGAAAGAGAGACATTGAACGCCGCTTCACTGGCCGCACCGAAGTCCAATTCTACTGCATCGATTCGAGCCAAAGAACGTTGAGCCGCCATAATCGCTATCAATCCTGTTCCTGTACCAATATCCAAAATGCGATTCGATTTTTCCACCCTGCTCCAAGCACCCAATAATACGCCATCGGTACTGACTCTCATTGCCGAGCGCTCCTGATGTATCGTAAACTGTTTAAACTTAAAAAAAGAATTTGCCATACCATCACTCATTTGCCCTGCAAAATAAACAAAAAAACATAATAATTTCGACAATGCCATGCTATTTGCTTAACTTTGGCACGCGACTTGTACAATAAAGTAAAACGATAGGTAAAAATAGGTTTAATGAAAAAACGACAAACCTAAACCTGTCAAAATGTCAATATTTAATCATACACCTAAGAACAATTATATGATCTGCGAAAACGACGAAAATACACCATCGATTATGCCTCTGTTTACAGAAATATCAGGACAAAACGATTCGGAATGTAAGACTTTAAATACAAAAGGATTGCCCATTCTTGCATTACGCAATATGGTATTATTCCCGGGAGTGGCTATCCCTGTCAACGTAGGAAGAACCAAATCCTTACAGTTGATCAAAGATGCCCAAAACAGTCACACCCCTATCGGTGTGGTTTGTCAGCGAGATGCCGCCGTAGAGGATCCGGGAAAAGACGATTTATACGAAGTAGGAGTTATCGGTGAAATCATCAAGATTCTGGAAATGCCCGACGAGAGTACGACTGTCATATTGCAAGGGAAAATGAAACGTTTTAGAATCGACGAAATTACCGAAACGTTCCCTTATATGAGAGCCAATGTATCGCTGGAAAATGAAATTTTACCCGATGCCAACGACAAGGAATTCGAGGCTTTGGTTTCTGCCTTGAAAGACTTGACTTTCGAACTGTTGAAAAATATCGGAGAACAAGCCAAAGAATTGGTATTTGCCATTCGGAATATAGATAGTGCGCATTATTTGGTCAATTTTTTAGGTGCGAATATTCCATTATCTGCAACCCAAAAGCAAGAATTGCTCACCATCAGCAATATCAAAGAACGTTTGTTCAAACTCTATGAAATGCTGACGCAAGAGGCTCAACTCTTACAAATCAAAGCCGACATACAGTCCAAAACGCGCGAAGACTTGAATCAGCAACAAAGAGAGCACTTCCTGCAACAACAGATACGCACCATACAGGAAGAATTGGGTGGGAACATGCAAGACCAAGATATTCAGGAATTGCGTGAACGAGCCGAAAAAAAGAAATGGGACAGTAAAACTGCCGAGATTTTCGAAAAAGAAATGAGAAAACTCGAAAGGCTACACCCTCAATCGCCCGACTTCTCTGTACAATATACCTATTTGGACACGTTGTTAGAGCTTCCGTGGAACGAATATACCCAAGATAATTTCAACCTCAACCATGTCCAGAAACAATTAGACAAAGATCACTACGGATTGGATAAAGTCAAAGAACGTATCATCGAACATTTGGCTGTGCTGAAATTAAGAGGTGATATGAAATCACCCATCATCTGTCTGTATGGTCCTCCGGGCGTAGGAAAAACTTCGTTGGGAAAATCTGTCGCAGAAGCGTTGAACAGAAAATATATCCGTATCTCATTAGGCGGCCTACATGACGAAGCCGAAATAAGAGGACATCGCCGTACCTACATAGGAGCAATGCCGGGACGCATCATACAAGGGCTCATCAAAGCAAAAAGCTCGAACCCCGTTTTCGTATTGGACGAGATAGACAAAATAGGAAACGATTTCAAAGGCGATCCGGCTTCGGCCTTACTCGAAGTATTGGATCCAGAACAGAATAATGCGTTTCACGACAACTATATCGACATCGATTACGATTTGTCGAAAATTTTGTTCATCGCTACTGCCAACAATTTGAATACCATATCTCAACCTCTGCTCGACCGCATGGAACTAATCGACATCAGTGGATATATTATCGAAGAGAAAGTAGAGATTGGACGTCGGCATCTAGTACCGAAACAACTCGAAAATCACGGATTAAAGGAAGGTGATGTCGTTATTCCCAAAAAAGTAATGGCTGCAATAGTCGACCAATATACCCGCGAATCGGGCGTTCGGGAACTCGATAAAAAAATAGCCCGCATCATGCGAAAAGTCGCTCGACTGAAAGCCTCCGGTAAAGAATATAACCCCACCCTTTCTATCGACGATCTACACGAATATTTGGGCGCTCAGGAATACAACCGGGACAAATATGAGAACAACGACTATGCCGGTGTCGTAACGGGACTGGCTTGGACAGCAGTCGGAGGCGAGATTCTGTTTGTCGAGTCGAGCCTGAGCAAGTCGAAAGGAGAAAAGCTCACCTTGACCGGGAACTTGGGCGATGTAATGAAAGAGTCGGCGGTAATTGCCTTGCAATATATCAAATCGCATGCTTCGCTATTGGGTATCGATGAAGACATCTTCGATAAATGGGCCGTACATATCCATGTGCCGGAGGGTGCTATACCCAAAGACGGTCCCTCGGCCGGTATTACGATGGTAACTTCGCTGGCCTCGACTTTTACCCAACGAAAAGTGAAAGACCATTTAGCTATGACGGGTGAAATCACGTTACGGGGAAAAGTCCTTCCCGTAGGCGGTATCAAAGAAAAAATCCTCGCGGCCAAACGTGCAGAAATACGAGAGATCATACTCTCCGAAGAAAACCGAAAAGATATAGAGGAAATCAAAGAGTCCTATTTGAAAGGACTCACATTCCACTATGTAAAAAATATTACCGATGTCCTGAAAATAGCATTGACCGATGAAAAAGTAAAAAATGCCATTGACATTAAATAAAAGAGATTATGAGAGAGTGGAAAGTGACCAACGGATACAAAGTAAAAGCTGACGAGCTATCGTGGGAAGAGTTGAAAAACGCAACAGAAAACGTCATCGAAGAGAAACGCAAGTCTCATCGCATTGTCGTGCTCGACGGATACGGTTTGAATCCCGGAGATTTGTCGTGGGAGGGTATCGAAAGAATGGGTGAATTCACCGTTTATGACCGTACCTCTGTTGACGAAATCGTATCGCGGGCTGCTTTGGCCGACATCGTTCTCACAAACAAGACTCCATTGAGCGCAACCACATTGGAGCAACTACCTCATTTACGCTACATCGGTGTATTAGCCACCGGGTATAATATCGTCGATGTAGAAGCGGCAAAGAATAGAGGTATCGCCGTTACCAATATACCGGCTTACAGCAGCGAGTCGGTCGCTCAAATGGTATTTGCTCATCTGCTCAACATAGCCAGCGACGTTGCCGCCCATTCACAATGTGTGAAATCGGGAGAATGGGCGGACTGTAAAGATTTCACTTTTCAGAAAAGTCCCATATTCGAAATTGCAGGAAAAAATATCGGTATCATTGGGTTCGGTAATATAGGCAGCACAGTCGCAAGAATCGCTCATGCTTTCGGAATGAATGTTTTAGCCCAAACATCGAAAAAGAAAGACCAACTGCCCGACTATGTCACTCCCGTAACATTGGAGACCTTACTAGCCGAAAGCGATGTAATCACCCTGCATTGCCCTTTGACCGACACGACTCGTAATCTGATAAACGCCCGAACCATCGGGCTTATAAAGCCATCGGCCATTGTCATCAATACAGGACGGGGGCCTCTCGTTAACGAGCAGGATTTGGCCGACGCTTTGAACGAAGGTCGAATTAAAGCGGCCGGGGTAGATGTCCTATCGCAAGAACCTCCTCGAAAAGACAATCCGCTTATACATGCCCGTAATTGTTTCATCACTCCTCACATCGCATGGGCCACTTTCGAAGCTCGGGAAAGATTGATGAAGATTGCAACCGACAATATCCGGCAATATTTGGAAGGACACACGGTAAATCAAGTGAATATCTAAAATTACTAAATTAATCTACGACTATACCGAAAGGTCGTAAAAGCCCGATTACTCCCGCCAGAGAGAATCGGGCTTTTCTCAATGAATTATGACGAGGATCTATTTCATATCCGATCGCGGTAGAGAAATCGGCTTGTTCTAAATTCGTATGAAAAAATACGGTTCTATTTAATACGGCACGGTCGAAATTAGCCTCCGCAAGATTACATTCGGTAAAATCCGCTTCTTCCAAATTGCAATCGATAAAGTTACATGACTTCAACTTCATACCGATAAACGAAGAAAACTGCAACAGACATTTCTCAAAATCAAACGAAGAGAGTAATCCCTTACACCCGGTAAAATCGACCCCCAACATCTTACACCCCACGAATCTCACATCTTGAAAAGAAACTCCGTAAATTTTACATAAACTAAAATCACAACGAATAAACTCACACCGAGAAAATAATACGTTTGTCAGTTTTGCCCGTGCAAAACTGCATTCTTCGAATGTACACCCGTAAAACTCTCTATCCGATTCAATATCCGAAAAATCTACGCCTTTATATTTCAAGTTCTCTTTCATTTTTTACCTCTAATTTATTACTTTTCGCTTTTATGCAAAGATAAAAGGATTCTTCGTCTCGAAAATAAAATTCAAGAAAATTTCGGGTCAATGTATTTCCCATTACAAAAGAATATATAAATTTGTAAGGTATAATTTCAGCAGACCTGATACCTATGAAATATATCGCCCTACCGGATAAGGCCGTACGCCGTCTGTCTTTCTACTTGGCTATGGAGGAATATATAGCCCATAATCGCCCCGGTGAAGATTGCTTTTTCATGTGGCAGGTCAATCCTACGGTCATTTTCGGAAGAAACCAATTGATGGAAAACGAAATCAATTTCGACTATGTCCGCTCTCACGGAATAGAATATTACCGTCGTAAATCGGGAGGAGGTTGTGTCTATGCCGACTTCAGCAACATCATGTTCTCGTATATTACCGACGATTTCAATGTCAGTTTCACATTCGACCGTTACCTGCAATTAATCGCTCACACACTCAACAAACTAGGAGTAAAAGCTGTCGCCTCAGGGAGAAACGATATTACCGTCGATGGTAAAAAAGTATCGGGAAACGCTTTCTATCGCACATCGGGCAGAAGTATCGTCCACGGTACTATGCTCTTCGATACCAATCTCGAAGATTTGGTTCTATCCATTACCCCCAACAACGAGAAACTCATTACTAAGGGAATCGAATCCGTCAGAAAAAGAGTAACCAACCTTAAAGAATATCTCGACATCGACATCGAAGAATTCAAGAGATTCATACGCTCGTCACTTTGTGATCACGAAGAATGTCTGACTCAAAAAGATATCGACCACATTGAAAAAATAGAAACGGAATACCTCCGGGACGAATGGATATTGGGAAACAATCCCCGCTACACATGGATACGGAAAGGTTACGTCCCTGCCGGCGAAATAGAAATACGATTGGAAATCAAAAACGGAATCATCAAATCGATGAATTTAGTAGGAGATTATTTTCTCGTCGGAGAAATCGACGAATTTTTGAACAAATTTCAAAACGTTCCTTTCACACCTCAGTCTGTCAACCGCATACTCGATGACAATCCCATCGAGAATTATATACGCCAACTGAGCAGAAAAAGTTTCATCGATATATTATTCAATAACAATTAAAAAATTCTATAACAAAAAACCTGTTGACTATGGAAGATATATTAAAAACATGCCTGCACCAAAAACATCTCGACTTGGGAGCCAAAATGATGCCATTCGGTGGATTCGACATGCCCATCGAATATACGACAATCATCGAAGAGCATAATGCCGTACGCCATGCCGCCGGAATATTCGACGTTTCTCACATGGGCGAAATTCTCATCACAGGCCCCGATAGCGAGCGATACATCAATCATATTTTCACCAACGATATTCGAAATGCCGAAATCGGTAAAATCTTTTACGGCATGATGCTGTATCCCGAAGGTGGAACAGTAGACGACTTACTGGTTTACAAAATGGGAGAAGAGCGATTTTTCTTGGTGGTAAATGCCTCGAACATTGCAAAAGATTTCCAATGGATTGTGGAACACAGCACCGGATATGATCTGAAAATAGAAAATTTGTCGGACTATTACGGAGAAGTTGCCGTACAAGGACCTCACGCCGAAGTCTGCATAGAAAAACTTCTGAACCTCGATGTGAAAGACCTGCTTTTCTATACTTGCAAAGAAATGAAATACGGGAACGAAACGATAATCGTATCGCGCACCGGATATACGGGAGAAGACGGCTTCGAACTATACGGTAGCCACGATTTCATCAATCGGGTATGGGATATATTGGTGGATTCCAAACAAGTTCTTCCCTGTGGATTAGGTTGCCGCGACACGCTGCGGTTCGAAGTAGGTCTTCCCTTGTATGGACATGAGCTCGAAAAAGACATTACTCCCATCGAAGCCGGGTTAGGTATGTTCGTAAAACTCGACAAGGAAGAATTCATCGGCAAAGAGGCCATCATTTTGCAAAAAACAGAAGGCATAAAAAGAAAAATCGTAGGTATCGAATTAGCAGACAAAGCCATTCCGCGTAGCGGCTACGAAGTTTATGCCGATGGAAAAGTCATCGGACACGTCACCACGGGTTACAATTCAATCTCTACCGGGAAAAGTGTATGTATGGCTCTCATCGACAGTGCGCACGCCGCATTGGGGACCGAAGTGGAGATACACATTCGCAAAAAATTTTTCAAAGGAACGGTTGTTAAGAAACGCTTCTACGAAAAGAATTATAAAAAATGATTTATTGACAACTTAAAAACAAATAATTATGAGTACAGTATTAGACGGACTTTATTACTCCGAATCACACGAATGGTTAAAAGTAGAAGGCGAATTTGGATATATCGGTATTACGGATTATGCACAACATCAATTAGGTAATGTCGTTTACGTTGATCTTCCCGAAGTGGACGACGAACTGAATCAAGGAGAAGAGTTCGGTGCAGTCGAAAGCGTAAAGGCCGCCAGCGACCTGTTATCGCCCATCAGCGGTATCGTCGTGGAGATTAACGACAAACTGGAAGACAAGCCCGAATTATTGAACGAAGATGCTTTCGGGAACTGGATTTGCAAAGTTAAAATCAACGATAAGGCCGAACTGGACAGTCTGATGAATGCCGAAGCCTACAAAGCCATTTGCGAATAATCGACGGAGGAACACATCATGTACAAATATTTCCCGCATACCGAAGCCGATATTTCCGAAATGCTGGGGAAGATAGGGTTATCGTCTCTCGATGAGCTTTATGCCGAGATTCCCGAAAACATTCGCTTCGACAAAGATTATGATTTGAAAAAATCGATGTCCGAAGATGAAGTCAGAAACTACTTTTGGGAATTAGGAAAGACGAACAAAAAACTCATTCCCTTTGCCGGAGGCGGCGCTTACGATCATTATGCCCCTGCGGTTATCGGCCAACTCATCTCCCGTTCGGAATACCTCACGGCCTACACTCCCTATCAGCCCGAAATTTCGCAGGGAACACTACAATATATATTCGAGTTTCAAAGCATGATATGCGAGCTGACCGGTATGGAATGCTGCAATGCTTCCATGTACGACGGAGCTACGGCTGCGGCCGAAGCCATGCTCATGTCGATTGCCCATGCCAAGAAACGCAATAAAGTCATTGTTTCCCGAACATTGAATCCCAGAGTCATCGAAGTTGTCGAAACCTACGCCCGTTTCCACGGGGTAAATCTGGAAATGATTCCCGAAAAAGAAGGCGTCACCGACAAAGCCGTCATGGAGAAACTGCTCGAAGCCGACGATGTGGCCGGTGTTATTGCAAGTACCCCGAACCGCTATGGAATCATCGAAGACTTTTCCGGATTCGCCGACAATGCTCATGCACACAAAGCGTTGTTTATCGTCTATGCCGACCCCTCGGCTATGGCCGTGCTGAAAACGCCCGGCGAATGGGGAGCCGACATCGCTTGCGGCGATGGACAGACATTGGGGATGCCTTTGAATTTCGGAGGCCCTTATGTCGGTTATCTCGCAGCCACCCGCGATTTAGTACGGAAATTACCGGGACGTATCGTCGGAGCCACAACCGATGTGGACGGTAAACGGGCGTTTGTACTTACCTTACAGGCAAGGGAACAACATATTCGTCGCCAAAAGGCGAACAGCAACATTTGTTCCAACCAATCCCTCATGGCTCTGTATGTAACGATATACATGGCTCTAATGGGAAAACAAGGAATGAAAGAAGTCAATGAGAAATCCTATGCGGGAGCGCACTACCTGTGCGACAAATTGCTGGAAACGGGTAAATTTTCGCTCTGTTTCGACAAGCCGTTCTTAAAAGAGTTTGCCGTAAAAACGACATTGAATCGGGACACACTCCTGAAACATCTCGAAGAAAAAGGCTTCTTGGCCGGTATTCCCGTCGAGGGAACCGACGACGCTCTCCTATTCTGCGTGACCGAAAAACGCACCCGGGAAGAAATAGACAATCTGGTATCATTAATCGAAAAGGAGGGATAAGCCATGAAATACTACGATAAGCTGATTTTTGAAATTTCAAAGCCGGGACGCATAGGGTATTCCCTGCAACAATCCGACTTCGGAAACTATTCCTTAACCGACCTCCCGCAATCTTTGCGCAGAGGGACGGAGGCTGAACTCCCCGAAGTGAGCGAACTCGATGTCGTGCGTCATTATACCAACGTCTCCAATAAAAATTTCGGAGTTGAAACCGGGTTCTATCCATTGGGGTCTTGTACGATGAAATACAATCCCAAAATCAATGAAGAAATGGCTTCTATGGAATCGTTCACGGCATTGCACCCATTACAATCCGAAAATTCCATACAAGGGGCTTTACGTCTTTATTACGAATTGGCTCATGCTCTATCCGAGATTTCAGGTCTGGCAGAATTTACACTAAATCCATTTGCCGGAGCCCACGGTGAATTGACCGGTCTAATGTTGATGAGACAATACCACATCAAGCGAGGAGACTTGAAGCGCACCAAAGTAATCGTCCCCGACAGTGCCCACGGTACAAATCCCGCCAGTGCGGCAGTGTGTGGATTGGAGATTGTCGAAGTTCCTTCCACGCCCGAAGGTACGATAGATGTCACGAAACTCGAACCGTTGCTCGACGATACGATAGCCGGTATCATGATGACCAACCCCAACACATTGGGTATTTTCGAGAAAGAGATACCCAAAATTGCCGAATTGGTACATGGTTGCGGAGGCCTGCTCTACTACGACGGAGCGAACCTCAATCCCTTGTTGGGACGTTGCCGTCCCGGCGACATGGGTTTCGACATTATGCACATCAATTTGCATAAAACCTTTTCCACCCCTCACGGAGGAGGCGGCCCCGGCAGTGGTCCCGTAGGCGTTGCCCCTGCACTCGTCGATTATTTGCCCCGCCCAAGAATCATTAAAAAAGGTGACAAATACTCCATCGAAGGAGGAAGCGACAGTATGGGGCGCATTTCGGGATTCTTCGGGAACTTCGGAGTGATGATGCGAGCATACGCCTATATCCTGTCACTGGGAAAAGAACAGATAAAACACGTGGGAGAATTAGCGACATTAAATGCGAACTACGTAAAAGAATCGCTGAAAGACTGTTACTATCTGCCCATCGAAGGCATCTGTAAACATGAATTCGTATTCGACGGACTGCTCGACAAGTCCACAGGAGTGACTACATTGGACATCGCCAAACGACTGCTAGACTACGGTTACCATGCGCCCACGATCTATTTCCCCTTGTTGTTCCATCAGTCGATTATGATCGAACCGACCGAAACGGAATCGAAAGAGACTCTCGACGAGTTCATAGAGGTGATGCGCACGGTCGCCCACGAAGCGATCGAAAACCCCGATTTGGTAAAAAGCGCGCCCCACTCCACTCCGGTGAGGAGGCTCGACGAAACCACAGCGGCGAAAAATCCGATTCTACGATTCAAAGATTTACAAAAACAATCATAATATTCAACTGTCGGAGACCGAGAAAGAGACAAACCTCTTTCTCCTCTCCGATTTTTTATAAAATTCAAGTATGAACAGCGATGTCATCATCATCGGAGCCGGCCCCGGAGGTTACGAAACGGCCGTATACGCAGCGAAAAAGGGGCTGAGTGTAACCTTGTTCGAACAGCGGAAAGCAGGGGGAACCTGCCTCCACGAAGGCTGTATTCCTACAAAATGCCTTTGCCGTAGCGCCGAAATAGCCGATACAATAACCGATTGCGATACATGGGGATTCCATGTTTCTGCCCCGACGATCGATTTCCAACGTATCATGGAACGGAAAAACGAAGTTGTCGCCCAACTGACATCGGGCATAGAATTTCTATTGAAGCACAAACTTATCACCTACATTCCCGAACGTGCCGAACTGTTCGATGCACATACGGTAATATCGGAATCGGGTGAGAAATATACCGCCGAACACATACTCATCGCTACCGGCTCGACAGCCAAAAGACCTCCGATCGAAGGTTGTGACCTACCCGGCGTACTCACTTCGACCGAAATGCTCGACATCGACCATATCCCCCAAAAACTGTGTATCATTGGAGCCGGAGTCATCGGGCTCGAATTCGCCTCCATCTTCCGTAGTTTCGGCAGCACGGTCACCATGCTCGAATACGCCAAAGAAATTCTTCCCAACTTCGACAGCGACATCAGTAAGCGTCTGAAACAAGTACTATCCAAACGGGGTATCGAATTTTACAACCAAGCTGCCGTCGAATCGATTGAACGAAGCGGAGCACAACTGCTCGTGCACTACACCCACAAAGGTAAAGAATGCTCCACCGAGGCCGACATCGTCCTGATTGCCGTAGGTCGAAGCCCAAGAGTAGAGAGTATAGGGCTGGATAATGCCGGTGTACGATATTCGCCCAAAGGAATCGAAACCGACGATACGCTCCGAACCAATATCCCCGGGATCTATGCCATAGGAGATGTAAACGGTCATTGCATGCTTGCCCACGCCGCATCTTTTCAAGGCCGCAAAGTAATCGACCACATTCTCGGTATCGACAAGAGAATAAAGCTCGATACCATTCCTGCGGCTGTCTTCACTCGTCCAGAAGCCGGTATGGTGGGACTCACCGAGGAGGAATGCAAACAACGCGGCATACCGTTCACGGCTAAAAAAACTTTGTTCCGAGCCAATGGAAAAGCCATCAGTATGGGAGAGCCTGACGGTCTGTGCAAACTCATAACCGATGAAAACGGAAAAATCATAGGAGCACATATATTCGGAGCTCATGCAGCCGATTTAGTGCAGGAAATATCTGCCCTCATGAACAGAGAAACGACCGTAGAACAATTAAAAGAAATGATACATGCACACCCCACCCTTTCGGAAATTCTGCAAGAGTGTGCCCGGGAATTCTAAACACCATCTACCATAAAGAAAGGCTTCCCGTAACGCAGGAAGCCTTTCTTTATATTTAATCAAACTCAATCTTACTTCATTACTTTGGCAATCGTATTACCGGCCTTTACGATATAGACTCCGGAAGCGGACAACGAAAACTCATTGTCGCCTTCGCCCCCCTCATAAGAAGCAACCAATACACCAGCCATATTATATACACTCACCGTTTCCGGTTTATCCAATACGACGTGCAACTTGTCGTGTATAAAGATCTTTTCTCTGCTGGCCTTCAATCCCTCAACAGCGCTGGATTCACCAACGAAAATAATTTCGGACGGATCTGAGTTGTCATTAACATTTCCGGTTTGCATATTTACATCAAGAGCTATCACAGCATATGCAAACTCATCGACAACACCTTCTGTCTCGATATCTTTTTCTATGGTAAAGAAAGTGGCAGAAGTCTCGGGAGTTCGTCGATAATCATACACCTCCATAAATTCAGTACCCGCAGTGAGATCTCGCGATACCAAAAAAGTCTTTAATTTCACATCGCCTGTATTCTGCATTGCCCCAACAGTATACAAATAAAATCCGGCAGACTCGCTTGACGGCACTTCTACCTCATACATAGCATCCAAAGTCGACTCTTCGAAAGGAATTGTTCCCAATGACATAGATTGATCATTCCCATCAGCATCTATATAGTAATAGCCAATCCCTATTTTATCACCCACAGCACCTTCGGCCGTGATACCGAAATAAACAGTTTCATTTTCACCCTCACCGCTAAGATCCATCTCCCGAGTTTGCAATTCAGTCTGCCCCTTAGAAGAAGTTTGAGGGAATATAATAGACTGATCCCCTATCTTTCCATACAAAAGAATCCAGTTCCGACGGTAGGTATAGCCATCAAGATAATTGGTAAACTCCTCCGGAGCAGCTTCTGCAAAATAAAAATCCTCATACAAGGAAATATAATCAACATCTTGCGTAGTCGTAAAATGCCTGTAAGTTTGTACCGAATAATAATTCGCCGGCTTCAGCTCTCTGTCTAGCACCCGGAACGTTCTCTAAGATCCATCTGATCTTTGTTCCTGAGAAGTAAGCATCAATAACAAGACCTGTTTTTTCTCTGATTTTATCTACTAATCCTCTTTCCTTTAAGGAATCGCAGTATTCAGATGTACGACGGCACTGCCAAACGATTGCATGATAGATTGGCATTCCTGTTTCTCTATCCCAAACGATAGTTGTCTCACGCTGGTTAGTAATACCGATACCAGCAATGTCTGCTGCTGTAACACCAAGCTTCTCCATAGCCTGACGTGCAACGGATAACTGAGTATGCCAGATTTCTTTTGCATCATGCTCTACCCAGCCTGGCTGTGGATAATACTGTGTAAATTCTTCCTGCGCTACACTACAGATCTCACCTTTTTCATTAAATAAGATACAACGGTTACTAGTTGTTCCTGCGTCTAACGCCATCATGTACTTAGCCATAAGTAAACCCTCCTTAAAATAATTCATTACGTTCTGGTCAAGCCCAATACCTTCCTGACCTCTGCTTTTATATTAACATAATTTCTGTGCGGTGTATTTAGACAATTCGCTTTTTTTGTATGTTTCTATCGTCTTTTTGCATGATAAATCACGTTAAAATTTGTGGTTTTTGAAGCAT
>ERZ1106963.1804-NODE-1804-length-23915-cov-3.435289_pt1 | contig 23915 bp, 17 predicted proteins | sample MGYA00403681_ERZ1106963 | MGnify/ENA primary metagenome ERZ1106963 (study PRJEB35170, sample SAMEA104062407) | human gut metagenome | biome: human gut; feature: human-associated habitat; material: faeces | place: Denmark | collected 2012-05-03 ...
ATCTGACGAAAAATTTGACGACGCATCTGTCGCACAATCTTTGTGCGGTATTGCCAATAACCCCTCTGTCAGCTAACGCTGACATCTCAGCACAAGGCACGTCCTCCGGCCGCCCTAAAGGGGAGCCTTTTGTATTTGCGTCCCCTTCATAGCAACTTGACACAGCGGAGAAAAACAGGTATAATAAAATAGTATTTTCTTGCAGGTGCAGTCTCACCTGCTTTTGAATGACTTTTTGTGGGAAAGTGAGATTTTTTGTATGAATATTGCGGTTGCTCAATCCGGTGGCCCGACCTGTGCCATCAATGCTTCTCTGGTGGGCGTGTTCCGGGAAGCGCTGAAACATCCGTCCATTGACGCGATTTTTGGCTCTGTCAACGGAATCGAGGGGATTATTCACGATCATCTGATTGATCTGAAAACTATGATTTCTACTAATGAAGACATGGAGCTGCTCCGGCAGACACCTTCTACTGTGCTTGGCTCCTGTCGGTATAAGCTGCCGGACTGGAAAGAGGACGAGTCTGTCTATCAGGATATTGTGTCCTGCTTAAAGCGACGGAAAATCGGTGCGTTTTTCTACATCGGCGGCAATGACTCCATGGACACGGTGCAAAAGCTTTCTGCCTACTGCAAGGAAAAGGATCTGGATGTCAAAATGATTGGCATTCCCAAGACCATTGACAATGATCTTTGCATTACAGACCACACGCCCGGATTCGGCTCTGCCGCAAAATATGTAGCTACCACCATGCAGGAAATCATTCGGGACAGCTCGGTTTACAGCATTCCTTCTGTGACAATTGTGGAAGTAATGGGACGGCATGCCGGATGGCTGACAGCATCCAGTGCTGTGCTCCACGCTTATGGAGAACCGGCGCCGCATCTGGTATATGTTCCGGAAGCCCACTTTTCCGCAGAGCGTTTTCTCCGGGATGTTGAGCAGGAAATGGCAAAGCATAAGGCGGTAATTGTGGCAGTATCCGAGGGCGTTTCTGTTCCGGAGGGTGTGCAGTCCGGGCTGGTGGACAGCTTTGGGCACAAATATCTTTCCGGTATCGGAAAATATCTGGAACAGCTGGTACGGGAAAAATTGGGCTGTAAGGTGCGCTCCATTGAATTGAATGTCATGCAGCGCTGTTCCTCGCACCTCTGCTCCAAAACGGACATTGACGAGGCAGAGCAGATCGGTTCTGTCGGCGTACAGTGTGCACTCCGGGGCGAAACCGGCCGGGTTATGGTGTTCCGCCGGGTGCGGAATAAACCCTATACGGTTGTTATGGAACCGGCAGATGCTTCTCAGATTGCAAACCGGGAAAAATTCCTGCCCCGGGAATTCCTCACACCGGCCGGCAACAACATCAGTGATGCTGCGATGGAATATTTTCTGCCGCTGATTCAGGGCGAACTGAATCTGGTTATGCACGGCGGAATTCCGGCACACTTCACCATTCAGGAATCTGTTTTGAAATAAGAGAAAATATTTGTGGAGCGCTCTTGCTGCCGGGAATGGCGGTGGGGGCGCTTTTGGGAGTGAAAATGTTGCCGCTGACATAGAACTGAAACATGAAGAAAAAAGATTTCAGTTGGGAACCCTACCACCGCCTGGCGGCGGTCCCCCTTCCCTTTCAGGGAAGGCATAATAAGTCGCCCTGACAGAGGGGTGCGATATAAAGTCGAAATTTGATTGAATGCCGAAAAATGAATATGGTTTTTGTTAGATAATGTGCATGGTGCACAAAAAACAAAGAAAATGTTTTACATGCTTTCTAGGAAAAAGGGTGTTGACGAATGGGGTACGATATGTTATAATAATTACAAGAAGCAAGGCAGATCGTCCTTCCGGAATTAGAATTGCACATGGCAGGATGGTTGCTTCTATGTAATATCGGTTTTTTTCATTCTCACCGATATTTTTAGCAAATTTGAATTTTGCAGTTATCTCTCTTTTTCTCATTGCTTTACAGAAACCGTGCATGCTGAATCCAGTGTGCACGGTTTCGCTTTTCTCTGTAGCACAAAGCAGACAAAAACGGTTGGAAGAAACTGTTTATTCATACAAATTCTGCATAGTTTTGTTGACGGTTTACAGCAATAGTGATATAATAAAGAGAGGAAGATCTTGGAAGTATATTTGGAAATCCAATTTGATCCGCATTTTACAGCGGAATTCCCGAAACTGGCTCAGATGCCGGAATATGGGACAAAGGAAAGGTGCTGAATCGTATGAAACAGGCAATCAGCCGTGGAATCTCCTGGATCACGGCGCTGTTTGTGACCATTGCATGCCTGTGGCTGCCGGCTGGGGCGCTGGTATCCGCAGAGGAACAGGCCATCACGCTGCCCACCATTACCATGCAGATTGGCGTGACGGAAGTGACCATGGATCAGCTCAAGCAAAACCATTATCTGGTGACAGTACCGGTAACGATACCGAACAATACCGGATTTGACGCATTTCAGGGAGCGGCCTCCTGGAATACAGATCAGCTGACTGTGCTGGGGGCGCGCTGTACCGGAAGCGGATTGCTGCCGATGTTCAGCTATACGCCGGAAAAGGATATGATCTGGATGCCGTTTTTGTCAACTGGCTATGACGGATCGGCATTGTGTGAGATCACATTTCAGGTGAGCGATTCTGTGCAGGACGGTGATTTTCTGCCCATTCAGGTGGAAACACAGGATATTTTCGGAAAAGATATCAACTATACATCCGGACAGGAAAAAGGCGCAGTTGCCGGCATTTCCGGCGGCATTCAGATTGTAGATCACGTTGTGCCGAAGATGGAAGTCCGGATAAAAAACGTTACTGTCACCATGCAGGATCTGGAGGACAATGACTATATTGTAGAAGTTCCGGTGGAAGCCAAAACCAATAACGGGTTCTACGGGGTGCAGTTCGGGGTTTCCTGGGATCCGGAACAGCTGGTAGGCATGTCGCCTTCCGGCAGTGTGCCTTCCGGATTGTCCCTGCTGCCGTCTGTTTCCAATGCTTCTGGCAGCGGATGGTTTCAGCTGTTTGCGGACAATACCTATTCCGGAAGCGAACTGTTTACCCTGCGGTTTCAGGTGCCGGAATCTGTCTATGCCGGTGCCACCTACCGGATCGGCGGTAAAACTGAGATAGGCAGCATTCAGGCAGCTATTATAAATAATGTAGGGCAGAAGGGCGAACTGACCATTACCGGCGGTTCGATTCACGTCAACAGCACGCCGGATATCACAGTAGCGGCAGACGGAACGGTTACCGTGCCGGAAATTGATGTGACACCGGAAGAACTGGAAGCGAACAATTACGAGGTGTCTGTTCCTGTGAGCATTTCTGCGCTGAGCATGTTTTCCAAGCTGGAATTCGGCATCTCCTGGAACGGCGCAGATCTGACAGAAGTGGAATGCGTCAGCGATGATGAAAAAAATCTTCGTGTGTTGTCCCACCCGGAGGTAGGCGGAAACAGTGACTGGATTTCCGTACAGTATCAGGGCGGCGGCTATGTCTATCAGGAAACGAAGCTGTTTACGCTGACATTTCGTGTGCGAAAGGATGCGGCGGCCGGAGACACCTTTACACTGACAGCAAAGGATACGGCGGCGGACGGAACCGAAGCGGTGATTGCCAATCCGGCAAAGGATACCGGACGGCTGCAGCTGCAATCCGGAAAAATCCGGGTGCTTTCCACAGAGGAGAAGAACAGCGCTGTCCGGGTACAGGTGGATGATGTTACAGTGGAACTGGAAACGCTGGAATACAGAGAGTATCAGGTAAGCGTTCCGGTGCGTGCGGCAAAAAACAACGGCTTTTCCTCCCTGAGCTTTGGCATCACATGGGAGACAGACGGTGTCAGCGTGATGAAAGCAGAGAGCACCTATACAGATGAACTGGGGCTTCAGGCAGATCTGGCCACCAGCCCGGATGAGGTGTGGCTAAAATTTATTGCCATTGATCCGGACACCAGTTATATCTATTCGGATGAAAAGCTGGGAACGATAACATTCCAGCTGCCGGAGACGGTAAAGGCAGGGGATGCGATTCCGGTTCTTATGCGTGCTGCTTCTGCCGGCGGCCTGAATGCCAGTGTTATGGACAGTCAGGAGAAAACCTCTGTGCCCCAGCTGGTGGGCGGTATTATTTACGTTGTGGACAGCCGGGAACCGAGTACAACAGAGCCGCCTGTCACGACTACCACGACAACGGAAACTGTAACGGAGACTGCATCCGACACAGCAGCTTCTGTGACGGAAACCACTGCCACAACGCAGTCTACCGTTTCTGAGACAAAGACTACTCCCACAGAAACCCAGACGGAAACGGCCACAATGACAACAGAAACTCAGACACAGCCGGTAACCGAAACAGAAACGGAGACAGTGACAGAAACCAGTTCTGTCACCACATCCAGCACGAGCACAGAAACCAGCACCTCTGAAACGACATCTGTGACAACAACGGTTTCTGTGATTACGACGACAACGGCAGAGAAACTGAGCCTGTCACAGGAATTGTTTCATCTGGTGGAAGGATATACGAAACATGTGACGCTGCGCAACAGCGGCGACAATCTCTGCATCTGGAACAGTGCCGATCCGGAAATCGCGAAGGTTAGTGTAGGGAAGAAACCGGGAGAAGCAGTGATCCAGGCAGTCGCGCCGGGAATTACAACGATTACTGTTAGCTGCGGCGGAAATATCTATCAGTGCGAAGTGACAGTAGAAGCCATGCCGCAGCCTACCATACCGGGGGACTTGAATCTGGACAGCAGCTTAGATCTGACAGATCTGGTTTTGCTAAAACGCTATCTGCTCCAGGATTTGCCGGATTTACAGGCACAGTCTATGGCAAACTGTGATTTTAATGCAGATGGTGTTGTAGATGCGCGGGATGCGTGGCTGCTGCTCCGCTTCATAGGAAATATCGGGGATGCAGAGGAATCCTGAACCCCGATTTGAAACAGAACAACGCAAAAACAGCCTGCCGCAGGAGTGTCGAGAAGGTTTTTCACTTTCCGATCTCCTGTGACAGGCTGTTTTCTTGTGTGAATTTGAAAAAAGGCAACAAAAAACGCTCCGGGGTGAGGAGCGTTTTTTGCTATGATATAGGGATTATTGGGGATACCGTCCTGCATCGGGGTGTACGCAGGACGGTTAGAGGATGTTACATGCCCCTTTCGGAGCATGATCTTAGTATACGCCCCGATTGTGTTCGTTGTGTGAAATACGGATAAAAAGCCGCTGAAAACCAATGGGGGAATCTGCCCTTTTGGAAAAATCTATGCAGTTGTTCGCGTAAAATTATAAAGTATGAGAAATCGATTTCATTTGTTGCGTGAAGTTGAAATATTGTGAAAAAGGTTTCGGTTAGAAATCCTACCACCGCCTGCGGCGATTCCTCTCCCCGAAAAGGGAAGGCATATATAGGGCGGCCGGAGGATGTGTGTGTCAGGCCGCGGCTTGACAGAAGAACGGAAAATGTTTATAATAGAGGCAATCCGTATTGCAATGCGGAGGTTTGTCGATATGAAAAAACGGCAGCCTTGCACATTAAATTGGTGCGGCGCTGTCCATTTGTCAGAAAGGATCAGAATTTATGGTAAAATGGAATTGGAAAAAGGGTACGGCACTGCTTTGCGCGGCGGTGTGTGCGGCAGGAATCGGAGCCGGCAGCGGCAGATTTTCTGCGGCAGCAGCTGAGGTGTCTCCGATACATGTAGTTGCTTTGGGGGATGACTGCCTGGTGGCCGGCACGGATGGCAGCTCTGCGGCAGATCTGGCGGCAGCATACTTTGACGGAACGGCTTCCAACCAGGCGCAGCTGCATCAGACCTCTGCCCAGCTGGTGGAGCAGCTGAAAAGCGACAGCACTGTGCGGCAGGAAGTCCGGAACGCGGATGTGATCTTCGTATCGTCTGGTGTGAATGATTTGTTGAATACCGTGTTCTTCGATAACCCCTATGTGCCGAATGCTTCCTCTTATACAACTCTGTCAGGAATGCTGCGTGGTATCCCGTCCGGCGCACCGACCATGATTATTCAGCAGGTTATCAGCACACTGCCGGATCAGGTTGCGCAGACAAATGCCAATCTGCAAACTGCCGTACAGCTGATTCACCAGCAGAACCCCACAGCAGACATTGTGGTGCAAAATGTGTTGAATCCTATGGCGGTGAATATCAATGCAATGGGACTGTCTCCCAAACGGGCAGAGGCCGCAACAGAACTCTTCTACTATCTGGATGTGTGTCTCAATGGCGGCAGTTATACCAGCGCCTTCGTGGGTGCGGCCAGTGAAATGACAATCTCCACCGGGATCAATACAGTGGTACAGGGACTGGATCAGCTGGCAAATGTGTCTGTGGCAGATTATGCGGCTTCCTATGTGGGAACCGGAAAGCAGGAGAGCATGGGCTTTTTCCTCACAGATATCGGAAATCTGCAAATGACCTTTACGCCGGTGGGACAGGTGTTCCTTGCTTCTGCGTTGCTGGAAGCCGATCCGCTCCTTGCACAGGGTGACGGCAGTGTGATTGGGGCGGCCTATACCGCAACCGGACAGCAGAGCAGCCTTCAGGCAGAACGTGCCGAGATGGATCAGACCATTCAGACTGTCAGTCAGCGGACGGTTACAGCCTACACATTGGGCGATGTAGATGGGGACAGCAGTGTGGGCATTCAGGATGCATTCCTCACGCTGTCACAGTATGCCGTGGTTTCTGCCGGCGGTGACAATACCTTGAACCCGGCACAGCGCAGAGCCGCAGATGCAGACGGCAACCAGGAAATCAGCATCCAGGATGCGTTTCTGTGGCTGCAATACTATTCTATGGTGAATGCCGGCAGCAGCATTACACTGGATGAGTTCTTGAAGCAGTATGCATAAAATTATCCCAAAAGGTGTGTGTATACGTTTGTGAAGACAGGCTCTTAGTGTCAACATGCTTTAAATTGTGATTCGGATAAAACGGGCAGTACCGGGTATGATACCGGTGTACTGTCCGTTTTGTTGCCTCTGTGAAGAATGTGAAGCATGTGTGGTGCGGCATTTTATCCTCTTTTCTATGGATTATCATATGATTATCACAAAAAACCGTATAATTATAATTACAGCAAGCGAAAGAGGCACCGCACAAAAGAAAAGGTGCGGCAAAGCCCTTTGAGATAGAGAAAGGAAGATTGTGTTATGGCTGATTTTGAAAACAACAATATGAATACTTCGAATGCACAGAATGGTGCGCAGGGCGGTGCAGCGGGCAATGATCCGTATGCATATCAGAATGGCTATTATCGGAACACAACACCGCATCAGGACGAAGCCGTGCACAGCGGCGCAGGCACTGCCGGAAATACCGCAGCTTCCGGTGCAGCACCCCAGAAGGAAAACAACGGCTACACATATGTAAACTACTACTCGGATCCCAACGGCAGAAAGCCGGGAGATCCGGACAAGAAGCCGAAGAAAAAGCATACCGGACTGAAGGTTGCAGCCTTTGTACTTTCTATGGTACTGGTTTCCGGCGCTTCCATCGGTGTATATGAGGGCGTTCGTTCTTATAATAGTGAAAATGGCACCTCCATTGTGGCAGAACAGTCCAGCAGCGCTGACAGCAAGGGCTCTTCCAAAAAATCGGACAGCACCGCTTCGGACAGCCAGTCCGGCAGCAGCAGTGATTCCAGTGAAAGCTGGATTCAGCTGGCCTCTACCAACGGCTCCATGTCTGTGGCAGATATCGTCAAGAAGGTAACACCTTCTGTTGTAGGTGTACAGTCCACCTTTGCTACCAGCAACGGAAACAACCAGAACTATTACGGCAATTTCTTCGGCTACGGCGGAAGCGGCAGCGGCCAGGACAACAGCCAGCAGGCAACAGGCGTAGGTACTGGTATTGTTATGTCCAAGGATGGCTACATTGTTACCAATGCTCACGTTATCTATGATGATGAATATGGTTACGGTGAAGCTACTTCTGTACAGGTAACGATGTCCGATGAGACAACCACCTACGATGCGCGCATCGTAGCTTACGATAAAGAAGCAGATATCGCAGTGCTGAAAATTGATGCCAGCGATCTGACACCGGCAGAGTTCGGAGACAGCTCCAAGTGTGCGGTCGGCGAAACTGTAGTGGCAATCGGTAACCCGCTGGGTCTGGAATTCCAGAACACTGTTACCTGCGGCATTATCTCCGCACTGAACCGGAAGGTCACCATCAATGACAACACTATGACCCTGATTCAGACAGATACGGCCATCAACAACGGTAACTCCGGCGGCCCGCTGATCAACAGCTCCGGCCAGGTGATTGGCATCAACTCCGCGAAGATGTCCTCCACCTACTCCAACAGCAGCGCCACCATTGAAGGCATCGGCTTTGCAATCCCGATGACAGAAGCCAAGAACATTATTGATGATCTGATCAATTACGGCTATGTAACCGGACGGCCGCAGCTGGGCATTACCTGCCAGGATGTAACCGAAGCCGTTTCTCAGGCCTATAATATTCCGGTGGGTGCCTATGTCATCAGTGTGACAGACGGGGGTGCCGCAGATCAGGCCGGCATTCAGGCTGCAGATGTCATCACCGCAATCCAGGATCAGGAGATCTCTACAACAGAAGAGCTGAACGCCGTAAAGAACCAGTACAATGCCGGTGATACCATAACACTGACCATTGTCCGCAACAACGGCACACCGCAGAAGGTGGAGGTCAAGCTCCAGGAAGTCAAGAGCACCCAAAACTAAGGGAAATAATAGAAAAATCAGAATTTCCTTTCCGGCGCGTAAAAATGACGCGCAGTTCCCTGCACATTTCCTGTCCGGCTGCATGTGACCGGAGCAAAGCGGAATCTGCAGGCTAACATCTTTTGACATCTTGTTTTTTTCATACATTCTCCTTATTATTTTTCCGAAGAACCGCTCGGCATGAACTTGCCGGGCGGTTCTTCGTTGCCGTCACCGTTTTTTTGCCTGCTGCATAGGATGGAGTGTGACAGATCGTTTCCATCGGAACCGATCGATGCTTCTCACAGGAAGCAATTTTCCACCGCCATGCGCGTGGAAAAGTTGAAAACCTGTGGAAACTTTCGTCAGCGGCGAGAGAGGGGATAGAACATGGAACAAAAACGAAGCATTCTGGTGGCAGGCGGCGACCTGCGCCAGCGGTATGCGGCGGAAAATCTGCGGCGGCTGCCGGGATGGACGGTGGAAACCCAGGGACTTTTGCCGGAGGAGCCGCAGCCGGAACAGCTGATGCCCTATGACGTACTGGTGCTGCCTATGCCGGCCTGTCCGGACGGAAAAACCGTGCCGGCGCCGTTCGGGGACGGGGCACTGTCGCTGGAAATGCTGCTGCGCCACGGGAAACAGGATGCACTGGTTCTGGGCGGCGGCTGTGGAGCAAGTGTGCAAAAGGCGGCAGAGGCGGCCGGTCAGACCGCGGCGGATTACATGCAGCGGGAGGAACTCTGCCTGCGCAATGCCATCCCCACGGCAGAGGGTGCCATCCAGATTGCCATGGAGGAAACCGGAACCACCCTCAGCGGAAGCCGGGCGGTTCTGGTGGGATACGGAAGAATCAGCCAGGCGCTGGCACCCCGGCTGTGTGCAATGGGGGTGGAGGTGACAGTTTGCGCCAGACGCTGTGTCTCCCGGGCACAGGCGGAGCTGCTGGGAATCCGGGCGGTGCCGGTGACGGCGCTTTCGCAGGAGGCAGAGACGGCGGATCTGGTTTTCAATACCGTTCCGGCGCTGCTGCTGCACCGGGAAATTCTGGAAAAGCTGCCGTCGGATGCTCTGGTCATCGATCTGGCATCCCGGCCGGGAGGCACGGATTTTGAGGCAGCAAAGGGTCTGAGCACACAGGTCGTGTGGGCACTGTCCCTTCCGCCGGAAAAGAGAGATTGACACAGGAAAAAACCTGAAGTGTCGGAAATATTAGGGGCAATTTGAAAAATGGAGCGAGAAAATTGTGTAAAAGCGACAAAAACAAGGCGGATATCTCCCGAAGAATTTTAAAAAAATTGTGCGGATGGGCTTGACACGAGGGCAATAATATGTTAAAATACATGTGTAAATTGTTTATGGTGTCAATATATTGTGGCTCCGTAAACAGTAATTTTTGCCGTACAGGCGGCGGCCGGACATTTCGGAAAAGCGGTTCGAGAACCGGGCGCCGGTGGTTCTGTTGGGGTTGGATGAATGACATCCATGCAGGCGGCAAAGCAACAAACAAAAAGAGAGGTAAAAAAGAATGAAGAATTTTAACAGAGTTCTTGCAGCAGCCGTTGCAGTTCCGGTTGCGCTGGGCCAGGTTCTTGCTATTTCTGCTTCTGCATTTAACGGCGCTGTAACAGAAGTTACAACTGCGGACGTTAAGTATGTAAAGCCGGACATCAATTTCCCGACTAGCGTGGACAAGGACGCAACTACAATCACATTCACTCAGGAATCCAACTGGAACGAAGTCCTGAACAGCAAGCTGGCTTCTGCTGACGGTAAGACCTTTACCGTTGACGCAAAGGCAGTTGCAAACACACTGGGCGGCAGCTACTATGCTTCCCTGATCAAGGACGTTGTAAATGCTTCTGAAAATCCGACCGCTGAGGTTTCCGGCAGCAATGTTACAATCACTGGCACAGCTGATTTCTCCAGCTATGTTGTACCGGATCTGAAGGCTAAGTTCGCAGAACAGGGCTATGGTGATCTGGAACTGAACACAGACAACATGAAGGCAAGCTACACTGCTTCTGTAAAGGCAGATCTGGCAAATGCAAAGGAAGCTGCGCTGGAACTGACTCTGACAGCAGGCGGCAAGACCTATACCGCAACAACTGTTGCTGATTATCTGGATGCAATCTATGATGATCTGAGCGCACAGCTGACAAAGATCGCAACAGATAAGGGCGTAAGCGCAGAAGATGCTGCTGAACTGGCAAACATCGGCGGCGATATCAAGAACAAGGCTGCTGGCCTGCGCGACAAGATCAAGCTGGTACAGGATGCAAACTTCGCTGCAAAGAGCTATGACACCGCAGATCAGGTTGTTGCAGCTGCAATCAACTATGCAGTAAAGAACAACATCGCTTCTGCTGCTAAGCTGCCGAACACTGTTGACGGCCTGGCTGCAAAGTACGGCACAACTTTCAACACTGCTGTAGACTCCCTGAACAAGAGCCTGGCAGATGCTGATGTAAACGTAAAGATTTCTGTTGCCGCAAGCGACCTGGCTGCTCTGGCTAAGGACGGCAGCGACTTCACTGTTGCTGCAGCAGGCGGTACATATACTGTTGAATTCACCATTCCGGATGAAGAAGCAGCTGCTGTGGAAGAATATGCAAAGGCAGAGGTTGCTAAGCTGAATCTGGATAAGACTGTAAAGGAAGTTAACACCAAGAAGACTGTTTCTGCTACTGTAAGCACAAACGGCGTTGTTGGCTTCGATGTAGACCGTGCAGTTGAAGTTGTTCTGGAAGACAAGGCAACAACAACTACTACTACAACAACAGAAGATCCGGATAACCCGGTAACATCTACTACTACAACAACAGATCCGAATGCACCGGCAACATCTACAACCACAACAACAGATCCGAATGCACCGGCAACATCTACAACCACAACAACAGGTCCGGATGGTCCGGTAGTTACTACAACAACAGATCCGAATGCACCGGTTGATCCGAGTGAAGTAGACAGCATTGCTGTTGAAACTGTTGCAGCTGAGGCTTCCAACGGTGTATACTTCTCCAAGGATAAGGCATTCAACGCTTCTGATCTGATCAGCTCTGTTAAGCTGACTCTGAAGAATAGCGATAAAACCGTTGTTTATGATGATGCTGCATCCATCGATGCTTACATCGGCTTCAAGAGCACTCCGGGCGAAGTTTACAAGACTGTTGTAGACGCAAATGCAAAGCTGACTGACAAGGATAAGGTTGGCAAGATTTATTACCAGGGCGGCGTAGACATTTACTACACCACTGGCGTTGAAGGCTCTGATACCATCGCAATTGATGCAAAGCCGGAAGTAGCTGTTGCTCTGAAGGGTGACACAAACCTGAATGGTAAGGTAGACAATGACGATGCTCTGCAGACTCTGACCTACTACTCCAATGTCAATGCAGGTGCAAAGGATGTTGCATTCACAGACACTGCAAAGACCAATGCTCTGCTGGAAAAACTGGTTTACTTCGTATCTGATGCAGATACAGAATCTAAGCTGGGTACTGACAGCAAGGATAAGCTCATCACCAATGATGATGCTCTGTTCATCCTGACTTATTACGCTCAGCAGTATGCTGGTAATAAGGACGATGAGGAAACTCTGTGGACTGACGTTCTGGCAAACAAGTATCTGAACAAGGACTAAGGTCTGAATCTGTAAGATACTGCCGGAAAGGCAATCCTAACACAAACTTTTTAATTGCTTGTATGTATCAGTGATGCGAGGTGCATATCGCATCACATGATATATTACATAAATTTATTCTTGAAAGGAAATAGAAAAAATGAAGACTACATTTAAAAAAGCAATGGCAGCTCTTTCTGCTGCTGCAGTAGTTGCTACATGCGCAGCTACAATGGCTACATCTGTAAGCGCAGCTGGCGGCACACTGTCCGTTGGTTCTACTGAAATCACTCTGGCTGATCTGAAGAAAGCTAACTATGAGGTTACTCTGCCGATCAGTGCATCTGCTTCTTTCGTAAGCGTTGCTTTCGGTTTCTCTCTGGACAATGGCCTGACTTATGTTGACGCTGATGCTAACAAGGGTACTTGCGCAGCAGCTTGCGTTGATGGCTTTGTTTGGTATCCGATCATCAGCACTAAGGAACTGAAGGCTGGCGAAGTTGGTTATGTAACCGTTAAGGTTCCGGAAACTGCTGCTGAAGGCGACACCTTCACTCTGACTGCTACTGACACTGGTAAGACCGGTGGTAAGGGTACTTACAAGGACGCTACTGGCGCTGACGAAGTTCCGTCTGTAGTAAGCGGTAAGATCACAATCGCTGGCGCTCCGGCTCCGGTTGTAACAACAACTGTTACAGATGCTCCGGTAGCTACTGGTTCTACCACAACTGCTGCTGCAACTACAACTAAGGCTCCGTCCAAGGCTAAGTCCACTTCTTCTCCGAAGACTGGTGACGCTCTGCCGGTTGCTGGCGTAGCTGTTGCTGTTGCTGTTATCGGCGGCGTTGCTCTGGTTTCCAAGAAGAGAAAGTAAGAGCTGACTGCATCTTAGATGCAGAACGCAACTGAATGACACGCGTAAAGCGTTAAAAAAGGCATCCCTGATTTTTCAGGGGTGCCTTTTTGTGTTATCTGTATGCATAATTGGCCGTATATTTCCATAAAAATAGGTAGCACGTTTTTTTGGCAAATTTCCGGAGAAGTTGGAGACAATTTGCCGAAAAACGTGTACCCTCTGAGAAAAATATTCGCAAAGGTTGAGGTGAGACGTATGAAGGCCATTTATGCCCGGCAATCTGTGGAACGGCCAGACTCCATTTCCATTGAGATGCAGATTGAAAGCTGTCAAAAATTACTGGAGCCATCCGAAGAGCCGCTTGTTTTTTTTGATCGGGGCTTTAGCGGAACCAATACCAACCGCCCTGGATTCCAAAAACTCCTGAATGTGGTCAAACAGAAGCAGGTGCAGGCTGTGTTGGTGTATAAACTGGATCGGATTTCCCGTTCTCTCTGCGATTTTTCCAACATGATGGCGCTGTTTCGGGAATATGATGTGACGCTTCAATCGGTTCGGGAGCAGTTTGACACTCACACGGAAATCGGCCGCATGCTGCTGCATATGCTGATGATGTTTGCAGAGATGGAGCAGAAAACAATTGCCGGCCGGGTGCGCGATAACTACTATGCGCGGGCGCTGAAACAAATGGCGCTGGGCGGAACGCCGCCTTATGGGTACAGTGCGGCAAAAGTTAAGGTGGACGGTAAGCAGACGACTGTCTGGACACCACTGCCGGAGGAAGCGGCGCAGGTGCAGGAAATGTACCGCGCATATGGGCTGGAACACGGTTCGATTGAGGAAATCGTGCAGCAGATGAATGAACAGGGCAGCCGTACCCGAACGGGACAGCTGTGGTCAAACAGCACCGTAGCGCGGATTCTGCACAGCCCGGTTTATGTGCAGGGAAACCTGGACAGTGCGCGATTTTTGCAGCAGTCCGGGGCGATTTTGGATCATACACTGCTGGAATACTGCGCCGGAAACGGCTGCCATGCCTACCGCAGCGGCGAAAAAGGTGCGCGAAAACTGCACATTGCGGCCGGGTTGCATCCGGGAATTGTGGAATCTGTCCTGTGGATTGGCGTTCAGGAGCGCCTGCTGACCCGAAAAATTGGAAAAAAGAATGGCTCTGGTCACACCTCCTGGCTCCAGGGACACGTGTGCTGCGGCCTGTGCGGTCAGCGCTGCTACACCCGGAACAACGGTGCTGGCGCTGCCTATACATACTGGGTTTGCCGGGGAAAACGGCTTGGAATTTGCCGTGGGATTTCCGGCCTGCGCAGTCGGACAGTGGAGGAAGCGGTGCTGCCGGTGCTGACCGAATACGCCGAAACGGTGCTGCCCTACGCCCAAAAGGAGCAGCCGGAACGGCCGGACCCCGCTGCGGTGGAATTGGCGGAACTGGAAGAGAAAATGCGCCGGATCGCGGCGGAAATGGGAGAGCCCTCTGCCGCTGTGCCCTATCTGCGCCAGGAACTGGAATCCCTGCACCGGAAAAAATGCCGGCTGGAACAGCAGCTTGCCATGCAGAATGTACCGGTGTGCGCAAAGAAAACGGAACAATCCTGGCAGCGCTGGTGGAATGGTGCATCTATGGAGCAGCGCCGCCAAGCCATGGAAATTTTGTTGAAAGAAGTGCGGATTTTTCCCGATGCGCTGGAAATCTGCCTGCGGTAATGTGTGAATCTGTTCCGGCCGCTCCGGGGAAAGTTGCCCCCAAAACAGCAGGTCAAATCATTTCGGATACCATCCGGAATATTCTTGTGGAAAGGGGACTGGTTCATGAAAGAACTGACAGGTAAACGAATCGGCTTTGTGATAACCGGTTCGTTCTGTACCTTTTCCGCCGCCTTTGCGCAGGCAAAGCGCCTGCGGGAAGCCGGAGCAGTGCTGACGCCGATTTTTTCGGAACACGCTGCAAAAACAGATACACGGTTCGGGGCGGCGGCCGACCGTGTTGCTGAATTGGAGAAAATCTGCGGAAACAAGGCAATCCGCACCATTGCAGAAGCGGAACCTCTGGGACCGAAAAATCTGCTGGATTTGCTGGTCGTGGCACCCTGTACCGCAAATACAGCGGCAAAGCTGGCAAACGGAATCACAGATACCACTGCAACTATGGCAGTGAAGTCCATGCTGCGGCGGCAAAAGCCTATTGTGCTGGCAGTGGCCACCAATGACGCACTGCGCGCTTCGGCGAAAAATATCGGCCTTTTGCTGAATACCAAGCACTTTTATTTTGTGCCTCTGCGCCAGGATGCGCCGGAGGAAAAGCCGGCCTCTCTGGTGGCGGATTTTACCAGACTGCCGGAAACAGTGGAACAGGCGGCAGATGGAGTGCAAATTCAGCCGATTTTCATATAATCACTGCAAAACTGAAAAGAAATTATGCTACACTAAAAGCGGAATACGGCTTTCCCCGTGTTCCGCTTTTTTCAGAAAAAATACGGGGGAATGGAAAATGGCAGGAATTATTTTAAAACAGGCAGTGCTGATGCTGCTGCTGAATCTGGTGGGCATGATCGCATACCGGACGAAAATTGTGGATGCAAAGGGCGGCCGGCAGTTCTCCGCGTTCGTGCTGGAAATTGTGACACCGGTTCTGGTGGTGACTGCCTACGCAGACGTGGAGTATCAGCCGAAGCTGGTAAAGAATCTGCTCTGGACATTTGTGCTGGCGGCGGCGGCCTATGGCATTGTGATTCTCCTGGCGCAGCTTCTGATTCGGAAGAAGGATGGCCGGGAAACCGCCATTGAGCGCTTTTCTGTGGTGTACAGCAACTGCGGCTTTATGGGAATTCCGCTGGCCAGCGCACTGCTGGGGACGGAGGGCGTGTTCTACTGCACGGCCTTTCTGACGGTATTTTTCGTGTTCGCCTGGACACACGGCATACTGCTCCTTACGGGACAGCACGACCGGAAGGCGCTGCTGCGAAAGCTGACCTCGCCGACCATGATCGGCATTGTCATCGGCCTGCTGCTGTTCTTTTTCCGTATCCACTTTCCGGAGCTGCTGCAAACCGCCTGTGGTTACGTCTCCGGGCTGAATACGCCTCTTGGGATGATTGCCTCCGGTATCAGCGTGGCACAGGCTAACCTGCCCCGTGCCTTCCGTAATCCCCGTGTGTATTATGTGAGCGCCGTAAAGCTGATTCTGGTACCGTTGGTGCTCTGTCTGCTGTTCCTGCCGCTGACGTTTATCCCGGACAATATTCGTCTGGTGGTAATGCTGCTGATGGCGGCACCCTCGGCTACGATGTGCACCCTGCAATGCCAGAAACACGGCATGAATGACGGCTATGCTTCGCATATTTTCGCAGTTACTACTCTGCTGTCTATGCTGACCATGCCCCTGATGGTAAAGCTGTTTACATTCGGGCAGTCGCTGCTGCAATAGGGCGAGTCCGGCAGCGCCTTTCCAGTATAGCGCCGCGACAAGTGGTGGAAGCGATTTTTTTAGAAATTGGACGGCAGAACCCGTGCAAAGTACCTGATTCCCGGGGCTTTGCACTGATTTTTTATAGAAAATTGAGAAAACAAAAGCCAGGAAATTGACAATGTGATAAAAGTGTAAATTTTTCAACATTTTCAGTTGGTTCCCCTTGCATTCCCGAAAATGCTGTGCTAAAATGTGATTTATTGAACGCTTACAGCACATGCATTTTGTGAAAAATGCCAAAAATAAAGGTGAACTTGTCTGAATCGGCGTATTTGGACAGGGGACAGAACCTGATGAAAAAAGAGGAAGACAAAGATGATAGAAGGCGGGATCAGTAAACTTGATCTGAAAAGACGGAACCGGATGCAAGTGTTAAAGGCAGTACGGGAAAAGGGTCCCATTTCTCGTGTGGATATTGCAGCGCTGCTGCAAATTACCCGTGCAGCGGTGACGATTATTACGAATGAAATGATTGATCAGCATATTCTGGAGGAAGTGGGCGAAGAACCGGCAGAGCCAAACGGCAGTACCCGGAAAGGTCGGCGGAAAATCCTCCTGGATATTAACGAAACCTATAAATTTGTAGTTGGTGTATATGTGGATGAAAAGGAAATCTGCATTGGCCTGACCACCATGAATTCCGCGGCACTGGAGAAAAAGACAATTGCCTATCGGCCGGGATCGCTGGATATTCCCACTTTGGTGGAACTGGTGTGGGAGACCACGCAGCATATGCTCAGCGCCAGCTGCCTGAAGCCGTCTGATGTGCTGAATGTGGGTGTTGGCATTATGCCGTCCATGTTCCAGGCAATGCGTTATAAAACCGGGCTGGAACAGCAAATCCGGTTTCCGGAGCTGCAAACTCAGATGGAAGAGAAGATGGGCGTTCCGGCATACTGCAACAGTGCGATCACAGAATTTGCCATGGCCGGGATTACATTTGGGGAGAGTCATCCCCAGGTGGAGAACCAGGTGTTCCTGTACTGCGACAGCGGGCAGCGGTATCATGCGATTCCCATGCTGGGCGGTTATACCATTCCCGGTCTGCTGGAAAATGAAAATTACATCGAACAGCTCTGCGTAAAGCTGGACGGCAAAAAAAGGGAGGGCTATCCCAACGGCAGTGTCCGGGCGGAGCTTTCTTCAGAGGCAATGCAGGAGAAAGTGGCGCCGTTCTTCTCCCAGGAGCAGACACCGCAGCTGTGGAAGCTGCTGGAAGGGGATCTGAGCCGCCTGACACTAGGCAAGCTGATGACTGCAGCAGAGACGGATACAGTTTTGCAGCCGGTCACAGACGGCCTGCTGCTGCGTTTTGTGATCTTGCTGTATACGCTGTACAGTGTATACATTGCAAAATATCTCTGTCTGTTTCAGTTTGGCTTTACTCCGGAGAATCTGGAACAGTTGCGTGCCTGCGCACGGGAATTCGGTGGGGATGCATTTGCGGATGCCATTCTGCTCAGTCCCATTCAGGAGCGCTATCGCTTCCTCTGCGGCTGTACTTATGCCATTCAGACAGGGTTCTATGAGCGGGGCGGCCTGGCCTGAAAACTGGCGCGGCGAGAGAAAATGAGAAATTTTTGTTTTTTCTGCGAGAACACTTGCACTCCAGGGAAAGATGTGCTATAATAGAAACGATGTGTGCAGGGAACCTGCACCAGATGTCGGCGGATGAACAATCCGTGTCACGGATATGCAGCGCCGACCAGATTTTTTCAGAAGGGAAGGCCCCGAGATAACGGGCCGGGTGAGTGAGCAATGAGAGTAGCAGAAATGAATCGGGAACAACTGGAAGCATTTCAGGCGGAATGCCAGAAGCAGTATGCTGCATTTCAGGCAGCAAATCTGAAGCTGGATATGTCCAGAGGTAAGCCGTCTCCGAAGCAGCTGGATTTGACCAACGGGATTACCACCTGTCTGACAGAAGAAGATTATCGGGCAGAAAACGGACTGGACTGCCGGAACTATGGCTGTCTGGACGGACTGCCGGAAGCAAAGGCATTCTTTGCACCGATGCTGGGCGTAAAGCCGGAAGATGTCATTGTCTGCGGCAACTCCAGCCTGAACATTATGTACTGGGCAATGTCTCTGGCAATGACCAACGGCGTGATGGGCAGCAAGCCCTGGGGCAAGTATGACAAGGTAAAGGTACTGTGCCCGGTTCCCGGCTATGACCGCCACTTTGCTGTCAGTGAATTCCTGGGCATGGAGCTGGTAAACGTTCCGATGCTGGAAGACGGTCCGGATATGGATCTTGTGGAAAAGCTGGTGGCAGAAGATGACACCATTAAGGCAATCTGGTGCGTACCGATGTACTCCAACCCCGGCGGCGTTGTCTACAGCGATGCAGTAGTAAAGCGCTTTGCCGCACTGAAGCCAAAGGCAAAGGACTTCCGGATTTTCTGGGACAATGCTTACTGCGTACACCATCTGGTAGATAATCCACCGGTACAGGCAAATCTGCTGGAAGAAGCGAAAAAAGCAGGCAACGAAGATATCTGCTATATGTTTGCTTCCACTTCTAAGATCACACACCCCGGCTCTGGTATTGCTGTGATCGCAGCCAGCCAGAACAACCTGGCCTATCTGAAAAAGGCGCTGGGCTTCTCTACAATTGGCTACGATAAGATGAACCAGCTGCGCCATCTGCGTTTCTTCGGCGGCAAGTTCGAAAACCTGGTAGAGCACATGAAGAAGCACAAGGCACTGATCGCACCGAAGTTCCGGATTGTAGAAAACACACTGGAGCAGGAACTGGCAGACCTGGGCATTGCCAACTGGTCGAATCCCCAGGGCGGCTACTTCATTTCCTTCAATCAGAAGGGCTGTGCAAAGCGCATTGTTTCCCTGTGTAAGGAAGCCGGCGTTGTCCTTACCGGTGCCGGTGCATCCTTCCCGCACGGCGTAGATCCGGAGGATGAGAATATCCGGATTTCTCCTACCTTCCCCACAGAGGAAGAACTCCAGAAGGCAATGGATGTATTTGTTTGCAGCGCAAAGCTGGCAGCAGCAGAACAGGCACTGGCAAAGTAAGCACCAGTGCAAATGCAATTGGATAAACGTCTGTTTTGTATCGGCTTTCGTGTGCCTTGCGGAAAAGGCACGCGGATATGCTTGTAAAAACAGGCTCTGATAGAAACGGATGGTTTCTTTTTGTGAGAAGCCATCCGTTTTTTCGAATCCAGAAGAAAAAGAGGGGATTCGAATGAAAAGGATGAAACGAATTTTTGTCTGCTGGCAGATATGCAGGTAAACGGGGTGGATTTTACCCTGCTGCGCCAGCTTTTGCGGGTCAAATAGGGCGTATAGCTTTATAACAAGAAAAACCGTTCCGACAGTGCAGTGTCGGAACGGTTTTTGTATGCTTATGGAAACGCCTTATGGCTTATTTCCCATTTTCTTTTTTCCAGGCCAGGTATTCTTCATAGGTGCCCTGGCGGTCGATACAGCCTTCCGGTGTGATTTCGATAATCCGGTTTGCCACAGTTTCCAGGATTTCGTGGTCGTGGGAGGAGAGAATGACCACGCCTTTAAAGTTTACAAGGCCGTTGTTCACCGCGGTAATGCTTTCCAGATCCAGGTGGTTTGTGGGTCTGTCCAGAAGCAGCACGTTGGAGTGGAACAGCATCATCCGGGCAAACATGCACCGCACCTTTTCGCCGCCGGACAGCACCTTGACCGGCTTGTAGATATCGTCTCCGGAGAAGAGCATTCTGCCCAGGAAGCCCCGGAGGAAGGTTTCGGTTTCATCGGCGGTGGAGTACTGGCGGATCCATTCCAGGATGGAGTCATCATTGTCATTGAAATAGGCGGAGTTATCCACCGGGAAGTAGGAGGTTGAGGTGGAAACGCCCCATTTGAAGGTGCCCTCGTCCGGCTGCTCCTCCTCCATCAGAATTTTAAACAGCATGGTGATCGCCTGTTCGCTTTCGCCGATAAAGGCTACCTTATCAGTGCGCCCCAGGGTGAAGCTGACGTTGTTCAGGAGTTTTACACCGTCCACAGTCTTGGAAATGCCGCTGACCTGGAGCACTTCTTTCCCCAGCTCCCGATCCATGTCAAAGCCGATGAAGGGATAGCGGCGGCTGGATGCCGGCAGTTCTTCTACGGTCAGGTTGTCCAGGAGCTTCCGGCGGGAGGTTGCCTGCTTCGATTTGGATTTGTTGGCAGAGAAACGGGCGATAAAGGTTTTCAGTTCTGCGATCTTGTCCTCTACCTTCTTGTTCTGCTGCTTGATGAGACGCTGCATCATCTGGCTGGACTCATACCAGAATTCGTAGTTGCCCACGTACATTTTGATCTTGGTGTAGTCAATGTCCACAATATGGGTGCAGACATCGTTGAGGAAATGCCGGTCATGGGAGACAACAATTACCGTACCGAAATATTCGGACAGAAAGTCTTCCAGCCAGGCAATGGCGTCAATGTCCAGGTGGTTGGTCGGCTCGTCCATGAGGATGATGTCCGGATTTCCGAACAGCGCCTGAGCCAGGAGAATTTTCACCTTTTCATTACCGGACAGATCAGCCATCTGCTGATAGAGCAGGTCTTCGGAAAGTCCCAGGCCCTGAATCAGCTTAGAGGCGTTGGATTCCGCTTCCCATCCGTCCAGTTCTGCAAATTCGGCTTCCAGCTCAGAAGCCAGAATGCCGTCTTCCTCTGAAAAATCCTCCTTGGCATAGAGGGCATCCTTTTGCTGCATAATGTCATAGAGCCGGCCGTTTCCCATAATAATGGCGTCCAGAACTGTATAGGCATCATAGGCAAAGTGATCCTGCTTTAAGACGCTCATCCGGAGGTTTTTCGGAATGGCGATCTCACCGGTGGTGGGCTTCAGCTGGCCGCAGAGAATCTTCAAAAATGTGGATTTTCCGGCACCGTTGGCACCGATTACACCATAGCAATTTCCCGGATTAAACTGGAGATTGACATCTTTAAAGAGGGTGTCGCCGCCGAATTGCAGGCTGACATTGGATACAGTAATCATAGCGTTTCCTTTCTGAGAGGTTTTTTCCCATTTGCTTTCTTATTATCATGCTGTGCAAAGCCCGGTTTGCCGGCCTGGCACGCGGTTTAGGCGTTATTTTTGCGCGGTGTTGCCTTTCAATACGGAATTGTCTATTCAGTATAACATAAACCGGAATTTTTTGCAAGGGGTCGAGTTTAAGGTTTCACGCGGTCAGTGCCCTTACTTTTGCACCAGAATTTCGTCAGAGTCCAGCACAATGGTAAAAGGGCCGTCATTGCACAGAGAAACGGCCATATCTGCCCCGAAGATACCGGATTCTACCACTGGCACAGTCTTTTTGCAGTAGGCCTTGCAGTATTCATAGAGCGCCTCGGCCTGTGCCGGCGGCGCTGCCTTAACAAAGCTGGGGCGGTTGCCCTTGCGGCAGTCGGCGTAGAGGGTGAACTGGGACACCAGCAGCAGCTGGCCGTCCACATCCCGGAGGGAAAGGTTGATTTTATCCTGATCGTCCGAGAAAATCCGCAGCCGCAGCATCTTGTCCATCATTTTTTCGGCAATGGCTTCGGTATCCTCCGGGCCGATTCCCAGCAGAACCAGAAAGCCCTTTTTAATTGCACCGGTGACGCTGCCGTCTACGGTGACGCTGGCGCGGCTGACGCGCTGAATAATGAGACGCATAAAAAATCACTGCTCCTTTGTAATTGGTGTTACAGAAATCGCATCCAGAACGGTTCCGATTGGCTCCCGGATGCACAAATCCGCCTGTTCGTCCATGGGGGTGGCATCCCGGTTCAGGAGCACCAGATGGCTGCCCCGGAAATAACGGAGCAGGCCGGCGGCAGGGTATACCGTCAGAGACGTGCCGCCCACAATCAGCAGATCTGATGCTGCAATGGCTGCCACTGCTCTGGTGAGAGTGTCCTCCGGGAGGGATTCCTCATAGAGCACCACGTCTGGTTTTACCCGGCCGCCGCATGCTGTACAGTGGGGCACGCCGGTGGTCATCATAATCCAGTCGGCATCATAGACAGCGCCGCAGGCCTGGCAGATGTTGCGGTGGACACTGCCGTGCAGCTCCAGGACATTCCGGCTTCCGGCCATCTGGTGCAGGCCGTCAATATTCTGTGTTACCACAGCAGACAGTCTCCCGGCACGCTCCAGCTCGGCCAGCTTTTTGTGGGCGGCGTTGGGCTTGGCAGTGAGACAGATCATTTTGTTTCGATAAAATCGGTAGAACTCCTCTGTGTGCCGTTCAAAGTAAGTGTGGCTGAGGATGGTTTCCGGCGGTACGGCAAACTGCTGGTGATACAGTCCGTCCTGACTGCGGAAATCTGGAATGCCGCTCTCTGTGGAAACGCCGGCACCGCCGAAAAAGACAATCCGCCGGGAGGAATCGATCCAGGCTTGCAGCTGAGAAATGGGTGATTTTTCCATAAAAAATGCCTCCCTTATTCGGAAATGACAGAGACGTAGAAGGTGCGTCTCCGCGGCCCGTCAAATTCGCAAAAATAAATGCCCTGCCAGGTGCCCAGCACCAGCCGGCCGTTTTTCACAGGAACGGTGACGCTGCTCCCTACGGCAGTGGCCTTGGCATGGGCGGCAGAATTGCCCTCCATGTGCCGGAACTGGGGACGATCCGGGAACGCTTCCCGGTAGGCCAGAAGCAAGTCGGTTACGACATCCGGGTCGGCATTTTCGTTAATGGTAATGCCGGCGGTGGTGTGGGGGCAATATACCACGCAGATGCCGTCTGTCACGCCGCTTTCGGCTACGGCACCCTGTACCTGGGGTGTGATGGGGCAAAAATCTTCGCTTGGGGTTTCCAGCGTATACGCGTATAACATAGTAAATCTTCCTTTCTGCAAAAAGATGCAGCGCAGGGCTGTTTGATACTATTATAATAGATTTCCCTGAAGAATGCAAGCCGTGTGTTCATGCCGTCTGAAAGCTGCATCCTTCCGAAAAGATATTATTGTGAATAATATGTAAAATCTATTTTTTGAGACAATATCCCTTGACAAAGGAACGGTTTTATTGTATAATAAATAAGCTGTTAGTACAGCAGATGCGGAGAGGTGTCCGAGTGGTTTAAGGAGCTGGTCTTGAAAACCAGTGATTCCGAGAGGAACCGTGGGTTCGAATCCCACCCTCTCCGCCAGGAAAATAATCTCAGAGTTTGCAGGAAATGCACCTGTTTTTCTGAGTGCTTATAGTTTTGCAGAAATACCCAAGTGGTGAAGGGGCTCCCCTGCTAAGGGAGTAGGTCGGGAAACC
>ERZ1106963.1816-NODE-1816-length-23783-cov-7.051711_pt1 | contig 23783 bp, 24 predicted proteins | sample MGYA00403681_ERZ1106963 | MGnify/ENA primary metagenome ERZ1106963 (study PRJEB35170, sample SAMEA104062407) | human gut metagenome | biome: human gut; feature: human-associated habitat; material: faeces | place: Denmark | collected 2012-05-03 ...
CTTCACTCCGCCGCAAGCGGCAGAGTTCATACATTCCGTTGCTTCTCCTCTCCAAGTCAAAACCATAGGTTTTGACTTGGTATAAGGGGCAAAAATTCCACACTTGCAAGCCGTAAAGTATTTTTCCGGTCAGCGGAGCCGCCGGATAAAATGGATTTCAAATTTATTTCGCCATCTGCGGATGGCGAAACTCTGCGAGGCTTTTTACTCTGATTTTCGGGAATGGCACTTTCTTTCTGGGCGGAAATTGTGTATAATGTCTTAGAATACGCATGTGAGGTGCAGAGTATGGATTTTGAAGAAAACAGACCGGCGCAGGATGTGCCGTTGGAAGAGAGAATAGAAGAACCGGAACAGGAGGAAACGAGCGCGGAGGAGGCCGGACAGGCACAGCAGGACGCGGCGGCGCGGCGGGAAAAGCAGTATGAGACGTTTACGATGCTGCATGACCTCGTGTACATTTTAGCTGGTATCACGCTGGTGTTCGTGTTCTTCTTCCGGCTGGTTGGCGTGGACGGAAGCTCGATGTACCCGACGCTTGTCGACCATGACTATCTGGTCCTGGAGAGTAACTTCCTCTACCGGAGCGTCCACGCGGGAGACATTGTTGTCATCGACCCGCCGGAGGAGGCGGGCTTCAGCGGTCCGATCGTCAAGCGTGTGATTGCAACCGGGGGACAGACAGTGGACATTGACTTCGACGCGGGCGTTGTGTACGTCGACGGCGAAGCGCTCGAGGAGAGCTATGTCTTTGAGCCGACCTACCGGAGCTTCCGAGAGGTAGGCGACGGACTCGATTACCCCGTGACGGTTCCGGAGGGAAGCGTCTTCGTGCTGGGCGACAACCGCAATCACTCAGCCGACAGCCGCTATGCAAAGCTTGGCTGTGTCGATGAGTCCCGGATCTTGGGCCGCGTGCTGCTGCGGATCATTCCCGGACGGCAGACAAATGAAGAAGGAGACGTCGTCGGCGGCCGGGACTTCCGGCGCATCGGCGCGGTAGCATAAATGGAAGAACAGAAAAACAGCATGAACATCCAGTGGTACCCCGGCCACATGACCAAGACCCGCCGGATGATGGAAGAGGATTTGAAGCTGGTCGACGCGGTGTGCGAGATTTTAGACGCGCGCATCCCGATCTCCAGCCGGAACCCCGATATTGATGCGATCTGCGGCAAAAAGCCCCGGATGGTGATTCTGAACCGCATTGATATGGCGGACGCTGACTTAGTCAGCCGGTGGAGCAATTACTTTAAAGACAGGGGCATGGCCGTCATCCGCACGGACTGCAAGTCGCGAAAGGGCATTAACACGTTTGCCCCCGCCGTGCGGCAGCTGCTGGCAGAAAAACTCCAGCGATACGCGGAGAAGGGGCAGGTCGGGCGGCCGCTCAAGCTCATGGTCGTCGGCATTCCGAATGTCGGAAAATCGACGTTTATCAACCAGATCGCAGGTCGGAAGGGCGCGAAGGCGGAGAACCGCCCCGGCGTGACACGCGGCAAGCAATGGGTGAATGTGGACGGAGGCTTACTGCTTTTGGACACCCCCGGCATCCTCTGGCCGAAATTTGACGACCCCGAGGTCGGCATGCGCCTTGCCTACACGGGCGCGGTGAAGGACGACATCTTAGACACCGAGACGCTGGGCTGCCATCTGATGGAGCTTCTGGCGCGGGAATACCCCGGAGCGCTTACCGAGCGCTACAAGATTGAGATTCCGGCGGAAATCGACGGCTGGGAGCTTTTGCAGGCGGCAGGTAGGAAGCGCGGCTTCCTCGTCTCCGGCGGAGAGGTCGACACGGAGCGGATGGCGCGCGTGCTGCTGGAGGAATACCGCAGCTGCAAGCTCGGAAAATTCACGCTGGAGCGGCCGGAGGAGCTGGCATGAGAGAAGAACCGAAGGATTTATGGGTCTATGAGCGAGAAGCGTTCGCGGAAGGATACCAGACGGTCTGCGGCGTCGATGAAGCGGGGCGCGGGCCTCTGGCGGGGCCTGTGTGTGCGGCGGCGGTGATACTCCCGGCGGGGCTCGTCATCGACGGGCTCAACGACTCCAAAAAGCTGACCGACAAAAAGCGGCGTGAGCTTTTCGATGTGATTACCCAAAACGCTGTGAGCTATGGTATTGCGATGGCGTCGGAGCGGGAGATTGACGAGATCAATATCTTACAGGCAACGTTTCTTGCCATGCAGCGGGCGATCGACAAGCTGAGCGTCAAACCCGATCTGGCCCTCATCGACGGCAACCGCGCGAAGGATTTTGGCCTTCCCGTTCGGACGATTGTAAAGGGCGACAGCCTGTCGGCGTCCATTGCGGCGGCGTCTATTTTGGCGAAGGTCACGCGGGACCGGCTCATGGAGGAGCTGGACGAAACGTATCCCCAATACGGCTTTGCCGTCCACAAGGGCTACGGCACGAAGCGGCACTATGAGGCGCTGCGCGAATATGGCCCGTGCGGCATTCACCGGCAGACATTTTTAAAGAAGTTCTATGAAAAGTAAACCAGCGCTCGGCGCGTGGGGCGAGGCAATCGCGGCGGAGGCCTTGAAAGCCCGAGGCTTTGCGGTCATCGAGCGGAACTACCGCTCGCGCTACGGCGAGATCGATATCATCGCAGAAAACCGGGAGTATCTGGTCTTTGCCGAAGTCAAGCTCCGCAAGAGCGCGTATTTCGGCGCGGCGCGCGAATTTGTGGACGCAAGAAAGCAGGAAAAGTTGCGTGCGACGGCGTCCATGTGGCTCGAGGAGCATGAGACGAGCCTACAGCCACGGTTTGATGTGATCGAAATTTATGCGCCGGACGGGATGCAGACGAAGCGCCCGCAGATCCGGCAGATAGAGGATGCGTTTATATGAAATATACGGTAGTAGACGGCCACTGCGACACGCCGATGGAGCTTTGGCTGCGGCAGGAGAACCTGCGGAGCAATACCTGTCAGGTATCACTCGAACGGGCCAAAAAGCTTTCGGGTTACGTGCAGTTTTATGCATTCTGTACGGTGTGGCTCGAACAGGACGGGAGCTTTGAAGCGCACTACGCGGCCGCTTTGGAGCATTTTAACCGCCAGCTGGACGAGAACAAAGACCAGATCGTCCGCTGCAAAAATGAAGCGGATGCGCGCGCGGCCATCGGGAGCGGAAAATGCGGTGCGTTCTTGTCGATCGAGGGCGCGGAGGCCATTTCCTGTGACCCCGGAAAATTAGAGCTTGCCTGCGCGCAGGGCGTGCGCATGATCGCACCGGCGTGGAACGCGCAGAATGCGCTGACCGGAAGCTGCATGACAGGCGGAGGTCTGACGGCACAGGGCAAAGAATTCGTGCGCCGGGCGCAGAAGCTTGGCATGATCCTAGACGTCAGCCATATCTCGGAGAAAGCGTTCTGGGATCTTTGCGACATCACAGAAAAGCCGTTTGTGGCGAGCCATTCCAATTCGCGCGCCATCTGCAAGCACGTCCGCAATCTCACCGACGAGCAGTTCAAGGCGTTGTGCGAGGCGGGCGGTACGGCGGGGCTGAATCTCTACGGCGCATTTTTACGCGATGAGGGCAGGCCGACACTGGAAGACGTCTGGCGTCATATCGAGCATTTTTTGGAGCTCGGGGGAGACGGACATATCGCGCTCGGCGGCGATCTGGACGGATGCAGCGTGCTGCCGGAGGGCTTTGCCGGTGTGGACAGCTATGCAATGCTTGCGCAGTGGCTGGAAGACAGGAAGCTGCCAAGCAGTACAATAGAAAATATATTCAGTGAGTCTTTATTAAAGGTTGTGAAACTATGCAGTATGTAAGTACCAGAAATCCCGATCTGCGCCTTTCAGCGGCGCAGGCAATCGTTCAGGGGCTCAGCCGCGACGGCGGCCTGTTTTTGCCGGAGGAAATTCCGCAGATCCCGTTAGAAGAAATCAAGGCGCTCTCGAAGCTGCCGTACTCTGAGCGCGCGGCGAAGATCATGAAGCGCTACCTTGACGAATTTACCGAGGAAGAGCTGCTTGGCTTTGCCGAAAAGGCCTATGGCGCCAGCAAATTCGACGACCCGAAGGCCGCGCCTGTGAAAGACTTGGGAGATGGCCGGTATATCATGGAGCTCTGGCACGGGCCGACGTGCGCGTTCAAGGACATGGCGCTTCAGATGCTTCCGTATCTTCTCACGGCGAGCCTCAAAAAGACCGGAGAGGACAAGACGGTCTGCATTCTGGTCGCGACCTCCGGCGACACCGGCAAGGCCGCGCTCGAAGGATTCCGCGATGTGGAGCATACGAAAATTCTTGTGTTCTACCCCGACGGCGGCGTGTCAGATATCCAGAAGCTGCAAATGGTCAGTCAGGAAGGGCAGAATGTCGGCGTGTGCGCCGTGCGGGGAAACTTCGACGACGCGCAGAGCGGCGTGAAGCGCATTTTCTCCGACCCAATTCTGCGCGAAGATCTGGAGGACAAGGGGTATTTCCTCTCGTCGGCAAACTCCATCAACTGGGGCAGGGTCCTGCCGCAGATCGTGTATTATATTTCGGCCTACTGCGACCTGCTGGAGAGCGGCAAAATCGCGCTCGGGGACAAAATTGACTTCTGCGTCCCGACGGGGAACTTCGGCAATATTCTGGCGGGCTATTACGCCAAGCACATGGGGCTTCCCGTGGGAACGCTCGTGTGCGCGTCGAACGCGAATAACGTGCTGACGGACTTTTTGTCCACCGGCACGTACGACCGCAACCGCCCGTTTTATCAGACGGCGTCTCCGTCCATGGACATTCTCATCTCCTCGAACCTCGAGCGGCTGCTTGCACTCATGGAGGGCGCGGGCGATTCGGTTTCCGGCTATATGAACGAGCTGGCTGCGCACGGAAAATACACCGTTCGCCCCGAGACGGCGCAGAAAATCGCCGCGGAGTTTGCCTGCGGCTTCTGCGATGACGAGGGCACGAAGCGGACCATTGCGAAGCTGTTTTCTGAGAAGGACTATCTTCTTGATACGCACACGGCAGTCGCGTGGAATGTGGCGGAAGAATACCGGACAAAGACCGGCGCAGAACGCCCCCTGATCGTCGTATCCACGGCGAGCCCGTTTAAATTCTGCCAGAGCGTACTCGAAGCGCTGGGCGAGACGGAATTTGCTGCCGGAACGGATATTATCACGCAGCTCGCGAAAAAGACCGGAAAGATAGCGCCCGCACCGCTGGCTGGTCTTGCGGGAAAGGCCGTTCGCTTTACCGATGTGACGGGCAAGGACGAGATGGAAAGCAAGGTCACGGAGTTTCTGCGCGCATGAGCTTATACGCCATCGGTGATCTGCACCTTTGCCTCGGCGCGTACAAGCCCATGGACGTGTTCGGCGGCCGCTGGGAAGGATACATGGACAAGCTCCGCGAGGGGCTTTCCGTGATAGCGCCCGGCGACACGACGGTTCTTCTGGGAGACCTCAGCTGGGCGCTCGGCATCGAGCAGGCGGAAAAGGACTTTGCCTTCATCCACGAAATTCCCGGCCGGAAGATTATCCTCAAGGGGAACCACGACTACTGGTGGACGACGGCGGCGAAGTTCTATAAGTTCTGCGCCGCGCATGGCTGGGACGATATGTTCATCCTGAACAACAACTGCTATTATTATGGCGACACCGCGCTCTGCGGAACACGCGGCTGGTTCTATGAGCAGGAGCAGGAGGGCACGCACGACGAAAAAATCTTCCGCCGGGAGCTAGGGAGGTTGGAGGCCAGCTTTAAGGCGGCAGGAGAGCATGAAAAGATGTGCTTTCTCCACTATCCGCCGCGGTACCGCGGCTACGAATGCCCGGAAATTCTCGAGCTGCTTGCGCGCTACGGCGTGAAGCACTGCTTCTACGGCCACCTGCACGCGGAGTCGATGCGCCTTGCGATCCAGGGAAGCGTCGACGGGTGCGAGTTCCGGCTGCTGTCAGCTGATTATGTAAACTTCAAACCGCAAAAACTGCTGGATTGAAAAGAAAATATAAAAAACAGTAGAAATCTTGAAAAAACTCTGATAGAATAGAGCGGATTCAATATATAATGGTGAATGACGGCTAAAACCGGCCGCACCGTATAGGAGGAAAACCAACATGAATGTAAAGAGCGTAGAAAAAGAAAACGGCAAGGCCAAGGTTGTCGTCGAGATCGACAAGGCCGAATTTGAGCAGGCGCTGAACAAGGCGTACGCCAAGTGCAGAAAAGACATCATGCTTCCCGGCTTCCGCAAGGGCAAGGCTCCGCGGAAAATGGTTGAGAGCATGTATGGCGCGACCGTTTTCTATGAGGACGCCGTGAACGAAATTTTCCCGGACATCTACACGAAGGCCATCGTTGAGCAGGAGCTCAAGGCCGTCGGTTCCCCGTCCGTTTCCAACATGGACACCCCCGACGAGGGCGGCGTTGTCCTGACCATTGAGACCGAGCTCTACCCTGAGGTCACCCTCGGCCAGTATAAGGGCCTTGAGGTACCCAAGCGCGAGGTGAAGGTCGAAGAGAGCGAGGTTGACGCAGAGGTTGGCCGCATGGCAGAGCGCAACGCGCGCATCGAGACCGTCGACCGCGCAGCAGCCAACGGCGACACCGTCGTCATCGACTTTGAAGGCTTCGTAGACGATAAGCCGTTCCAGGGCGGCAAGGCGGAGGACTATTCCCTCACGCTCGGCTCCGGCTCGTTCATCCCCGGCTTTGAAGACGCACTGGTCGGCGCAGTCGCCGGTGAGGAGCGCGATGTGAACGTCACCTTCCCCGAGGACTACAGCGCCAAGGAGCTGGCCGGCAAGCCCGCCGTCTTCAAGTGCAAGGTGCACGAGGTCAAAGAGTCCATCAAGCCCGAGCTCGACGACGAGTTCGCAAAGGACGTTTCCGAGTTCGATACGCTGGACGCGCTGAAAGATGACATCCGTACACGCTTCACGAAGTCCCGTACGGAGCAGAACGACCGCGCGTTTGAGTCTGCCGCCGTGCAGATGGCAGCAGCCAACATGACCTGCAACATCCCCGCGTGCATGATCGACGAGCAGGTCGACCATCAGATCGAGCAGTTTGCCTATCAGCTCCAGTCTCAGGGTATGAAGATGGAAGACTATGTCAAGATGGTCGGCGGCGATCTTTCGAGCCTGCGCGCTTCCATGCGCCCGATGGCCGAGCAGACTGTCCGCTCCGATATCCTGCTGAGCGAAATCGCCCACGCCGAGAACCTGGAAGTGACCGACGAAGAGGTCGAAGAAGAGCTGAAGAAGCTCGCCGAGCAGTATCAGATGGAGCTTGACAAGGTCAAGGCCGCTGTCGATACCGCTGCTGTGAAGTCTGACCTCATGGGCCGCAAGGCTGCCAAGCTTATCACCGACAGCGCCGTCGCCGTCGCTCCCACCGAGGAGAAGAAGGAAGACGACGCGACCTCCGAGAAGGAGTAATTCATTCCCAGAAGCATTCACACCGATGCGCGGCAGAAGGTGCTTTTGCTGTGCACCGGCTGAGAAGGAATAATTCCTGCCTCGGATGGTTAGAATGTTACATCCGAAGAAAGGAGCAATTCTTATGAGTCTCGTTCCCTATGTTGTCGAGCAGACGAGCCGCGGCGAGCGGTCCTACGACATTTTTTCGCGCCTGCTCAACGACCGTATCATTATCCTGTCCGAAGAGGTCAACAGCACGACCGCGTCTTTGATCGTCGCGCAGATGCTCTACCTCGAGGCGCAGGACCCCGATAAGGACATCCAGTTCTATATCAATAGCCCCGGCGGCAGCGTCACCGACGGCATGGCGATTTACGACACCATGCAGTACATCAAGTGCGACGTTTCCACCATCTGCGTCGGCATGGCCGCGTCCATGGGCGCGTTCCTGCTGTCCTCCGGCACGAAGGGCAAGCGCATCGCGCTTCCCAACGCCGAGATCATGATTCACCAGCCGCTCGGCGGCACGCAGGGTCAGACGACTGACATGCAGATTCATGTGGCGCGGATGCTGAAGATTAAGCAGCGCCTCAACGAAATTCTCGCGGCCAACACAGGAAAGCCGTATGAGACTATCTGCGCCGATACCGAGCGCGACAACTTCCTGACCGCCGAGGAAGCGCAGGCCTACGGCCTCATTGACAAGGTCATCTACAAGCGGTAAAAGAGATAACAGGTTCTGGCAAGGAAGGAAATGCCTTCCTTGCCAGAAGGTTTCGCGCCATTCTCGCGAAAATGAATGTGAGTTAAAGGAGAAGGCCCATGGCAAGAGATTCCATCCGCTGCTCGTTCTGCGGCAAGCGGCAGGAACAGGTCAACCGGATTATTGCCGGCCCGAATGTTTACATCTGCAATGAGTGCATCGATTTGTGCTCGAGCATCCTGCGAGACGAAATGAAAAACGGGGAAACACAGGACTTGGAGCTTCCCGATACCCTCCCGACCCCGCAGGAAATCAAAACGTACATGGACCGCTATATCATCGGACAGGACGAGGCAAAGGTCGCGCTGTCCGTGGCGGTTTACAATCATTATAAGCGCATCTACTTTTCGCAGGAGACGGACGTGGAGCTCCAGAAGAGCAACATTCTGATGATCGGCCCCACGGGCTCCGGCAAAACGCTCTTTGCGCAGACGCTCGCCAAAATTTTGAATGTGCCGTTTGCCATCGCCGACGCGACGACGCTGACCGAGGCCGGCTATGTGGGCGAGGATGTGGAAAACATTCTGCTGCGGCTTTTGCAGGCGGCAGACTTTGATGTGGAGCTTGCCGAGCGCGGTATCATCTACATTGACGAAATGGATAAAATCGCGAGAAAGTCGGAAAATACGTCCATCACGCGCGACGTATCCGGCGAGGGCGTGCAGCAGGCGTTACTCAAAATCCTTGAGGGTACGATCGCAAACGTTCCCCCGCAGGGCGGGCGCAAGCATCCGCAGCAGGAGTTTATCCAGATCGACACGACGAACATCCTGTTCATCTGCGGCGGCGCGTTCGACGGGCTCGATAAGATCATCGAGCACCGCACGGACAAGTCCTCGCTCGGCTTCGGAAGTGAAATCCAGAGCAAGAATAAGCGCGACGTCGGCAAGCTCTTCGAGCTCGTGCAGCCGCACGATCTTTTAAAGTTCGGCATCATCCCCGAGCTCGTCGGAAGACTTCCGGTCATTACGTCTTTGCAGAGTCTTAAAAAGGAAGACCTCGTGAAGATCCTGACCGAGCCCAAGAACGCGCTTTGCAAGCAGTACCATAAGCTTCTGGAGTATGACGGCGTGACGCTCAGCTTCGAGCAGGGCGCGCTGGAGGCCATCGCGGAAAAGGCGATTGAACGCCAGATCGGCGCGCGCGGCCTTCGTGCGATCATGGAGTCCGTCATGACGGACATCATGTACAAAATTCCGTCCGACCCCGCAATTCAGAGCGTGCTCATCACCGAGGACTGCGTCCGAAACGGCACCGAGCCGCAGGTGACGCGCGACGAAGCGCATCCGCGCCAGCCGATCAAAAACGCGGGAATTACACTTTAACGCGCGGAACGCTTCTTACGGAAGTTTTCCCAAACATATCAGGCCGCCTTTGGGCGGACGTGAGCGAGACGTGCAGCTCGCCGGAAGGGGGATGCGGTTCGCTTCCCCCTTTTGTGTCATGGCGAGCCTGAGGCAGCATTGCGCAGTCGAATCGTGCGGCGCTGCCTTGAAACGCCGTGGCCAAATCCCTCCATGGAAAGGAGCGTAATAAATGAGTGAATATAGACCTTTGATCTGCCTGCCGGTGCTGCCGCTGCGGGGGATTGTGGTGTTCCCCGGGATCGTGACGCACTTTGACGTCGGGCGGCTGAAATCCGCCAAGGCGGTCGACGAGGCCATGCGCGCCGATCAGCGCATTTTCCTGACTGCGCAGAAGGACCTGAGCGTGGACGACCCCAAGAAAAGCGATCTCTACGCCGTCGGTACCATCGCAGTTATCAAGCAGATTCTACGCCTGCCGGGCGATAATATGCGCATCCTCGTTGAAGGCCAGTCGCGCGCGGAGATGGTCGACTGCATCCAGTCCGAGCCCTATCTTTTTGCGCGCGTGGAAGAAATCGAGGTGCCCGCGTACAACAAAGCGCACCCCAGAGTGCAGGCGCTTTTGCGGCAGGCGCACGGGGCGTATGAGCAGTTTGTCGATTTGGCGGCAAAAAATTTGCAGGACGGGCTCCTGCAGGTCATTTCGTCCGACGACGCAGGCTTTGTCGCAGACTTCATCGGGCAGAACAGCTCGATTCCGTATCCGGACAAGCAGAAGCTTCTCGAGCAGGCGCACCCCGTGAAGCGGCTGGAGCTGGCAGTGAAGCTGCTTGCCAAAGAGCTGGAGATTCTGGAACTCGAGAATGAAATTTCCGAGAAGGTCCAGCAGAACGTCAACAAGGGCCAGCGGGACTACTATCTGCGCGAGCAGATGCACGTGATCCGCGAGGAGCTCGGCGAAGAGGACGACGAAGCAGACAGCGAGGGCTATCAGGAGAAAATCCGCGCGCTGATGCTCCCCGAGGAGACGGAAGCAAAGCTTTTAAAGGAGGCGCGGCGGCTTGCCAAGCAGCAGCAGAACTCCGCCGAGGCCGCCGTCATCCGGAACTATCTGGACCTTGTGCTGGAGCTCCCGTGGAACAAGCGCACAAAAGAGCGGCTGGACGTGAAGGCGGCGGCAAAAATTCTCGACGAAGATCACTTTGGCCTCGAGCAGGTCAAAAAGCGAATCTTGGAGACGCTCGCCGTGCGGCAGCTGGCGCCCGAGCTTCCGGGGCAGATTCTCTGCCTGGTCGGCCCTCCCGGCGTTGGCAAAACGTCGATTGCCATCTCGATCGCAAGAGCGCTCAACCGAAAGCTTGCGCGCATTTCGCTCGGCGGTGTGCATGATGAGGCGGAGATCCGCGGCCACCGCAAGACCTACATCGGAGCCATGCCCGGTCGAATCATGACCGGTCTTTCGCAGGCGAAGAGCAAGAATGCGCTGCTGCTGCTCGACGAGATCGACAAGCTCGGCGGCGACTATAAGGGCGACCCCTCGTCCGCGCTTCTAGAGGTCCTGGACTCAGCGCAGAATTCGAGCTTCCGCGACCACTATATCGAGGTTCCGTTTGACCTCAGCGAGTGCATGTTCATCACGACCGCAAACACGACGGACACGATTCCGCGGGCGCTTCTTGACCGCATGGAGGTCATTGAGCTTGGCTCCTACACGGACGAAGAAAAGCTTCAAATCGCGAAGCGGCATCTTCTTCCCAAGCAGCTCACGAAGCACGGCATCGCAAAATCCCGCGTCCGGCTCACAGACGACGCGATTCGCGAGATTATCGCCTGCTATACGAGAGAGTCCGGCGTGCGGACGCTTGAGCGGGAGCTTGCCGCCGTCTGCCGCAAGTGCGCGATGCGCTTTGTAGAAGATGACGCGCCCAAGAAGCTGGTCATTACGGCTGCGAACTTGGAGAAGTTCTTGGGGCCGCGCCGCTTCCTCCCGGACGAAATGCCGAAGAGCGACCAGGTCGGCCTTGTGACGGGCCTTGCCTGGACAAGCGTGGGCGGTACGACGCTGGAGGTCGAGGCGAATGTCGTAGAAGGCACGGGCAAGCTGGAGCTGACGGGCAACCTTGGAACCGTGATGAAAGAATCCGTCTTTGCCGCCATGAGCTATATCCGCTCGCGGGCGAACGAACTCGGCTTAGAGCCCGATTTTTACAAGACGAAGGACATCCATGTCCACTTCCCGGAGGGCGCGGTCCCCAAGGACGGGCCTTCGGCGGGCATTACGATCTGCACGGCGATCGTCTCGGCGCTGACCGGGCGCGCGGTAAGGCGCGATATCGCGATGACGGGTGAAATTTCGATTCGCGGGCGCGTGCTTCCCATCGGAGGCCTCAAGGAAAAGACGATGGCGGCGCTGCGCCACGGCGTGAAGACCGTCATCATCCCGGCAGCCAACGAAAAGGACCTCGCGGAAATCGACCAGACGGTCCGAAACAGCCTGCAATTTATCACCGCGCACCATGTAGACAGTGTGCTTGCTGCGGCGCTTGACCCGGTGGAGGCGCACAAGGAAAGCATAAGCGCGCAGCCGCAGCTTCCCGCTATGCCGGTGCCGCAGACGAAGCCGCGCCGCAAGACGGGCCTTCGGCAGTAAGGAGGGCGCATGAATCTTCATAATGCGGAGTTCATCCGCTCGGTCACATCGGTCGCCGACTGCCCGAAGGACGGACTCGTCCAGATCGCGTTCGCTGGAAAGTCGAACGTCGGAAAATCGTCGGTCATCAATAAGCTTCTTCTTCGCAAGAACTTTGCAAGAGTCGGGCAGGCGCCCGGCAAGACGACGCACATCAACTTTTTCTGCATTGACAAAAAGCTCTACCTCGTCGACCTCCCGGGCTACGGCTACGCGAAGGTCTCCGCGCAGGAAAAAGAGCGCTGGGGAAAGCTGATGGAGGCGTATTTCCGCGCGGAGGGAACGCTCGATTACGGCGTGATGATCGTCGACGCGCGGCACAAGCCGACGGCCAACGACGTGACGATGGCAGACTTCTTCCTGCAATCGGGAAAACCGTTCATTGTCGTGGCAAACAAGCTCGACAAGCTCAAGAAGAGTGAAGTGGGGCCGAACCTCGCCTGCATCCGAGAAACGCTCGGGCTTCCGGAGGAGGTTGCGGTCATTCCGTTCTCCGCCGAAAAGGGCGACGGGCGCGAGGCACTTCTTTCGTTCGTTCTGAAAGCAGTCGGGGAATAAGGAACACCTCCGGAAAAACGCGGCTCTGCCGCGTTTTTCTTCGCGCGTCAAAAACCTCGTAGAGTTTCGCCCCGCAGGGCGAAATAAAGTGTAGATTCATTTTATCCGGCGGCTTTGCTGACCGGAAAAATACCGCTCATCTCGCAAGTGTAGAATTTGTGCGCCTCTGGCGCACAAATTATGCGCGCAGTCGAGGTGCAATCCCTTCTGTCAAGAAAGCGATAGCTTTTTTGACAGGCGAACGCGGCTCTGCCGCGTTTTTCTTGCGCTATGGCGTGGGTTGTGATAGAATAAACTGTATTGTAAATCCGGGAGGAACTTCTATGGACGCATTTCGCGCGTGGCTGGGGCAGCTGCAATTTGACGGCGTATGGCAGACCGTGGTTCTGGTAGCCGCGTCGCTGCTTTGCATCACGTTCCATGAGACGTGCCACGGCTGGGTCGCATATAAGCTCGGGGACCCCACGGCAAAGCGGATGGGGCGGCTGACGCTGAACCCTCTCAAGCACGTCGACCTTGCGGGCCTCATTATGATGGCGCTTTTTCGTTTCGGCTGGGCGAAGCCCGTTCCGGTCGACATGCGGAACTTCAAAAACCCCAAGCGGGGCATGGCGCTGACGGCGCTCGCGGGTCCGGTATCGAATGTGCTGCTGGCCTATATCGCGGTGGTGATTCTCAATTTCCTGTTTTTCTGGCTGGACAATTTCGGCGGCGGCTGGCTCTGGATGGGCCTTGTGCAGTTTTTCATCTATGTGGAGATCATCAGCGCGGGTCTTGCCGTCTTTAACGTCTTTCCGATTCCGCCGCTCGACGGGTCGAAGGTGCTCTTCGCGCTGCTTTCCGACCGGGCGTATGACAAGCTCATGCGCTACGAACGATACGGCATGGGACTTTTGATGCTGCTTCTTATCACGGGGCTCATTGACACGCCGCTCGGCGCAATGCGCGACGGACTTTTGCAGCTGCTCAATTCCCTTGGCACGTGGGGCTATGCGCTGCCGAGCATGCTATTTTAAAACATACGGAGGTCTGCATGGAGCAGCCGCAATATCATCTGCAAAGCGTGGTGCACGCGAAGGAGAGCCTCGAGGATTTCGACGGGCCGCTGGACGTCATCTTGCTGTTGCTGAGCAAAAATAAAATAGAAATTCAGGACGTGAGCATCTCGTCGATTCTGGAGCAGTATCTGGCCTGGCTCGACGAGCGCAAGCGGATGGATATGGAGGTTGCAAGCGAGTTTATCGCGATGGCCTCGCACCTGATGTATATCAAGACGCGGATGCTCTTATCGGAAGCGGAAAAGGCCGAGGCCGAGAGCGAGATGCAGGAACTCATTGCCTCGCTCCAGCAGCGGCAGCGGAAAGACGCGTATGAGCAAATCAAAATCGCGGTCAATGCGCTCGCGCTCCGCAATGACATTGGCCTTGGCATGTTCCCCAAGACGCCCGAGCCCTTGCGACGCGACCAGACCTACCGCTATCAGCACGACAGGCAGGATTTGCTGGACGCGCTCGCCGCGATGCAGGACAGGTCTCAACGGAAGCTCCCGCCCCCGGTCTCGAATTTTGCCGGCATTGTCGGCGCGGAGCCGTATCCGGTCGCAAAAAAAGCGGCGGAGGTTCTCAGACGGCTCATTGGGCACGGCGTGATGAAATTTTTGTCGCTTTTCAAGGGAAGCCGCAGCCGGTCGGAGATCGTGGCGACATTTTTGTCGGTTCTGGAGCTTTGCCGGCTCCACTCGGTGCGCATTGAAGACACGGACGCGGAGCAGGAAATCGCCTTTGTGCAGAAACCAGACGAAAAAGACCTCAGCTGGGAGGAGTAAACCTGACAAAAAGCAGGGGCTTTTTGTCAAAAAGGATGCGCCTTGACTGCGCGCAAGCTTTTCGCGCGTCGCGCGAAAAGCTCACACTTGCAAGGCGAGAAGTATTTTTCCGGCTGGCAGAGCCACCGGATAAAATGGATTTCCATTTTATTTCGCCCTGCGGGGCGAAACTCTACGAGGTAACGGAGGTTAAGATGGAACAAAATGAGTTGCAGCGGACGCTGATGGCGATTTTATTCGCGGCGGGAGAGCCCGTGGCGGCCTCGCGCTTATCGGAAACGCTGGCAGTCGATGTGGCGCAGATCCACGAGGAGCTGAAATATCTCATGAACGAGCTGGCGTACCACCGCAGCGGCATCCGCATTGTGCGGCTGGAGGACGCGTATCAGATGTGCTCGGCGGCAGAGCAGGCGGAGTTTGTGACCCGGACGCTCGAGACGAGAAAGCCGCCGAAGCTGTCAAGTTCGCAGCTCGAGACGCTCAGCGTCATCGCCTATTACCAGCCTGCGACGAAGGCCTATGTCGAGCAGATTCGGGGCGTTGACAGCGGATACTCCATCAGCGCGCTGCTGACGAAAAAACTCATCCGCGAGGCAGGACGGCTCAATGTGCCGGGAAGACCCTTTCAGTATGAGACGACACCGGATTTTCTGCGGGTGTTTGGGCTGCAATCTCTTGCCGATCTGCCGCCCATTGAGAAGGTCGAACTGAGCACGAATCAGGCGCAGCTGGAGATATCACTGGAGCCGCAGGCGGCGGACGAGCAGAAGGAGACGGCGCAATGAGCGGCTGGGTTGTCCTCGGGATCATTGTCCTGGTCTTTGTGCTCATCGGCTGCATCCCGGTCGGAGTGGACGCGAGCTACCACGAAAACGCGCTCGCACTGCGGCTGAAAATCGGCTTTTTCACCGTGCAGGCGCTGCCCCCGAAGCCCAAAAAGAAAAAGGCTGCGTTTTCAAAAAAGAAGTCCGCTGCAAAAAAGCCGGACGCAAAGCCCGCGAAGCCCAAAAAGCAGTTCCAGATGCCGAAGCTCACCTTGCAGGATATTCTGGCATTCGTGGATCTCGCGTGCGATACGCTCGGAGATCTCCGGCGCAAGCTTCGCGTCGAGGTTCTGGTGCTGCACGTGACGCTGGGTGGCTCTGACCCCGCGAAGGCGGCGATTTTATATGGCCGGGCGTGGGCGGGGATCGGCATGCTGACCCCGAAGCTTGACCGGCTTTTTGTGATAAAAAAGCGTGACATTCAGCCGGTTCTCGATTATAATGAGAAGGAAATGAAGGTAGACGCGCATCTGGCGCTTACGATCACGATCGGGCGGGCGGTCTCGCTCGCGGCGCGCGCAGGCGTGCGGTTCTTGAAGCTCTGGCTCAATAAGAAAAAGGCGGTGCAAACGACATGAATCATCCTCTTTCTGATATGATGACGTCCTCAATGGGAAAAATCCGCGACATGATTGATGTGAACACGGTGATCGGCGACCCGATTTCCGCTGGTGATGTGACGATCATCCCCGTAACAAAGGTCTCCATCGGCTACGGCGCGGGCGGCAGCGATTTTGCGACGAAAAATTATCCGGCCAACCGGGACAATGCTTTCGGCGGCGGCGCAGGCGCGGGCGTGAATATTACGCCGGTGGCGTTTTTGGTCGTGCGGGGCGAGTCTGTGCGGATGCTGCCGGTGGCAGAGCCTGCGTCTACGTCTATGGACAGGCTCATTGAGCAGCTGCCGGATCTTTTGGATAAGGCAGAGTCCCTCATGAAGCAGAAGCGGCTTGCCAAAGAGGAAGGCATCGAGTAATTTTACGCATGAAGATCGCCTGGGGCGGGAAAGCTAGCGCCGGGTGATAACAATGAAACACAGCTTTATTAGGACGGCGGCGGCTGTGGTCGCTGCCGTTTTCCTTTGCGCGGGAAGCGCAGGCGCGGCAGAATTCCAGGGCCGTATCAGCGCGAAGAGCGCCATCTTGGTCGATGCGGACTCCGGCAGAGTGCTGTTTGAAAAAAACGCGGACGAGCGGAGCCTCATTGCCAGCACGACGAAGATCATGACAGGGCTTCTCGTCTGCGAGGCAGGGGACTTGGCACGGGAAATTTCCGTTCCGCCGGAGGCTGCTGGCGTAGAGGGCTCGAGCCTGTATTTAAAAGCGGGCGAGCGCATCACGGTGAAAGAGCTTCTCTATGGCCTGATGCTCCGGTCCGGAAACGATGCGGCGGTGGCGCTCGCAATTGCGACAGCCGGAAGCGTCGACGCGTTTGTGAAGCGCATGAACGAGAAGGCGCAGGCACTTGGAATGGAACACACGCACTTTGAAAACCCGAACGGCTTGGACGGCGAGAACCACTACTCGACTGCGCGGGATTTATCGAAGCTCTGCGTGCATGCTATGGAAAACGAAACCTTCCGCACGGTCGTTTCCAGCAAAAGCTTTACGGAGCACAGCCGGAGCTTTACGAATCACAACAAGCTTCTCTGGCGCGTCGAGGGAGCCGACGGTGTAAAGACCGGGTATACGAAAAAAGCTGGGCGGATTCTTGCCGGAAGCGCAACGCGGGACGGGCAGCGGCTCATCTGTGTGACGATCAGCGACCCCGACGACTGGTGCGACCAGCAGGCGCTGCTGGACTACGGTTTCTCTGAATTTCCGGCGCAGATGATCGTGACGGCGGGAGAGACGGTCGGAAGCATTTGTGTCGTGGGAAGCAAAACGCAGCGCGTTTCGCTCGTGACCGGGACGGATTTTTCATATCCGGTTGCGGAAGGCGAGACAGTTGAGACCGTTTTGCACGCGCCGGAGTTTTCCTACGCGCCGGTTCTGCCGGGTGCGGCCGGATGGCTGGAAGTTCTGGTGGACGGCGCGCAGGTTTCGCAGGTGCCGGTATATTATGCGCAGACGGCGGAGGAACTTACGCCCGAGCGCGGATTTTGGAAACGGATATTCGGAGGGTAACATGGAGCAGCGGCTGCAAAAAATTCTATCAAATTACGGCGTAGCCTCCCGGCGGAAGGCCGAACAGATGATTTTGGACCGCCGCGTACGCGTCAACGGCAACACGGCAAGCCTCGGTGACGCGGCGGATGACGAAGAGGACGTGATCGAGGTCGACGGCGTGCGCCTGAAACGGCAGCCCGCGCGCATCGTTCTGATGCTCAACAAGCCGAGGGGGTACGTGTGCACGCTCTCAGATGAAAAGGGGCGCAAAAATGTCGCGGAGCTCGTTTCCGGCTGCGGCGCGCGGGTGTATCCGGTCGGGCGGCTGGACCTTAATTCCGAAGGGCTCTTGCTTCTGACAAACGACGGAGAACTTGCAAACAGGCTCACGCATCCGAAAAAAGAGGTGGACAAGGTCTACCTCGTCTGGCTCAGCCAGTACATACCGGGCTGCGAAGCCTCGATCGCAAGTCCCATCGAAATTGACGGCAGGCCAACGAGCCCCGCAAAGGTGGAGAAACTCCGACAGGAGGGCGAGACAGCGCTTCTTCGCATCACCATTCACGAAGGGCGCAACCGGCAGATTCGCAGGCTCTGCGAGCGGGCGAACGTCACGGTGACGAGGCTTCGCCGCGTGGCCGAGGGCCCTCTCCGGCTTGGCGATCTGAAACCCGGGCAATGGCGCGTGCTCACGGAAGAGGAGATTGCCGGACTTTCGTAAAGCCAGACGGAAACCATAAGAAAATTTTGCATCTTTCTGCAATCGGACTTGCAAAAATCGGGAAGACCTTGTATTATGGTACAAGGTCTTTTCTTTGCGCGCGGCGCAAAATTTTTCTCGGAACGGAGAACTGGCATGAATGACATTTTAATGCAGATCCGCAGCGACCTGCCGTCGTTTTCGAAGGGGCAGAAGCGGATCGCAAACTATATTCTGGAATCGTATGATAAGGCCGCGTTCATGACGGCAAGCAGGCTCGGCAAGATGGTCGAGGTCTCGGAGTCGACGGTGGTGCGCTTTGCGGTCGAGCTCGGCTTCGACGGCTATCCCAGTATGCAGAAAACCCTGCAGGAGCTGGTGCGAAATAAGTTAACCAGTGTGCAGCGCATCGAGGTCACGAACGACCGCCTCGGCAATCAGGACGTGGTGTCAACGGTTTTGCAGGGCGACATCGACTCCATCCGCATGACAAGCGAAGCGTTAAGCCGCGCCGAGATGGACGCGTGCGTGCAGGCAATTTTGAAGGCGAAGAGCATTTATATTGTGGGCGTTCGCTCGTCTGCTGCGCTGGCGGCATTTTTGAACTTCTACCTGCGCAACATGTTTGAAAATGTGCGTCTCGTGGGGTCGACCTCGACGAGTGAGATGTTTGAGCAGCTGCTGCGCGTGGGGCCGGGGGACGTCGTCATCGGCTTCAGCCTGCCGCGGTACTCGAGCCGCACCGTCAAGGTCATGCAGTACGCCCACGATACGGGCGCGACGTGCATCGCCGTGACCGATAAGCCGGACGCACCGGCAGGCAAGGTCGCGGACCATGTATTGGTTGCAAAGAGCGACATGGTTTCGGTCGTCGACTCGCTGGTCGCGCCGATGAGCGTGGTAAACGCCCTGGTCGTGAGTTTGGCGCAGGAGCAGCAGACGCAGATGGCCAAGACATATGAGGACCTGGAGACGCTGTGGGATGAGTATGACGTCTATGAGCGGGTCGAATAACGTCGTTGTCATCGGCGGCGGCGCGGCGGGCATGATGGCGGCCGGGACGGCCGCGTCCCTTGGCGCGCATGTGACGCTGCTGGAGCCGAACGGAAAGCTCGGAAAAAAGCTTTTCATCACCGGAAAAGGCCGGTGCAACGTCACAAACAACTGCGCGTCGGACGAGGTTCTGAAAAACGTGCCGGTCAATCCGCGCTTTTTATACAGCGCCCTTTCAGGCTTTTCTCCGGCGGACGCGGTGGCGTTTTTTGAAGCGCACGGGTGTCCGCTTAAAACCGAGCGCGGAAACCGCGTCTTCCCCGAAAGCGATCAGGCCGGGAGCGTCATTGACGCCCTGCGCCGGTTTTTAAAGGAGACGGGCGTAAAAATCGAGTGGGAGCGGGCGCTGGAAATTACGGCGGAAAACGGCGCGGTCACGGGCGTTCGCACGGAAAACGGCGCACTTCCGGCAGACAGGGTCATTCTGGCCACCGGCGGCTGCTCGTATCCCGCGACGGGCTCGACCGGGGACGGCTATGAAATGGCGGCGAGGCTGGGCCACACGATCATTGAGCCGCGCGGGTCTCTCGTGCCGTTGGTCGAAAAGGGACGCACGTGCGCGGCCATGCAGGGGCTGGCGCTCAAAAATGTGAACGTGAAGCTTCTGGACGCAAAGGGGAAATGCGTCTTCGAGGAGTTCGGCGAACTTCTTTTTACGCATTTCGGCCTCTCTGGGCCCGTGATTTTATCTGCCAGCTGCCACATGCAGCGGGGAAGGGATGGCTACCGGGTGGTCATCGACCTCAAACCGGCGTTAGACGAAAAGACGCTGGACGCAAGGCTTTTGCGCGATTTTGCGGAGTTTCAGAACAAGGATTTGGCGAACGCGCTCGTGAAGCTGCTGCCGCATTCGATGGTCGTGTCGGCGATCCAGAAGGCCGGGTTATCGCCGCAGCAGAAGGTCAACGAGCTGACGAAGGCCGAGCGGCGAGCGCTTCTTGAGACGCTCAAGCAGTTTCCGATCGACATTGCGTCCTGCGCGCCGGTCGAGCAGGCAATCGTGACCTCCGGCGGCGTGAAGGTCTCGGAGGTCAGCCCAAAGACGATGGAGTCGAAGCTCGTGAAGGGATTGTACTTTGCGGGAGAACTTCTGGACGTGGACGCGTATACGGGCGGATTTAATTTACAGATTGCGTGGGCAACCGGCCGCTTGGCGGGGAGTGCTTCCGCGCAGGAAGGATAAAGCATGGGAAAGTATGTTTCGGTCGCCATCGACGGGCCTGCGGGCGCGGGCAAGAGCACGATGGCAAAGCGTGTGGCAAAGGAGCTCGGCTACCTCTATGTCGACACTGGCGCGATCTACCGAACGGTAGGCTATCATATGTGGCTGATGGGCATCGGGCCCAGAGACGCAGACGGTATCCGCAGGTGCCTGGATGATGTGAACATTGAGATCCAGCACCTGGAAGACGGCGTGCAGCACATGATCTTAAACGGCAAGGACGTGACGGGAGAGATCCGCACGCCGGAAATGTCGAAATACGCCTCCGGCGTATCCGCGCAGAAGTGCGTGCGCGATTTCCTCTTGGACATGCAGCGCGCGTTTGCGAGAAAGCACAACGTTGTCATGGACGGGCGCGACATCGGTACAGTCGTTCTTCCCAAGGCGCAGGTCAAAATCTTCCTCACTGCAAGCCCTGAGGAGCGGGCCAAGCGCCGCTTTGAGGAGCTGACGGAAAAAGGGGAGAAGGCAAGCTATGAGAAGGTTTTGCAGGACATGAAGCAGCGCGACAAGCAGGACTCCGAGCGCGCGATTGCGCCGCTGAAGCCCGCGCCGGACGCGGTAAAGCTGGACACCTCGGGGAACACCATCGAGCAGTCGGTTTCTGAAATTCTCGCCATCGTCAGGAGGAAGCTCGGATGATGACATTCTGGTACCGGGTCTGCTGGTGGATCTGTCGGATCGGCCTGTTTTTCTGGCATCCGGTGTTCCACGTTGTGGGGCGCGAACTCGTCCCGGCGGGAAAGGCCGTTCTCAGCGTGAACCACTCCGGCTGCGCGGACGCGATCTGGCTGCTGCTGGCGCTCGATGCGCCGCAAATGTGCCGGATCATTGCGAAAAAGGAGCTCAGAAGCGTCCCCGTCGTCGGCTGGGTCATGGAAAAGTTCCGGATTATTTTTGTCGATCGCGCCGCGCACGACGGAACGGCCTATCACGAGGGTGTGAAGGCGCTCGAAAATGATGAAAAAATGATGGTCTTCGTCGAGGGCACGCGCTGCAATGGGAAGAAGCACGTACGCGCGAAGACGGGTGCGGTCCGGATGGCAGTCGAGGCAGACGCGCCGGTTGTGCCGGTGTTTATTACGCGCAACAAAACGCCGTGGTGTCCCATCAACGTCATTTTCGGCGAGCCATACTATGTGGAAAAGCGCGATCATTGGACACACGACGCGTATCAGCACGAGGCGGACGAGCTTCTGCACAAAATTTACAAGCTGGGCGGAGATACCTATGCAGATCATATTGGCGAAGACAGCGGGCTTCTGCTTCGGAGTTGACCGGGCGGTCGAGATGGTGGCGGAAAGCGTCAGAAGCGGGAACAAAACCGCAACGCTCGGCCCCATCATCCACAACCGCCACGTGGTGGATAAATTTTTAAAGCTCGGTGTGCGAGAGATTGCCGCACCCGAGGAAGCCGAGCCGGGCGAGACGGTCATCATCCGCGCCCACGGCGTTCCAAAGCGGGTGCAGGAAAAACTTGCCGGCAGTGGCGCGAACGTGCTGGACGCGACATGTCCGTTCGTCAAGAAAATCCATACAATCGTCAAAAACGAGACGGAAAAGGGGCGGCGCATTATCATCTTCGGCTCGCCCGCGCACCCGGAGGTCGAGGCCATCGCGAGCTTCTGTGACGATCCTGTGATCGTGCAGAGCCCGGAGGAGATTGAAAACTGGCTTGCAGAGGACCCTTCGCGCCGGAATTTACCCCTCAGCATGGTCAGCCAGACGACGAGCGCACAGAAAATGTGGGAAAGTTGCGTAAGAATCGCAAAAAAAGAGTGTACAAATTGCGAAATATTTGATACAATATGCAGAGCTACGGAAATGCGACAGGAAGAAGCAGCGATTCTTTCTCAAAAGTGTGATGCGATGGTCGTTGTCGGTGATGCAAGAAGCTCCAATACGGGGCGGCTTGCGATGATCTGCGAGCAGTACTGTAAAAAGGTTTCACTGGTCGATCAGGCAGATGATCTGGAGATGAGCCTTTTTTCCGGCGCAAATACTGTGGGGATTACGGCAGGCGCATCGACGCCGTCGTGGATAATTAAGGAGGTAAACAACAAAATGAGCGAAGAACTGAAAGTTGAAACTGCAATGGAGGAGAATTTTGCCGAGCTTCTCGAGCAGTCCCTCAAGACTTTGAATAATGGAGATAAGGTAACCGGTACGGTTATGGCCGTTGGCTCGACCGAGATCGAAGTCGACCTGGGCACGAAGCACACCGCGTACATTCCGCTGGAAGACTTCTCCGGCGACCCCAACGTCAAGCCCGAAGAGGCTGTCAAGGTCGGCGACCAGATCGAAGCAATCGTTGTCCATGTCAACGACGGCGAAGGCGTTGTCCGCCTGTCCAAGAAGCGTCTCGAGGCTGGTAAGGCCTGGGAAGAGATCGAGGCTGCTGCGGAGAATAAGGACATCGTCGAGGGCGTTGTCACCGAGGAAAACAAGGGCGGCATCGTCGTCAATGTCAAGGGCATCCGCGTGTTCGTTCCGGCTTCCCAGTCCGGCGTTGCCAAGGGCGGCGATCTGGGCGAGCTCGTAAAGAAGACTGTCCAGCTGCGCATCACCGAGGTCAACCGTGCCCGCCGCCGCGTCGTCGGCTCCATCCGCTCGGTCGCTTCTGAGCAGCGTAAGGCCGCACAGGAGAAGATCTGGAGCGAGATCGAGGTTGGCAAGCAGTATCATGGCACCGTCAAGTCCCTGACTTCCTACGGCGCGTTCGTCGACATCGGCGGCGTGGACGGCATGGTGCATGTCTCCGAGCTGAGCTGGAATCGCATCAAGAACCCGGCAGAGGTTGTCAAGGTTGGCGACGAGATCGACGTTTTCGTCATCGCACTCGATCCGGAAAAGAAGAAGATTTCCCTCGGCTACAAGACCGAAGCCACGAATCCGTGGACGATCTTCAACAACGAGTACAAGGTCGGCGACGTTGTCACCGTCAAGATCGTCAAGCTCATGACGTTCGGCGCGTTTGCTGAGATCATTCCCGGCGTTGACGGCCTGATCCACATCTCCCAGATCGCTGACCGCCGCATCGGCAAGCCCGAGGATGTCCTGTCCGAGGGTCAGGAAGTCGACGCGAAGATCATCGACATCGATCAGGAGCACAAGCGTATCTCGCTTTCTATCCGTGCGCTGCTTGCGCCCGCCGATGAGGACGAGGAGTAAGTTGAAACAAAAAAAGAACCTGCCGGGAGGCAGGTTCTTTTTTTCGGGATTGCCCGTCGAAAGGGGGCTTTTTGTTTTTGCCGTCCGTGGCGGCAAGCGCCAGTTTGCTTCTGGAAGAAACCTGCCAGCTGGTTCAATTCGACCCCACGCTTCTTAGCTGCGCAAAGAAGCGCCGTGTCGAGCCGCCGCGA
>ERZ1106963.1823-NODE-1823-length-23729-cov-4.742967_pt1 | contig 23729 bp, 23 predicted proteins | sample MGYA00403681_ERZ1106963 | MGnify/ENA primary metagenome ERZ1106963 (study PRJEB35170, sample SAMEA104062407) | human gut metagenome | biome: human gut; feature: human-associated habitat; material: faeces | place: Denmark | collected 2012-05-03 ...
AAGTATACAGATCCTCGATGCCAAAATTCGCTCCGTTGCCATCGTCCCCCATGCTTTCCACAAGCACATAGCCGGACAGGCGGTAATAGCTATTGGGCTCTACCCGCACGGTGGTGATGTATCGCGCGTCGTTCAGACTGGCATTTTGAATCAAAGCGCTGTAGCTGCCGCTGTGTGCCTGCTCGTCGGTGATCTGCAGCCGGGAATATCCCGCCTCGTTACGGTAGGTATTGGTATACCACCCCTCTGGATCCCCCAATTCGTCCAACTGCTCAAACCCTCCGTTGGACAGCAGATTTTCTTCTGCGATTCCCCAAAGGGGAGCCAGAGCCACCAGCAAAAAAAGCAGCAGTGCCAGCGTTTTTTTCATTCTTTGCCTTCCTCCAAGAATTTACGAATAAAACTGTGCCGGTGTTCCGGCGTTGGGCCGAAACGGCGCAATGCGTCGATATGCTCAGCCGTACCGTACCCCATATTATGATCGAAGCCATACTGCGGGTACTGCTTCGCGTATTCCGCCATCTGTCGATCCCGAGTGACCTTGGCCACGATGCTGGCCGCCGCCACATGATAGCTGGTCGCATCCCCCCGGATAATGGGAATGACCGGGAAGGGCAGATGCAGACCCCGCACCGCGTCCACGATGCAAAGGGTTGCGGGCGCGTTCTGCGCCGCCCGTTCCAGCCAGTAAAGCCCTTGTGTCGGATTCTTCATTTCCGGATCATCTGAGAGGAGCAGCTTACCCAGTGCATACTGCGCTGCTGCATGATTCTGCTGCGCAGCCAATCCCAGATAGTGCTGGGCTTTTTCCGTGTCCGGAATCAGCAGCCCGCCATCACGATAGAGAATCCCGGTCAGGTATTGCGCGTACCGATCGCCGCCGTCTGCCAGCGCTTCCAACTGCTTTGCGGCTTCGTCGCGTTCCGCCAATGGCAGAGTTTCGTCCGTCGCCATTGCATACCACGCATTTGTCGGATACGGAATGCTGTAGGTCGCATTTTGCTCCGCATCCTGCTCTGCGCCCACATCCTCAAACGTGATCTCGTTTTGCCGAACCTGCTCTGCCACCTGAATGACCGCATTCTTGATCTGCCGGAACTCCTTCTGCTGGGAGAGCGGCGGACGCTGCCGCTCCTTTTCTACATAGAAATCGTTCAGCCTGCATTGCAGTTTCCACCAGCGCCCGTAGCATTCATACACGCTCGGCAGCAGCTCCATCTGATCGACGATGGCATCGACTTTCCGCTTGAGATCTTTCGGCAGATACCTGTAGGACTTTTTACCCTTGACGCTGCCAAGCTCCACCGCCAGTTCCCGGATCATTTGCTCCGCCTCCGGATGCTCGCAGGCGGAGTTCTGCATCTTCTGCGCAAGCGCCAGCATAGCAGACCGTGTTTCCCTTACCAGTTCGTCGCGGGACTGACTTTTGTCCTCGTAGATGTGCAGCAGCTCCTGCCGAAAGATCTGGTTCGTCAAGGCAGATTTTATTTTCCGGATACCTTCCCGGTTCAGGTACGCCTGCCCCGGCTTTTTCGACCACGCCATCATGTGAATGTGCGGATGACCGCCCTCGTCGTGGAACGCCGCATACCAGCGAAAGTCCTCCGGCGGGATGTGCATCGCCTCCGCGATGTCATTCCGGTGCGCCCGCAGCAGCGCCCGCCATGCGTCCGCGTGATCGAATCCCAGCCGCTCCGCGTCCTCGCGGCGAAGCGAAATGATGTGCGTCCAGATGTTCCCGGTGTAGCTGTTCACCTCCGCCATCGCTGCGTTCAGATCGACTGCATCTTCATCACCGAACAGTCCGTGTTCGCCCATCCGCTCCGCGCGAGGACGGGTTGCGATATACTTGGCGTAGCCGTCAATCTCCTGCACCTTGCCCCAGTTTGCCTCCACCGCCAGCGTGAGAAACTGCGAGGCGTTGAACTTTGTCGGGTGCGCCGTGTAATCTCCGTATTCCAAGAGCGTTTTCGTATCCGGAAAATCCTTCGTCAGCTTTTCGATGAGCTGTGTCTGCCGTTTTGTCGGCGGGCGGTCGTCCGGCAGAATTTCTACCCGTTCGCGCGTGGCGATGTAGCGCAGATACCCGCCCGCCGGTTTTGCACTGCTGCCCTTGAAATACGGACTTTTGACGATCAGTCTGGCCATTCGTCAAACGGCTCCTGCACGCGAACCTTCTGCTCCAGCCGGAGCTGGCCGTTGGTGCGCTTCACGTCATTGACGCTTTTTGCCCGCTGCTTCCGCAGCACCGATTCGTCCAGATTCACGCACTCTGCCAGAAGGCTCAGCCCCATGTCGAGTTCCACAGCCTGCTTGAACAGCAGCGATGAGAGCCGCTGCTCCAAAAGCTGCAGCCGTCCGTCAATGGCTGACTGGACTGCCCGCGGAAGCATCGTGCTTGTACCCGCCGCCAGATGATCTGCGTAATAATTCACGGCGCGTTCCAGAAATTCGTTTTTGCTTCGGCATCCATCCTGCCGGTACCAATGCTCCAGCTTTTCCGCCGTCTCCGGCGACATCCGAAAATTCAATCTGTTTTCTTCTTTGCTCATAATCCTCCAATCTGCGGCGTGGCGCGCCAGAATCCCTTGAACCGTCTGCGTTTGTGGGATTTCTGACGCCAGCCGCGCTTATTTTTCTCCAAACAGGCGCCAATCGCAGCGCCTGCGCAACCTCCTGATACAGTCCGCACTGCGGGCTGTTGTGAACAGGAAAAGCGTCGGTTCCGACGCCATCCATTTATCCTGCTTTCTCGCCGCGGCGTCCAAAATCGTCTGATTTTGCCCGTTTCGGCGTGTTCCCACGTTTGTCGCAAGCGGCTTTCCCCGCTGCCGTTCTTGCCAATACGAGCATTTTCCGCCAACGCTCCCGCACGGCGGCGCAACATGCGCTTTTTCGCTCCAAGCGGGTACGCGCCCGGCTGTGCCCGGAAAATCGGACACAGCCGCGACACGCGGCTCACGCGGGCGGACAGGCGTTTTTCTGCTGCGCCTGTTGGAACGCTTCCAACCGCTTTCGGATGCGTTCCTGCTCACATTCTGTGTCCAGCTTTGCAATCTTTTGCTCGTAAAACTGTTGGATGGAGAACTGAATGGGCAGGAGTGTGTACAGAAGACTCCCATTTTGCTTTCGACCATCCTGTGTGATGATGCTTGTGCGCTCCGTTTGAATGAGTCCGCGCTCGATCAGTTCGATCACATATTTGCGTACCGTGTTCGGGCTCATATTGACGGCTTTACCAATCGTTTTGTAGCTTGCATGGCACTGATATGTCGTCCGATCCTCAATGTACATCAGGTAGCTGTAGACCGCCAATGCGCCCGGCGAAAGACCAAGATTGAAAACTTCGTTCGGCAGAAGAAAGTAGTTTTTGATTGGATCGCGCGACGTGTAATACTTATTCCTCATGCGCGCCTCCTGTCTGCCGCTCCACCCATAGACGGAACTGCTCCTTCGGTACGACAAGCCGGCTGCCGATCCGCAGCGACGGAAAACCGTCCTCGTGCAGAAGCTCGTAAGCGCTCGACGGTGATACGCCCAGCGTGCGGGAGACGAGCTGCGCGTTGAGAAACAGCGGCAGCTCATCAAAATTCTTGATGCTTGATGTGTTCAATGTCTTTTTTACCTCCATCTGATTTTAGAAATTTCAGAGAAATGACTTGCGTTTCGGAGGTCTCTCTGTCAGGGTGCATCTGGAAGCCGACGGCGTGTCCAGCGGCGAGGGATTTTCGTGCTGGGCAAGACATTTTCCCGCAGGAATACTTTTCGTATTTCAAGGAAAAACGACGTAGCTCAGCGCGAAAAGACCCGCTGTCTGGCGCGTTGGCGGCTTTCAGATACACCCTGAACTAAACACAGTTGCAGTCCGTGTTTTCCGAAACGCGGCGCGCCGTCCGACTGTTGCAGCAGCCGGGCGGTTTTTTCACTTTTTTACTGCCATCCTCCATACCCGTTCCTGCCCTGCGGCCTTTTGTTGACGCACACAGCGTTGGCTTCGCCTTGGTACGCTGGCTGCTTTCGCAGCGTCGCGGCATACTTCCCCGGCGAGTATCGTTTTTGGAGATGGGTGTGAAATTTTCAAGGTACAGGGCAACTTTCCGTTGACAAGCTGTCTACATGGTGTTAGACTATGATAAAATAATTTAGACAGCTTTCTGGTTTTAAGGTAACATAGAGCTACATATTTGTCAAGACTATTGCATTTATAATTTACAATTAGTCCATATTTGAGGTGACTATCATGTGGTATGCAAAGATGTATTTCTCCGGTGAGAAGGAGTTTTTTGAAAACGATGCGTTTGGAATGCAGGGGCTGCCGTCCAAGCAGTTAGAACTTCCGTTTTTGGAAAGTCTGCTGACGTTTCTGGAACTGGACGAAAAAGAAATCACGCCGATGCTGGAACGCATCAGCGCGAATTGGGAACGCTTCGTTGAGAGCCGCGCCCGCGAAGCGTATACAGCCGCGATGGTGGAGCTCGGTGTACTGGCAGAGAAGCACATTTACCTTCGCCTTTTATATACGCGCTGCTACAGTTGCAGCTCCCGAAGAGACTTGGGAAAAGCGCCGATTCAGGCAATTACTATGGATCTAAAAGAGTTTGTAACGCAGTTTTCAGAGACAAGGAAGCAGGTCGAGAAGTTTTTGGAATGTGTGCTGGACGTGGATTCCGCCGGGCGTGAACCACAGAAGCAGGCGGCGAAAAACTATCATTACGACCAGCCGAGAAACCCGGAGCTGTTCCGATTTGAGCCGATCCCGCTGAGCTTTGAGCCGGTCGAACCGGGCCGCTGCGCGCCTGTTTTGTACTCGTCCGCCGTGCGGGATATGATCGACTATTCGCTGAGAAGCTGCGTCGAGCGCGGCGTGACGGTTCGCCGCTGCAAGAACTGCGGCCGCTGGTTCCCGCAGACCGGGCGCGTGAGCGCGGAGTACTGCGAGCGCCCGGTAAAGTACGGCGAACAGCGCTGCCGCGAGATCGGCGCGTTCCGGCAGTGGACGAAAAAACAGACCGACGACCCGATTTTCAAGGCGTACCGCAAGGAGTACAAAAAGCGCTTCGCGTGGATCAAGGCCGGGCGCATCACCGACGAGCAGTTTTACGCCTGGAGCGAGAAAGCCAGAGAAGAAAAGAAAAAATGCGACCGGGAGATCATCTCGCTGGAAGAATTCCAGCAGTGGCTCCGCGACTCGAAAATATGAAAATACGCGGCCGGTACATCCACCGACCGCGTATTCTTTGTCTATAGCGAGTGAGAATTTGAGTTGCAGGGCGCTCAGATTTCGCAGAGAAAAGGTGTGATTTTTGACCAATCCTGTATCTGTTTATTTAGAGATGCTTTTTCGCTTGTTCCGCGATTGCGGTTCAGCGTACCCATAACGCCGCAGTGCGCAAGTGCAAAAACGAGCGCAGTTTCGCCATCACAAAGGTGGATTTTAACAGGGTTTTCACTGCTTTCGATGAAGCGATTATAGTTGCGTATAACTGGTAGATGCTGCAATCCAAGCGCACGAAGCGTACACCGGAAGGTATCCTTTCCCAAACAGAGCAGTACACGCGGATGTATGATATCAACCAATCTGCGAAAGAATGGGGCATCTGCATTGGCCCAAGCTGTTTTAAAACCGCCGCTCGTTCCTTGCAATCTGTAGCCCATTACGAGATTTGTAAAGAACAATTTCGGATCGTCGGATAAAATATCAAAGCTAATTGTGTGAAATAGCTGAATTAGATTTCTATCTGTAATACTGTCATTTCCGCGCATATAGCTTACAGCTTTCTCACAGTTCATGTCGCATACGTTTTTCATGGTTTCAACGGAAGGTGTATCCCAAGGGCAGCCCCAGTCCTGACCAACCAGCATGATATCCGCATCTAAGTGTCCGCGCCCTTGCCAGTACGCCCATAGATTGATCTCTTTACATTCCTTGCACCAGCGGAGTTCACGGCTTTCGGACAGATACGCCTTCTGGACATCGGCAATCAGTTCTTGATATTGTAATTCTTTTGATACGGTGTCGTTTTTCATATCATTTATTTCTGAGTTCTGCCCGGTCAGAGATTTTTCCCAACCGCACTAGACGTGCGGCTAAGCTGCCCTCCGAGCGTTTGAAGTAGGCGCACATTTCCTTTTTGCTGCCTCCGGCATCGAACATCTGGCAGAGGACCGCGTCGTCTGCATCGTTCCAGGGTTTGCCCGCATTTTCGGGCTGCGGCTTCGACGCCTTTCCCGGAAGCGATTTCAGAACACAGTGAAAAGCCCGAATAATCTCGGCCTTGTTGCACACATGATCCTCCGGCAGAACCTCGCCCGTCAGCGGATCAACGCCGTCTGCCAAGCCGGATAACAGTTCTTTTGCTCGTTGCAGATCCATAAAATAACCTCCTAACCATTCTCCCACTCATCCCACGCTTCGTCCTCGTCCTCATACCAATCTTGGTTATCTTCCCAGAGGTCTTCTGGATTGTCGTAGTCGTCCCGAATACTTCCGGAATTGCTGCCGCCCGATGTACTCGGCGGCGTCCAAGCAGGGGCAGAGTTTGGACGACCGATGGGCATCTCATAATAAGTGAAGGCATAAATGACTTCTGTATACTCACCCTTTGGCTGATGAGAGTGACAGTATGCTACGGTCTGTCCCTCACTGTTATACCAATGCAGAATTTTGTATCGTCTATGGACATCCATGCTGTCATAGAACTGACATTTTTCGGTTTTAGTAGGCGATCCGATTGACGTGTACTTCAAGCAGCTCACGGGCATACCATCCACGGGCAGTTTTCCGGAATACTGATCTTTCAGACTTTGCTCCCGCTTTGCAGCATTCTCCGCAGCGATGCGTTGACGCTCAGCTTCCTCGGCGGCGTCTTTCTCTGCTTTATAGCCCTTGACGCGGGTCTCCAGTGCGTCAATATTCTGCTGCCAGCCCGTGTCATATTGCAGTGTGATGTTCGCCAATTCATCCTGCCCGCCTGCGTAGTCCGTCCTGTCTTTGTACATATCGGCGTATTTGCAGTAGATGGACAGCGATGCCGCATCCCGATACCCGGAAAGCGCAGAGAAGTCCTGTTCGGCAGAAGTGTAATTGCCGTTTGACAGCTCTTGCAGGGCTGCGTCATAAGCTGCCGCCCTCTGCTTATTGCGGTCCGAGACGGAAATAGAGACCCACGCGATCACGGCTACTGACAGAACTGCCGCGAAGAGCTTCCCCAGCGGGAACGGCTTCTTTGACAGCGTAGATTTCTTTTCGGTTATTTCTAGCTCCGTCGGCGTCTGGCTGACGATCGGCGGTGTGATTGCCGATTGTACAGTCGGCGCAGACTTCTGCGGATTTGCGGTCGGCGCGGACTGCACAGGCGGAACTGTGCGCTTCGATTCAATCGGTACTGGCACGGCTGCCTGCTTCGGAGCAGGATGCTGCGGCTTTGTGCGTTCCGGAAAGGCTGTCCGTTCAGACTTGCGGAGCACAAATTTCGCCTTCTCCGGCGGATATGGCGCATTCTGTGTGCTGCAAACGAACACCTCTGTCACCCGAGCAAGCTTTTCTGCTTGACGATCGCCGATCGGAACGACTACAAAATCGCCTGCTTTCAGCGAAATTCCCCCGGTCAGATAGGCATACGCCGCTCCATCCTCCTTGAACTGCACATTGCAGAACTGATAATAGCTTTCGCCAGTCGGCTTTTTCTGTGTGCTGACGGGCGGTCTTGCAAGTGCACGGGCAGGTGGCTTTGTGCGTTTTGAAGAAGGTGCAGCCGCAAGGACCTGTGTATACCGCTTTCTCCACCGCTCCTCCAGACAGGGATTTTTCAGTGCAAGGTCCATACAATGCCGCGCCAGCGTTTCCTCCCCACAATCCCGACAGATCTCCAGAACATTGAACTGCAATCTGTCGAGGTGCGCGCTCTCAAAAAGCTGTGATACAAACCGCTCGTCATCCAACGCGACCAAAAGCGGAAGCGCCTGATCGTCAGTTGGAGAATCCAGCCAATCCCAATCCGGGAGAAGTTTTTCGGCAGTTTTAGCGTTGATTTTTAGAGACAGCTCTGCGATGTCCAGAAGCCGCCGCCACATCTGGATGCTCTTTTCCGGGTCTCTCGTAAATACATCATCCAGAACACGTTCCCACGACAGCTCATCGAAATCCTCGGCGGTTTCATGCGAAACTTCCTCCGGATATTCAACCAACAAAATCTCGCGGCAAATATCCTCGTAATCCGGAAACTTGCCCTGCGCCAAGAGGCGTTTTGCGCGCTCTGCGTCCGGATGCAGCAGCACTTTGTTCTGCCAATGGGTGTTATAGGCTTCTTCCAGCGCATTTTGATAGTCCTGCGCTTCGCCCATTTCCTCATCCTTCTTCCCGCCAAAGTAGGCATAGGCAGAGGACAACTCGGAGAAAAGCTCAAACAAGCCGTCCGGATCGACGTGGTTATAGTAGTCTTCCACCGGGCGCGTCGAGAGCAGTTCCGTCCAGAACGTGCCGCAGTTCGTTTCGGAAAGGGCTGCTTCTTCACGGAACAGAACGCCGCGTTTTGCATCGCGCATGATCTCTTCTGCGTTTTCGCCCAGATTCAGGTCAAGAGTATTATGTAGAAATGTCCGCAGTTCCTCCGCCTTTTTCTCGTCCGGCAAAGCTCCTGCGTTCTGGATTCCGGTGGAAATGTTGTGCAGCAGCACTTTTCCGAGAAGCTGAGAAAGCAAGGTGTTCTTGGGCGCAAGCTGACCCAGCGCCTTTTTAAGCCTCGTCCACGTTTCGGGCAGATCGACGTGGTAAACGAAGGAACGCGTCAGCGTGATCTGTGCCGTATTCTGTGACTTTTTTGCCGGTGTTCTTTGCAGACTTCCAAAGTCTCCGCACCAGCCGCATTCCCAAGATGACCCGCGTATCATAACTGGACTTCCGCACCACGGACAGCGCATATTGTTCTCACCTCTTTTGATTGCCAAAGAAACTTAATGTTAGAGTTTTCAACCTTATTTCATTACCTTTTCCAGCAAAGATTGATAGCTATCCACCACATCATAAACCACCTTTCCGTTGCTGATCGCCTTAAAATGCTCTCTTGCGCAGTGAATTTTCGATTCCTCAATGAGCCGGAGCTGCATGAAGGACATAGAGCCTTTCGTCTCAGCAACAAAGTAGATATGCTTCACTGTACCTTCATAGAAAGCAATCGCCCAGTCCGGATTATAATGTCCTACTGGCGTTGCGATATAGAAGCTATCCGGCAGCTTCACATAAACCGCAACATCTGTGTTGGTGTCCAGATCGGCTGCAAAATCGCGCTCGTTTGTGGAATCATACACGATATGATCGTATAGATGCCGCTGCGCTTTCATTGCATTTGTACCGAGCTTGCCCTTGATGGTCGGTTCGGTAAAAATGTCCGTGTCGTAATGTTCATCCAGCACATTGTAGGTGATGTGCTGAATAATTGCAGTTGCCTTTTCATCATTGATCAAAGCTGCCGCTTTGATGATAAACTCTTCCGGATTGAACTTGAACTGCTCAAAAACGGATTTCTCAATGCCGGTCAGAATTGCAACGACTGCCTTTCGCGTCAAGCCTGTCTCTCCGACCAGCTTACCAATCAGATCATACTTTACGCTGCTGTTGGTGCGAATCTGCTTCCGACTATCATAAGTAGACGACTTTGATTTCGAGAATGCACTTCCGTCAAGGAGAGAATCCCTCGACTTGATCTCATCCATCGCGCCGGTTTCAACTTTGAAGAAGATTTTCGGCACACGAAGATTTCGGTTGATGGAAACAATCGCCTTGTTTACAAGCTCATCCGTATCAAAGTCCACCACATACACGGATTTCGGGCTAATGCGCTTCCAGAGAGCTTTGAACTCCGGCATAGCGAGCTTGTCGGGATCAACTTGCAGCTCGATGTTCTTGTCGCGGGCGTTCTCCGGCTGCATAGCGCGGCTGTCATAGACGGAATCAAAAATATTGATCACAGAATCACGGCTGTCCGCCACTTCCTCCGCGACCTGAATTGCACCATTTGCTTTATCGGCATAATATTTATCGGTCAGTACACCCTTCTTGTCGATATAGCCGTTGACAATCAAATCAAAATAAATCGCCTGCGCCGTATCGCCGTCCACGACCTGCTCGTTGCCTCTGGCGTCCACAATGACCTTGCCTTTGAAGAGATCAGCGGTAACAGCCACAGGACGTCCGGCAACCGCATCGGCAAGCTCAGTCTGCAAGCCCTTTGCGAAGCTGTCATAGCTCTCACTGGCGATGACGGTCAGAACATTGATGGACTGCACATCATTTCCAAGCACGTTGGCGTCCATGCGCTCGCCGTCCTGATTGACGCACAGGCGCAGGCCACGACCGACCTCTTGCCGCTTGCGGACCTCGCTGCTGCTTTGTTTCAGTGTACAAATCTGGAACACGTTCGGGTTGTCCCAGCCTTCGCGCAGCGCGGAGTGCGAGAAAATGAAACGCACCGGAGACTTTTTCGGATCACGATCCAGGAGCAGTTCCTTGTTCTTCATGATCAGGTCATATGCGTCAATGTCGTCAGACGTGCCTTCCTTCTTGTCGGAGAGCTTGCTGTCGGTCATTTTGCCCTTCTTATCAACGGAGAAGTAACCGGCATGGGTGTCATGGGCCGAAATTGCGTCCAGATACCGTATGTAGTCCTCGTCCCCAATTTCCCGCTGCATGGAGCTGAGAATGTCGTTGTATTCTTCCTCGAACATATCCGCATAAATGCCGTTGAACGGATGTCCAGCCTCGTCGTACTGCTTGTACTTTGCAACTTCGTCGATGAAGAACAGCGACAGAACCTTGATGCCCTTATGGAAAAGCTGACGCTCCCGCTCCAAGTGAGAAAGAATTGTCTCACGGATCTGAATACGGCGAAGCTGGTCTTCACTGACCTTGCCGATCACGTCTCCGGCAAAGATTTTGATGCCATTCAGGAACTCCACAGAGTTATCGCGTCCGTCGATAGATTTCACCACAAAGCCGACTTTGTACTCGTCCAGATTACCGGAATTGTCGTAAAGATTATAACCGATTCCGACCGTCGCTGTTTTCTTGCGAATGCCGGACGCGCCCTTGTAATCAAACTGAATAGTTGCCGTCGGGTCAGCTTTGGAAAGATTGATGCTTTCCAGATAGACGAAGCCATCGGTTGCTGTGCTGCCGGACTCCGTGATGCCTTTAACGGCAATCTTCTTGACCAGCCGCTTGTTGTACGCTTCCATCGCATCAAGGCGATAGACCATGTTATAAATGCTGTCCGCCTTATGAGTGGCTGAGTAGCGCAGCGTCAGCAGCGGGCAAAACTCTTTCAGCCGTTCTTTTGTCTGCTTGCCCTCGACCGACTGCGGCTCGTCGATAATCAGAATCGGGTTCGTTTTTGCAATAATATCAATCGGGCGACGGGAACGGAACTCGTCCAGCTTCATGTAAATGCGCCGCGCGTCCTTGCCCTTGGCATTGAACGCCTGAGAGTTGATAATCATAACGTTTATGGAGCTATCCGACGCAAAGCGGTCAATTTCCGTGAGCTGGGCAGAATTGTAGATGAAGAACCGGATCTTCTTGCCGTATTCCTCCGCAAAATGCTCCTGCGTCACCTGAAAGGACTTATAAACGCCCTCGCGGATGGCGATGCTCGGCACGACCACGATGAACTTGCTCCAACCATAGTGCTTGTTCAGCTCATACATGGTCTTGATGTAGGTATAGGTCTTGCCGACGCCGGTTTCCATTTCAATCGTCAGATTATAACGACCTTCTAACTTGTCCGACGGCTTGATCTGATTGGTGCGCTGCACTTTTTGCAGATGTTCCAGAATCAGCTTGTCGGAAAGTTCCGGCACAATGCGTTCATTCCGCCAACCTGTAAAATCCGTATCATCCTCCAAGCCAATCTGATAGTTTCCATCACCGCGGTCCATCATATATGTGGGCGTGAGGTACGGCTGTCCGGCAAAGACGTCAACAACTGCTTTTGCCGCATCTGCCTGAAATTTTTGGTGTTTGAATTGCAGTTTCATGAGGTAGCCTCCAGCATTTTAGTGATGTACGGCAGCGCAGCAATTCCCACTTGAATGCCTTTATCTGCAATCCATTTCAGGACACCACTGACTTTCTCCCACCTTTTTTCCCTGTCTTTTTCTGCGGATATGGAGGCAATTTTTCCAGACAGTATTTCCTTTTCGTCATCTGAAAGCACAGATTCCGGTAATTGCAGTATGCTATGAATTGTCTGCTCCAAATTGATAACTACTGATGTACTTACATCTTGGTTCACATGTTGTGTAACCGTTACTGCGCCATCTACACCCTGAAATGGCTTATAAAGTCCGGACGCAAGATTCAGTTTATAATTTTGGAGCTTTGCTTTAAGTAGTATAGCATCCCCAATGTAGTCAACTGGTGTGCTCGTGTCAAATTGAGTGATACTATAATTGTCCAGTTCGCTCTTTAATGACTCAATCTCCGGTTCATATACGGCAATAATCTCTGTTTGCAGTTTTTTTGCCTTTTCTGCATTTCTTTTAGTTATGGCATCATCAAGCGCACAAATGTATCCTTCTAATACCTTTATTTTTTCTTCCATAAAGTGTGTCATAATACGGTGTCCTCCTTAGATCACCCTCACGCGCTTGGAAATGTCGCCCGCGTCCTCCGGCATATAGAGCTTGAAAATCTCAAACACGTTGATCTTCTCCGGGCTGGATGCAAAGCCGGAATCGCGGAAGACGGCGCGGAGCGGGCGACGCTGGGCGATCTCCTTGACCACGCTTTCGGGAATATTCGCGTCAAAACAGGCGATCAGGTCGCCGTCGTTGTAGGTGTGGACAGTGCAGCCATCGATTTTCTCGGATTTGTACGGCAGGGACAGCGGCAGACCCCAGTCGATCAGGCAGCCGAACAGCAGGTCGAGGTCGGTGCGGTCATCCTTGATGTTGGATTCCAGACCCGCGAGCATCCCCTGATCGTAGTCATCCGGCGCATAGTAGACGTCCTTCATGTTGGTGTCGTCCAGCTTGAGAACACGGAAACCGGTATCAATATCTTTGCTTTCGTCAACTCTTTTGAACGCAGATTTTGTGCGCTCTACAGCTTTAGGCCCATACTGAGCTACATCCATAAACAGTTGAATATCTTCTTTTGTATCAAGAAGTGGTATATCTTTAATATAATTCGTCGGCGTATAGATCATCAGACTCAACGACATGAGCAGATTGTAAATATCGTTATAGTTGATCGCATCGTTCAAGTCAGTCAAACATGGACGCAGCGAAATCGGCGGCAGACGCTCCGGAAATTTGCCGATGTCAGAAGTGTTGTAATACTTTTCAATGTGCTTTCTTGACCGTGCAATCGTCACGCTGTCCAGTAATTCAAAGAAATCAAAATCCAGCGTCCGCAAAAGCTCGTCCGTCGTGCGTTCGTCGGCAGGAAGCTTGCTCCATGCGTTGAAAGCCTTCTGTGCCTGACGGAAGATTTCGTCAATACTTTTGGTCGTATCAAGCTTTTTGCTCATCTGCGAAGCATCGCCCTCATGGGCGAGTGCAAGCTGGTTTTTAAGGTCGATAAACTTGTTATTGACCGGCGTTGCCGAGAGCATCAGCACTTTTGTCTTCACGCCAGCGCGAACAACCTTATTGAGCAGTTTCAGATAGCGGTTTTCCTTTGCATCCTCGCCGGACACCTCGCCGCCGTTGCGGAAGTTGTGGCTCTCATCAATGACAACAAGATCATAGTTGCCCCAATTCAGGCGGTCAAGGTCAATTCCGTTCGACTGCCCATGCTCACGGGAAAGGTCCGTATGATAGAGCACATCATAGCGCAGACGGTCTGTGGCAATGGGATTGTTGATATAGTTGCCCTTATATGTATTCCAGTTCTCAGAGAGCTTTTTGGGGCAGAGAACAAGCACAGATTTGTTGCGGTTCTCGTAATACTTGATGACGGCAAGCGCAGTGAAGGTTTTACCAAGACCTACGCTATCTGCCAGAATGCAGCCGTTGAATTTCACAAGCTTGCTGATGATAGCAAGAACAGCATCCCGCTGGAAGTTATAGAGCATTCCCCAGATTTTGCTTTCCTTAAAGCCTGTCGCTTCGTTCGGCAGCTCGTCCTCTGAAACGTCCTCAAGGAACTCTTTGAAAATGTTATAGAGTGCAACAAAGTAGATGTATTCTGGAGCGTTCTCACGATATGCAGCGGAGATATTCTCAATTACGACGTCAGTGACTTCCTGCAACTTCTTCTTGTCGTTCCAAAGTTGTTCAAAGAGCCTGAGAAAGTAGTTGGCATTTTCAAAGCTCTCTGTCTTTTGCACCGGATAGTAGGCGTTGTTGCCGCGCTCACAGCCAAGATCAACGGTAGTAAAGCCATTGATGGGCATATAGGTGCTTTCATCGACCGTCATAAAACCCATCATCTGCTCCTGCGTGACGTTCGATTTGAAAACCACCTTGCGTCGAATCCAGTCTGCACACTCTTTCGCGATTGCTTTCTGCGTCAGCTCATTGCGGAGCTTTACTTCAAACTCGGTGCCATACAGACTGCATTCTCTGGAAATGCGAGGAATATAGAACTCGCGCTGAGCCTTGGAAGCCTTCTCAGTCACGAAGGTAGGGGAGGTGAAGATAAAACGCAGTTCGTCAATGCTATCAAGTTGTTTTTTGAGTTCCTGATACGCATAGATTGAGAAGCAAGCGGCGGCAACGGACATCTTACTGCCTTTATGAATACCCGCTTGCAGATCGTCTTTGACGGTCTTGTTAATGTTGTCTATAATCTGCATTCCATCACCTCAAAAGAATTTGAGATTCACGGTTTGCCAGGGCTTATCTTTGCGCAGCTACATTTCTCTCCCTGGCGCACACATATCTTCTCATTGAAAGCATCTAAAATTCGAGACGGCCAAACAAAGTACTTATTACGTGCTATCCTCTCTTTTCGTACTTTTCCCGCAGATCGATCAATACCTGCTGGTAGCTGGTCTGCCCGCTGGCAATGCGGTCAAGGCTGCTGTTGGTCGATTTGCTGATCGTCATGCCTTCGGCAGCAAAGGTTCCGCGGATGTTGCGGAGATTGCTTTTATGCTGCGGAGTAGCAGTATATTTCTCGGAAGCTCATTGTTATCATATCATATTGGCTGTCCCATAAAGCGGACTTGATCATGCGTTTTCACGCGAATCCGGCACAATTTCCATAATATCTTCCACGCCGCAGTCCAGCGCCGTGCAAATTTTCAAAAGTATTTCCGTCGTAACATGACCGTTTCGCCCCATTTTTGTGACGGACGCCGGGCTAATGCCCGCTTTCGCGCACAGATCTTTCTTTTTCATATCCTTGTCAATCAGCAGTTTCCAAAGCTTCTTGTAGCTCACAGCCATAGTTCGATTCCTCCAGATGAAAAAAGTGCTCTGCTGCTTTGCAGAACACCTTTGTGCAAAGCTGCCAAGTCTAACAACAGCGCTTCGCAGCGTTGTATCTTATTGTATCAAAACAGGATGGAAAATGCAAGGAAATGATAAATACGAACGATTTTTATTTCGAAGACCACTTATCGAATTCGCCTTTATCTTTGTTTATTGCCGCGCAATTTTTGCATCTCAAGGCGTATGAATTATGCTGTTTGCTATGCGAAAACTCTATTGTATTCATACCGAATGGACAAACATTTAATGGATTTTCCGCATCGCCTTGAGAAGTACGCTTTATTGGACACTTCATGTGCTATGATGTTCCTACCAAGATAGAGAAAGGGCGGAGCGCAATGTTTGTCCTGTTGGATATAGAGTGGATCGAAGGTCGTGGCGGTCATCGAAGTTTGACGCAGCTATACGCCGCGCGGGTCGATGAAAAGTGGAACACGATCCGTGTGTTTGACGCGCTGGTCTGTCCGCGCGACCCCGGAACTGCGCCGTGGGAGCATCTGGCGTTCAACGGCTACGCGCCTGCCGAGTTTTGTGCATCGGATTCCGAGAAAAGCTGCGTCCAGCGATTTTTTCGCTGGCTTCAGCCGGACGACGTGATTTGCTGCTGGCACGTAGAAACGAAAAATACACTGAAAGTGCTGTACCGTCGCTATCTGTTCGGAACGTTTTCTGCGACGGTACGCTGCATGAATCAAAAGGTCTATGATGCTATCAAAGCACGCGAAATTCCGGCACGTTCTCTTTATAAAATTGCGGAAGCATGCAGCCTTGCAACGCCCGCGCCGGAGCATCGATCCAGCAACGATGTCGCCGTCATGCAGATGCTGTTTCAGGCGCTTGGACTTGCACAGTCAAAAGTGCCAAAACGTGCGCCAGCCAAAGAACCGATCCCCAGACAGGAGCGAAACGCAAAAATCATCGCGGCATCGAGCTATAACTACCTGTACGCTCCAAATTCCGATGTATTTCACTGCCGAAATTGCAAGCAGCTTTTGCGCGTGAAAGAGCTTCTTGGCAGCATGTATTATCAGACGGCCGCCCAAAATCGCCGTCCCTGCAAACTGTGTCACCCAGACTTGCAGCCAATCATCGACCGTCCGTCAAAGGAACATGCAGAAGCGGAAACCGGAAAGTCGGAGCTTGTAAAGGCGCGGCTGCTTGGAAATCAGTGCGTGATCCTGCCGCAAACGCGCATTGTCGGCTGCTGTCACAATCTGCTGCATCCCGGAAAGCTGACGAAACGGCTTATGACGCAACATGACTGCCTTGGGAAGAACTGCCGGTTCTTCGAAAAGTACGAGGATGCAGGCTATTGGAAAGAATGTGACCGTAAGAAAGAGCAGAAACGGACGGCCAGACAGCTTCAGCGCATGAAACGGGCGCAGGAAGCCGCCACGGAAGCGGTGCTGCAAAATCTCGCGGAACTGTTTCAGTCTTACATAGATGATGCCGGTTACGCCATGCAAATCGTCCGCGTGGACACGGAACGGGTCAACCGATACCGCGTCTTTTATGTGTCCGAATATCCATTTGCCGATGGAGACCGCTTCCCGAAGTTTTTGGAAACCGCCCGCTTTTTCTTCCCGGATTATCGCCTGAATCTCCGCCATATCCGCGACGTGGATGGGCATTTTGTGACGATCGAGGAATATCAGCAGCGGGTGCGAAAATGAGTGTCTTCACCGAAACTCCCACAAAGGCAGTTGAGCCTTTCCCATTTCTCTGCTACAATTACAATAAGAAAAACGCAGCGGAGGTTTTTTCATGATCCGTGAAATCTGCAAAGACGAATTCTTCCTGTCCCAGAAGGCGGAACCCGCGACGGCATCCGATCTTGAAATTGCGCAGGACTTATTGGACACCCTCACCGCGCACAAGGACGGCTGTGTGGGCATGGCGGCGAATATGATCGGTGTCAACAAGCGCATTATTGCTTTCGACAACATTGGTGAGTACATGGTCATGTTCAACCCCGTGATCGTCAAAAAATCCGCGCCGTATGACGCAGAGGAGGGCTGTCTGTCGCTGATTGGCACGCGGAAAACGAAGCGGTTTCAAACCATCAAGGTGCAGTGGCAGAACGAGCAGTTCCAGACGCGCATCCGGACATTCACCGGCTGGACGGCGCAGATCATTCAGCACGAAATCGACCATTGCGAGGGAATTTTGATATGATTTTGTATTTTTCCGGGACTGGAAACAGCAAATATGTCGCCAAGCGAGTCGCAGACGCGCTGGGCGATGAGATTTTAAATTTGAATGACCGCATCAAGGCTTCCGACACTTCGCCTATCGAAACCGACGAACGGCTGATCGTCGTCACGCCGACTTACGCCTGGCGCATTCCGCGCGTCGTGTGCGACTGGCTTCGGAAAACGGAACTGCGCGGCGCAAGGCAGGCTTGGTTCGTTATGACCTGCGGCGGCGAGATCGGCAACGCCGACCAGTATAACCGTGAACTCTGCGCAGAAAAGGGGCTTGCCTGCATGGGGACGGCGCAGATCGTTATGCCGGAGAACTACATTGCGATGTTCTCCGCGCCGCATGCAGACGAAGCACGGCAAATCGTTGCCAAGGCCGAACCCAGCATCGACCGAGCAATTGCGGCGATTCAGAGCAATCAGCCGTTCGCACCGACACGGAACAATCTCTACGACCGCTTTATGAGCGGCCCGGTCAATCCGATTTTCTACAAATGCTTCGTCAAAGCGAACGCCTTTACCGCGTCAAGCGCCTGTATCAGCTGTGGTCAGTGCGCAAAGCGCTGTCCGATGAACAATGTCGCGCTGAAAGACGGTAAGCCGGTTTGGGGCAAAGTCTGCACGCACTGCATGGCGTGCATCTGTTACTGCCCGGTCAGCGCGATCGAGTACGGCAAAAAGAGCGTTGGTCAGCCGAGGTATCATTTTGAGGCGCTGTGAGGTCTGCAATGAATCGTGAAGAATTAGAAGCCTACATTCTGAACCACTACAGCACAGAACCGGATTATCCTTGGGCGGACACACCGCGCGCCGCCGTGTTTCGTCATGTAGCTAACCGGAAGTGGTTTGCGCTGCTCATGGAAGTGCCGCGGGAGAAGCTGGGGCTTCCGGGAACAGAGAAGCTCGATATCGTCAATTTCAAGTGCGATCCGATCTTGATCTCGTCCCTTCGCGGCGAGACTGGCATTTTTCCAGCGTACCATATGAACAAAGCCAGTTGGATCACGGTCGCGCTGGACGGCAGCGTGCCGGCAGAAACGATCGAGCTTTTGCTGGATGTGAGCTATGAGCTGACCAAGCCGAAACCTCGCAGGAAACCAGTAAATAGGAAAGAACCAGATGATACGAAAATTTGAAAATCTAGATTTGGACGCCGTCATGCAGATCTGGCTGCAAGCCAATCTGGATGCCCATGCGTTTATCCCGGTGAGCTTTTGGACAGGACATTTCGAGATGGTGCGCGATATGCTCCCGCAGGCGGAGCTCTATGTCCACGAAAATGAGGCCCCCCGGCAAATCGACGGCTTCATCGGTCTGACGGAGAACCACATCGAGGGGATTTTCGTTGCAAAATCCGCGCGTTCCAAGGGTATTGGAAGAGCGCTGTTGGAGTATGCGAAGTCGCGCAGACCGCGCTTGGACCTGAGCGTCTATCAGAAAAACGAGCGGGCGCTTGCGTTTTACCGGCGTGAGCAATTCGTTGTGCAGTCGGAAGGCATCGACGGGGATACGAACGAAGCGGAGATTCAGATGCTCTGGACCCGGTAGGCGCAGAAAAATTGACGGAGGACGGTCAGCCGTCCTCCGTTTTGTCAATCTGTACTGCTCCCGAAGAAAGTGACGGAGTTTTTCCAAATCCGGATCGCAGAGCAGCGGCAGAATTTCCACCAGCTTTTCCGGCTCCAGATTCCACCACTGATAGCGCAGCAGCAGGTCTTTCAGCTCTGCGTCAAAGCGTTCCTTGATGAACCTTGCCGGGTTCCCGCCGTAAACAGTGTACGCCGGAACATCCCTCACCACCACGGAATAGGCGGCGATGATCGCGCCGTCGCTAATCTTCACGCCGGGCATGATGATGCTCTCGCGCCCGATCCACACGTCGTTTCCGATGACCGTGTTGCCCTTGCGCGGAAGCTGCGCCATGTGCGGCGGCGTATTCTCCGTCCAGGCGCCGTCGAAAACGTTGAATGGATACGTCGTGGCGCTGCTGATGCGGTGGTTCGCAGGACCCATGATAAACTTCGTGCCGGACGCGATTTGACAGAACTTTCCGATCACAAGATGATCGCCGAACTCCGGGTAGTTGAACAGCACATTGTTCCGCTCAAACCCCGTCGGATCGACCGCATCGTCATAATAGGTGTAGTCACCGACCGTGATATTCGGCGCAGTGACGACGTTCTTGATGAAGCAAGAGGTCTTGTATTCATTCGGAAAGACCGCATTCGGGTCAGGAATATTCATCATTATTTTGCCCTTTCTGGCTGTTTTTCCATCACAAAATTCGTGAGCGCAACGCCGTGGCGGATCACTTCCTGTTTGCGCACGACATGGTATCCGCGATGCTGGAAAAACAGCTTTGCCGTGATGGAAGCGTGTGTCGTGAATGTCTTTCCAGCCGCGAAGCGCTCCAATTCGTCGCAGATCGCAGATGCAATACCTTGCCCCTGATAGTCCTTATGGACATACAGCCTGTCCAGATAGCCGGTCTCATCCATGTCCCCAAAGCCAACAATTTCGCCATTTTTTACTGCAATGATTGTTTTGTGCGCACGGAAAGACGCATCCCACGCTTTCAAATCCACTTCGCCACTCGCCCACGCATCCAGTTGCTCTTACGTATAATCCTTCGCGTTCACGTTGTGAACGGTCTGGTAAAAGAGTTCTGCCAACTGTGCGCAGTCGGAAGGTATGTATTCTCGAAGCTGCATAGTTTGTCCTCACAAATGTTGCTCATTTGAGTTTTTCTGGGGCTGCTACCGCATAAAAAGCGATCAGCCGTTCTCTGTCAATTTGTTTTGCCGTCTCGCATAATAGCGCAACCAAGCGCAGATGATCTTCGACTACGTCAATCTGTTCTTCAAATGGAATCTGCCAATCCAGATATTTCGGCGCAACAAGTCGCAGAACAGCCGAGTTTCCTGCCTTATGTATCCCAAACTGTGGAGCATATTGTTCTCCTAACATATCTTTCAGCAGCGCTTTTAATTCCTCACGATGCGCTGCAAGGCCATTGAATGTCAGGTCAATATAGCTGTATTCAACGCCGCGCATTTTCATCTTATGGTGAATATAAACCGGCTTCAAATCGAGACTTGTCTTATAGGTTGGCCAGTCTCCGTTTTTGCTTTTCTCTTTTACTTTGGACTTAAGCTCGATATCCGGATAATGGGTATGCAGATAGCAGACATACTTGCCCCAGAATGCTGTTGATGCCGCGTCGACTATTTTGGTGTACGGTCTGCGGGCTTGTTCGATTGCTGCGGAGAGTTGCTGATACTTCAGTTGGTTGCGGACGGTGGTTGATGCAATAAACAATTCCCGGCATTCCTCGTATGTTACCTTCAGAGGATACTTCGCCGCACTGCTATTGTTTTTCATGTATTCAGCCGGAGCAATCAGGAACACATAGAACGCACTGTATTGTTCTTCACGAACACCTTTTTCTCCGCGCTCCACATATCGCTCATACTGCCTGGGCCGCGCGATTGCATGAATTTTGTTTTCGATCAACAACGCGACATTACGACCGTCCTTTTCAAGAACAATTGTCAAATCGGATTCGCCCAAAACTGCATCTGTGAGAGACACTTCTTCCGAGACGATCTTATAGCTGAATAGTTCTGCGTTTCCGGTCTTTTGGAGAAAAAGATTTAGGAAATCTTCATTTAAGGCAAATTCCTCTAAAAAGAGCAAATCCATGTCTCGCTCAGAGACGCCATTCCATCGAAATTGCATGGATTTCGCACCTCACACTCCTAGCAAACTCTGGTTGTAGGCGAACAGTATGCTTAAAATGCCACATATTATTCTAGGATTACGGATCTTGTAATCCCAAATCAAGTCAATGCATCGTTGTCCTCCGCCTTTTCAGCTTCGGATAGCTCCTACCAATTTTCAAGATTGCCGCACCTGCGAAGATAATAGTGACCACCATCTACGGCACATGCCCCGCAGCTGCAAACCCTGAAATCATGGACGGTTTCGCTCTCGATAATATCTCCGCACTTTCTGCATCTGATTGCATTCCTGATAATTCTCGGCATAGTCATTCCCTCTTTAGCGCATTTCTGATTTTCTCTTTTTCTCCACTGCCGTCTGTACGGAGGCGCAGGAGCGGAACGGCGCACTTCTTCAAAATGGAGTTTTTCTTCATATCTCGCGCTGCCTGGTTGCTCCCCGCTTCGTGGAAGCCAGTCCCGTCTACTTCAATCGCCAGCACGGGCTGCTTATCCATCTGATTGAACAGCAGAAAATCCACATGGGTCAACGGATTGTGGGCATATTGGCGTTCTTCCTCGGTCAGCGGTTCATAGTCTTTCACCAACGTCGCAAGAGAAACATGCACCGCGCAGCCGATGGAGGAGAATGCCTCCTCGGCCAGCACCTCCTCGATCACCGAGTTGGCCGCCGAGGTCATGGAGTCCCCGAAGCGCTCGGTGTCCTCCTCGTCCAAGGACTCCAGCACGTCGCTGCGGATGACGATGTTGTTATCCACATATACATCCGGATGGATGAGCTGGAACAGCCGGCTGGACAGTTCCTGAAACCTGCTGTCGTCAAAGCTGACGCACAGCATCCCCACCAGATCCTCGTTCTTGTCCTTGATGTAAAAGGTGGAGGAGCGCAGGGTGCGGCTGTCCCCCGTCAGGCCGCTGTAGTTGGTGCGGTAGTCAACCCCCTTGGCGTTGTCCTCCACCGCCCGCAGGGCCATGGCGGTGGGGGGGGAGCGGAAGTTCCGGGATTTCCGCAAGGACAACCCCCTGGACACCCGCCAGTTCCAGATGGCCTTCCGCACGCTGCGGCAGCTGTCCGCCCAGGAGCGGAGCGCCGAAAAGGAGCTGGATGTGGACGCCACGATCCACGATACCTGCGAGAGCGCGGGGCGGCTGGAGATCCGGTACAAAAACCCCCGGAAGAACACGGTGAAGGTCCTGCTGCTGATGGACCCCGGCGGTTCTATGGACTACTATTCCGGGCTGTGCAGTCAGCTGTTTCAGGCGGCCACCAAATCCAACCACTTCAAGGAGCTGCACACCTACTATTTTCATAACTGCATTTACGGTGACGTTTACAACGGCCCACGGCTCTGGCAGGACGGCCAAACGCCTACGGAATGGCTTTTGCAGAATTTCGACGCCAGCTATAAGGTCATCATCGTGGGGGACGCCGCCATGAATCCCTACGAACTGCGGGAAAAGCAGTACGACTGGCATACCCGGCAGTACGGCCCCTCCGGGCTGGAATGGCTGGAGCTGTTTAAAAAGCACTTCCCCTATCTCATCTGGCTGAACCCGGAGCCTTTGCCGGCATTTCAGGACTTCTGGACCTTGACCCATCTGCAGTTGGCCAAGATGTTCCCCATGTTCGACCTTTCCGCCGAGGGTTTGGAAGCCGGCATGAAGCGCCTGATGGTGAAGCGGTAGAGGAGACAAGCCCGCAGCATCGCGGGCAAAACAAATGGAAAGAGGTGGATTATGGATTTTCCCAAGCTGCTGGGGCTGCGCCCCGGCGTCACCGCCGTGATCGGCAGCGGCGGTAAAACCAGTTTACTGCGCCGTCTGGCGGAGGAATTACCGGGGACGGTCCTCCTCTGTACCACCACCCATATCCGCCCATTTGCGGAATACCCGCTGCTGACGGACGCGGCGGCGGAGACCGTCCTGCAAGCCTTGACTTCAGAGCGGATCCTCTGTGTGGGGACGCCCTGCGAAAACGGTAAGCTGACCGCGCCGCGTCTGCCGATGGAAACGCTGGCCGCGCTGGCAGACTATATGCTGGTGGAGGCCGATGGCTCCCGGCAGATGCCTCTGAAGGCCCACGCAGCCCATGAACCGGTGATACCCGCGTGTGCGGAGCGGGTTATCTGCGGGGCAGGGGCCTCCGGGTTCGACCGACCGATTCGGGCGTGCGTCCACCGGCCGGAGCGCTTCTGCGCCCTGACCGGCGCGGCGGAGACGGACACTGTTGCGCCTCTGTTGGCGGCCCAGGCCATTTTGACGGAGGGCCTCTGCGATACGGTATTTTTAAATCAGGTGGACAATGCGGAGCTTCTTGGGCGGGTCATGCCATTTTTGCGGACAGCGGCGGCAG
>ERZ1106963.1826-NODE-1826-length-23698-cov-6.700503_pt1 | contig 23698 bp, 23 predicted proteins | sample MGYA00403681_ERZ1106963 | MGnify/ENA primary metagenome ERZ1106963 (study PRJEB35170, sample SAMEA104062407) | human gut metagenome | biome: human gut; feature: human-associated habitat; material: faeces | place: Denmark | collected 2012-05-03 ...
CTGACCTTTCTTTTTTACCCAACAATATCTTTAATTAAGGGAAACGGGACAGTCGCGGCCTTCCACGGATAAACTGTCTGCGCTGGCAAAAATCTATACCGTGTCGCTGGATTGGCTGTGCAGCGGCACAGATGAGCCTGTCCCTGACAAGCCGACAGCATATACATGTCCGGAATTGGAACCAGCAGAACAGGCAAAACAGTGGAAGAAAAGCATAGCAAAATGGGCCGCTATTGTGCTGGCGCTGTTCGCTTTGATCGCAGCTATTTTCATATGGACGCACACTGGAAGCCAAGACAATTGCATTCCGATCGACGATATTCAAAGGAGGGTGGTGGAGCCGAACGCAGCGACAGAATTTGATTTAGAGTGGTGATTGGAGGTGAAGAAACGATTTGAAAGCAAAAAAATTCTTTTCTCTGCTGCTGGTCCTCGTGATCTGCTTAAATAGTGTCAGTATGACCGCTATGGCCGCAGAGTCAGAGCCGCACACGAAAGCGAATGTTGCCCGCGCAACGGGACGGTTCAGCATGGATGTCCCCGGTGGAGCGCTCGTAAAAGCGAGCAGTAGTTTCCCGCTGGAAGCAGGAGAGACCGTGACAATCAAGGCAACATATACACCGTTTTCTGCAAGCGTAGATTTTGGCCTGATCGCACCGGACGGATATTTCTATTATCTCAATGCCGACGACGGAAGCTTTGATGAGACAATCAAAGTTGACGAACGTGGAAACTATACTTTTGCGGTGCAGAATAATTCGTCCAAGGCAGTCAGCGTGTCCGGATATGTGAATTATTAAGAGAAAGGGGTATTTATGAAACGAATTGTGAGTCTGTGCTTGACGCTGGTAATGGTATTCTCGCTTCCTACAATGGCATTTGCAACATCTTCCTCTGTCAGGAACATCAATGATGATGCAGTTGTCTTCCTGGATATTCTTACTAGTTTCCAGAGCTATGATCCACATTCCATGTGTGCTTCTTATAAGGAGACTCAATATGTGCACAAAAATAAAGGCGCTTTTGTAACACTCGAGAAGAGTGTTCTCATGTATGACATGGAATTATGGCCGCAAGCAGACTACGCAGGCACATCCGTTAGCAGGATTGCCTATAAAGTTACGCTGTGGGAGAATGGCGAGGCATGATAGGAAAAGTTAACATGTCGTTGAAAATATCCATTATCGCATCACTATTGATCATTGGAATAACAAATTTTTTGGGTACGAACGAATGGTTAACCCTTGGCCAATTAGTTAGAATTTGCAGTTTACTGGCAGGGACCGTTGTCGGTGCGTCAATCTATGCAGTTCGCACTATTAAAAAAGCTGATAGAGAAAGTTGAGAAAATGAGCGGCACTTTTGCGCAGAGCAAGAGTGCCTCTTATCTTGATATTTTGTTGCCAATTGTATATTTGCGGAACAAGCTTTGATATAACTGACACATTTCGCTTGCTAGGGTGTATTCTTCCAACTCCCAACGCACCCGGACAGCGGGTCTTTTTGCGGTGCGCCGCGTCATTTTTCCTTGAAATACGTCAGTATTCCTGCGAAAAAATGTCTTGCGCAACGTAAAAATCCCTCGCTGCCGGTCACATCATGAGTTTTCAGATACACCCTAGCGCACTTCAAAATCCTCCAGATGCACCACGCGAAGCGCCTCGCGCACTCTGTCCGGAAGGTCCTTCGTATCTTTCCTCGCGCGCAGGCCGAACGCAACGTTTTCAAACACCGTCATATGCGGCCAGAGCGCAAAATCCTGAAACACAAAGCCAAGGCCTCGCCTTTCCGGCGGCAGATTGATTCGCTTCTCCCGGGAAAATACGCACGTGCCATCAAAATAAATTTCTCCATCATCCGGCGTTTCCAGCCCCGCGATCATCCGCAGAAGCGTCGTCTTTCCGCAGCCGGAAGGGCCAAGGAGCGTCGTGAAGCTGCCGCTGTCAATCGTGAGAGATGTCGGCCGTATGACCTGCTTTTTCTCAAAGCGCTTCGTAATTCCATGCAGACATATTTCCATACCATTCCTCTTTTCTGTACGTGGGCCAGTATACCAGAGCCATGTAAAGTCGGTATGCAGCGGAATGTAAAATGATTGTAAGAAAAAGGCTGCCACCCAAAATTTGGGTGGCAGCCTTTTTTCGAAACCAACAGTGGTTTTATTTACGCATTGTAGGTGCTTGCGGCGGTATTGCCGCCGTGGCCGGTCCAGTTGGTATGGAAAAACTGCCCTCTGGGACTATCGAGCCGCTCGTAGGTGTGGGCTCCAAAATAGTCGCGCTGCGCCTGCAATAAATTCGCAGGCAGGCGGTCGGTGGTGTAGCCGTCAAAATAGCTCAGTGCCGCCGTCATAGCGGGCGCCGGAACGCCGTACTGCACGGCTGCCGCTGCGACCTTGCGCCAGGCCGGAATGAGCTTCTGCATGGTTTCCTTAAAATACGGGTCGAGCAGGAGATTGCTGAGCTCCGGATTTTTATCATACGCTTCCTTGATTTTGCCGAGGAAGACCGAGCGGATGATGCAGCCGCCGCGCCACATGAGGGCAATGCCGCCGTAGTTCAGGTTCCAGCCATAGGTCTTTGCTGCCGTGCGCATGAGGGTGTAGCCTTGGGCGTAGGAGATGATCTTGGAGGCATAGAGCGCCTGCCGGATTGCCTCGACCATTTCCGCCTTGTCGCCAGTAAAGGCCGGAATCGTGCGGGCGTACTCCTTGGATGCTTCGACGCGCTCGGATTTCATCGCGGACAGGCAGCGAGCGAAGACTGCTTCGCCGATGAGCGTCAGCGGCACGCCCTCGTCCAGCGCGGCGATACCTGTCCATTTTCCCGTACCCTTCTGACCGGCAGTGTCGAGAATCTTTTCTACAATGGGCTGACCGTCGGTGTCCTTGTAGGCAAGGATATCGCGGGTAATCTCAATTAAGTAAGAATCCAGCTCCGTCTTGTTCCATGCGGCAAAGACCTCGTGCATTTCATCGTCGGACATGCCAAGAAGGTCGCGCATGAGCTGATACGCCTCGCAAATTAACTGCATGTCGCCGTACTCAATGCCGTTATGCACCATCTTGACGAAGTGCCCTGCGCCATTCTCGCCGACCCAGTCACAGCAGGGACTGCCGTCCTCGACTTTCGCGCAGATGGCCTGGAAAATGGGCTTCACATACGGCCACGCGGCGGGGCTGCCGCCCGGCATCATGCTGGGACCTTTTAAAGCGCCCTCTTCACCGCCGGATACGCCGGTGCCGATGTAGAGCTTGCCCTTGGATTCCACATATTTTGTTCTGCGGATGGTGTCCGGGAAGTGGGAGTTGCCGCCGTCAATTAAAATATCGCCGTCGTCGAGGACCGGCAGAAGCTGCTCGATCATGTCGTCCACAGCCTGCCCGGCTTTTACCATCATGAACACCTTGCGCGGCTTTTCGAGGTTCGCAACCAGCTCTTCGAGCGTGTGGCAGCCGATGATATTCTTGCCCGCGGCACGGCCACTTACGAACTTGTCCACTTTTTCGGTCGTGCGGTTGAAAACCGCCACCGTGAAGCCCTTCGACTCCATGTTCATGACGAGGTTCTCCCCCATCACGGCAAGGCCGATGAGGCCAATATCTGCTTTTTGTTTCATAGTCACCTCTATCGCGCCCGGTTACTTTACTCTGTAGCCGCAGTTCGTTCCGGACAGCTCCCGGATCACATTATCGACCGCGAGCATGCCCATCCGCTTTGTGGCGTCCACGGTGTGCGAGCCCGTATGCGGCAGCAAAATTGCGTTGGGCGCGGTCAGAAGCGGAGAGTCTTTCAGCGGCTCCTGCTCAAACGCGTCGAATGCCGCTGCCGCAAGCTTGCCGCTTTGCAGCGCTTCCGCAGCCGCCGCCTCATCGACCAGACCACCGCGGGCAGCGTTGATGAGGATCGCGCCATCCTTCATGGAGAAGATGCGCTCTCTGGAAATAATGTTCTTTGTCGACTCCATATATGGCACATGCACCGAAACGATATCGCAGTTTCTCACGATGAAGTCAATATCCGCTGGAAGGACATTGTGCTCCTTTGCGTAGGCCTCGTTCATAAACGGGTCATACGCGTAGGTCGTCATGCCGATCCCGTTCGTGAGCCTGCCGAGCTGCTTGCCGATCGCGCCGTAGCCGATGATACCAACTGTTTTTCCGAACAGCTCCATCCCGTTGATGGGCGCCCACGCGCCGCCTCTCACCTGTCCGTCCTGCACGGTGATGCGCCGTGCGCAGTCCAGCATCAGGCCAAGCGCAAGCTCCGCGACCGATACGGCCATCACGCCCGGCGTGTACGTGACCGTAATGCCGGCCTTGGCCGCCGCTGCGGTATCTACCTTGTCATAGCCGACGCCCCATCTGGAGATGACCTTCAGCTGCGGGCAGTTTTCTATGACCTTTGCCGTGACATTGTCAAGCCCCGCTACATAGCCGTCGCAGCCGTCCAGCAGCGCGATCAACTCGTCCTCCGTAAAGGGCTTTTCGGGCTTGACTGCCTTTACCTCAGCAAATTGTTCCAGTTTTTCTCTCGCCTCATCGTTCACACTGTTTTTGAACGATCTCGGCGTTACCAGTATTTTCATTTCAGTTCCTTTCTGACCAGATGCAGCGCAAAGCCTGCGAGCTCATGGTCCAGATAGACGATCTTTTTCCCGTTCTCGTCCCATTCCGTTGTCGTCGGGTCGAAGCGCAGCCCCTTTTCCTCCAGATACGCGACCGCCGCGTCAATATCCGGCGTTCCGATCGCAATGTGTCCGTTCGTACCAAGATAGCCGCCCTTGATGACCTCGATGACATTCCCTGTGATGTAGGACTTTGCGCCCTCCTGCGAGGAAATGCCGAACGCGGTCTGCATGAGCTGCGTAATGTCTCTTGCCTCGGCCTCTCCCGCCGTATTCATGGCGATGTGCGCGATGCAGAATTTCGGTTGCTTTCCCATAGCTTCGCGCCCCTATCGCTGCACGCGCGCGCCTGCGCCCGCCATCAGCGCCTCAACTTCCTTTTTAGACGCCATCGACGTATCGCCCGGAGTCGTCATGGCCAGAGCGCCATGTGCCGCGCCATAGTCTACCGCGCGCTGCGCATCCTGCGTCGTCATCAGGCCGTAAATAAAGCCCGCGGCAAACGAGTCGCCACCGCCGACGCGGTCGAGAATTTCCAGATCGTTGTACTTCTGCGACAGGTAAACTTCGCCATCGCACCAGCACATTGCGCCCCAGTCGTTTCTCGTTGCGGTCTTCACGGTCCGAAGCGTCGTGGCCACGGCCTTGAAGTTGGGATATGTCTTTGCGGCCTCGCCAACCATTCGCTTGTAGCCCTCGAGGTTCAGCGATTTGAGGTCCTTGTCGTTTCCTTCGATTTCGAAGCCAAGACAGGCTGTAAAGTCCTCCTCGTTTCCGATCATAACGTCAACATACTTCGCGATCTCGCGGTTGACCTCCTGCGCCCGCGCCTTGCCGCCGATGGATTTCCACATGGACGGCCGGTAGTTGAGGTCATAGGAGACGATCGTCCCGTATTTCTTCGCGGTTTTGATGGCCTCAATGACGGCTTCGTTCGTCTTTTCGGAAATTGCGGCGTAAATGCCGCCGGTATGGAACCAGCGCGCGCCAAGGGTTCCGAAAATATAGTCAAAATCGTAGTCCTGCGCGCCCAGATGCGACACAGCAGTATTCGCCCGGTCGGAGCAGCCGACTGCGCCCCGGATGCCGAAGCCCCGCTCGGTAAAATTGATGGCATTTCTCGAGCTTCTTCCGATTCCGTCAAAGTCCAGCCAGCGGATGAGCGACGTGTCGACTCCGCCCTGGCTGACCATGTCTTCCAGAAGCCTTCCCACTTCGTTGTTCGTAAACGCCGTAATGACCGAGGTCTTCATGCCGAAGCATTTCCGAAGGCCTCTTGCGACGTTGTACTCTCCGCCGCCCTCCCAGGCCGCAAAGTGCCGCGCTGTTTTGATCCTGCCCTCGCCCGGGTCGAGCCGGAGCAGGATCTCGCCCATGGAAACCTCGTCAAAGGCGTAGGTGCCTTGCTGTTTTAATTGTAATTCCACGTTTTTTCCTTCTTTACACGCTTTACACGGATCTCTTTTTCTTCGTCTTTCTGGTATCCACGTACACAACCACCAGCACCAGAACACCGAGAATGACCTGCTGCCAGAACGAGTTGATGCCATTGAGGTTCAGGCCGTTTCGCAGGACCGCGACCACCAGCGCGCCGATGACCGCACCAAAGATCGTGCCCTCGCCGCCTGCCATGCTCACGCCGCCAACGACGGAAGCGAAAATGCCTTCAAACTCGTAGCCCTCGCCGGTGTTCGCCTGAATGGACACCATGCGGCAGAGCATGACGATACCTGCCATACCGGCCATCAGGCCGGTGATGCTCTGCGCCAGAAGCTTCACCTTCTGCACATTGATACCGGACATCTTCGCCGTCTCGGCGTTGCTGCCCACAGCGTAAACGCTTCTGCCGAACACGGTGTGCCGCAGGACAAAATTCAGAGCGATCGCCATCACCAGCACCAGATAGACCGGAACCGGGATACCGAGGAACTTGCCGTTGCCGATATAAGTCAGCGTCGCAAGCGCTTCGTCGGAAATCGTGCCGCGCAGGGTGATGGTCGCGCCGTTGTTCAGAAGCTTCAGCGCACCTCTGTAGACCCACTGGCCGCCAAGGGTCGCAATAAATGGAATGAGATCGAGCTTTGTAATGAGAAGACCGTTGATGAGGCCGCACACCGCGCCGACCAAAACGCCGAGAATCAGGGCCACCGGAACGGGCAGGTTCAGATACGTCATGGCCATGCAGGCGATGCCGCCGGTCAGGCCCACGATGGAACCGGCCGAAAGATCGATGCCGTCGATGATGATGGCAAAGCTCATGCCCATGGCAAGGAGCATATACACAGACGCGCTCAGCAGGATCTGTGTGAAGTTTGCCATGCTTCTAAAGCTTGGCGTAATGATGAACAGAATGATCATCGACGCCGCGAAAATACCGATGGGGCCCAGCCCGGATAATTTCTTTTGATTCAATAATTTATTCATGATTCCATTTCCTTTTTACGAAAGCTTTCCGGTTGCGTATTTCATGATGGTTTCAGAGTCCGCGTCCTTTCGGTCGAGCACTGCGGTCACACGGCCGTCTTTAAAGACGGCGACGCGGTCGCTCATGCCGAGGATCTCCGGAAGGTCCGAAGAGATCATGATGATCGCGATGCCCTGATCGGACAGATCGTTCATGAGAGAATAAATTTCATACTTCGCGCCGACGTCAATGCCGCGGGTCGGCTCGTCGAAGACCATCACCTTCGCCGTTCTTGTCAGCCACTTGCCGATGATGACCTTCTGCTGGTTGCCGCCGGAGAGGTTCATGACCTTCTGGTCGATGGAGGGCGTGCGGATATTGAGCTTCTTGCAGTATTCCTGCGCGTTGCTCTTCGCCTTTGCCTCCTGCATCCTGCCGCGCTTGGAAAACTTCTGCAGGGAGGCCATCGTGATGTTTTCCTCCACGCTCAGTCCCAACGCAGCGCCGTCAAATTTTCGGTTTTCCGTCATATACACGAAGCCCGCCGCGATGGCCTCGGAGGGATTATTGAAGGTATACTCTTTGCCTTCGATCTTCACGTGCTTCTCGTCTGCGTCGTCCGCGCCGAACAGCGCGCGAAGCGTCTCCGTTCTGCCGGCGCCGACAAGGCCCGCAATGCCGAGGATCTCGCCCTTTCTGACATCCAGATGCTTCACGTCAAGCTTTGTGCCCTGCCGGATATTGTCCGCTTCAAAGACGACCTCGCCGATCGTTCTTTTATATGTAGGATAGATGTTGGATAATTCTCTTCCGACCATCAGGCTGATGATCTCGTTATCGTTCGTATCCTTGTAGTCCATGGTTTTTACGCGCGTGCCGTCCCGCATGACCGTAATTCGGTCGGCAATTACGGGAAGCTCCTCGAGCCGGTGGGAAATATAGATGATTCCCACGCCCTTTTTCTTCAGCGCAAAAATAATTTTGAACAGCCGTTCAATTTCGTTTTCGGTCAGGGACGAGGTCGGCTCGTCAAACACGACGATCCTGCATCCCTTGGATGTGACCTTTGTGATCTCCACCATCTGCTGATCTGCAATCGACAGATCCTTCATGGGGGTATCAGACGGAATCCGCAGTCCTACCGCTTCTTCCATCAGCCGGGCTGCTTCCTCGTGGGCAAAGCGGTCGTCGATGACGCCGTGCTTATTTTTGATGCAGCCAAGAAAAATATTATTCGCGATGTCCAGATGCGGACAGACGCTCAGTTCCTGGAACACAACGCCGATGCCCTTGCTCAGCGCGTCCGCAGGGCCGTTGATTTTTGTCGGAACGCCGTCGATGACGATCTCGCCGCCATCGGGCTGATGGATCCCGTAGAGGGTCTTGATCAGCGTCGACTTTCCTGCGCCGTTCTCTCCCACAAGCGCGTGTACCTCGCCCGCTTTCAAATCGATGGAAAATCCATTCAGCGCCTTTACGCCGGGAAAGGACTTCGAAATATTTCGCATTTCTAACAACATTGCCATTTGGTACACCTTTCATGTACTATGGGGGGATAATCCCCCCATAGCAGCTAAATTATCGTCCGGGTTTCTACGCTTTCGTTCGCTCAGTTCAGGTGCTCCAGCGGGAAGAGGATGGCCTGCATGTCCTCGTCGTCCAGCTTGTCTCTCGGGACGATGGTGCAGCCGGTGTCGACCATGCCGTGCTCGAGCTCCACGCCGTTGGCCGCGTCAGCCGCTGCCTTGTACGCCATGTAGCCCATCTGGTACGGCTGCTGGACAGTCAGGAAGTTGATCACGCCGTCTTCCATCAGAGAAACGGTGTTCTTGTTCGCGTCGAAGCCGCCGACAAAGATATCCTCTCTGCCGAGCTGGATGAGCGCGGTGCCAACGCCTGCGGTACGGTTCTCGTCAACGGCGAAGATGCCCTTGATGTCGGGGTTTGCCGTGATGGCATCGACGCACTGGGTCGTGCAGAGGTTGATGTCCGCTTCGCTGTAGAGGGTGCCGAGGACCTCGATGTTCGGATAAGCTTCCTTCATTCTCGCCTCAAAGCCCGTCACACGGTCGGCAACGGAAGCCTTTGCGGGAGAATCGGAGAAGATGTAAACCTGGCCCTCTTCGCCCATCAGCGCAGCCAGCTCGTCAGCTGCCATCGCGCCAGCGGCGACGTTATCGGTCATGAACGACTGGAGATAGTCCTCCGTGGGGATGGCGGTATCGGCAATGATCAGCGGGATACCGGCCTTCTGGATCTCCTGGCAAGCGGAGACAAGCGCGTCGCCGCTCACAGGGGCAAGGACGATCGCGTCCGGCTTGGAGTTGATGACGTCCATCACGGTTTCGATCTGAACGCCGGCTTCTTCCTTGGACGGATAGACGACTCTCGGCGTCATGCCAAGCTCGGTCGCCGCGTTTTCAAAGCCCGCCTGAACGATGCTCCAGTAGTCCGCAACGCCCTTGGGGATGAACACGATGTCAAGGCTTGTTTTTGCTTCTTCGGTTGCAGGGGCTTCCTCAGCTTCAGAGGTTTCTTCTGCCGTTTCAGCAGCAGCGGGCTCGGCGGCCGTTTCTTCGGCTGCGGGCGCAGCTGTTTCGGTTTTCGCAGGCGAGCTGCACGCGGCAAGTGCCAGCAGCATGGCTGCTGCAAGCAGGATGGATAACACTTTCTTCATAATTTTTCCTCCTAAGTATATTTAATTATGCACTGCATAATTAAGACAAGGTTACAGGCTAGATCAGCCCTTTTTGTTGATTGCTCCGTCCGGCAAAATCGCGTGCACACCGCGCACGCCGTTGACGATCTGCGTCACATGCTCGTCGACAACAAGACTTGCCATCGCGAGCGCCTCCTGGAATGTCATATCATAAAGCTTCCCAATGAGATTTGCCATCTCCGTGAGCGCCTCATACGCCGCGTTGGTAAGATCCGTATCAAACCCGAACGTTACCCACGCGCTCTGCGTCCGCAAAATCGGATTGCGAATCGTCTCATGCACGACCCGGAACGTCAGATCGACCTTGTCGAGCGTACACTCGATGGCCGTTCCGCCAAGCTCACCGTCTCCCTGCACCGCGTGGCCGTCTCCGACGTAGAAATACGCGCCTTCGCACATGACCGGAAGATAAATCGTGCTTCCTGCCGTGGCCAGCTTGCAGTCCAGATTGCCGCCGACATTGCGCGGCGGGTGCGTCGAGTGGATGCCGGGCTGTTCCGGCGCGAGTCCCACGACGCCAAGGAACGGATGGATCGTGACCACGTGTCCCTGGTCGCTGACCGCACGCCGCGTCTCATTGTCGATGTCCCAGTTCAGGAAATACTCCGGAAGCTCGGAAATGTTCAGCCGGTTCATGTGGTCCTTGTCCGCAAAGCCCACGCGGCTCCAGCCCCAATTGGCCGTCCGGCACTCGTTGATTCTGACCGCCAGCGTATCGCCCGGCTTCGCGCCTTCGACGTAGATCGGTCCGATCAGGCAGTGCCCCGCGTCCCGCTGCGCATCCTTCCCTTCAAAGAAGCTGCCCGCGCCCGTCTTTGGAACCGGCGGTTTTCCCAAGTGCCAGTCGCCGTCTAACACATTGCAGACCACGCTGTCTCCGTCCGCGATGCGCGCGACCGGAGCCTTACTGCAATCAAACGAGCCTGTGATATTCTTTCTCTCACAATCCAACGTAACAACCATATTGACTCCTCTTTATAACCGGAACATCGTTTTGCAGAGCTTCGTTCCCGACGCTGTCTTGAAGATTTTTTCCAGAACCTTCGACGCAACCGACTCGTCCGAATGCTCATACAGGTTGACGAGAAAATCTGCCTCGATCAGAATCTGCAGGTCGATCCCCTGAATATTGGAATAGGTGTGGTGATGGGCGATCAGATATTTAACTCTCTCGATCACATCCTCCGGGAAATGGAGCTCCTTGAGCATAATTTCTGCCTCGCCGGGGCCGAGCTCCTGCTGGAGCCTGCCGTTCGACGCGTGATACAACTCCTCCGCCTTTTTGATGCCGATGTCGTGCGTGTAGGCTGCCGTCTCCAAAATGAACATGGTCTTCTCGTCCAGCTTTTCCTGCCTGCCGATATAGGCGGCGTAGCTATGTACCTTTGTGAAGTGCTGGATGCGCTCGGGCTGTCCTTCGTACATCTCGACCATCTTCAGAAATACGTTGTCCAGATTCTCTCTTGTCATATCACGGTTCCTTTCGGCAATCGATTGCCAAAATTTTAAAAAAAGAAACGCAAACGACAGCACGTGGTTTGAAATGTTCTTGCAATCGATTGCATCCATAGTGTACTACGCTGGTTTTCCTTTGTCAACAAAATTCGCCCCTTCATTTTGCATAAAGATTTTTCGATTTTTTCAGCACTATGCTGTTTTTCCGATTCTCCGCGCGAATTTTCGCCAGGATTTTAGAAACGTCTGAAATCTTTTTATAAAATCGATTGCAAAGAATTCAAATATCCGAAAAATTTCTCTTGTTGAATCTACCCCGATATGATATAGTGGATACAAATCGCAAGAATTTCCAGAGCAAGATGTCCACCCGGCCGTGTGTTTGCTCCATAACACCCGCGCAAAGCAAACCACCCAACCAGCATTCCAGCTTTTACGCTGCATCTCAAGCCGCAGGGACGTTTGAAGCCCCTTGCAGCAGACAGGACAGGATTTATGACAATTTACGACATCGCAACCGCGGCGGGCGTTTCCGCGAGCACCGTTTCGCGCGTCATCAACCACAAAAGCGGCATTCGGAAAGAAACCCGTGAAAAAATTGAAAAGCTGATCGAGGAGTACAACTATTCCCCGAACGTCGCGGCGCGGGGGCTTGTGATGCAGTCGTCGAAGATGATCGGGATCCTTCTGGTCGATATCCGTGTCGTGCACCATATCGACAATGCCTTCGCCATCGAGCAGGAGCTTGCGAAGCGGGGATACTGTTCGATCATCATGAGCACCGCCGCGGATGAGGCCAACATCGGCTCATGCATCCGGCAGCTCGAGCAGCGGCGCGTGGAGGGCATTGCGCTCATCGGCTCGATGTTCATGGCAAAGAGCACCTATCACACGATCAAAACCTATCTGCCGAACATTCCGGTCGTCATCATCAACGGCTACATTGACCTTCCGAACGTCACGGGAATCATCGCCGACGAGGAAAGCGGCGTAAAAGACTGCGTGGCGCTTCTGGCAAGGAAGGGCCGGAAGAACATCGTCTATGTAAATGATGCGGACTCCCCCGCAAACCGCAACAAACGGAAGGGCTTTCTGGCCGGGATCCGCGCGCTCGGCTATCCGCAGAACAAAATCTACGAAGCGGCAACCAGCTACGCCTCCGGCTATGAGATCACGAAGGAGATCCTCCGCGAAGACCCGTCTGTCGACGGCATCATCTACTCCGTTGACATCACCGCTACCGGCGGCCTGCGTGCGCTGCTCGACAGCGGCCGCAAGGTTCCCGAAGACATCAGCGTCATCGGCGTCGATAACAGTATCTATGCAAAAATTTCCTATCCGCAGCTGACCTCTCTGGATAATAACGCGGAGTCTCAGAGCAAGCTTGCGGTCGATCTTCTGATCAAGGCGCTGAACAACGAGCCGCATGAAAGAAGCGTGCTTCTAAAAACCCACATTGTCGAGCGGGAAACAACATAACCGCGCTCTGTCTAAAAAACGTTCCCATTTGCGCAAAAATACGCTGCCGGCAATCGCCGGCAGCGTATTTCGTTTTGCAGGGAGCCATGCAGCCCCTGTTTGATTTTTTAGCCCTTGACCAGTTCGCGCGCGACTGCTTCCACGTGCTCGGCGCTCAGACCGAACTGCTTGAGAAGCGCGGCGGCAGGGCCGGAATGGCCGAACTCGTCATTGACGCCGATGCGGCGCAGCTTCATCGGGCACTTTTCGCTGAGCACAGCCGCGACTGCCTCGCCGAGGCCGCCGATGATGTTGTGCTCTTCGCAGGTGATGACCTTGCCGCACTCCTTGGCCGCCTTGAGAACAATCTCCTCGTCGAGCGGCTTGATGGTGCAGATGTTGATGACGCGGGCGTGGATGCCTTCTTTGGCGAGGTTCTCCGCAGCTGTCAGGGCTTCGGCGACCATGAGGCCCGTTGCGATGATGACAACATCATTGCCGTCCGTGAGCTGCTCGCCCTTGCCGATCTGGAAGGTGTAGCTCTGCGCGTCGTGGAACACCGGCGTTGCCAGACGGCCCAGGCGGATATAAACGGGGCCTTCATACGCGTAGGCTGCCTTTACGGCGGCTCTTGCCTCTACATCGTCGCTCGGCGACAGGACCGTCATGCCGGGGATCGAGCGCATCAGCGCAAAATCCTCGCAGCACTGGTGGCTCGCGCCGTCTTCGCCGACGGAGATGCCGCCGTGCGTCGCCGCGATTTTTACGTTCAGGTGCGGGTAGCCCACGGAGTTGCGGATCTGCTCAAAAGCTCTGCCCGCGGCAAACATCGCAAAGCTGCTGGCAAAGGGAACGAGGCCCATCGTGGATAAACCCGCAGCCACGCCGACCATGTTGCACTCGGCAATGCCGCAGTTGAAATGGCGCTCGGGGAACGCCTTCTTGAAGGTTCCGGTTTTTGTTGCAGCGGCAAGGTCTGCATCCAGCACGACCAGATTATCCGCGCCGTTCTGGGCCAGCTCCACGAGCGCATTGCCGTAGCTGTCACGGGTCGCGATTTTTTTCACTTCACTCATTTCGCTGCCTCCAGTTCTGCCATGGCCGCATTCAATTCCTCCATAGCCTGTTTGTATTCTTCGTCATTGGGCGCTTTGCCGTGCCAGCCGACCTGATTTTCCATGAAGCTCACGCCCTTGCCCTTGGTGGTGTGCATCAGGATGCAGGTAGGCTTGCCGGTGCAGGCATGGAAGGCCTCAAACGCCTTTTCGATCTGGTCAAAGTCGTGGCCGTCGATGGAGATCGTCTGGAAGCCGAAGGCCTTTGCTTTCTCATCCACAGGCGCGGTGTTCATCACGTCGCAAGTGCGGCCGTCGATCTGCAGGCCGTTGAGATCGATGATCATGCAGAAGTTATCGAGCTTGTAATGAGCGGCAAAGAGCATTGCCTCCCAGACCTCGCCCTCAGCGATCTCGCCGTCGCCAAGAAGCGTGTAGACATTTACGTCCTGATGCAGATACTTTGCGCCCTTGGCCATGCCCGCCGCGGCGGAAATACCCTGTCCAAGGCTGCCGGTGGACATATCCACGCCGGGAACCGTGTTCATGTTGGGGTGGCCCTGCAGGTAGCTGTCAATATGCCGGAGCGTGGGCAGATCCTCGACCGGGAAGAAGCCGCGATATGCAAGCGCAGCATAAAGGCCCGGCGCGGTATGACCCTTGGAGAGGACAAAGCGGTCGCGCTTCGGATCCTTGGGGTTCTTCGGGTCGATCCGCAGTTCCCGGTTATACAGGTAAGCAAACAGGTCCGCAGCAGACAGGCTTCCGCCGGGATGGCCGGCCTTGGCTCCATGGGTGGACTCGATCACGCCCATACGGACCTGGCAGGCTTTTTTCTTTAATGCAAGCTTCATTTCCTCTGACAAAGAAACGCACCTTCCTTTATTTCCGTTGATTTTTGTTTTTTCTTGCAAACAAGTAACGCCTCAAGCGCATTTTGTCAGTTTGTATTTTACTACAAAATTCCGTTCTGCGCAAGCTTGAATATGGCAGCGCCGTGTAAAGTCCCGTCGCGCCAGGTAAATTTTTTAAATACCCATCCGAGATACCTTACAGCCAGCATCCGCTTTCCCCCGGCGCGGACGGAGGCTCCCTTGACATATGAAGGGCTTGTCCTATAATGTATGAAGTTGGATTGGAACATACGGATGGATGGGGGACTGTGTATGGGAGACAATTATTTTCTGCTGACAAATTTACTTTCTGAGGACGAACGCAAGGTGATCACCAGTATCACCGCGCACATTGAGCGCGGCGAAAAGCGCGCGGGCATTCAGCAGATCGCCGCCGAGAACTATCTCTCCACGGCAAGCATCATCAAAATGTGCAAGCGCCTCGGCTTCGACGGCTACAGTGAGCTCTATTACCACCTCAGCCGTCAGCTGACCGGCTCGGACAAACGGACGGAGGACACGCTCGGAAGCTTCGTCGACAATTATTCAGATGCGCTGGTCAGCAGCTTCTGCGAGCTGCTGCGCGCACGCCGGAAGGGCAAAATCTTTACAACCGGCGAGGGCTTTTCCAACATCGTCGGCACGTATATCGTCCAGCGCATGTCCATCTGCGGCTTTATGGCCTTCAGCAACGTCCATTTTTACGACTACATGATCTTTCAGGAGGCGCAGCAGAGCGCGGACGCGGACGAGCGCGACATCATGTTTGCCGTCAGCCAGAGCGGCGAAACGGAGCCGGTTTTAAACGACGTGCGGCACGCAAAGCAGCACGGGCAGAAAATTATTTCCTTCACGCGCCGCAGCGATTCAACGCTCGCGCAGCTCTCCGATCTTGTCTTTGTCGTCGACGGAGCGAAGCAGACGCTGGCGGGCAGTCTTCCGAATCCGTTTTTCGGGCATATCATCCTGATCTTTGAAGAGCTGATGGCCAGATTCTTCTCCCAGACGCAATAAATACTTTTTTTACGAAAGCGAAAATTTTTTTCTTCAAGGGATGTGTTATAATCAAGCTGCGGCAGAAAGAACCGGAATTCGCCGCGAAACCTGCTCCGGCGCTTCCGCCCGGAAACCGCTGCGAAGCAGAGCAATGAATATATGGAGGATCAATCAATGAAGAAGAGTCTTGCACTTCTGCTTGCGCTTGTCATGCTGCTCGGCATTCTGGCCGGCTGCGCCGCAAGCAGCACCACCGAACCAGCTGACAGCAGCGCGGAAACCACTGCTCCTGCCGAAACCGCGCAAACCGAAGAACCCGCCGCCGAGTCCACCGAAACCGAGGAACCGGCCGCAAAGTCCATCGAAACCCTGAAGGTCGCCTTCGTTCCCTCCCGCGAGCCGCAGGAGATCATCACCGCGACCGAGCCCCTCAAGGAGCTTCTGAAGACGGAGCTCGCCAAGGAAGGCTATGACGTCGGCGAAGTTGAGATCACCGTCGGCACCACCTATGAGGCAGTCGGCGAAGGCCTCGAGGCCGGCACCATCGACGTTGGCCTCATTCCCGGCGGCACGTACGTCCTGTATGACGACGGCGCGGAGGTCATCCTGACCGCGACCCGCGACGGCCTCAGCAAGGACTCCGACAACGCCAAGGACTGGAACGATGGTCAGCCCACCGAGGCTTCCGACAAGCAGGCCGTTTCCTACCGCGCGCTGTTCATCGCTGGCCCGTCTGAAAAGGGTCAGGAGCTGGCCGCCAAGGTCAACGCCGGTGAAGAGCTGACTTGGGACGATCTGAACAGCGCCAACTGGAGCGTCATGGGCACGTCCTCCCCTGCCGGCTACATCTACCCCGCTCTGTGGCTCCAGGACCGCTACGGCAAGGGCATTTCCGACCTCAGCAGCGCCGTCCAGTCCGACTCCTACGCGAGCGCATTCGCCCGCCTGGCCTCCGGTCAGGTCGATATCCTTGTGACCTACGCCGACGCGCGCCGCGACTATGCCGAGCGCTGGAACTCCGAGTTTGGCCGCGAGGGCTCCATCTGGGAAGAGACGAACGTCATCGGCGTGACCGCCCCGATCTACAACGACACCATCTCCGTCAGCAAGAACTCCGAGATCATGGACGCTGACCTGATCGCCGCTCTTCAGGACGCTTTCATCAACATCGGCAACACCGAAGAAGGCAAGGCCGTCATCGCCATCTACAGCCACAACGGCTATCAGAAGGCGCAGGCCTCCGATTATGACAACGAGCGCGCCGCGCAGAAGCTCATTCAGGAGCTGACCGCAGCGAACTAAATTGAACTTTCCCACGCGGGGAGGACTTGCACGGCAGATACCTTCCGCTGTGCGGTCTTCCCCGCGCTTTTTATCATCAGGGGTCCAGCCGAAACCTGTCAGCAGGTATCGTCCGCGCTGCCGGGCTTCCGCTGCACCCCGGAAATGAGGACGCTTTATGATCATATTTGACCACGTATCCAAAGTATATCCCAACGGCACGGTCGGCCTCGACGACGTGAGCCTGCGCATTGAAGACGGCGAGTTTGTCGCGATCATCGGCCGCTCCGGCGCGGGAAAATCAACGCTCCTGCGCGCTGTGAACCGGATGCACCAGATCACCTCCGGGAGCCTTACCGTAAACGGTACCGACGTGACCGGGCTCTCCGGCAAGCCTCTCCGCAAGTTCCGGCGCGGAATCGGCATGGTGTTTCAGTCGTTTAATCTCGTCACACGCACGAGCGTCATCAAAAACGTGCTCGCCGCCTGCGTACCGGACATGCCGTTCTGGCGCGTGCTTCTGGGTGCGTTCCGCAAAGAGGATAAAATCCGGGCGCTCGAGTCCCTTGACAAGGTCGGCATTCTGGACAAGGCCTATATGCGCGCCGACCAGCTCTCCGGCGGTCAGCAGCAGCGCGTCGCGCTGGCGCGCACCCTGACGCAGGATCCGCACATCATTCTGGCCGATGAGCCCGTCGCCGCGCTTGACCCCGTGACGGCCCGGCAGGTCATGCAGGACTTCGTCCGCATCAATCAGGAGCTTGGCATTTCGATTTTGCTGAACATCCACCACGTGGAGCTGGCGCTCGAGTACGCCGACCGCATCATCGGCATCCGCGCCGGTAAAATCGTCTACGACGGGCCGTCAAAGCAGGTCGATCAGGCGGTTTTGGATGCGATCTACGGAGAGGACACCGCATCGGAGGCTGCCGTATGAGCCTGTATGACCGCATCTTCCGCCCCCGGCGCTACACGCTTTCCGACGGAACCGTCGTCGAAGAAAAGCGCAGCCGCGCGCCGCTGGTGATTCTGATTCTGGTGGTTCTGACGGCCGTGTCTGTCCGGATCACCGGCTTCAACTTCTCGGTCCTTGTGAAAAAAGGCAGCAAGTTCTTTGACATTCTCAAGGCAATGTTCCCGCCCAATACCGCGTATTTAGGAAAGATCTGGCAGCCGCTGCTGGACACGATCAAAATGTCCTTCCTCGGCTCTTTTATTGGCGCCATGCTTGCCATTCCGTTTGCCATCGCCGCGGCCAGCAACATTGTAACGAACCGCGTTGCGGTCTTTCTCGTGCGTTTGTTTTTGAGTCTTGTTCGGACGCTTCCGACGCTTGTCTGCGCGCTGATTGCAACCTATATCTTTGGCCTTGGCACCATGGCCGGTACCTGCGCCATCGCAGTCTTCACGTTTGCCTACGTCGGAAAGCAGCTCTTTGAGATCATTGAAACGGTCGACATGGGCCCCTATGAGGCGATGGAGGCGCTTGGCGCAACGAAGCTCCGCGCGTTTGTCACGGCAGTCTTCCCGCAGGTGCTGCCGACGTATCTGTCGGTATCGCTGTTCTGTCTCGAGGGTAACGTGCGCTACGCGTCGATCCTCGGCTATGTCGGCGCGGGCGGCCTTGGCCTTATCATGAACGAAAAAATCGGCTGGCGCGAATATGACAGCCTCGGCATGATCCTCATTGTGCTGTTTGTCACCGTCATGATCATCGAAGCGGTCAGCCACGCGCTGCGCAAGCGCCTGACGTAGGGAGGAGACGGCAATGAACGAAAAAATTCAAAAGGCCTATGCCTCCGCGCCCAAGACGTGGCTCTGGCAGCTGCTGGCGGCGTTCTGCGTCGCGTGTCTGCTTGCCTGGTCCGGCTCGGCCGTCCGGGTGAGTAATCCAACCGGAAACGGGCTGGAGGTCGCGGGAAACATTCTCTCTGGCATTTTCCACCCGTCGGCAAAGCTTCTGTTCACGCTCGGTACAGACGGCGTGCCGTATCTTCTGCTGGAGACCTTCTGCATCGCGTTTTTGGGAACGATCGTCGGCGCGGTCATTTCGCTTCCCCTGTCGTTCCTGTCTGCCAGCAATCTGGTCCCCAAGGCCGTGGCACTCGTCGGGCGTGTTCTGATTGCGGCCATCCGCACGATCCCAGCCTTTGTCTACGGCCTGATGTTCATCCGCGTCACGGGTCCCGGACCGTTTGCAGGCCTTCTGACGATGTCTTTGTGCTCGATCGGCATGGTGTCCAAAATGTTCATCGAGAGCATTGAGGACCTTGACAAGCGGATTCTGGAATCTCTCGACGCGGCAGGCTGCACGACGTTCCAGAAGATCCGCTACGGCATTTTGCCGCAGCTGACCGCGGACTTCACCTCTACGATCATCTACCGCTTCGATATGAACCTGCGCGACGCAACGGTTCTCGGTCTTGTCGGAGCTGGCGGCATCGGTGCGCCCTTGATTTTCGCCATGAGTTCGTACCGCTGGAACGAGGTCGGCGCGATTTTGCTGGGGCTTATCGTGCTGGTGCTCATCATCGAGTGGATCTCGGCAAAAATCCGTGTCAAGCTGGCTCGGGGGTAAGGCGATGCAGGAACGAAAGCTGACGATTTACTTTACCTCCGATCTTCACAGCTACATCTACCCCACCGACTACCGCAGCCAGTCAGAAAAGGATCTGGGTCTTTTCAAGTGCGCGAGCCGGTTCCAGAAAGACGGGAACACACTTATCATCGACGGCGGAGATCTGCTGCAGGGTTCGCCGTTTGGAGCCTACTGCCACGATACGATCGGAAGCGCTGAGAAATTTGCCGAGATCATGAACCGCTGCGGATACGACTATGTGACGCTCGGGAACCACGATTTCAACTACGGCATGGCATATCTGGACAGCTATCTTGATGCGCTGCATGCCAGATGCGTCTGCCAGAATGTCCGCCGGGCCGATGGCTCCACTCGCTTCCCCGCGCGGGTCCATACGCTCGAAAACGGGCTTCGCGTCGGCATCGTCGGCATTGTGACCGACTACGTGAACATCTGGGAGCGCCCGGAGCACCTGTCCGGCATTACGATCGAAGACCCACTTCCGGCGGCAGCCAGTGCGCTCGCGCTGCTAAAAGGCAACGTCGATCTCACGGTGTGCGTCTATCACGGCGGCTTTGAGCGGGATCTGTCGAGCGGCCGGACGCTTTCGGCTACGAGCGAGAACGCCGCATACCGGATCTGCCAGGAGCTGGATTTCGATATTCTCCTGACCGGCCACCAGCATATGTCCGTGCCTGGGCAGATGGTGCAGGGTACCTTTGTCGTCCAGCCGTCTGACAAGGGGCAGGAATTTTTGAAGGTGGAAGCCGCCGTATCGGATGACGGCGCGCAATTTTCCAGCCGGACGATCCATGCGGGAGGCCCCTGCCGCCCGGAATGGCTGGCGGAATTTTCCGGCATGGAGCGCGGCGCGCAGGACTGGCTCGACGAGGTCGTGGGGCACCTGCCGGAGCCGATGACGATCGATACCCCACTTCGCATGGCGGCTTATGGAAACCCGCTAGCTGATCTATTCAATACCGTGCAGCTTCTGGCAAGCGGCGCGCAAATCTCCGTCACGAGCCTTGCAAACGATCCGGCGGGACTTCCGCAGACCGTGCGGCGCAGAGACATTCTGAATGCGTACCCGTACACGAATACGCTCACTGTGATGCAAATCACGGGCGCGGTTCTGCGCCGGGCGATGGAGCGCAGCGCGGAATACTTCACAAAGGGCGAAGACGGCTCGCTTGCCATCTCAGACGCCTTTTTGAAGCCGAAAGTCGAGCATTATAACTACGACTACTACGCGGGCGTGCACTACGTCTTTGACTGTGGCATGCCGGTCGGTCACCGCGTGACAGAGCTCCGCGTAAACGGAGTGCCCGTCGCGGACGAGGATGTTTTTACCGCCTGCCTCAGCAGCTACCGCGCCAGCGGCACCGGAGGCTACGACTGCTACTCCAGCTGCCCGGTGCTGCGCGAAATTGGAACAGAAATGTCCGACCTGCTGCTGGACTTTTTCAAGGACCCGTCCGCACCGCAGCGCATCGTTCCCTGTGATTTCCGCGTCATCTAAAAAAATCTCAAGCGCCGGAGAGGATGTTCTATATCCCCTCCGGCGCTTTTTTAGGTCGCAAATGCAGCTGTACTTCCCATTGACAAGTGCGTCCGCGTTTCGTATAATTCCGATGTAAATCATCTAATATATATCATATCATCTATTTTCGATAGAAAGGGTGCGGGCAATGGCTCCGAAAAACAAGTTTACGAAGGAAGAGATGGTCGCGGCGGCGCTGCGCGTCGTGCGGGCAAAGGGCGCGGACGGTCTGACCGCCAAAACGATCGCCGACGAGCTCGGCACATCCACGCAGCCGATCTTCACCGCCTTCGGCTCCATGGGCGGCATCCGGCAGGCGGTCTATTCTGCCGCTGTGCGCGTGTACGACGACTATACCAAAATCGGTTTGCAGGAAAAAATTCCGTTTCTCGGCGTCGGCACGCAGTACATCCGCTTCGCGCGGGAGGAGCCCGAGCTCTACCGGCTTCTGTTTCTGACGCAGACGCAGGAATTCAGTGCCATGCAGGCCATGCGGCACTTGCAGGCGCTCGTCCGCCCGACGCTAATCACCGTCTATCACATCACCGAAGAAGAGGCAGATTTCTATTTCCGCAATCTGTGGCTTGTGTTGCACAGCCTGTCGACGCTGATCGTGACCGGCGACTGCCCGTATCGGGACCAGGAAATCGGCCAGATTCTGACCGGCTTCAGCTTAAGCACCTGCAAGGCCATCAAGGAAATTCCGGGCTTTGCAGCGGGAACGTATGACCGCGACGCAGTCTTCCGCGCGCTGGTCAGCCGGGACGCAGCAGGGTTTTGATCCAAAAACAGAAAACGGCAGGAAGGTTCCATTCAGAATCGTCCTGCCGTTTTGTTTTCTTATTCCGTAAGCTCGCCGCGTAAATTTTTCTGCATCTGCGATTTCACAAACGCCATATCGTCCGAGACAGACATCAGATAGTAGCTCTTGGCAAGGGCGGCCTCCGTCGTCATGTCCCGGCCGTTGACCGCGCCGACTCTTCGCAGCGCCGAGCTTGCCGCATAGGTCCCGAGGCTCACCGCGCCCTGGCTGCACTGCGAGCAGACGGTGATGATCGTGCCGTTCTGATACGCCCGTTCAATGATCGGCAGCAGCGCGTTCTGCGCAGAGCCCGGAATATTGCCCGCGCCGAAGGTCTCGAGCACCACGCCCTTTAATTTATCCGTCATCAGCGACGCAAAATAGTCGAACTGAATGCCCGGGAAAATTTTGATCACGCCGATGGGGAGCTCCTTAAACGGCTGAAAGCGGAACGCTTCCTCGCTCGCCGGGCGAAGGACCCGTTTTTTGTACTCGATCTGAATGCCGGCATGGGCCAGCGGCGCATCGTTCGGCGACTCGAAGGCCTCAAACTGGTCGGACGAGCGCTTCGTGCTCCGGTTGCCGCGCAAAAGAACGCCGTTAAAGTAGATGCAGACCTCGTGGACCTGTCCGGAGGCGGCGATAAGAAGCGAGCTGATAATGTTGTCGCGTCCGTCGCTTCGGATTTGCCCCAGCGGAATCTGCGAGCCGGTAAAGATCACGGGCTTTGAGAGGTTTTCCAGCATGAAAGAAATCGCCGACGCAGAGTACGCCATCGTGTCCGTACCATGGAGGACGACAAAGCCGTCATAATCTTCGTACCGCTCAGCAATGGCGCTTCCGATCTGGTTCCATTCGCGGACTGTAATGTCTGAGGAATCGAGCAGCGGTTCAAACTCCACCACGTCCCATTCCGGCATATCCGCCCAGTATAGATCCGGAATCGCGCGCAGCAGATCTAAAAACGCGCCGCTCGAGGGAACGTAGCCTTTTTCGCTTGGCACCATGCCGATGGTGCCGCCGGTGTAGAGAATGCAGATGCGCTTTTTCATAAGAGCCGCTTCCTTTCTTCTTTATACGCCTTTCATCGTGAGGCTGATGCGCTTGCGCTTTTCATCGACCTCCAGTACCTTGACCTTCACCACGTCGCCGACCGAAACGACCTCCGACGGGTGACGGATATATTTGTTGCAAACCTGCGAGATATGCACCAGGCCGTCCTGATGCACGCCGATATCCACAAAAACGCCGAAGTCGATGACGTTGCGCACCGTGCCGCTGAGCTCCATGCCGGGCTTCAGGTCCTTCAGCTCCAGAACATCCGTACGCAGGATCGGCGCGGGCAGCTCGTCTCTGGGGTCGCGTCCTGGTTTCACGAGCTCCTTCACAATATCCTGCATCGTCGGAACGCCAATCTCACACGCCTGCGCCAGCTTCTCCTCGCCATAAAGCTTCGTGCGCGCGGGAAGCTCTTTCAGCTTCTCCGTTCCGACATCCGAGAGCTTGAGACCGCACAAGGTGAGCATCTGCTCGGCCGCCTTATAGGACTCCGGGTGCACGCCGGTATTGTCCAGCACCTTGCCGCTCTCCGGCACGCGCAAAAAGCCCGCCGCCTGCTCAAACGCCTTGGGGCCTAATTTTGGCACCTTTTTCAGCTGTGCGCGCGCGGTAAAGGCGCCGTTTTCCTCGCGGTAGAGAACGATGTTTTTAGCCATCGTCGCATTAAGACCCGAAACCTGCTTAAGAAGCGGCATGGAGGCCGTGTTCACATCCACGCCGACCGCGTTGACGCAGCTTTCGACCACTGCGCCGAGTGCGCTGTCGAGCTCCTTTTCCGGCATATCGTGCTGATACTGCCCCACACCGATGGCCTTGGGGTCAATCTTCACGA
>ERZ1106963.1838-NODE-1838-length-23612-cov-30.800229_pt1 | contig 23612 bp, 23 predicted proteins | sample MGYA00403681_ERZ1106963 | MGnify/ENA primary metagenome ERZ1106963 (study PRJEB35170, sample SAMEA104062407) | human gut metagenome | biome: human gut; feature: human-associated habitat; material: faeces | place: Denmark | collected 2012-05-03 ...
CTGTGAAAATGGGGTTCAGAAACGCCCGCAGGCGTTTCTGAACCCCGAAATAAAAAATACTATTTCCTTAGCTTATGCGCAGAGCAACGCGGAGCGCATTCTAAATCGTCCCACGCAGCAAGGAAGCTACGGTCTGTTTTACCCCTTCAGCGGTACAAAGCCCACAAGGTCTTTGACGACCTCGCCGCCGATGATCAGACCGGCCACCGAGGGCACAAAGGCGTTGGAGCCCGGCACGGTGCGCCGTGCGGTGCACTTGCGCTGAGTGCCCGGGGGACAGATGCAGTGGTTCTTGCAGCTGATGGAGTCGTCCTCGATAGGGGTCATGGCAGGCTCCTTGGAGTAGACTACCTTCAGGTGCTTGATCTTGCGCTTGCGGCACTCGGTACGCATCACCTTGGCCAGCGGGCAGACCGAGGTCTTGTAGATATCGGTCACCTCAAAGCGGGTGGGGTCCATCTTGTTGCCTGCGCCCATGGAGCAGATGATGGGGGTGCCCGCCTCCTTGCACTTCATCACCAGCGCCAGCTTGCCGGTAACGGTGTCGATGGCGTCCACCACATAGTCGTACTGGGTAAAATCGAAATCGTCCTGCGTCTCCGGGCCAAAGAAGCACCGGTGGGTGGTCACCTTGATGTTGGGGTCGATGTCGTGGATGCGCTGTTCTGCCACATCCACCTTATACTGCCCTACCGTGCTGCGGGTGGCGATGATCTGACGGTTGAGGTTGGTCAGGCAGACCTTATCGTCATCGATCAGATCCAGTGCGCCCACGCCGCTGCGTGCCAGCGCCTCCACCGTGTAGCCGCCCACGCCGCCGATGCCAAACACTGCCACCCGGGCGTGGTGCAGCTTTTCCATAGCCTCTGCACCCAGCAGCAGCTGGGTGCGGGAATACTGATCCTGCATTTTGTTCTCCTTACTTTTCTACGCGGGTGATGGTGCCGCCGCCCAGCACCACATCGCCCTGATACAGCACGGCAGCCTGTCCCGGGGTGGGGGCACGCTGGGGCTGGTCGAATTCCAGCCGGAAGCCGTTTTCTGCGGGGTAAACGGTGGCCTGCTGCTCGGCCTGATGATACCGGGTGCGGGCGGTGACCCGCAGCGGCCCGGTCAGCGCCGGAATGGCGATCCAGTTCACATCCTCTGCGTAGACAATGCGGTCAAACAGCTCGCTTTCCGGCCCGACCGTGACGGTATTGGCCTGCATATCCTTGCCGCAGACGTACACCGGCGCACCCAGCGCGAGACCAAGCCCCTTGCGCTGCCCCAGCGTGTAGCGCACTGCGCCGCTGTGGGTGCCCACCACCTTGCCGCTCTGATCCAGAAAATCTCCGGCGGGGTAGTGCTTGCCGGTAAACTGCTCCATAAAGCGGGCGTAGTCGCCGTCCGGCACAAAGCAAATATCCTGACTGTCGTGCTTTTGGGCGTTGATAAAGCTGTGTTCCTGCGCGATCTCGCGCACCTCAGTCTTGTGCAGCGCACCCAGCGGCAAGCGGATATGTGCCAGCTGCTCCTGTGTGAGGTTATACAGCACATAGCTTTGATCCTTGCCCTCGTCCAGCCCCTTTTTCAGCAGCCAGCGGCCAGTGGCTGCGTCCTGCTCCACCCGGGCATAGTGGCCGGTGACCACATACTCCATGCCGTGCTCTGCGGCCCAGTCCAGCAGGTGGCGAAACTTCATATATTTATTGCAGTCGATGCAGGGGTTCGGGGTGCCGCCCGCCTCGTAGACGCGGATAAATTTTTCAATGATCTGCGCCCGGAAGTCGGCGGTAAAATCCAGCACCTGATACGGCATATCCAGTGCAAAGGCCACCTCGGCGGCATCCTCGATATCCTTTTCCGAGCAGCAGGTCTGGTAACCGGACTGTCCCAGCGTTTCGTTGTGGGTAAGCCGCATGGTGATGCCGGTGCAGTCGTAGCCTGCCTGCTGCATCAGACAGGCCGCCACCGAGCTATCCACGCCGCCGCTCATGGCAATGAGGGCGCGGGGACGGTTTACAGGGTTCTGAGTGGTCATAGGTTCTCCTTTTATGGGTTCAACATACTAAAGCAGTAGTATAATACTACCGCAGCATAAACCGCTTGTCAAGACGCTATAATTTTCTGCGCCGCAGCCAGCAGCGCCGGTTTTTCGTTGGGATATTCTGCGCGGATGACGCCGTCCAGCAGCGCTTCCAGCACCCGGCGCAGCGCAGGCCCTGCCGGGATGCCCGCCGCCATCAGGTCGCATCCGTTCACCGCCAGCTGGCTCACCCGGCAGCATACGCCATCGGCTTCCAGTTGCCGTGCCCGCTGCGCCGTAAGGGCACACTCCGAGGCAGCTTGCGGGTGCAGCGCCGCGCACAGCGCACACAGCCGCTCCACGGTGCACAGCCCGTATCGGCCTAAAAGCTGCCGGATGTGGATATCACCGGGGTGTGCAGAAGCTTTCTCCTCGGAGAAACTTCTGCACACGCTCTCCCCTGCCGTTTCCCGCACCAGCACGGCGGTCTCCTCGATGCAGGCATTAGAGCAGCGCAGCCGCTTGAGCACCCGGCGGGTGGCGCTTTCGCCCAAACTGCGTAGCAGCGCCGCCCAGCGCACCGGCAGGTTTTCCTCCCCCGCCGGGCAGGCATCCACCACCGGCTTTGCGGCTGTCAGGCCTTCCGGGGTCAACTCCGGCAGCACCACAGCCAGCACGGCGGGCTCCAGATATGCCCCCGGCTGCGGGGCTGCCAGCAGCTTTGCAAGTTCCTCCTGAATGCGCTCGGCAGAGATGCAGTCCAAGTGGGGTGCCAACTGCCGCGCCGCCCGGGCGGTGGCAGCGTCCAGCGCAAAGCCGAACCTTGCGGCAAAGCGGTACAGCCGCAGGATACGCAGCGCATCCTCGGTAAACCGCTGCTGTGGCTCGCCCACCGCCCGCAGCAGACCGTTTTGCAGGTCTTTTTGCCCGCCAAAGGGGTCTACCAGCCCCTCGGCTTCATTATACGCCATGGCGTTGATGGTAAAATCCCGCCGGGCAAGATCCTCCCGCACGTCCGGTACGAACTGCACCGCGTCCGGGTGACGTCCATCGGTATAGCTGCCCTCAGTGCGGAAGGTGGTGGTCTCGTACAGCTGCCCGCCGTATTTGATGGTGACCGTGCCGTGCTGCAACCCGGTGGGGATGCACTGCTCTGCCCCAAACAGCTCCATCACCTGCTGCGGCAGGGCACTGGTGCACAGGTCCCAGTCGTGGGCGGTGCGCCCCAAAAGGCTATCCCGCACGCAGCCGCCTACGGCATAGGCTGCGTAGCCCGCCGCGTGCAGGGTGTCCAGCAGGGCAGCTGCCCCGGGGTCAAGTGTCAGCTTCATTCCTCGTTCTCCTCGTAATGCAGGGTGATGCGCTTGCCGTCAAAGCCGCATTCTGCCGCCGGGAAGATGCTTTGCGCCTGTGCAAGCTGCTGTTCCGGGTCGGTGATCATGGGGGAATAGTGCACCAGCCACAGCCGCTTTGCCCCAGCTTTTGCCGCCAGCGCCGCGCTTTGACCAAAGGTGCTGTGCCCCCACTGCGCGGCCTGCTCCTGCTGCTCCGGCAGGGCATAGGTGGCATCGCAGAGCAGCAGGTCTGCCCCCTGCGCCGCCTGTTCCAGCGCCGGGCAGGGCGCACTGTCGCCGGAAAAGACGAACCGCAGCCCCTTGCGGGGTGCGCCCAGCACCTCGGCGGGCTGCACCATGCGCTCTGCCAGCGGGACAGCCTGTCCCCGCTGCAAAAGCCGCCACTGGGTCACCGGTATGCCCAGCGCCCGCGCCTTTTCCGGGGCGAACCTGCCCGCCCGGGGCAGCTCCAGCCGGTAGCCCAGACTGCGTACCCGGTGCTTTGTGGCCACCGGCAGCAGCGTTGCCCCGGCGGGCCATCCATCCGAAAGAGCATCCAGCGCCACCGGCTGCCCGGCGCGGCAGATAAGCGGCTTTACTGCGTAAGGCAGCGGCCCGGTCAGGGCATACACTGCCCGCCAGACCTCCAAAAGCCCCTCCGGCCCCAGCAGCACCAGCGGACGGGTGCGTCCCTGCGCCCCAAGGGTCTGCAAAAGCCCGGGCAGACCAAAGATATGGTCTCCGTGGTAATGGGTCAGGCAGATGGCGTCCGCACGCATCAGATTCACCCCGGCGCGGCGGGCGGCAGTCTGGGTGCCCTCGCCGCAGTCCAGCAGCAGGCTGTGCCCGCCGCACTCCGCCACCGCGGCGGTCAGGGCGCGCTCCGGCAGCGGCATGGTGGCAGCCGTGCCCAGCAGTGTAATGGTCAGCATAAGCAGTTCCTCCGTGGTTCTTCCCTGTTATCTTACCACAAACCCCGCTTGTGCACAATTCTTTCTGCCGCGGCATAAGCTGGGCAAAGCCTTGAAAAGGGAGGGCGCAGCCTATGCAGCGTGACCGCAGAAAACGCTATTCCCCTGCCCGGCATCCGGTGCTTTTGCGCCGGGTGCTCTTGGTGCTGTGCATTCTGGCGGTGCTGTGGCTGGGGTACAGCTGCATGATGCCGCAGCTGCTTTTTTCTGCCCGGGGCACCATGATCTTTATGCCGGACCCGCCGCTGCGGGGGTAGCGAGACGATTTAGAATGCGCGCCGCGTTTGCTTTGCGCATATTCAGCGGAAGAATATTTATATTTTCGGGTTTCAGAAACGCCTGCGGGCGTTTCTGAAACCCATTTTCACGGGGAGGGGTCGCAACGGAAAACGGCATTTGCAGCGCCTGTTTCCTACGGAAGCGGCGGCGCTGCGGGCGAGCGCAGCGAGACTGAGAGGGCGAGCCGCTAGACGCAAAAACAGGGCTGCTGCACGAGGTTTTGTGCAGCAGCCCTGTTTCCAATTTATAAACTTTCCAGTACCTTTTTCCCGGTCAGCGGATCGGGGATGCCCAGCAGCGCCAGTATAATGGCCATGCGGATATACACGCCGTTATGTACCTGATCGAAATAAGCGGCGCGGGGGTCGTTGTCCACGTCCGGCTTGATCTCGTCGATGCGGGGAAGCGGGTGCAGCACCGGCATGGTGGGCGGCGCCAACTGCAGCAACTTTTCGTCCAGCGCATAGCAGCCTTTCAACCGCAGATAGTCCTCTTCGTTGAAAAAGCGCTCCTGCTGGATGCGGGTCATGTACAGCACGTCCAGCCCGGGCAACTCGGCCTCAAGGTCGGCGGTCTCCTTGTAGTTCTGATGCAGCGGGGTCAGGGTCTCGTCCTTGACGTACTGCGGGATGCGCAGCTCCTCCGGCGAGATGAACACGAACCGGTTGCCCTCGAACTGGCTCAGCGCGGCGGTGAGGGAGTGCACCGTCCGGCCGAACTTGAGGTCGCCGCAGAAACCGATGGTCAAATGATCCAGCCGCCCCTTGCGCTGGCGAATGGTCATCAGGTCGATCATGGTCTGGGAAGGGTGGGCGTGGCCGCCATCGCCTGCATTGATGACGGGCACACGCGCATACATGGACGCCCGCAGCGGCGCGCCCTCCTTGGGGTGGCGCATGGCAATGACGTCTGCATAGTTGCTTACCACACGGGCAGTATCGGCCACCGTTTCGCCCTTGCTGGCGCTGGAAAGCTGCGCCCCGGCAAAGCCCAGCGTCTTGCCGCCCAGCCGCAGCATGGCCGACTCGAAGGAAAGCCGGGTGCGGGTGCTGGGCTCGTAGAATAAGGTGGCAAGAATGCGGCCATCGCACAGGTGGGCGTAAGGCGCGGGGTCGGCCTCCATCCGGTCGGCAAGGTCGAGCAGTGCCAGCTGCTCGGTCAGAGAAAAGCTGCCGGGCTCAATAAAATGTCTCACAGCCATTCTCCCTTCAGCACAAACTTTTCGCGCTCCGCGCCGGTAGAAACGAACTGGATCTCGTGCCCCAGCTGCTTTTCAAGGAACTCCACATAGGCCTTGGCTTCCTTGGGCAGTTCTGCCCAGCTGTGGCAGCCGGAGATATCCTTGTTCCAGCCGGGCAGCAGCGTGACCACCGGCTGCACGCGGTCAAGGTCGGACAGAGTGTCGAAGCGGGGGACCTCCACACCGTCCAGCTTGTAACCGGTGATGACCGGGATCTGCTTCATGCTGCTCAGCACGTCCAGCTTGGTCAGCGCGATCTTATCCGCGCCCTGACATTGCAGACCGTAGCGGCTGGCAACGCAGTCAAAGGGGCCTACCCGGCGGGGACGTCCGGTGGCTGCGCCGTACTCGCCGCCTGCCTTGCGCAGCTTTTCGTTCCACGCCTCGTCCATTGCGTTCTCTGCCGCAAAGGGGCCAGCGCCCACACAGGTGGAGTAGGCTTTCAGCACACCCACCACATGGTCGAGCTTGCAGTTCGGGATGCCCGCACCCAGCGGTGCGTAGGCTGCCAGCGTATTGGAGCTGGAAGTGAACGGGAAGATGCCGTAGTCGATATCCCGCATTGCGCCCAGCTGCGCTTCCAGTACGATGCGCTTGCCGCTGTCGTGCGCCTGCTGCAAGAAAGCGCCCACATCACAGATGAAGGGCGCAAAGTACGCAGCCTGCTGCCTGCACCAGTTCAGCAGGGCATCGTAGCTCATGGGCTCCTGATGATAGCAGCCCGCCAGCTCCATGTTTTTGGCGTCCAGGATCATGTGCAGACGGTTCTGGGTGCGCTCCTCGTCCAGATGCAAAAGGTCGCCCAGACGCAGGGTCTTTTTACGGTACTTGTCGCTGTAAGCGTAAGCAATGCCGCGCCGGGTAGAGCCGAACGCGCCGCCCTTCTTGGCAAGGCGGTCCTCTTCCAGCCCGTCCTGTACCTTATGCCACGGCATGGAGATAGTAGCCTTATCGGAGAGTTTCAGGTTCTCCGGCTCCACCTTCACGCCGCGCGCCTCGATGGCCTCCATCTCTCCGGCCAGATGCTCGAGGTCGATCACCATGCCGGTGCCCAGCACGCAGGTCACCTCCGGGTGCAGGATGCCGGAGGGCAGCAGGTTCAGGATGAACTTGCCCTTCTCGGTCACAACGGTATGGCCGGCATTGTTGCCGCCCTGATAGCGCGCAACGATATCGGCATTTTCGGCCAGCAGGTCGATGACGCGGCCCTTGCCCTCATCGCCCCAGTTGATTCCAGTAACAGCAGTCAGCATAAACTTCATTTACCTTCTTTTTCATTCTTGTTTCCTGTTTGCGTTGTTTATTATACGAGCGTGCAGAGAATATGTAAAAAGTATCCTGTGTATAGCAGCAATATGTTTTTTACATTGCAAAGGCTGCTGCCCGCTTCCGGCACAGCCAAGCCGTAAAAAGCGCTTGCAATTCCGGCGCGCCGTGCTATGATACAAGAAGAGCATAAAGCCGCTTCTGCCGCAGGCCGCGCCGGAAGCCCGACAGGAAAGAGAGGCTGCACCTATGTATGTGGACTGGGAATACTACAAAATCTTTTACTATGTGGCAAAGTATCAGAACTTTACCCGCGCGGCGCGGGTGCTGGGCAATAATCAGCCCAACATCACCCACGCCATGAACCGGCTGGAAAGCCAGCTGAACTGCGTACTGTTCATCCGCTCCAACCGGGGCGTCACCTTAACACCGGAGGGAGAGCTGCTGTATTCCCGCATTGCCTCGGCGGCGGTGCAGATCCAGGATGCAGAAGAAGAGCTGAGCGCCACCGCCACGCTGGAGCACGGTGCCATCAGCATCAGCACCACAGAGACCGCTTTGAATATCTACCTGTCGGAAAAGCTGCGCGCTTTCCATACCGAGTACCCGGGCATCCGGCTGCGCATCTCTAACCACTCTACCCCGCAGGCGGTGCAGGCGGTACGCAACGGCGAGGTAGATTTTGCCATCGTGACCACCCCCGCAGAGGTGGAAAACGGGCTGAAAATGGTAGAGCTGATGCCCTTTTATGAGGTGCTTGTGGGCGGAAAGACCTTTACGGCGCTGGCCAGCCAGACCCTGAGCCTGAAGGAACTGGCCGGTTATCCCCTGATCTGCCTGAACGAGGAGAGCATGACCCGCAGCTTTTACCGGCAATTCTTTTTGGAACATGACGCGGTGCTGAAGCCGGACACCGAGGCTGCCACCACCGACCAGATGCTCACGCTGGTCAAAAGCGAGCTGGGTCTTGCCTTTATGCCGGAGCCCATGGCAGCACCCCTGCTGGCCAGCAAAGAGCTGGTGCAGCTGCATTTGCAGGAGATCATCCCCTCCCGCTCCATCTGCCTTGTGTACGACCATCACCGCCCACTGAACACCGCCGCCCGCAAGTTCCAGCAGCTGCTGACCAAGGCCGGGGCACGGAGCGCAGAACACAAATAAAGCTGACCCTCCGGGTGTTATTGCGCAGCTGCAAGCTTAACGGGTTTCACTAAAGGCTTCCCCCGGACGGGGGAAGCTGTCACCGCAGGTGACTGATGAGGGCGCGCCGTTAGCTGCTGCTTTGCTACACCCTCATCCGGCGCTACGCGCCACCTTCCCCCGGCTGGGGGAAGGCTTTTGTTCCGACAGCTTTCAGCCAAAAGGGGCTGCTGCACCAATGATGGTACAGCAGCCCCTTTTTTCTTATTTCCGGGCGCTCTGTTTCAGCTCCCGCTGTTCTTCCTGCAATTCCTGCTTCAGGGCGCGGTCGATCTCCCGGGTCTCCTGCCGGATGACGGTCAGATCTTTTTCGATGACCGGGTTCTCTTCCAGCTCTTCCCGGATGAACATCAGCGCAAAGCTGACCAGCAAAAAGCAGCAGGAGATCCAGATGGCTCTGCCGCCCAGCTGCGCCGCGCTCTTGCTGCCCAGCCCTGCCCCCAGCGCGAACAGGAATATGATGCCGAAGTAGCGCACCATCCTATCCTTTGCGTGGGGCTCATGGGAGTTGCGCCAGATGCAAAAGGCCTCCACGCCGCTGCGCAGGTCGCCGATGCACATGGTACTGGCAAAGGCGTAGCCGTTCACCTTGCGGAAAGCCTGCACCTGCATGGCGCAGGAAAAAGAAACGATGGCGTTAGCCAGCAGGTTCTGCGATTGGGGCAGAAAGCCCACCGCAAACAGCAACAGCACCTCGCCCAGCACCACCAGCTGCCGCCAGTGCAGCCGCTGCATTGCCTGAAAGCGCTCCCGCATTTCTTCCGCAGCCAGAACCCCCAGTGCAAAGGCGCACAAAGGCACCAGATAGTGCAGCACCTTATCCCACCGGCCATCCATGATATTGGCGCTCAGCAGCACGATATTGCCGGTCTGGGCATTGGCAAACACCTTGCCCCGGAACAGATAGGTGTAGGCATCCTGCAAGCCGCCGGACAGCGAAAGGAACACCGCTGTAAGAAAGGACTCGGACATTTGTCCGCGATGCTTTGTTTTCATACTTGTACCCTCTTTTCGGGCTCTATTATAATACATTTTGCAGCAGTTTCTGATATCATTTTTACATACCGGCTATGTTTTCCGCCCCCAAAGACACAAAAACCGCGGGTGCCCTTCCCTATTTCAGCGCAATCTGTTAGAATAGGGATAGAAAATCTCGTACACAGGAAGGAGTTTTTAGTATGAAGATCGCAATCCCTTATGAAAATGGTCAGGTGTTCCAGCACTTCGGCCACTCTGCGCAGTTCAAGCTGTACACTGTCGAGGAAGGCCACATTACCAGCGCCAAGGTGGTCTCCACCGACGGGCAGGGGCACGGTGCACTGGCAGGCTTTTTGGTGCGCAATGGCGTGAACGTGCTGCTATGCGGCGGCATTGGCGGCGGTGCACAAATGGCGCTGGCACAGGCCGGCATCCGGCTGTGCGGCGGCATTACCGGCGAGGCCGACAGCGCTGCGGCGGCTTATCTTGCCGGCACGCTGGTCTTTGACCCCAACGCCCGCTGCACCCATCATGACCACGAGGAGGGTCACAGCTGCGGCTCTCACGCCTGCCACGCCGACAAGGGCGGCTGTGCCGGTAATTGCCACTAAAGGCCGCTTTCCTTTCCGGGTGGGACGATTTAAAATGCCCTCCGCTTGCGCTCTGGGCATAAGCTAAGGAAAAAATATTTATAATTTCGGAATACCGAAGCGTCTGCGGACGCTCCGGTATTCCATTTTCACAGGTGGGTCGTGGCTGAAAACGGCATTCGCAGCGCCGCTTTCTGCGAAAGCGCGGCACTGCGGGTCAGCGTGCTAAATTTTCTTTACTGAAATCAAAAGCTTTGCACCATCCTGAGAAGAGGGCTCCTTTCCCGTGAAAAAGGGGCTCAGGAAAGTCCGCGTTTGCGCAGCAATAAAAGCCCCAGTGAGGCTTTTAAGCGGCAGAGCGGTCTGTGCAAGCAGATGGAGGGGCTTTGCCCCGACAAGCTCCGCAGACTTTCCTGAGCCCCAAATTAAGAATAATTTTTCCGCTGACTATGCGCAAAGCAGCGCGGCGCGCATTTCAAATCAGTCTCAGACCTTCTCGATGGTAAAGCTCCACTCACTGGTCATGGCCTCGTCCGGCTCCAGAACCTCGTGCTTGCCTTCCTCGTTCACGCTGTTTGCCCAGCCGTTCCAAGGCTCCATGCAGACGAAGCTCTCAGCATCCTGCTGCCACAGCACGCCGTTTTCAAAGGTCTCGTCAGCGTCCACGGTCACCTTATGGCCGTTGCCCTTGTCGGTCAGGGTCACGGGGAACTGCACACCGGTCAGCAGACGGACAGAGTTGTCTGCGCCCTCCTTGCGGGTGAGGGTGATCTTTTCCGGAGCGGCGGGCTGCTCGCCCTTGGCGTTGTCGGAGCAGGTGGCGCACTTGATGTCGAACTCCACGTTCTCCAGCTTGGAGGCGGTAAAGTAGGGGTGGTAGCCAAAGCTGAAGGGCATATCGGTGCTGCCCTCGTTGATGACGGTCAGGCTGACCAGTGCCTTGTTGCCCTCCAGATTATAGTTGAGCAGCAGAGTGAAATCGAAGGGATAGAGGAACTTGGTCAGCGGGGTGGACTCCAGTGCCAGCGTCACGCCGTCCGGGCCAACGCTGTCCACTTCCCATGCGCACAGGTCGGCAAAGCCATGGGTCTCCATGGGGTAAGCCTTGCCGTCAAAGATGTGCACGCCGTTGTCCGGGTTGCCGCAGCTGGGGAACAGCACCGGCACGCCAAAGCGGGGACGGTTGCACTCGGAGAAATTGGGGCGGCGGGTCCAGACGAACTCCTCGCCGTCCAGCGTAAAGCTGGTGATCATACCGCCGCGCTCCGGGGTGATTGTGAGGGCGGTCTTTGCCTCGGGGTCGGTGATGACGTACTGCTCATAGCAGGCGCCGTTCTCGGTGATGTACCGGGTGGTGATCTGATTCATAAGTAAAAGCCTCCTATTATTGCCGCCGGGTCGCCCCGGCGGGTCATTCCTTGTGCTCGGTCTGCCGTGCATCCAGCTTTTTGAAGTAGTAGTCGATGCCGTAGCGGATCAGATATTTGATCAATCGTACTGCACCATAAATGATAGCCGCATAAAGCAGCAGTGTCAACAGCAGCACTCCATTTGCGCCCAACATTTTATACACTCCCTTTCTTTTTATGCACAAAAAGGCCGCCGTACCGCATTTTGCCGTACAGCAGCCCTTTTTCAGTTACAGAACCACGCCGTCCTTAAAGATGGAGATCTCGCGGAAGCCGTGCTTTTCCGCCTTGGTCTGCTCGCCGCTGGCCACGCGGATGACCAGATCCAGCAGATCCTTTGCAGCCTCGTCGATGGTCTTTTCACCGTCGGCGATGACACCGGTGTTGAAATCGATCCAGCCGCCCTTCTTCTCTGCCAGCGGGGTGTTGGTGGAGATCTTCAGGGTGGGAGCCGGAGCGGAGAACGGGGTGCCGCGGCCGGTGGAGAACAAAATCAGGTGTGCACCTGCTGCCGTCATGGCGGTGGCAGAGACCAGATCGTTGCCCGGGCCGTAGAGCATATTCAGACCCTTGGTCACCACGGGGTCGCCGTAGCCGATGACGTCCATGATGGGGGCGGTGCCACCCTTCTGCACGCAGCCGCAGCTCTTATCTTCCAGCGTGGTGATGCCGCCGGCCTTGTTGCCCGGAGAGGGATTATCGTACACCACCTCGTTGTGACTGATGAAGTAATCCTTGAAGCCGTTGATCATGTGCTCGGCCTTGACGAACACTTCCTTATTGATGCAGCGATCCATCAGGAAGCCCTCTGCACCGAACATCTCGGGCACTTCGGTCAGCACGGTAGAGCCGCCGCGCTGACCCATCATGTCGGAGAAGCGGCCGATGGTGGGGTTGGCGGTGATGCCGGACAGACCGTCCGAGCCGCCGCACTTCATGCCCACCACCAGCTCAGACACGGGGATGGGCTGGCGCTCAAACTGCCCGGCGTAGGCGGCCAGTTCCTTCAGGATATCGCGGGCGGCGGCAAATTCGTCCTCCACGTCCTGACAGGTCAGGAACTTGACGCGGTCGTGGTCGTACTCGCCCAGCTCCTCCACGAACTGATCGTGCTGCAGGTTCTCGCAGCCCAGATGCAGCACCAGAACGGCGGCGGCATTGGGGTGGCGCACCAGCGCAGCCAGCAGCTTGCGGGTCTGTGCGTGGTCGTGACCGGTCTGGCTGCAGCCGAAGGGATGAGTGAAGGTGTACAGACCCTCGATGGAGCCGGTGACCAGATCCTGATTGTCGGCAACCATCTTCTTGGCGATATCGTTCACGCAGCCCACGGTGGGGATGATCCAGATCTCGTTGCGGATGGCGGCGCGGCCGTCCTTGCGGCGGAAGCCCATAAAGGTCTCCGGCTCGACCTTAGGCAGCGGAGCCAGATCCGGGGCGGGGTTATAGCTGTACTCCACCTCGCCGGACAGGTTGGTGTGCACATTATGGGTGTGCATCCAGGTGCCGGGGGCGGCGTCTGCGGTGGCGTGACCGATGGGGAAACCGTACTTGATGACGTTCTCGCCGTTCTTAATGGGCTTGACTGCCATCTTGTGACCCTGCGGGATATCCTCCAGTGCGGTGACGGCAAGGCCGTCCACCTCCACCAGCGTGCCCTTGGCAATGGGGTGCAGGGCAACGACCACATTGTCGATGGGGCTGATATGAATTGCCTGCGGCATAGTTGTTCTCCTTATCGTATCGCACAAAAGGGCTGCTGCCCAAAGCAGCAGCCCTTTGTTGTGCGGGTAGGTTGATTTTTCAGCTTACAGGCAGCTCTTGTAAGCAGCCTCGGCACCCTGCGTGCGGATCATTTCCAGATCTGCCAGCACAGCGGCCTCCAGACCCTCGATCTTGGTCAGATCCTGATCCCACATCTGGGTGTTGGTCAGCACAGCATGCACCAGCTGCGCAGCGGTGTCGTCCTTGTGTGCGTAGTAGAAGTCCAGAGCCCATGCGTCGTCCTGGATCTTGTAGGTGTTGCCTGCGGGGCGCTTGCAGATCAGGCCGTCAGCGGTGCGCTCCTGAATATCGTTGGAGTAGAAGGCGATGTAAGCTGCCAGAGACATGGTCAGGCACTTGGGCAGCTGCTTCTGCTCCTCGATGTAAGCAAGGAAGGAGGGCATGTTGCGGGCCTTCCACTTGGAGGTGGAGTTCAGGGAGATGCTCATCAGCTCGTGGTTGACGAAGGGGTTGTTGAAGCGATCCTCAACAGCAGAGGCAAAGTCCTCCAGATCCTTCTTGTCCAGCGGCAGGGTGGGGATGATTTCCTCGTGCAGCATCTTGTTCATAAAGCCGCGCACGGTGTCGTTGTGCATGCAGTCGCGGACGATGTCAAAACCTGCCAGATAAGCGCCCAGCACAAAGCCGGTGTGTGCACCGTTCAGGATGCGGACCTTGCGCTTCTTGTAGGGGGTAACGTCGGGCACGACCATGACGTTGACGCCGGCCTTCTTGAACGGCAGCTTGTCCTCCAGACCTGCGGGGCCCTCGATGACCCAGACGCCGAACACTTCGCCCACGTCCAGAACAGCATCGTGGTAGCCATTGGCCTCTTCCAGAGCGGCCAGCTCCTGCGGGTCACGGATGCGGCCCGGAACGATGCGATCCACCAGAGTGGAGCAGAAGGTGTTGGCGGTGTTCATCCAGTCGATGAAGGCGGGCTCCAGATCCCAATCCTTAGCGTAGTTGTTGCAGCACTTCTGCAGCTCCTTGCCGTTGTTGTCGATCAGCTCGCAGCTCAGGATGACCAGACCCTTATCGGCAGCGCCGTTGAAAGCCTTGTAGCGCTCAAACAGCACGCGGGTCAGCTTTGCGGGGAAGCTGTTGGGGGGAACCTGATCGAACTGGCTGTCGCCCTTGGTGTAGGCAATGCCGGCCTCGGTGGTGTTGGATACAACAGTTTCCAGATCCTCAGAGCGAGCCAGAGCCAGAACCTCGTTCCACTTGCCATCGATGTAGGGGCACACGCAGTCAGACACGCAGGAGATCACCCGCTTTGCGTCCACCTTCTGGCCCTTCTCGCTGCCGCGCAGGTACAGGGTGTACAGACCCTCCTGCTCGTTGATCCAGTCTGCCATCTGGGGGAAGTTGCCGATGGGCTGCACCAGCTTGACCTTGCCGTTATAGCCGGCCTTCTCGTTTGCAATATCGTAGAAATAGTCCACGAAAGCGCGTAGGAAGTTGCCTTCGCCGAACTGCATTACCTTAACGGGAGCATCCTTCAGGATGTAGCCGTTGTAGCCAGTGCCTTCCAGAACCTTGTAGTTCAAAGTTTCCATCTTATTGATCTCCTTTATAAACTTGCTTTGCATGGCAGGCTCTCGTTTTCCCTGCCATCTTCTGCTCCTATTTTATGCTGTTGTATACAAAGAAGTCAAGTGTTTTGTGCAATGTTTTTAGTCCAAAAATGGCCATTCAGCGCATTTCCAGCGGTTTATACAATTCTGAGGGTGAAATTTTGGCAGTTTTTCAGTTGTATACATCGGCGTTTTCCGGTATACTAAGGATAAGGCAGCCTGCCCGTTCAAAGCAGGTGCATTTCATGCCCGTTTTTGTCTAAATTTTAACAAACTCATCAGAGAAAAGGAGTTAAAATCCCATGAAAGCATTTATGGATAAGGACTTCATGCTCCAGTCTGCTACCGCACGGCATCTGTATCACGACTATGCAGCTGCTATGCCCATCTGCGACTATCACTGCCACATCCCTCCCCGCGAGATCTACGAGAACCGCCGCTTTGAGAACATCACTCAGGTGTGGCTGGGCGGCCGCAACCCGGACGGCAGCTATTTCGGCGATCATTATAAGTGGCGCGTGATGCGTTCCAACGGCGTGCCCGAGGAGTACATCACCGGTGACAAGCCCGACCGCGAGCGCTTCCAGAAGTTTGCCGAGGCTCTGCCCATGGCCATTGGCAACCCCATGTACCACTGGACCAATCTGGAGCTGCACGTTTTCTTCGGCTACGACGGCGTGCTGAACGGCGACACCGCTGAAGAAGTGTGGAACCTGTGCAACGACAAGCTGCAGCACGATCCCAAACTGACCGTCCGCGGCCTGATCGAGCAGAGCAACGTGGCCTTCATCGGCACCACCGATGACCCCATTGATGACCTGTACTGGCACAAGAAGATCAAGGAAGATCCCACCATCAAGTTCACCGTGGCTCCCTCCTTCCGCCCGGATAAGGCCCTCAACATCAACAAGCCCGGCTTTGCTGAGTACATGGCTAAGCTGGCTGCCGTTGTGGGCAAGGAAAAGCTGGCCTGCATCGACTGCGTGACCGATGCCCTGACCAAGCGCATCGAGTTCTTTGCCGAGATGGGCTGCCGCGCTTCCGACCACGGTCTGGACTATGTGCCCTACCGTGAGGCCACCAAGGACGAGGTGAACGCCATCTACCAGAAGGTGATGAAGGGCGAGAGCTGCACCGCGGAAGAGGCTGAGAAGTACCAGACCTACATCCTGATCCATCTGGGCAAGCAGTACCATCGTCTGGGCATTGCCATGCAGATCCACTACAACTGCCTGCGCGGCGTAAACCGCAAGATGAACAGCCTGCTGGGCCCTGACACCGGCTTTGACATGATCAACACCGCCACCTGCGGCGGCGAGATCGCACAGCTGCTCAGCGCCCTGAACGACACCGACGAGTGCCCCAAGACCATCATTTACAGCCTGAACCCCGCCGACGATGCACAGATCGGCACCATTCTGGGCTGCTTCCAGAACAGCGAGGTGCCGGGCAAGATCCAGCACGGTTCTGCATGGTGGTTCAACGACCACAAGATCGGCATGGAAGAGCAGATGACTCGTCTGGCAAGCCTTGGCCTGCTGGGCAACTTTGTGGGTATGCTGACCGACAGCCGCAGCTTCCTGAGCTACACCCGTCACGATTACTTCCGCCGCATCCTGTGCAACATCATCGGCCAGTGGGTCGAGGACGGCGAGTATCCCAACGACGAGAAGGCTCTGGAGAAGATCGTCAAGGGCATCTGCTTCGACAATGCAAAGCGTTACTTCAACCTGTAAGTCCTTTTCCATTTTCCCGGACTGAATCTCCGCGCCGCCCGCAGACAATGCCGTCTGCGGGCGGCGCTTTGTTTTGCCCTTTTACGTCTAAAATGCACCGGATATGCCTGTTTTTTCACCTTTTATCGGTTGTTTTCCGTCTTTTTCTACAACTTCTCCTTTATCCCTTGACTTCCCCACACAAGGGGAGTATATTTTTGCATGGCATTCAGGCCAAATCACTGTATTTTTTGATGGAGGAAACCCATGAATGGTTTAAAAGAAGCCTTCAGCCGCGAGAATCTGCTGAAGGATCTAAATTTCTTTGCCCTGTTGAATCTCGGTCTTGTGCTTACGGCAGTGGGCATCGTATATTTTAAAAATCCCAACCACTTCGCCTTCGGCGGCACCTCCGGCCTGTCCATCCTGCTGGCAGACCTGTTCCCCCACATCAATGTGGGCGGCTTTATGTGGATCATCAACCTGGTGCTGGTGGTGCTGGGCTTTATCTTTTTGGGCATCAAGTGCATGGGCTGGACGATCTACTCCTCCTTTGCACTCTCCTTTTTCGTGTCCTGCTGCGAGTGGCTGTACCCCTCCGGCGTGTCCCTGAGCGGCGATGCCATGCTGGATCTGGTGTTCGCGGTGTTCCTGCCCGCGCTGGGCGCTGCCATCGTGTTTGATATCGGCGCTTCCACAGGCGGCACCGACATCGTGGCACTGATCCTTGCCAAGTACACCTCCATGGAGATTGGCAAGGCACTGATGGTCAGCGATATCCTCATTGTGCTGGCCGCCGCCGTACGGTTCGGCATGGGCACCGGCCTGTACTGTATCCTTGGCCTCATCGGCAAGTCCTTTGTGGTGGACGGTGCCATTGAAAACATCCGCCTGCGCAAGGTGTGCACCATTATGACTGCGAACCCGCAGCCCATTCTGGACTTCATCATCCACGACATGAACCGCTCTGCCACTGTGGAAAAGGCCTACGGTGCCTACACCCACCACGAGCTCAGCGTGCTGGTGACCGTGCTGACCCGCCGTCAGGCTTTGCAGCTGCGCAACTTTCTGCGGGAGAACGACCCCCACAGCTTTATCACCATCGTCAACTCCAGCGAGATCATCGGCAAGGGCTTCCGCTCCTTCAACTAAGACTGCTTCGTATCCTTTTTTCATCCATTTTCCGCTAAAGGCTTCCCCCGGCCGGGGGAAGCCTTTATTCAGAGGAGTGCCCCCGTGTTCCGCGCAACTCCGTACTTGAAGAAAAACGCAAAATAGTGTATTATATAGTATTATGAGTAAAAGGGGGCACGCTGCGTGCCCTGACAGGGGGAACCTATATGGCTGATAAAAACTTTCTGACAGATATCATCGACGCCGACCTTGCCGAGGGCAAGGTGCAGCAGATCCACACCCGCTTCCCGCCGGAGCCCAACGGCTATCTGCACATTGGCAGCGCCAAGGCCATTTATATCAACTGGTCCATTGCCAACCAGTACGGCGGCAAATTCAACCTGCGTCTGGATGACACCAACCCCGCCCGCGAAGGTGAGGAGTACGTCAACAGCATCATCGAGGACCTGCACTGGCTGGGTGCCGACCCCAACGGCGGCATCTTCTACGGCAGCGATTACTTTGATAAGTGCTATGAGTACGCCGAGAAGCTGATCACCGAGGGCAAAGCTTATGTGGATGACCTGACCCGCGAGGAAATGCGCGAGTACCGCGGCTCCGATGCCGGCAAGCCCTCCCGCCCCTCTCCGTGGCGCGACCGCAGCCCGGAGGAAAACCTCGATTTGTTCCGCCGGATGCGTGCCGGTGAGTTCAAGGAGGGCGAAAAGACCCTGCGTGCCAAGATCGATCTGGCAAGCCCCAACATGAATATGCGTGACCCGGCCATCTACCGTATCAAGTACGCCGAGCATCACCGTCAGGGCAACAAGTGGTGCATCTACCCCATGTACGACTTTGCCCACCCCATTCAGGACGCCATCGAGGGCATCACCCACAGCATGTGCAGTCTGGAGTTCGAGAATCACCGCCCGCTGTACAACTGGGTCATCGAGAACATCTTTGGTGCCGAGTTCCCCAAGCAGCGCGAGTTTGCCCGCCTGAACATGACCAACACGGTCATGAGCAAGCGCTATCTGCGCGAGCTGGTGGAGATGGGCATCGTGGACGGCTGGGATGATCCCCGTATGCCTACCCTGTGCGGTCTGCGCCGCCGCGGCTACACCCCCACTTCCATCTTCACCTTTGTGCGGGAGGCCGGCATCTCCAAGTCTGACAACCTGATCGATATGCGCCAGCTGGAAGCCTGCATCCGCAGCGAGCTGGACCTGACCGCACAGCGCCGCATTGCCGTGCTGGAGCCGGTCAAGCTGGTGGTGGACAACTATCCTGCCGACAAGACCGAGTACTTTGACGTGGCCAACAACCCCAACCGCGAAGCCAACGATACCACCACCCGCAAGGTAGCCTTTACCCGTGAGCTGTGGATCGACGCCGAGGACTTTGCCGAGGTGCCGCCTCCCAAGTTCAAGCGCCTGACCGTGGACGGCGAGGTGCGTCTGATGGGTGCCTATATCGTCAAGTGCACCGGCGTGGATAAGAACGCCGACGGCAGCATTGCTGCCATCCACTGTACCGCCGACCTTGAGACCGGCAACGGCAACCCCGCCGATGGCCGCAAGGTCAAGGGCACCATCCACTGGGTAAGCGCCGCACATTGCGTGGACGCCGAGGTGCGCCTGTATGACAAACTGTTCACCGAGGCCAACATGAACGGCATCCCCGAGGGCAGCGACTACAAGGACTACCTGAACCCGGAGAGCGTCACTGTGCGCACCGGCTGCAAGCTGGAGGAGAGCCTGAAGGACGCAAAGCCCGGCGAGAAGTTCCAGTTCGTGCGCACCGGCTTCTTTACCCCGGACAGCAAGAACCCCGGCGTGTACAACCGGGTGGTCACCCTGCGCGACAGCTTCAAGCCCGCAAAATAATCACCCCCAAGGAGAAGATACCATACCATGACCGCAAAAATGACCCGTAATATCCTGCTCATGCTGGCAGCCACCGTGCTGATGGGCATTGTGCTGAACCTGTATATCCACAACACTGGCACCGTACCCGCCGCCGACAACTCCGCCCCCCTGACCGATGGCAGCTACACCTCCTCTGCACAGGGTTGCTTGAGCGAGGTGACCGTCACAGTCACCGTGACCGGCGGCAAGGTGACCGCCGTACAGGTGGACGCCTCTGCTGAGACCCCGGACTTGGGCGGCAAGGCCGCCGAGACGCTGGCAGCGCAGCTGACACAGACCGGCTCCACCACCGGTGTGGACGCCATCACCGGCTCCACCATGACCAGCGAGGCCATCTTTACCGCCATGGACGCCTGCCTTGCACAGGCGCAGTGATGCTGTAAACCACAAGAACAAAAACTGCCGCACAGTTGTGCGGCAGTTTTTTGTTTCTGTTCCTTCGTGCTGAACGATTTAGAATGCGCTCCGCGTTTGCTCTGCGCATGTTCAGCGGAAATACTATTTATACTTTCGTAGTGCCGGAGCGTCTGCGGACACTCCGGTACTACATTTTCATGGTTGAGGTCGTAAAGGAAAGCTACATATTGTGCCATCATCCTTACGAACACTGTGCCGCAGGCCGTTTTTCATTGTAGAACCCGTTGGACTATGCTATACTTGATTTGCCGCTGCAAAAGCGGCAGGTGCTGTCTGCATTGCAGGTGGTCAGCTCCCTCCCGGCAGAAATGTCCGGAGAGAGTTACTTACTGTTCTCCTCCGGACGGTTTGAATGTTTTACAACAGGATACCCAAAGGAGGAGTTCCATCATGGAAGTTTTGAATATTGTTTTCAGTGCACTGAACCTTCTGGCCACAGTCATTATCGGTGTCATCCAGTTGACATGGACGATCTCGCGGGATGTCTTTGGGGACAAGCCGCGCGCAAAGCATTATTCTCACAACAAAAAGTAACGACCGCCCCAGCGTACCAATTCTGAGCGGTCGTTTACTTTTTTAATCGATTGCCAGAGAGGGTAGCTGACCATTGCAGGCAGCACCTTTTCTATTTGTAGTATAACGCTCCCACGCCGTTTTGTCAAGCAGCGCCGGTTTTATAGGGTGCTTTGCAGCCGTGCGCCGCTGGCGTACTGGGTGCGGCGGTCCATCTGGTTATCCAGCGGCTGACCGGCGGCATAGCGCTTGAGGTTATGTGCAAAGATATCCACGATGTTGTCCAGCGTCTTGGGCAGGCTGAAGCCGCCGGTGACATGGGGTGTGATGATCACGTTCGGCTCTGCCCACAGGGGATGCTCCGGCGGCAGCGGCTCGGGGTCGGTCACGTCCAGCCCTGCGCCGGAAAGCCGCCCGCTGTGCACGGCAGCTGCCAGTGCCTCGCCGTCCACGGCAGTGCCGCGCCCCACATTGAGCAGGATAGCACCGGGCTTGCAGAGCGCCAGCCGCTCTGCGTTGAACAGATGCAGCGTCTCCGGCGTGCCGGGCAGGCTCAGCGCCACAAGGTCGGCCTGCGGCAGCTCTGCGTCCAATTCGCTCTGCGCCACCACCCGGGTGCAGTAGTCCGGGCAAGGGGTGTCCGGGTGCACGGTGCGACGCACGCCCACCACCTCGGCACCCAGCGCATATGCCCGCCGGGCAAAGTTCGAGCCGATATCGCCCATGCCCACGCACAGCACCCGGCTGCCCGCAATGCTGCCCACAGAGTGGCCGGTGGGTGCCCAGCGGTGCTCCCGCTGGTTGTCCCGGTAGGTGGGCAGCTCCTTGAGCAGACTGAGCCACATTGCCAGCATACACTCGCTGATGGCCAGACCGTAAGCGCCGGTGGCGTTGGTCACGATGCACTCCTCCGGCAGCACCCCCGGCTCCAGATAGTTATTGGGGCCGGCTGCGTTGGACTGGAACCACTCCAGATGATCGTTCTGCCGGATCAGCGGCACCGGCAGGTTGCCCAGCACCGCATCGGCCCACAGGGCATCCTCCACCGTGGCAGTATCCGGGGTGGTAAAGCGATATGCAAAGCCCTGCACCGCCTCAATGCGGGCCCTCTGCTCTGCGCTGATAGGCAGGCAGACAAGGATATGTTTGGACATAATGGGGCTCCTTTCCTCTTTTTTGTCTATCATACCGCAAACTGCGCGGTGGTACAAGGGTCGGTTTTACCGTTTTTCAACCGCACCCATAAAAGAACAATGTCGGGTAGCCCGAAAGCCGCCCGACACCCCATTATATTTCAGTCCAGTGCACGGATGGCGTCCACCGTGCAACGGTACTGCTCTTCCACCTTTGCAAACTGCTCCTGCGTGCCCTCCAGCTGCCCGGCGCGCAGGGTCTCGGTCAGGGTATAGGTAGGCGCGTACAGATTGGAAAATCCCAGATTCTGGCAGACGCCCTTGAGGGTATGCGCCCCGCGGAACGCCTCTTTCACGTCTCCCCTGCGCAGTGCTTCCTCCAGGATCTGAAAGCTGTCGTCCTACAAGAACATCCGCACAAATTTGCAGATCATGGCTTCGTTATACAGCCGCCCCAGCACCTCCTGATAGTCTGCGCCCATCTTTTTATAGCATTCCTGTATCGTCATCGCTTACGCCGTGCCTTTCTTTTTAGCTATCGTCTGCTTTCCCACCGCCGCGTCTTACTACGCTTCACGGCGATATAGTGCTATGATAGCACCTTTCCGGCCATCTTGCAACTAGAGTGCAACAAGTTTTGTACTCTATCTAGTTTTTGCGTTCTCTTTTTGGCAGTTGCACCAAAACCGCGCCCAGCTCTTCAAAAAGCGTCTGCTACCGCGCCCTTTTTCGCTGCTGCCAGCTGCCGCTTCTGCCGGCTGAAAAAAGCAGACCGTGCAGCGCCGTCAACTGCGGATTCCGTATTGACGAACCGCACAAAAAACGATATACTATATTTCGGCGGTGCAGCTGTGCCGCCAGACGCCGGGGTGTTGCGCAGTTGGTAGCGCGCCTGCTTTGGGAGCAGGAGGCCGCGAGTTCGAGTCTCGCCACTCCGACCACAAGAAAAGCCACGATGAACCGTTTATTAATGCGGTTTTGTCGTGGCTTTATTTGTTGCCTGCTTCTTGAAATCCAGTTGGAATGCGCCTTGTTTGTGCCTTATAACTCAAAAAATGCCTTTTCGGGGCACCTTGCGGGCAGGGGCTTTTGTGTTGTTAATAGGACGGCACACCTCGCAGGTCGGCGTTTAGAAATTACTCCCGCACTGATTACAATGCCACTGTTTGCCGATTTTCCCGCTGGCAGCGCCCACGAGAGACACAGACACAGCACGGCTATGGACGTTCTAATTTTGCGTTGATCGTTTTAAGTTCTGTGCAATAGTCTAATAAATAATTTAAATCATTTCTAACTTTTTGAGTTGCCTCTTCTCCATGCCATCCAGTGTCAAGATATTGTTCATGGAAATATTGAATAATTTCTCCTTCTGTATATTTACCAGAGTCAATAAAATATCGGAGCAGTCTTTGTCTCTGCGTTGCCGGTTTTGTAGTCGTATAACCATCATTGTTTATGCTTGTATGTTGAGCAAATTCGTCAAAAATTTCTTGTGTGCTACTATAATAGCTTGCCCATCTTGCCAATTCCTTATCGCGAGAAGACATAGATGGATCAAACTCAGCTGAAACATAATATTTCCAACAGCCGCCTTTTGCAATAAAGACTTCTTTTGTTACAAAATATTTATCACATTTGTCGCAGTGAATAACATTAATAGTGGTTGGATCAGTAAAGCTTTCATATCCCGGCTTTGGTTTTATTCTTGCCCGACATGCTGTACAGTGATGTTTTTCCCTAAAGCACTTGTTTGATTTAAAATAAAATGTGACAGTATGAAGTTCGTCATCAGTCCAGAGACAAATTGTCAAGGACTTTTTCATCAAATTCACAAAAAATCCACAAAAAAGGTGCCAGAAGCATTGTATGGCTCCTGACACCTCGTTTGATAGATTACATTTTTCCGTTCAGCAGGTCTTTGCAGAGATACGCATAGTCTGGCAGCTGGTTGATATATGGCTCCCAGCGCCGCTTGATTTCGGCCAATTCCAGCGGATCGGCTGCTTCCAGCGCGTGATCGTTGCCCGTCATATATAAAACATCCGTAGCTACATCGTCCAAACACCTGTAACAGAGATCGGCGGCAGATTCGATTCTGATACCGGTATCCACATAGACTGGATTTACGCCAATCGTCAGCCAGACATAGCCTACCTTGTCCGACCAGAGCAGTTCAAAAT
>ERZ1106963.1839-NODE-1839-length-23612-cov-6.143227_pt1 | contig 23612 bp, 26 predicted proteins | sample MGYA00403681_ERZ1106963 | MGnify/ENA primary metagenome ERZ1106963 (study PRJEB35170, sample SAMEA104062407) | human gut metagenome | biome: human gut; feature: human-associated habitat; material: faeces | place: Denmark | collected 2012-05-03 ...
ACAGGGTTTTAATCAAGCGGTTTCCTCGCTGTCATGGGTGTTTTTCTTCATAGGCAAACCTCTCTTTCGCTTTATGCCCGCACGGATGGCGGGCTGTACGGCTTCGTAGTAGTAGCTGTCGGATTTGAACACAAGTCGTTTCGGGCAGAGGATTTCGGACTTGAACCAAGCCCAAAGCACTTGTTCGGCGGTCATGCCGTGATAGGTGAAGAACCCACAGGCGGCAAAGGGTGCAGCACCCAAGATGCACATCCAGCCGATTTCTTCGGTGCCGACATACGGCTGCAAGGCAAAGTAGATGCCGACGGCCACACCGACCGCCAGCACCGCGCAGATGAACTGCCGCGTGTTCAGCCCGAAAAAGATATTTTCATGGTAGTTTCGGACTTCTTTCGGTATTTTGATTTCTATACTGCATTCCTTCCTTCTTTAATAAATAGGTTGAATTTATCCTATAATTCATGTATACTATATTCAAAGGAGGCGTTGAATTATGGTTATTAACACAGACAATCTTGTATCCATCACGGAGGCCAACCAGAATTTTTCCCGTGTAGCACGGATGGTTGATGAGAACGGCGCGGCGGTCATCTTAAAGAATAATGTCCCGCGTTATGTGCTAATGGAGTTCAGCCAAGTCGAGGACGAGCAACAGGCGAAAGACGAGGACATTCTCGAAATCTCCAAGCGTCTGATTGCCAAAAACAAGCAAGCCTATGAGGTACTTGCCAAATGAAAACGCTGAACAAGGAACAGGTTTTAAGGCTGCATAATGCTCTGTTGGAGACGTTTGGCGGTACTGCCGGTATCCGTGACGATGGTTTATTGGAATCTGCTTTGAATGCGCCTTTTGCCACATTCGGCGGGCAGTATCTATATCCATCCGTGCAGGCAAAGGCGGCACAGCTTGGATTTGGCTTAGTCTGCAATCACCCATTCGTGGATGGCAACAAGCGCATCGGCGCCCACGTTATGCTGGTTTTTCTGGCAATTAACGGAATTGAACTTGACTACACGCAGGAAGAACTGATTGACATTATTTTGCAAATTGCAAGCGGTCGTGCAAAGGCAGCGGATTTGCTGGAATGGATTCTCTATCATCAGGCATAATATTTGCGGCGCACCATAATGGTGCGTCGATTTTGCTTTACAACCCCATAATTTCTTTCACGATGCGGTCACAGCCCTTGATAGCTCCCACCAGCACCAGCAGGTTGAACGCCAGTTGCTCTGCTTGCTTTTCAGAATGCTGCTAATTTTGCGAATAGAAGAACCTATTATGCGTTTACAAAAGCACGAACTTCTTGTACCGAAAGAGGTATGAAGGGTTCGTGCTTTTTTTCGTTTTTTGCAAGCGCTATCCAGCATGTTCTGTTCGGCTTTCCCATTTTGGCTTGTTCACATTATCCATCAAGTATAATTGATTGCGTCAATGAAATGAGTGCGGGAATAAAAGCTTGAAATAAATACTGGAATATAATTCTATTGGAATTTCAACATAGTTCGACAGAAAAAAAGTGAAAACACGTTGAAATGGTTTGCTTGAATGTTGTATTATAACTAATACGGATAAATGCAGTATGATACGAATCATTCAACTGGATGCGGATAGTAAATTAAATACAGTCAGTATGATGGCCACCTAAGAAGTCTTTTTTGGCTTCTCTGGTGGCCTTCTTTATAAACCACATGTGGGAATTGTGAAATTTATATTTACGATTCCCAAATCACCTAAGCGACGCAATCCATTGTAACTGAGGGGATAGGTGATTTTGTGGTGAAACTGCTTAGTTGCGCTCGAAGCAGGGGACCTCCTAGATGTGATTTGACCGAAACAATTCAAATCGCAATAGGAGGTCAAAATGACTGAATTAGAAATGTATGAACTTTGGCGCACACTTCGTTTATGGGCCAATTATAATCAGCTTAACCAGACGATAGAAAAGAACTGGCTTAGTAATTCGTTCAACAGCCATATCCTTGATTTGTTAGACAAAGAGGAAATTAAATACAGGTCGGAGAGACGTCTCCTTGGATATAGGAACAAGGGGAAAAGGCGACTTGCTGGTAATGCAAATCAGCCAATTATTATCAATATTGATGATGTGGCTGATGTCATTGATGTTCGTGCGGAAGATGAATTCGCTCGAGTAGAGCTTTTGGTATCATTGAAGCAGGAATTGGAAAGGCTCTCGCCCAGGGAGTTAATGATTATTCGTACTTATTTGGATTATCCTATAGAGGTTGTGGCGAGGAAGCTTAAGGTTAGACCCAACACGATTTCTAAGGCACGAAGAAAAATTGCAAGAGAATTGAGAAAGAAGCTGGTTTGAGATGAAAAAGAAAGAACTGTGGACGCCATCTGCAAGGCGTTTTGAATGCTTGCTCAAGGCTGCGCAGAATGGCGACTATGAAGCATACATGAGTTTGATGGCGAGGTTTTTTAAAGTAATGGATGACAAGGCAAGGAATAACTACTTGCGCGATTACGAGATGTTTACGGCACTGGTTGAACGGGTCTCAGAAGGAATCTTTGGTTTCAGTTCTGAAGAGGCATATCAGCGTGAATTGAACAAGGGAAACCACCCGTCAAAGAAGCGGAAGAAGTTCGGACGCAGGTGATGATCTGAGCGTTAGTAGTTAATATTGATTCGAATAAAAACAGATTGCTGCAAGCGCAGCAATCTGTTTTTATTTGAATCGGTAGCGTTTTAAGCAAAATATGAATCGTGTATCAATTGACTGTTACATATAACAATCTATCGAATTTTAGCCTCATTCACCTTATTAACAAGGGTGTATTTGTAAAATGTGCTGAATTTGTGTACTTGTATAATTAAAATGAATCCGATTTGTTGATAAATGTCGAATTGTGTGCTATTATATCAATACATATATTGGCAAAATATTGCGTTGGTAGACTGCTGAATTGTGCTAAGGATTTTCCATGAGTAATTTGTGGGAATGCCTTTTGCTGCTCAAAACTGCTTTCCCTGATTTCAATTGCAGTATTGAAAATAGTATATGTGCAAAGAAGAACGAGGAGTAAGAACATGACAAGGTTTAGGCATGACTTGATTTTGCGGATGATAAAGCTGTTAGATGCTGTGCTTGTGACGATACCATTTGCAATGTGTTGGTATCTATACTATGCTAAGCGCGTTGCATCGCCGTATTATGCAAAGGGCGATTACCTGGTCGTGGCACTGTTCTTTGTACTGTTCATCATCTTTGGACGCGTATATGACGCCTTTCTGATGTCAATGCAGCGTATCTCAGAAATTATCTACGAGCAATTTTTAGCGGCTGCGGTCAGCGACTTTATCATGTACATTGTGATTTGGCTACTGTCCAAGCACCTGCCCAACATTCTTCCTGGCGTGGCAGCTCTTGTGGGGCAGGTTATTATGGCCTCAATTTGGGCTTATAACGCTCACCACGCCTACTTTAAAACCTTCCCGCCGCAGGCCACAGCTGTTATTTATGATATCAGACGTGGTATGGAGCAGCTGATTGGTAAGTACGGTCTAGATGCAAAGTACAAAGTGGTCTCCACAGCTACGGCGGGGGAGTGCATCGAGAATCTTTCCATGCTGGACGGCATCAACACAGTGTTTTTGAGCGGCATCCACAGCCATGATCGGAATATTATTCTGAAATACTGTGTAGAAAACAACATTACTGTATTTGTAGTACCACGCATCGGTGACACCATTATGTCCGGTGCACATCACATGCATATGTTCCACTTGCCGATGCTTCGTGTTGGCCGGTATAATCCTCAGCCGGAGTATCTGTTTGTAAAACGACTGCTGGATATTGTCATTTCTGCTATTGCGCTTGTGATTCTGAGTCCGATCTTCCTTGTGACGGCTATTGCCATCAAAGCAACGGATCACGGCCCAGTCTTTTACAAGCAAATTCGTTTAACGAAGGATGGCAAAGAATTCGGTATTCTCAAATTCAGAAGCATGCGGGTCGATGCTGAAAAGGACGGCGTCGCCCGTCTTTCCAGCGGCGAAAACGATGATCGCATCACGCCCGTTGGCAAAATCATTCGTGCTTGCCGCGTTGATGAATTGCCGCAGCTTATAAATATCTTGAAGGGTGACTTGAGCATCGTCGGCCCCCGTCCGGAGCGCCCTGAGATTGCAGCTCAGTACTGTGAGGAAATGCCGGAATTCTCACTGCGCCTGCAGGCCAAGGCTGGATTGACTGGGTATGCACAGGTTTATGGCAAGTACAATACTACTCCTTACGACAAACTGACTATGGATCTGATGTACATAGCTCATCCGAGCATTGTAGAGGATTTGAAAATCATGTTTGCAACAGTGAAAATCCTGTTTATGCCTGAAAGTACCGAGGGAGTTTCTGAGGGCCAAACCACGGCTATGAGTGGAGAAAATTACTAAATATCGATGATATTACACACCTTCGACAGATAAAAATTGGAAGTGATTCCAGAGTGAAGTCAGGCATAAATGCAGCTCTTACAGTAGCGTCAAGCTGGAAAGCGGGCGAATTGCCCTGTATGAAGTCGAAATACTGCATTTAGTAGTGCAAAATGCCGAGAACGTGGGCGTAAGAGAGGACAAAGCAAGTGTGAATTGAGGCTTTTATGCCCCGAAAAAGCACTTGTATGGATGCGACCGTAGTTCGTGGGTTTATGCCAGATGGCACTGTGATGATATTACCGACACTGTGGTTACTTTCACACAGCGGTTTCAGGGCTTGACGATGATAACATCATCTGCGATTTCATCCCGATCTTGGAGATAACAAGGCGGATGTGAGCAAGATGGTGATAAACACATGGTCGCAGAGATGCTCGTTCGTGTGGGGTAATCCGGCATAAGCAAGGGATCTACCGTAGCATGAATGAGTGGAACATGGAATAAAGGAAGGGGCTACCGTAGCGTGGATGAGTGGAATCTGAAATAAGCACATGACTTACCGTAGCGAGTGTTGGTGCTATCAGGGCTAAAGACGGGAGCTACCGTAGCGAGTGATAGTGCCATCAGGACTAAAGACAGCGGTTACCGTAGCAACGTTCATTGTGGCGGTACAAGAGACATAGCGGCAGTGTGGGCTAACACTGCTGAGGACGATTAGTAGAGCTTTATAAGGAATAGACGGCTCAGACTCTTTGAGATTGAGTCTGGGCTGTTATTTGTGGGAGAGAGGAACAGAGATGAAAAAGGTACTTCTTGTGACATTCTCGGACAATGCGGATCATCAGGATACGCTGTTCGGAATGTATGAGGAACTGAGAAAGCGGAGTGACTGGGATGCCTATTTGTTGTGCATTAAGACTCCAAAGGTAGAGCTGCAGCAGTCGGATCACACTTGGCTGGTTGACTGCCCGGAGCGTCCTGGTGTGACCAAGAAGACTTTCAATCTCCCTCTGCTCCTTTCTATTATCCATCGTATCCGCAGGGAGCATTTCGATACCATTTATTTTGAGAGTCTGCACACATGGAACTTGCCCATCATGATGATGTCTGGTAAGGCGAAAACCTATCAGGTGATTCATGAGGTCATTCCGCACGAAGGCGACAGTCAGGTCAAGATGGTCGATTTGATGAATAAGGCTGTGGTCAAGTTCGCAGATACGATTGTCCTGCGCAACAAAACCTATATTCAAGATATGATCGACCGATATGGAATCGGCGCAGAACGAGTGAAGTATCTGGAACTGTGGCGGCGTTATCCTGATTACACCGCACCGGTACATAATGGACGCGCACTGTTTTTTGGAAGAATCAATCCGTACAAGGGCGCAGACAACCTTTTGGAAATTGTTCGCCTGTGTCCTGATATCCAGTTTGATGTGATTGGGCGCGTTGATCCGCAGATGCAGGACGTTGTGGATCAGCTAGCCAAGGAGAAAAATGTAAAGCTGAATAATGACTATGTCACAGACGCGGAGATGCGGGCGGCATTCATCAACTGTGACTGGGCGATTGTTCCTTATAACTCGGCCTCGCAGTCTGGCATTATCATCGATGCTTATAAATATAGCCGACCTGTGATTGCTTTTGCGGTTGGAGCGATTCCGGAGCAGGTCGATGATGCTAAGAGCGGCTACCTTGTAGAAGCTGGAGACAATCAGAAATTTGCGGCCAAGCTGAAAGAAGTGATGCAGCTGAGTGCGGCACAGTACGATGCAATGAGTCGGGATGCTTACCAGTATGGCAGCAAGAAGTATGCAACAAGTGGAGCAGTGGAACGGTTTGTGGAACTGCTCAATGACAAGATTTGAGGACGGGTCATGTGGAATAGGTTAAAGAGATATGTGATGTTATTACGCATATTTTTAGCGGGGGGGGGTACTCACGTGCTGAGTACCTGAAGAAAAAAGGCTATTTCAAGTCCATTGGCAACCATGTGTATTTGCAACCGTGGAACTTTGGAACAGAGCCGTATTTGATCAGCTTTGGAGATAACGTTCATGTGGCAAGTGGGGTTACATTTGTAAACCATGATATTACCTGCATGATGTTCAACTATATGGACAAAGAACATTACTATAAGTTACGCCAAGGTGAGATAACAATTGGAAACAATGTTTTCATTGGCGCGAAAAGCACGGTACTTTATGATGTTACGATTGGTGACAATGTAATTATCGGGGCAGGAAGCCTTGTGAACAAGGACATTCCGAGCGGAACAGTAGCAGCGGGAGTACCCTGCAGAGTGATTGGAAAATTCGAAGATTATCAACAGAAAATGAAAAAGGAAGAATCAGAATGAGCTTTAAGGAAAAAAGTCCTCTTGTAGTTGCATTGTATCTGCCTCAGTACTATGAGACTGAGTATAACAATAAATGGTGGGAAAAAGGATATACGGAATGGGTGGCGTGCAAACGCGCGAAGCCGCTGTACCCGGGACATAACCAGCCGCGTGTACCACTCAATAACAATTACTACGACCTGTCAGTCAAAGAAAATATTCGCTGGCAGATGAATCTTGCAAAAGAATACGGCATCGATGGATTTGCAATTTATCAGTACTATTCCTGTGGCAGTAAATTGCTGGATGTTCCAGTGGAGATGATTCGAGATGATCCTTCGCTTGATTTGCCTTTCTATCTCTACTGGGCAAATGAGTCTTGGCGTAAAACATGGTTTGGACAGGACAATACCGTTGTCTGGGAACAGAAGTATGGTACTGAAAAGGACTGGCGTATTCAATTTGACTATTGCTTAGAGTATTTCAAGGATAAACGCTATATCAAGATTGATGGTAAACCTGTCTATGCGATTTATAACGCCTGGGCAATCCCAGAGCAGGAGAAATTCCTTTCTCTGTGGGATGAGTGGGCGAAAGAAGCTGGCTTACCGGGAATCTATTTTGTCAAAACAATTGGAAGACATGACGCGGATACGAGGGGGAATTTCTCGGCTACAGTTACAAGAGAACCGAATTATACCTTCGCACACGATGAGAAACTGCTAGAAAAAGTAAAAAGAGTCACGTCATCCCGTGTGATTGATTTTGTGAACCGCAAATTTCTTCTTCCGCGCGGAAAGGGCATCGTTATGACAAAGGCTTCCTACGATGCGCTGTGGGACAGAATCTTAAAACGTGAGAATCAGGATAGCAGTACATTTTTGGGCTGCTTCTGTGATTGGGATAACTCTCCTCGAAAGAGCTATAACTCTATTATTATGCAGGGGGCATCAGCACAGAAATTTAATGCGTACTTCAAGCGGCTTTTGCGGAAAGCACAAAATATTGGTTCTCCGATGATTGTAATCAATGCATGGAACGAATGGGCAGAAGGTGCTTACCTTGAGCCGGATGAGAAAAATGGCTATGCATTCCTTGAAGCAATTAAAGAAGCCAAAGAAAGCAGAGGAATCGAAAAATGATCATCACAAAAACGCCTTTCCGTATGTCTTTTTTTGGCGGCGGTACCGATATGGAGAGCTTCTTTAAAGAGAATGGTGGCGCAGTACTTTCTACCACCTTTGATAAGTACTGCTATGTGAATGTCCGTCATCTTCCCCGGTTCTTTGATTATTCCACGGAGCTGTCCTACTCAAAAACTGAGCGGGTAACAAATATTGATGATATCCAGCATCCTGCTATCCGAAATGCGATGAAGATGCTGGATATGCATGAGATTCGTCTTACATATGAGGCTGATCTCCCGGCACGTTCTGGCCTTGGTACATCCAGCTCTTTTGCGGTTGGAATGCTGAATGCGTTTTATGCTTTAAAGGGAAAGTATGCAGACAAGAAAAAATTGGCTGACGAGGCAATCTATCTGGAACGCAATCTTTGCCAAGAGGCTGGTGGTTGGCAGGATCAGATTGCTGCATCCTTTGGCGGATTCAACCGCATTAACTTCAATGCGGATGGTTATGAAGTGCAGCCTGTCATTATTTCCCCGGAGCGGAAGAGACAGTTGAACAAGAACTTGATGATGTTCTTTACCGGTTTTACCCGTTTTTCGTCGGATGTGCAAAAGGCTAATGCTACCGGAAAGCAGGATAAGACTGCACAGCTGAAAGAAATGCTTGCTTTGGTCGATGACGCAGAGCGTGTTCTTACTGATAAAAACGCTGACCTTGATGATTTTGGCAGGATGCTTGATCACACATGGAAACTGAAACGGCAGACTGGCGCAGCAGTGTCCACAAATAGCATCGATGAGCTTTATGCAAGGGGTATCGCGGCTGGTGCACTGGGTGGAAAATTGCTCGGTGCCGGTGGCGGCGGCTTTCTCGTGTTTTATGTGCAACCAGATCGTCAGGACTCTGTTCGGTGGGCGATGCGTGACCTGATGCATATTCCGTTTGAGTTTGAAGATGGCGGTACGCGAGTGATTCATTATACACCAGAGGTGTATGAGCCGAAAATGAATTGAGGAAACTGAAGAAAAAGAAAGCAATTCAAATTGCAAAGAGATATCTATTCTATTGCACACTGAACTATGCTTTCTTCATTAGTGACGCTGGGCAAACCGCACATTATGGAATTGAACCTAAAAAGTTGTCTCGGAGAGAACTGGCAGGAATTATGCACGGCTTTGTAAATGAAAGCTATGGCACTACCGCACAATTCGTCGGCAGCGCTGGCGATGCCTTTTCCGCCATCTGCTGCTTGCAGATTTTTCGATTTACCTCCAGTAAACCTTCAAAATCTGCCATTGCATCTGACGAAAAATTCATTCGCCTCCGCACCAACTCATTTGTGCGGTATTGCCTTAAAGAAGAGGAAAATGTGAAGATTGAACATGAAAGGCATAATTCTTGCCGGTGGTGCCGGCACCCGATTGTACCCGCTTACGATGGTAACATCGAAACAGCTTTTGCCGGTATATGATAAACCAATGATTTATTACCCCCTGTCCACGCTGATGCTGGCAGAAATTTAGGACATCCTGATTATTTCTACGCCAACGGATACGCCGCGCTTTGAGGCATTTCTGGGAGACGGAAGCTAGTTCGGTGTTCGTCTTTCTTATAAGGTGCAGCCTAGCCCGGATGGAATTGCTCAGGCCTTTATTCTTGGCGAAGAATTCATCGGCGATGATGCCTGTGCTATGGTGCTGGGCGATAACATTTTCTATGGGAATGGCTTCAGCCGAATTCTCAAGGCAGCGGTTAAGAATGTCGAGCAGGAGAAGAGAGCTACTGTTTTCGGATATTATGTTAACGACCCGGAACGCTTTGGAATCATCGAATTTGACGAAACAGGCAAAGCGATATCTGTTGAAGAAAAGCCTTAGAAGCCGAAGAGCAATTATGCTATTACCGGCCTGTATTTCTACCCTGCAGGAGTATCTCAAAGAGCGAATGCGGTGAAGCCCTCTGCTCGTGGAGAGCTGGAAATCACCACACTGAATGAGATGTACTTAAAGGAAGAACTCTTGGATGTTCAGCTTTTGGGGCGCGGGTTCGCATGGCTTGATACTGGGACGATGGACAGCCTGGTGGAAGCTGCTGATTTCGTTCAGATGATTGAAAAGCGTCAGAGCATTAAAATTTCCGCACCAGAGGAAATTGCATACCGAAATAGCTGGATTTCCAGAGAAAAACTACTGGAATCGGCATCCAGATACGGCAAGAGTCCGTATGGAATGCATTTGAAAGCAGTTGCGGATGGAAAAATTCGATATTAAGAGAGGTAAAAATCAAATGACTATCATTGTTACCGGCGGTGCCGGATTCATCGGTTCCAATTTTATTTTCCATATGCTGGAGAAGTATCCGGATTACCGGATCATCTGCTTGGACAAGCTGACTTATGCAGGAAACCTGTCCACGCTGGCACCTGTTATGGATAACCCCAATTTCCGCTTTGTGAAAGCAGACATCTGCGACCGTGAAGCAGTCAATAAGCTGTTCGAGGAGGAGCATCCGGATATCGTGGTCAACTTTGCGGCAGAATCTCATGTTGATCGTTCCATTGAAGATCCGGGTATCTTCCTCCAGACCAATATTATCGGCACTTCTGTACTGATGGACGCTTGCCGTAAATATGGCATCCAGCGTTATCATCAGGTTTCTACGGATGAGGTTTATGGTGACCTTCCGCTGGATCGCCCTGACCTGTTCTTCACCGAAGAGACTCCGATTCATACCAGCTCTCCGTACAGCAGCTCTAAGGCTGCGGCCGATCTGCTGGTTCTGGCTTACCATCGTACCTATGGTCTGCCGGTGACGATTTCTCGTTGCTCCAACAACTATGGTCCGTATCACTTCCCGGAGAAGCTGATTCCGCTGATGATTGCCAATGCACTGGCTGACAAACCGCTGCCTGTTTACGGGGAAGGTCTGAATGTTCGTGACTGGCTGTATGTGGAAGACCACTGCAAGGCTATTGACCTGATTATCCACAAGGGTCGCGTGGGCGAAGTCTATAACGTCGGCGGTCATAACGAGAAGCAGAATATCGAAATTGTAAAGATTATCTGCAAAGAACTGGGCAAGCCGGAGAGCTTGATTACTCATGTTGGAGATCGTAAGGGGCATGATATGCGTTACGCAATCGACCCGACCAAGATTCATAATGAGTTGGGATGGCTGCCGGAAACCAAGTTTGAAGATGGCATCAAGAAAACCATCCAGTGGTATCTCGATAACCGTGAGTGGTGGGAGACCATCATCAGCGGTGAGTACCAGAATTACTACGAGAAAATGTACAGCAATCGCTAACAGGAGGAAAGAGTATGAAGTTCTTTGTAACAGGCGTTGGCGGTCAGCTGGGTCATGATGTGATGAATGAGCTGCTGAAGCGCGGTCATGAAGGTGTTGGTTCTGATATTCAGGAAAACTACAGCGGCGTGTCAGATGGTTCTGCGGTAACAAAAGCACCGTATGTGGCTCTGGATATTACCAATAAGAATGCCGTTGAAAAAGTAATTACAGAAGTAAATCCGGATGCCGTGATCCACTGTGCAGCATGGACTGCTGTGGATATGGCAGAGGATGACGATAAAGTAACGAAAGTTCGTGCCATCAATGCTGGAGGCACTCAGAACATTGCAGATGTCTGCAAGAAGTTGAACTGCAAAATGACCTATATCAGCACGGATTATGTGTTTGATGGTCAGGGTACTGAGCCTTGGCAGCCGGACTGCAAGGATTACAAGCCGCTGAATGTGTATGGTCAGACGAAGTTGGAAGGTGAACTGGCAGTCAGCCAGACGCTGGAGAAGTATTTCATTGTCCGCATTGGATGGGTGTTTGGCTTAAATGGTAAGAACTTTATTAAGACCATGCTGAATGTTGGTAAGACACATGACACTGTCCGTGTGGTCAATGACCAGATCGGCACACCGACCTATACATATGATTTAGCTCGACTGCTCGTTAATATGAATGAAACTGAGAAGTATGGCTATTACCATGCGACCAACGAGGGAGGTTATATCAGTTGGTATGACTTCACGAAAGAAATTTACCGTCAGGCTGGCTATAAGACGGAGGTGCTTCCGGTAAGTACCGAGGAGTATGGTCTGAGCAAGGCGGCTCGTCCGTTCAACAGTCGTTTGGATAAGAGCAAGCTGGTGGAGGCTGGATTTACTCCGCTTCCGACCTGGCAGGATGCGCTGAGCCGTTACCTGAAAGAAATCGAGCAGTAAGAGGAGATAGAGGAAATAAATCTCATGAAAACGAAAAAACGAATAAAAATCGGAATAGCTACGACTTTTGTAATTGTTATACTGATGTCTCTCTGTGGAAGCCGATTTGTTTTTCAAAAAGCATGTGTACGAAGGGAAACGTCATGGCTGAACATGGGAACAGCAGATGACTACATATACAACCTTCTTGTGGATGCGTATAATATACGAAAAGAGAAGAATGAAACTGTTACAATAAAGGCTTCAGACGGAATAAATCTTGTGGGTCACTATTACGAAAGAGATAAGAACGCACCTTTGATTATATTCTTTCATGGTCTTTGGAGTAATGGATATGTAAGCGGAGAACCGACTTATAAAATTACAAAAAATCAAGGTTGGAATCTTCTTTTAGTTAGCATACGTGCACATGATGAAAGTGAAGGCGAATTTTCAACATTAGGCGTTATAGAGCAATATGATTGCAAGGCTTGGGCGAACTGGGCTGTAGAACGCTTTGGAGAAGAAAAGTCGGTTTTCTTTATGGGAGTGTCAACGGGTGCTTCAATTGCAATGATGAGTAGCAATCTGGGATTACCTAAATCAGTGAGAGGGATTATTGATGATTGTGGATTTACTTCCACAATGGAAATGATAGATGTGAATTGCAAGAGTCACCTTCCGGATTATATCCCGACAAGGATGTTTGACTTCTTTGTTGAGATGGGAACTAGTGTATGGGGACACTTTTGTATAAGTAAGGCAGACGCTTGCAAAGCTGTTTCACAGACGGATATTCCAATCTTAATTATACACGGAGACAGAGATACACAAGCACCACTATCTATGGCATACAGACTTTATGATAGTTGTAGCAGTGAAAAACAGTTGTATGTGGTTCATGGAGCTAATCATGCAGAGAACTATAGAAAAGATCCGGAAGGATATGAGAACGTAATAGCACAGTTTGTGGAAGAACATTCAGGAGCCTTGAAGAAAGAGTACTAAACTGTAAACGCAAAATGAACTAAATATGCCCCAAAAGTCGAATGCTGTCGAATTAGTGTCTGTATTAGGAAAAATAAAACTGTGTGAATTCTCACACGGTGGCTGCTCAAACCTTCACACATCTCTTCGTGGTGAGCAGTAGGCAACGATCTATGATCGGCAGAGATGTGAAGAATAAAAACTATGATAAAATCAATTTGATAGAAAAAACTTGGAGAAAAAACAATGAATACAACATTACTTATCATGGCAGCTGGTATCGGCAGCCGATTTGGAACGGGAATTAAGCAGTTGGAGCCGGTTGATGATGCTAACCATATCATTATGGACTATTCCATCCATGATGCAATCGAAGCAGGATTTAATCATGTGGTATTTATCATCCGCAAGGATATCGAGAAAGAGTTCAAAGAGGTTATCGGTTATCGTATTGACTCTATTTGCTCCTCTCATAATGTAACTGTTGACTATGCTTTCCAAGATATTAACGATATTCCGGGAACTATGCCAGAAGATCGGACAAAGCCGTGGGGAACCGGTCAGGCTGTGCTTGCAGCGAAAAATGTGATTGATACCCCGTTTATTGTGATTAATGCAGATGATTACTATGGTAAGGAGGGCTTTAAGGCTGTTCATGAGTATCTGGTGAATGGCGGTAAGTCCTGTATGGCAGGTTTTGTTCTGAAAAATACGCTGTCCGATAATGGTGGTGTGACCCGTGGCATCTGCAAGATGGACGATCAGAATAATCTGACTGAGGTTGTAGAGACCAAGAATATTGTAAAAACTGCAACTGGGGCAGAAGCAGACAGCGTAGTGGTTGATGTGAATTCTCTGGTTTCCATGAATATGTGGGGCTTGACTCCTGATTTTTTGGATGTGCTGGAGGAGGGCTTCAAGGAGTTCTTCGAGAAAGAAGTACCCAGCAATCCGCTGAAAGCAGAGTATCTGATTCCTATCTTCATCGGCGAACTGCTGGAGCAGGGAAAGATGTCAGTGAAGGTTCTGAAAACCAATGATACATGGTATGGTATGACCTACCATGAAGATGTCGCAGCTGTAAAGAACAGTTTCAAGAAGATGCTGGAGAACGGTGTGTACAAAGCTGACCTGTTCAGTGATTTGTAAACAGCGATGAAAGAAACGATTGATTTACTTGGAAAGATCATCACAAGCATCCTGACTGCTCTCTATGAGCCATTTGGATTTTCACTCCTGCTTTCCTTCCTAGCCATGTTTTTCTATCTTTATGCTTATGAACCTACCGAAGCCGGCAAAGGTTGGAAGAATGCCATAGTGACATGGTATCGGAAGTTCAAGGAGAGTGTGTTCTTTCGGAAACTGTTCTTCCTGGCCTTTGTGACTTCACTTATTCTGTTCCGAACTCTGTTAAACCGCAATCTTTGGATGAATCCTTTATCCGATGTCATGGGTGGCTGGGGCATCTGGGAGACTGTGAATGGCGAACAGAAGCTGACCACCGAGTGCATTGAGAACGTAATCATGATGGTGCCGTTTTCAGCTGTAGCGATGTGGACGTTCGAAGAAAAGATAGGAAACGGCTGGAAGAAGATCCTGTGGCAAAGCGGAAAGATAGCGTTCATCTTCTCGATAAGCATTGAGATGTTGCAGTTATTGCTGCGGCTAGGAACATTCCAACTATCAGACATCTTCTACAACACAGTCGGCGGAGTGCTAGGTGGATTGATGTATTGTGCAGTGATGAAAGCAAAAAAGCGTCTGTAAAACTGGATGAAATTGTGATATACTGGGAGCGGTAGCTCCCTACGCTGCTCGAATAATCACACACCTCTTCGTGGTGAGCAGTAGGCAACGATCTTATGATCGGCGAAGATGTGATGAAAATAGTAGGAAAAGGATGGTGTAAGTGATGGCAATTAAGTCATTAGAAATTAATTCCAAAGAAATTCATCTTATGAAACCAGTTACATCAGCCGATTACTCAGGAAAAACAGTTCTGACAAATTCCTCTTGGGAGTATGTAGAACTGTGGTTGAAAAGACAGAGTTCAGAAAAATCTAAACGAGCATTATTTTATTGGTCTCAAGCAAAGAATTTCTATATAGCATCTGAAAATTTACCAATAGAATCGCGCCCTCTTACGTCGTACTATTGTTGTATGAATGCTGCCAAGGCACTGTTGGCTATCAAAGGGCCAGACAGCATTGATTTTGATAATTTGTCGCATGGTATTTCATCAGATAGAAGGCAATGGGGAAAATCTAATAACATAAAAAATGCTGAGGTTGTTTTTTCTGGATCAGGTGTACTGTTTGAGCTATCAAAGTATTTCAAAGAAGAAGCAGGAAAAAAGATATATTCTGTGTATGATTTGATGTACAATATACCGTGTATTCATCGGGCATTTTCTCTTACATATAGTTGTCCTGAATTGTTTATTCCGATTAGAGATATTAAATTTATTGTAGATAGTGAATTGAAAAAAGGTTGGGTTCAGTTTCAGGTTGATGAAAGGTATGCTAATGGAAATTCATTAAGGTATGTGCCTAAACAATATGAGAAGGTGAAATATCAGGATTCCACCAAATATTTAATGAGAAAAAAGCAGCGATTTGCATGGGATATTCATGGAGATAAAAAACAAAGATTAGAAGCCTTGTCTAAATATCATGGCAGCATCCGCAAGGATTTACTTTATATATATGGTGATGCTAGATTGTGGTATATAAAAAAAGATATTGATACGAATCAGCACATTCTAAAGAGAAATTCAATTACATTAATATTTGCAGTGTTCCATTGGCTGAGTGAGCTGGTACGTTATAATCCAGAAAAATTTGAATCCTTAATGAAAACGAATCAAAACTGGTTGATTCACGAATTTGTAGATAATAGTTTGTATCAATACATAGATGAAATCAGTTGCGAGATAACAGAAAATGATATCATGACATCCGGTTATCGTAAATGATTATTGTAATATGATAGGGGGTGTACTATGGGATTTCTGTCATTATTTCAAAGAAAACAAAAAAATACACAAGTAGTTCCCAAAAGCAATACTTCTTTGGAAAGGGCAGCAGACAGTATTCTTAGCCAAAGAGGAAAGCAAATAGTAGATGGACTAAACAAAACCACCGCAAGTACCGGAACTCCGATGGATAAATTACATGGTGGAGCAAAAAGGATGGCTCAAATGTCAAACATAGGTGGTGGCTCAAAAGCAACTGGTGGAGGTGGCGTTGATGAAGGAATGAAAGCAATGCTACAATACACACAGGCCAACACTGTGAAAAAGATGGTGCCGCAGAGCGAGAAGAAAAAGATTTCAGGTAAGAAGTAATATTACCCTCACCCCAACACAGTGCTATACTTAAACAACTATAAAAAGAAAGAGGTTATCACCATGCCCAGAACGAAAGGCAGCAAAAACCGTCCAAAAACCAATACCACCAATGACTACGCATCTCAAATCGCAGAGAAGCAGGAATCTATTGTATCCTTGACTGCTGAGATTGCATCCATTACCGCCAACATTGACACTTTGAAGGCTGATCTGAAAGAGAAGAAGACTGCTCTGAAGAAGGCCGAAAAAGAAGTGGCAACGCTGGAAGCGAAAAAGGCAAAGGCAGATGCTAAAGCCGCTGAAGAAGCAAAGAAGGCTGAAGCCGAGAGTGTGGTTAAGAGATTATTAGCCAGCGGTATGAGCGCGGATGAGATCCTCGAAAAACTGAAATAAAACCATAAAACTATAAAACACACACGACCGTGTGGGAAAGGAAAGAATTAAATGGAAGAAATCGTAAAGTTCTTAAAAGAAGCTGAAACATATTACTTGGCAACGGTCGAAGGCGATCAGCCGAGAGTGCGTCCGTTTGGCACGGCACATATTTTTGATGGTAAGCTGTACATCCAGACTGGCAAGAAGAAGGATGTTTCCAAGCAGCTGCATGCTAATCCGAAAGCAGAGCTGTGTGCATTCAAGGGTGGCGAGTGGATTCGTGTTGCCGGTGAACTGGTAGAGGATGACCGTATTGAGGCGAGAGAATCTATGCTGGATGCCTATCCGAGTTTGAAGAAGATGTATGCCGCAGATGATGGAAACACTGAGGTGTTCTACTTCAAGAATGGTGTGGCTACCATTAGTTCTTTCACCCATGAGCCGAAAGTGATCAAGTTTTGATGATATGCCGTGTGGACAAACTGAACTCCAGAAGTTCACACGGTTATTTTTGAAGGTTGATGTATAGTTTGCAACGGAAATAAAAGAAATGGAGCGTTAGAAAAATGAATTTATCAAAAATACACCACATTGCAATCATCGTATCTGACTACGAAGGCGCAAAGAATTTTTATGTGAACAAGCTGGGATTCTCTGTCATCAGAGAAAACTACCGCCCGGAACGCGAGGATTGGAAGCTGGATCTGCGTGTCAATGAGCACACAGAACTGGAGATTTTCGCTGAGAAAAACCCGCCGATGCGTGTGAACCGTCCGGAAGCATGTGGGCTGCGGCATCTTGCTTTCTGTGTAGAGAGTGTAGAGCAGATGGTGAGGGAACTGGCAGAAGTTGGGATTGAATGTGAGCCGGTTCGGGTTGACGATTATACTGGTAAGAAGATGACTTTCTTCCATGACCCGGATGGTCTGCCGCTGGAACTGCACGAATAATTATGGGAGAGAAAAGAGCGTATAAAGCCAGAAAGCCAGGCGGCGGTCGTAAGAAGCTGAAGCCGGAGTATGATGCCGGGAAGAATCTGAAAGAGCAGATGGAAAGTGCTGTGGCGCTTTATGAGGAGGACTGCTCCCTCCGATCCATTGCAGATGTGCTAACTCTGAATCCAATCAAAGTAAGAAAGCTGCTCATCACGGCCGGTGTGTATGAATCAGATGTGGCGGAGAAAGTAAAAAACACTTTTGAAGAATACCGTGAAACACAAGACTACAAAACATCCATACGCTCAACCGCAAAGGCACTTAACCTTTCCAAAGCCTCCGTTACCTCATACCTGCCATATAAAAAAGGCGTGTACTTCCCAAGTACAGAAAAAGAAAAAATCAGTGTTGGAGCAGAGCGGCAGCGGAGATACAGAGCGATGAAGCGGTGGAAGGCTGATCCGACAGAAGAGAACTTCTGGGGAGTGGTTCTGGCCTATGCCGGTGTGAAATTCAAAATCTACTCTGGGTTGCCATTCTCTTACGAAATTAAAAAAGGCAGGAATGGCGAGTACACGAAGGAGCTGTGGATCGACCGCCGGGAGAAGAGTAAAAGTCTAGCGTGGAGTTCAGTGCTGCTGGCGCTGAAGAATATTAAAGGAGAAGTGGTAGACCGCCCGAAAGCTCTGGGCGATATCCGGGGAGTGACTTACATCTACGGAATGTTCTATCGGTTCGGATTGATCGATGTGCCGGATGAAGTGAAGGAGAAGATGGGGCATCCGAAAGACCGCAAAAAATAGGTTGCTATTTTTAAAATAGGTGAATATTTGCAGAAACACGGACACGAAGTTCAGTATTTTGGTATGGAGCATGAAGGGCGCTGTGTAGGCAATCGAGTGAATGCTTATACAAGCGATATGGATTTCCATGGCGGTTCCAAGCGAGGGAATTAGATCTGGGAGACTGTGAATGGCGAACAGAAGCTGACCACCGAGTGCATCGAAAACGTAATTATGATGGTGCCGTTTTCAGCTGTAGCGATGTGGACATTTCAGGAGAAAGTGGGCAGAAGCTGGAAGAGGATACTGTGGTATAGCGGAAAGATAGCATTTGTTTTTTCGGTAAGCATTGAAATGCTACAATTATTGCTTCGCTTAGGTACATTCCAGCTATCGGACATCTTCTATAACACAGTCGGTGAAATGATCGGCGGATTGATGTATTGTGCGGTGATGAAGGCAAGAAAACGTCTGTAAAAAGGGTTGAAATTGTGATATACTGGGAGCGGTAGCTCCCTACGCTGGTGGAAAATGGATTTACCCCGCTTCCGACCTGGCAGGACGCACTGAGCCGTTATCTGAAAGAAATCAAAGCGTGATTTCGGATACATTTTAAAAGATAAGTACAAAAAATAAGAAGTGGGAGTCTTCACCGACTAAGATAAAAAGATACTGAACAGTTGCAGAAGGAGATAATTCAAATCATTTTATTCAGAAAAAGTGGAGGAATACATTATGTGTGGAATTGTTGGTTTTACAGGAGAACATCAGGCAGCACCGATTTTATTGGATGGTTTGTCAAAACTGGAGTACCGGGGATATGATTCGGCGGGATTGGCTGTTCGAGACGGAGAGAATCTGGCACAGGTTGTGAAGGCAAAGGGACGCTTGAGCAATTTGGCGGAGAAAACGGACGATGGTCATACCTTAAAAGGTACTTGCGGGATCGGTCATACTCGCTGGGCAACGCATGGGGAACCGAGTCAGACAAATGCACATCCGCATGTGTCGGGAAACTGCAGCGGTTCTGGCTCAGGTATGGTAGAATCCGAGGTTGTTGGTGTGCATAATGGCATTATTGAGAATTATACGGAGCTGAAGGAAAAGTTATTAAAACATGGCTATACTTTTTACAGTCAGACAGATACAGAAGTTGTGATCAAGCTGGTGGACTACTATTATAAGAAATATAATCTGGGTCCGATCGATGCGATCGCGAAAACGATGGTGCGTGTACGCGGTTCGTATGCTCTGGAACTGATGTTTAAGGATTATCCGGGGGAGATCTGGGTGGCACGAAAAGACAGTCCGATGATCATTGGTATTGCAGACGGCGAAACTTATGTTGCTTCTGATGTTCCGGCAATTCTTAAATATACCAGAAATGTTTATTATATTGGAAATCTGGAGTTCGCAAAACTGACTCCGGGAGAGGCACATTTTTATAATCTTGATGGCGATGAGATTGAAAAAGAAACAACCGAGATCAAGTGGGATGCCGAAGCAGCGGAGAAAGCCGGCTTTGAGCATTTTATGATGAAGGAGATCCATGAGCAGCCAAAAGCAATCCAGGATACGCTTAATTCGGTCATCAAAGAGGATAAAATTGACCTTTCAACAGTAGAAATCACGGACGAAGAGATTCAGAATTTTGATCAGATCTATATTGTTGCCTGCGGATCGGCATGGCATGTGGGTATGGCAGCACAGTATGTATTTGAAGATCTGGCGGATATTCCGGTGAGGGTAGAGCTGGCATCCGAATTCCGTTATCGAAAAATGCCATTAAACCAGAAAGCACTGGTGATCGTAGTCAGCCAGTCCGGTGAAACAGCCGATACACTGGCGGCTCTTAGAATGGCAAAAGAAAAGAATATTACCACAATGGCGATCGTCAATGTAGTTGGAAGCAGCATTGCACGCGAAGCCGATAAGGTATTCTATACACTTGCAGGCCCGGAAATCTCAGTTGCGACAACGAAAGCCTACAGTGCACAGTTAGCCGCAATGTACTGCCTGGCAGTGCAGTTCGCAAAAGTCAGAGGAAAGATTTCAGAAGAACAGTACAGCTATTACATTTCTGAGATGCTTACCATCCCGGATAAAATGCAGAAAGTCCTGGAAGATAAAGAACGGATCCAGTGGTTTGCCTCCAAATATGCAAACGCACATGATGTATTCTTCGTGGGCCGCGGCATTGATTATGCAGTCTGCCTGGAAGGAAGCTTAAAACTCAAAGAAATTTCCTATATCCATTCTGAAGCCTACGCGGCAGGAGAACTGAAGCATGGAACCATCAGCCTGATCGAACAGGGAACCCTGGTGATCGGAGTCCTGACACAGAGCGAACTCTATGAGAAAACCATCAGCAATATGCTCGAATGTAAGAGCCGCGGAGCTTACCTGATGGGACTGACTACCTATGGAAAATACGAAATCGAAGATCAGGTGAACTTTACCGTTTATGTACCAAAAGTAGATGAGCATTTTGTCGGAAGCCTGGCCGTGGTTCCGCTGCAGCTGATCGGATACTATGTCAGCGTGGCAAAAGGACTGGATGTGGATAAACCGAGAAATCTGGCGAAGAGCGTGACGGTGGAGTGATATCAGAGTGACATCAGGTGCGGTATGACCTGCAAAGAAGACGCAGCAGCGGTGAAAGATTTCAGAGAACGTAAACAATACTATATATCAAGGAGGTGCAGCACTGCATGAGTAATGTATTACCTGTTGAGGATTTAAGTAAAACTTACCTGGAACACGCTATGGTTATCAACAATTTTGTTATCAAAATCGACAGTCAGATTAAAGACAGTCTGTGTCGTGTCTTTGGTGATGGTGTGCAGTATGAATGGCGTGAGAACGATGATAAAGTAATGATTCCGGATGTATCCATTATCTGCAACTTGAGAGATCGAAAGAATATTTCTTTTACAGGTATTCCACGTTTTGTGATGGAGGTCTTATCCAATGCTACGGAAGAATATGACAGGCACGAAAAAATGAATATTTACTGCAAAGTCGGAGTTTCTGAATACTGGATCGTTGATTGGAGAAAAAAGTCCGTAGAAATCTATCTTTTTGACTTCGAAGAGGATGGAACAGGATATCCGTATCTTTATAAAACAGTTACTGCACAGAATAAAGAGGAGTTACAACTGGTGATGTTCCCGAATTTGAAAATAACCTTTGAGGAATTGTTTGATCTTGGAGAATATTGATTTTACATGACTCTCCGGTGCAGTCAGGGAATGATTTCAGCTTTTCGGTTTGACTTAGTAAATGCTATGAGTTATGATACTTAAAAGAAGTAACTTGTGAGCCAGTCGCTCATGAGCATAATTAGTGGAGGAAACAGCATGAAATTTTTTGTAACAGGTGTCGGCGGACAGCTTGGACATGATGTAATGAACGAACTGATCAAGAGAGGGTACGAGGGTGTCGGTTCTGATATTCAGGAGCAGTACAGCGGTGTGGAAGATGGTTCTGAGGTGACAAAAGCACCTTATCTTTCACTGGATATCACAGATAAAGAAGCAGTAAAGCGTGTCATTGAGAGCGTAAAACCGGATGCGGTGATCCACTGCGCGGCATGGACTGCGGTTGATATGGCGGAAGATGATGACAAGGTTGCAAAGGTCCGTGCGATCAATGCGGGCGGTACGCAGAACATTGCCGATGTCTGCAAGAAGCTGGACTGCAAGATGACTTACATCAGCACGGACTATGTATTTGACGGTCAGGGCACAGAGCCATGGAAACCGGACTGCAAGGATTATAAGCCGATGAATGTCTATGGACAGACGAAGCTGGAAGGGGAACTGGCAGTAAGCCAGACACTGGAGAAATATTTTATCGTCCGCATTGCGTGGGTCTTTGGCTTAAATGGCAAGAATTTTATCAAGACGATGCTGAATGTCGGCAAGACGCATGACACGGTTCGTGTGGTCAATGATCAGATCGGTACACCAACTTACACTTATGATCTGGCACGTCTGCTGGTTGATATGAATGAAACAGAAAAATATGGTTATTATCATGCGACGAACGAGGGCGGATACATCAGCTGGTATGATTTTACGAGGGAAATCTACCGTCAGGCAGGTTATACGACCAAGGTTCTGCCGGTAACCACAGCAGAATATGGCTTAAGCAAAGCGGCAAGACCGTTTAACAGCCGTCTGGATAAGAGCAAGCTGGTGGAAAATGGATTTACACCGCTTCCGACCTGGCAGGACGCACTGAGCCGTTATCTGAAAGAAATCAAAGTGTGATTTCGGATACATTTTAAAAGATAAGTACAAAAAATAAGAAGTGGGAGTCTTCACCGACTAAGATAAAAAGATACTGAACAGTTGCAGAAGGAGATAAAGAAAATGGGACAGATCAAAGTTGAGAAAAATGTAGGCGGCATCGAAGGCCTTTGTATCGTAGAACCGGCCGTTCATGGTGACGAGCGTGGTTATTTCATGGAAACCTACAACGAAAGAGATATGAAAGAGGCAGGCATTGATATTCATTTCGTACAGGATAACCAGTCCATGTCCACAAAAGGAGTATTGAGAGGCCTGCATTTCCAGAAACAGTATCCGCAGTGCAAGCTGGTTCGTGCGGTACGCGGAACGGTATTTGATGTTGCCGTGGATCTGCGTTCCGATTCCAGGACTTATGGAAAATGGTTCGGCGTGGTTTTATCTGCGGAAAATAAAAAGCAGTTCCTCATTCCGGAAGGTTTTGCACATGGATTTCTGGTGCTGAGCGATGAGGCAGAATTCTGCTATAAAGTGAACGATTTCTGGCATCCGAACGATGAGGGCGGCATGGCATGGAACGACCCGGAGATCGGCATCGAGTGGCCGGAAGTGAAGGGCGAGTACAAAGGCAGTGCATCGGCAGAAGGTTATACGCTGGCAGACGGTACACCGCTGAACCTGAGTGATAAAGACCAGAAATGGCTGGGACTGAAAGATACCTTTAAATTTTAATGAAAATAAGTTTTGATTTATGATACAATAGAGCCATGGAGGACCGTGGCTCTTTTGTTTGGTGTGCCTAGCGGCGCACGTTTCTAACGGGTTAAAGTCCCGAATCCGCCCGGTAGTGGG
>ERZ1106963.1842-NODE-1842-length-23564-cov-4.450083_pt1 | contig 23564 bp, 21 predicted proteins | sample MGYA00403681_ERZ1106963 | MGnify/ENA primary metagenome ERZ1106963 (study PRJEB35170, sample SAMEA104062407) | human gut metagenome | biome: human gut; feature: human-associated habitat; material: faeces | place: Denmark | collected 2012-05-03 ...
GTACCAGGATTGGGAAGGCAATGACATCTTAGTGAAGTTGAATCTTCAAAATTCACAAGTAGTAGAATACATTTTAAGTGTAGTGGATTTCTGGCAAGAAGAATTTAAAATTGATGGTTTAAGATTAGATGTAGCGTATTGTTTGGATAAAAATTTCCTACAAACTTTACACAATCATGTAGATAGAGATTTCTTCCTTTTAGGTGAAACTTTACATGGTGACTATAATCAATGGATGAATGAGAATATGTTGGATTCTGTCACAAATTATGAGTGTTATAAAGGATTGTATTCGAGCTTTAATTCAGCTAATTTATATGAGATTCTTTATTCATTGAATCGTCAATTTGGCAAAGATCCATGGTGTTTATATACGGGTAAGCATTTGTTTAACTTTGTGGATAATCATGATGTAGAAAGAGTTGCGTCGATTTTAGAGGATAAAAACCAATTGCCTTTAATTTATACCATGTTGTTTACTATGCCAGGTATTCCATGTATTTATTATGGCAGTGAATGGGGTATGGAAGGTACAAAAAATTGGAATGATACGGATCTTAGACCGGAAATCAAAGTGTTTGAATGGAATGAATTAACGGATACCATTCAAAAGTTAATCCATTTGAAACATAATCATTCCGCTTTATCTTATGGAGACTATACACAGATTGGTATCACAAATACGGCTTGTATTTATCAAAGACAAGATGAAAAGGAATGTCTATGGATTTGTATGAATATGAAGAGTGTTGTTCAAACATTAGGTTTTAATGGTCAAGGTAATTTCATCGACATGGAAACCAATGAAGAACTTTATATTCATAACTCACTTGAGTTCAAGCCTTATGAAGTAAAATTATTAAAGAAAGTATCGTAATGGATACTTTTTTTCATATGATATAATTTAGAAGAGGTATTTGTATATGGAAAATTGGATTCGAAATCATGATTCGTTTTATGTAACGAAAGATGATCAAAAAATAAGTTTTAGTGATGATTTCATCAAGTCAGAAGAAAGAACAACAGGATTAGGTAAGGGTATTTATAGCACGTATAAATATTTTGATACATATATTTGGAAAGAAGATAGTACGAATCATTATTATTTTGAGTGGATTCCTAAAGTGGATGAAAATATTAAAGAGGTTCATTTTCCAGATAGTTTTGTATGTGAAGACAAGGATGGCTATTCAACTATTCCTTATATGCAAGGGTTATTGATTCCCAATCGATATGAGTATGATTATAGTCATATTGCCTTTGATGGTCAGTTTACAAGTTGTGCTGCCTATATGCCTTGGCTTAGTCAAACCAATAATGGAAAAGGGTATATCGCAATCAATGAAACGCCTTGGGATTCTAAATATACAATTGATCATGATGATAAGGGGACAAGGCTTCAATTTGTATGGTTAACAAGTTTAGGTAAGATGCGATATAAGCGTGTTGTTCGATATACTTTTGAAAGTAATATGGATTATAATCGTGCGTGTAAGATTTATCGAGAGTATGTTAAAGAAAGTGGCTTATTTAAATCTTTAAAGGAAAAAGAAGTTACACTTTCTAAAATATCAGATCTTCAACAGTGTGCTGTTGTACATACGGGTATTAAGGCACATACAGAAAAGGATTCACGTTTTTATAATGGGCAACAGGATGTGATTCATTCTTTTGATTCGGTAAAAGAGATGATTCAAAGTCTTCATAAATTAGGCTCGAACAAACTTTATCTTCATTTGGATGGTTGGGCAGATCCTGGCTACGATAATTGTCATCCGGATTATTTGCCGGCATGTATTGAAGCTGGTGGATGGGCTGGGTTAATGAATTTACAGGATAGTTTAAGTTCTCAAAATGATTTATTTGGCTTACATGATCAGTATCGTGATTATTACTATACGGCTAAAACACATGATGAAAACCAAGCCATTCAATTAGAGGATGGTGAAGTGTTTGAGCATGCCAATTGGGCTGGGGGAAGACAAAACTACTTGTGTGCAAGTCTAGCACCGAAGTATGTAAAAAGAAACTACACTGAAATCTTAAAACATATTAATTTGGATTGCGTATACTTAGACGTATTTTCTTGTAATGAAATGGATGAGTGTTTTAATCCAGAACATTTAATGACAAGAAAAGAGTGTATGGAATATAGAAGGGCTTGTTTTCAATATATGATAAATAGAGGAATCATACCTTCAAGTGAAGAGTGCGGTGATTGGGCCATGCGAGAACTTGTATTTTCGCATTATGGTCCTTATGAGTTTATGATGAAAGAAGAAAATGAGAAAAGAATGGGAATAGCAGTACCTTTGTTTAATCTTGTGTATCATGATTGTTTCATTTTGCCTTGGCCAATGGATAAAAAACAAGAAGACTACATGTTGTATGCATTACTAAATGGTGGTATTCCATATGTGGTAAGGAATGCACCGTATGATAATGTGGATGGTAATTTTGGCTCTGATGGTTTATCCATAGAAGATCGAATTAAACGTGCAAATGTTGTTCTAGATTTTTATCAAAAAATCAAGGATGAAGAAATGGTAGAACATAAAATCATCAATGATCATGTTCAACAGACCACTTTTAGTAATAATATCACAGTTGAAATCGATACAAAGGAGAATACGTATAGAATTGTATGAAAATATTAGTTTTGGTTTTACTTTTATTAACGGGTTGTACACAAGCACAACCAGAACTTAGAGAAACTAAAGAAGTTCAAACTTCAATCCCTTGTTCAGATTAGGAATTGATTAAAAACGCAAATGATCAAATTGAGGATGAAGCATATTATGTGGATTCAATAACTCAACAGTCGGATACAGAAGTGTGGTTTTCATTAAAGAATAAAGATTTAAACAAGCAATATGTTTTCAAATATGAAGGTGATGAGTTAATTCCAGATCGAATAGAGTAGGTAAGAAGTATGTTAAGTAGAAAACAAATGATTGGACTTGCGATCACTCGAATGATGATGCAGGATAAGTGGGCTGAAAAGTATGATCCGGATAATCGTTTTGGGATCAATCAATATGATTATAATTTGGAGAAAGACTATTTATTCGCGCTTCAAAGGGAATGGAAGAATTCTATTTGGAATTCGGATAAGGTTGAAAAATATGTAAATGTTCTAGACTATACAAGCTTTGATGAATATGAAGAGGATGTTGAAGAGTGTCTTGCACGTCTTAAAAAAGGCGCTCTAAAATAGTGTAGGGTTATGTGAAAATACCGGCTTTAAATTATTGTAGGGTTTCCGTATTAGGTTAAGAAAACTTAAATTTATGAATTTACTAAAAATGGGTCATATTCACCACTTTGTTGGTGAAATGACCCTTTTTTTTGGTCTAATGATTTATTTGATGTTTTATTTATTTTTCTTGTAACGTCCTCTAGGCCAACCTTTCATACGAATAGATTTGTGTGAACCTGCGTAATTTGGCTTTGTAGTTTTATTCATGCAATAAAGGCATCTGTTTCTATATCTCAGAAAGTTTTTATATCCTTTTGCGTTGTTTTTAATTTCTTTTGCGATTCCATTTTTGGATTCCATGATTCCATTCGTAATGCGTCGACCATCTATAAAAGTAAAAGAATTGATTATTTCTTGAGACCAGTTAATCAGTGTCTTTTTTAATTTTAAAATTTCTTGAATATTGCTCTTTTTCATTTCTTCGATATGTTTCCATAAATCATTTTCTGCATTTTCTAAATTAGAATGCTTATTAAAATACACGTAATCACTCTTTAAATAGTACGCAGTCCTTAATTCATCAGATATTCCAAGAATAAGGTCCAGAATTTGTGGGTAGTTGATATACCTGTGTAGTTTCTTGTTCCATTTTGATTCGTTTTCACGAACTTCATCTTTGAACAGGGTCCAATTGAATTTTTTCAAAAGGTAATATTCAACAGACTTTTTTGGGAACTTGTTCATTACGCGTTTTCGAACTTTATCTAAGGCTTCATTATAGTTTTTGATCACATGAAACGGATCCGCACATACTTTAGCTTTTGGAAGACGTAGTTTTACAACAGATCTGTAAGTTTCATAAAGATCCATAGATACATATTCTACATTTTCTCTTTCTGATTTAGGTATCTTTTCAAAATAGTTTAACAAGGTGGTTTTGCGCCTGTTTATAATGACATCGATTAGATTGCTAGTTTCAAAATCTAAAAGAAGACAAGAGTATTTATTCTTTCTAGATGTTTTTGAATAGATCTCATCTATACAAATGACTCTGGGAAGTGTCTGACGAGGTATGTTCACATAATCATCAAATATAGCTTCAGCTTGTGTACTTGATATATTGTTGTGCTTCGCAGCTGAAGAAAATGTTGAATTGTATTCTTTCAGCTCATTAAGTACGTTTATAATAGTGAGTTTACTTATTGAATGTTCGGTAGCCACAAAAGGATTTGGTTCATAAAAAGTCCTTCCACAGTCTTTACATACAAATCTTCTAGCATGATAGAGAAGCACACAATTACGCTGATTATATGCAGAATGTTTGATTTTTCGAACTTTATATTCTTTTATGTTGCATGAATACGAACCGCAGTTTGGACATGAAGTTTCTCTTCTTTTGAGAGTAAAATCATGATACAAAATACCATCTTTTGAATAGCTTGAAAAATCTTCCAAGTCTTTTAGTTCAATGTTTAGAATATCTGTTATAATTTCATCAGTGATAAAAATCACTCCTTCCATGAAAATCATTAGGCCAAATATGATTCTACTATGGAAGGTTTTTTTGTTTTTAAGGAAATATAAAAAAATGGGACGAACACGACCCTACGATATTTTATAGAATTTTTTTACTACTTATAAAACGACCCTATAAAAATTTAAGGACTATGTTCGACCCTACAAGAATTTAAATATCCGCTTTTAGCCAGGCTTTTTTTGTATAATAAGATTTTGTATTGTATAATATGAGGTGGTTTTGGAGGCAAAATATTATGAATGAAGCATATAAAAATCTTGTAGAGAGAAGAAGTGTAAGAAAATATAATAACAAAAACGTGGCCCGGTGCACTGCACCGGGCCATTATCTATATAAACTATTCGTAATTTTTGGTCGAAGTCCGGCAATCATAAAAGACCTGTCGCTAATACAATCACCGTCTTCTTTTCTATGTATGATACTTTTGTAATTCATTTGTATCAACTTGATGATGTTATTATACGGAAGAATTGTGAACACCTCGTGTCACGAAAGCTAAAGAAAAGTAAAATTTATTAAGAGAATATAATCTAAAACGGAAGAATTGTTTAATCCAGATTATAGACAAAATGTTGATAATTTCGTTAAGGGAAGACTGGAAATTTTTCACGATACATGATATGATGATGTAAGTGTCAAAATTTACTTTTGACACTCGCATCATATGATAGAAGGCAGTAAAAAAGTTACTGTTCACTCCCGTGTCAATCACTCCGCTGATTGACACGGAGGATGCATGTTTTGGCTTGAATGCATCTCGCCCCATCGCCAAAGGCGATTTAAAATGGCGAGATGCGTTGCTGGTCGCACATCGTGTGAACAGTAACGTAAAAAAGAAAGGGTGAAAATAATGGATATTAAAGAAAAGATTCATGCAACAACAGAAGAATTGTTAAGCAATATGGAAAGACTTGTAGCGATAGATTCACAGCTTGGAACACCGGCAGAAGGAATGCCATTTGGAGAGGGACCGGCAAAGGTTCTTCACGAAGCACTGCAGATTGCAGATGAACTCGGATTCAAGACAGTGAACCTGGATAACTACTGTGGATATGCAGAGATGGGAGAAGGCGAAGAGATCGTTGGTATCGCAGGACATCTGGATATCGTACCGGCGGGCGGTGACTGGACATATGATCCATTCAAGCTGACAAGAGAAGGAGATTACGTTTACGGACGTGGAACAACAGATGATAAAGGACCTGTTATGGAAGCGCTTTATGCAATGAAGCTTCTTCGTGATTCAGGTGTGAAGCTCAACAAGAGAGTTCGTCTGATCATGGGATGTAATGAGGAAAATGGTTCCAGATGTATGGAGCATTATAATGAAGTGGCAGAAGAGTTATCTTGTGGATTCACACCGGATGCAAATTACCCATGTATTCACGGAGAGAAAGGTATGCTTGGCATGCTGGCAACTTCTAAGAATACAAAAATTATTTCTATCAATGGTGGATTTGTATTCAATGCCGTATGTGATGCATGTACAGCAGAGATTCCGGCAGAAGAAGGACTGAAAGACAGACTGGAAGCTGCTTTCGCAGAGACAAAACTTCAGGAATACAAAGTAACAGAGGAAGATGGAAAGATCACTATTTATGCAAAGGGAGTATCTGCACATGCAAGTACACCGGCATTTGGAGTTAATGCTGCAGGTGTTATCTTTGACTGTCTTGCAAAAGCCGGATTTGAAGATGATTTCGTAGAATTCTATAACTCACACATTGGTACAGCATGTGACGGATCAGGAATCGGACTGAAATGTGCAGATGAGTTTGGAGAGCTTACATTCTGTAACGGAATCGTTAAGAAAGAAGACGGTGTGATCTCCGCTACAATCGATATCAGATTCCCGGTAACATATTCTGTAGAAGATATGCTCAAGATGTGCGAAGGAAAGCTCGAAGATGAGAACGGACGCATTGAGATCCACACAACTACAAAACCATTGTTCTTCCCGAAAGAGTCTCCACTTGTAGAGGCACTGTACAAAGCTTATACAGATGTAACAGGAGATACAGAGAACAAGCCGTTAGTAATCGGTGGTGGAACATATGCGAAGTCCTTAAAAAATATCATCGCATTCGGACCAGAGAAACCGGGCGTAGATTACCGCATCCACGGTGCAGACGAGTACACACTCGTATCTGAAGTTGAAGAAGCAGTACAGATTTACATGGAAGCAATTAAGAACTTGCTTGCAATTTAATAGATGTTACTAAGTATTGCTTTGATCTTGCTTGTAGGAATGTCTATGGGCTGGATCTGTAAGAAAATCAAATTGCCAAGCTTGCTTGGAATGATGATCACGGGGATGATACTCGGCCCATATGTACTGAATCTGTTGGATGACAGTATTCTTGGAATCTCAGCCGAGCTTCGAAAGATCGCGCTGATTATCATCCTTACAAGAGCCGGTCTTGGTCTGGATCTTTCAGGACTTAAAAAGATCGGAAGACCGGCTGTGATGATGTGTTTTGTTCCGGCAACGTTTGAGATTGTTGGAATTGTACTGCTGGCTCCGAAGTTGATGGGATTATCTATACTTGAAGCTGCAATCATGGGAGCTGTGCTTGCAGCAGTTTCACCGGCTGTTGTAGTACCGAGAATGGTGAAGCTGATGGAGGAAGGCTATGGCGTGAAACAGGGGATTCCGCAGCTGATTCTTGCGGGCGCATCTGTGGATGACGTCTATGTCATCGTGCTGTTTTCAACATTTACAGGAATGATGCAGGGACAAAGTACATCTATACTCAGTTTTATCAATATTCCGGTTTCTATTTTCATTGGAATTGGGATTGGATTATTAATAGGGACATGTCTTGCGTATTTCTTTAAGAAAGTGCATATAAGAGATACCTCGAAAGTGTTGATCATTTTGAGTATTTCTCTGTTGCTTGTTGTTATGGAAGACAGTTTGAATACGGCGATTACATTTTCAGCATTGATCGCGATCATGTTCATTGGGATCGGTTTGCAGAAGAAGAGAGAAGTTGTTGCGAAGAGGATTTCTGTGAAATATGGAAAGCTGTGGGTGGCAGCAGAAGTATTTCTGTTTGTGCTTGTAGGAGCAACAGTGAATGTCGGATATCTTGGAAAAATCGGTGTGAAAGCGTTAGTTGTTATCGTAGGTGCATTGGTGTTTCGTATGCTTGGTGTATCCGTCTGCCTTCTTGGAACAAGTCTCAAGAAGACAGAACGGTTATTTGCCATGATGGCTTATACACCGAAAGCAACAGTTCAGGCCGCAATCGGTGGAATCCCTCTTGCGATGGGATTTGCATGCGGAGATACCGTTCTTACCGTGGCTGTTTTAGCGATTGTGTTGACAGCTCCGCTGGGCGCATTTGCTATCGATTTCTCGTATAAGAAATTATTGAAAAAATCAAAATAAAAAATGTTATTAAAACAGTTCATGTAGAAAAAACGACCATTTATGAAAGCAGACCTTAACGGTCTGCTTTTTGTGTTATGATAAGTTCAGTAAAAAAGACACTTGTGATATGGAAAATGCAAGAAAACTGATCACAGGTACTGCGAAGGGTAACAAAGTAACATAGTATAAAATAAAAGGTGGGTTTCAAAATGAGTCTGAAATATGAAAAGTTGATCAGAAAAATGACACTGGCAGAGAAAGCAGTTATGATGTCAGGGAAGAACACATGGGAGACCGTTGATTTTGAAAAATATGGAATTCCGTCGATGGTAATGTCTGATGGACCTCACGGGTTGAGAAGACAGGCAGGAGCGGGAGATCATTTGGGATTGAATGCCAGTCTTCCGGCAACTTGTTTTCCGACAGCGGCAGGAGTGGCAAACAGCTGGGATGAAGCACTTGGAGAGGAAATCGGGGAAGCACTTGCGGAAGAGGCAGTGACAATGGGAGTCAATGTGATCCTCGGACCTGGACTTAATATCAAGAGAAGTTCGCTGTGTGGAAGAAACTTTGAGTATTTTTCAGAGGATCCGTATCATGCAGGAAAGATGGCAGCAGCATATGTCCGTGGAATCCAGAGAAGCTTTGTGTTCCGCAGCAAAGGAAAGATCTGGTATCAGGCGTTCTGGTATCTGATCGCATTCTGTATTGTTACATGTATTGTAAACTCAATCAATTGTATCTGGGTTGCAGTTGCCGGAATGTTTGTACCGGGATGGCTTTACGATATCGGAACAACCGTGCTGAACGGAGGAGTGTCGATGGTGGTATTCTTCTTCGTGAATAAGATTATTTTCCCGGAGGGAGAAGCAAAGTAGAATAGAGAAAAGAAGAACAGAAGAACAGGGCAGTGCGCGTTAACGTGCTGTCCTGTTCTTTTAACATGAAAATCATTTTCAAATTCATCTTGACAATAAAATTTTTTGCGTTAAAATAAAAAAATGATTTTTGATAGATTCGAGATGGAAGTAAAGTAATGTTGGAATTTGTAAAACAGAGCAAGAAAAGAAAGTTATATTGTATCCTTGGCATATTGTATCTGCTGTGTATTATCTTTGTTGCAAATGATGCATGGTTGTATAGCACACCCATTGCAAAACTGACAAAGGTCGAAACCAGTGTCTCAGGAGAAGAGACCGGAACCAGAGGAACGAAGGAGAAAAAATATAAGCAGAACATCCAGGGAGTAATCCTAAATGGGGAAAACAAGGGAAAGACAATAAGTTTTACGAATGAGTACACGTATACTGGAATGATGAAACAGCCATATCATAAGGGAGATAAGGTCTTGCTCAATGGAACAAGCAAGAGAATGGGTTCTGGAATTCGTGGACTGAAACGAGATACAGAGCTTATGATACTTGTAGGATTCTTAATGTTTGTATTAATTACCATTGCAGGAAGACAGGGTGCGCTTACGATAGTGACCGTTATTTTTAATGTTGCTGTTTTTGCAATTGGTTTTTGGAAAGCGGGAGATACATCAAATGTGCTGGAAATGTGCAGCAGGCTGGTGATTCTTTTTGCGGTTATTACATTGGTTGGATTAAACGGGATTCATAAAAAGACATGGGCAGCACTTTTTACAACATTGATTGTTCTTGTAATGATCATGGGAATCTTTGATGTTGTAATCCATCATGCAGAAGATCTTGATTATTCGACCATGGAGTATCTTGGAAGTATTGAAAATCCGGATGAAATTTTCCATGCAGAAATCCTGATCTCAGGACTGGGAGCAATCATGGATGTGGCGGTCGCCATCGCTGCATCCTTAAGTGAAATCGTTCAAAAGAAGCCGAAAGTGACATTTTTGGAATTATTTAAATCAGGAAGAGAAATTGGATATGATATTATGGGGACGATGATTAATGTGTTGCTATTTGTATTTGGCAGTGGTTTGATTCCCACTTTTCTGATTCGAATGAATAATGATGTGAGTTTAATTACTATTATAAAATTGCACATTCCATGTGAATTGTGCAGATTTCTGGTGGAAAGTATAGGAATTGTTCTGGCAATACCGATTTCTATTTTGGTCACTTCTGTGATGATGAAGGTCCCAGGAATGTTTCATAGACAGAAGAAAGCAAGAAAGGTGCAGGGAGAAGGAAAATGCTGATAACACTTGGATTGATTTTACTGATTTTAATTATGGTCGTCGGTGGAGACAGAGGTGTCGTTTCGCTTATTGCTTTGTGTGGAAATCTGTTGATCTTAAGTCTTGCAATCTGGCTTATGGCATCAGGAGTTCCTGTTCTTCTCGTTACGGTTTGTGTCGGCGTTGTCATTTCCTGTATTACGTTGTTCTATCAAAATGGTAGAAATGGAAAGACATGGAGTGCATTTCTGGCAACTATGATCACAATGCTGTTGCTGTTTTTCTTCATATATATCGTTGTATGGAGAAGTGAGGCGGGAGGTCTTAACGAGATACAACAGGTTGGAGAAGATGTATTTTATTATAATATGAACCTGAATATCAGTATGAGAAATGTTGCTGTCTCTGTTATACTTCTCAGTACTCTTGGAGCTGTTCTTGATATGGCACTGACAGTTACCACATCTGTTTATGAAGTGAAAAGCCATAAAGAAGATATGACTTTTAAAGAACTGATTCACAGCGGAATGCAGATAGGAAAAGAAGTGACCGGAACAACGGTGAATACACTTCTGTTTGCATATTTAGGAGAATCACTTCTGCTTTTTTCCTATCTGCGGATGCAGGGATATTCGTTTGAACTACTGTTGAATTCTAAAATCATGTTTGAAAATTGTGCCTCAATGATCTTCGGAGCAATCGCCTGCGTGGTTGTAATGCCGGTGGCAGCAGTTGCAGGGGGCTATTTTTTTCGATTTAAATAAACATAAAATTCAACGTTCAACATAATTCCAACTGCTGTAGAAACCGGTGCAGCAAGACCGATAAGTCTTGATATGTTCGCAAATTAATAAAAGACAAGAAAACGTACAAGATAACACGTAAGTTATGGTAAAACAAATAAAAATTAGATATAATATAGTAAGAAAACATATAAGATAACAAGTAAGTTACAAGAAATTGAATAAAAATATGCGAGGAGGTGACAGCACAGATGGGAAGTTATCTGAATCCGGGAAACAGCGGTTTTTCGAATATGAGAAATGACGTTTATGTTGATAAAACAGAAATGATAAGTCTGATTAATCAAACAATCAATACGCCACGGAATCTGACATGTATCAGCAGACCACGGCGTTTTGGGAAATCTTTTGCTGCCAAAATGTTGTGTGCATATTATGATAAGACTTGTGATTCTAAGGAATTGTTTGATGATCTTAAAATTGCAAAAGATGATGAATATTTAACATATCTGAATCAGTATGATGTGATCTATCTGGATATGGCGAGTGTTCTTGGTGTGACATCACCGGAAGATGCAGTCTCCTATGTGAAACGAAATATAACAGAAGAAGTTTTAGATATTTATCCGGAAGTGAAAGAAGCAGAAGCACTGTTTGATACATTAGCGAATCTGGTGACTTATACAGGAAATAAAATCATTATGATTATCGATGAGTGGGATGCACCGATTCGTGAGAATGGTGGAAAAGCAGAAATCCAGAGAGAGTATCTATTATTTTTACGGTCATTATTTAAAAATAGTGGAACAACGGATAAGATTTTCGCAGCAGTTTATATGACAGGAATCCTGCCGATTAAAAAAGATGGTTCACAGTCTGCAATTTCTGATTTCGAAGAATTTACAATGGTAAAACCAAGAAAGTTTGCGCCATATGTAGGTTTTACAGAACAGGAAGTAAAGGATCTGTGCAGCGAATATCAAATAGATTTTTCGAAGATGAAGTTATGGTATGATGGATATTCATTTCCAAATGCAAATTCAATTTATAATCCGAACTCTGTAATGAAAGCACTTAGAAATGATGATTTCGATTCCTACTGGACGCAGACATCGGCAGCAGAGAGTTTGATGGAATATATTAGTCTTGATTATGACGGACTTTCCAAGACAATCGCTGAACTGATCGGTGGTATTGAAGTAGAAGTTGATACAAGCGGATTTTCGAATGATCTTGTAACATTCAGAGAGAAAGATGATGTACTGACATTGTTGATTCATCTGGGATATTTGGCTTATGACAAAGAAACGGAAAAAGTGCATATTCCAAATGAAGAAATCAAGCGGGAATTTTCAAGGACGATCAGGGGAGTCAGACGGAACGAGACAATTCAGCGTGTGCGTGAAAGCGACCAGATCATTTCGGATACAGTACATATGAATGCGGATGCAGTAGCAGCACAGATTGAGAAGATCCATACAGAGGAGACAACGGCTCTTTTCTACAATAATGAACAGGCATTACGAAGCGTGATTAAGCTTGCATATTTTAGTTATCGCGATTATTATCTGAAATTCGAAGAACTTCCGTCAGGAAATGGCTATGCAGATATTGTATATTTTCCAAAGAAAACATCGAATCTTCCGGCGTTAGTAGTTGAAATGAAGTGGGATAAATCAGCAGAAGGAGCAATTGCACAGATTAAGAAACGGAACTACCCTGCGGCAATCAAAGAGTTTGGCGGTGAGATTTTGCTGGTTGGAATTAATTATGATAAAGATGCTCCAGCGGGCGAACGGAAGCATACGTGTGTGATAGAAAAATATCAAGTGTGATACATCAGAATGGAATGGAAAAGAGAAAAAAGAATTCTACTCATCAGCGATTTCGGTATATACGATGCTATCAATTGTAGGAGTTATGATTTTATCCGCAGTAGTTTTGCGGTGATATGTCAGATGAAAACGAAGGGTTCGGCAAGATGACGAACCCTTTCACTGTATGTTAATTCTCTTTATTATCCACCAACAGCATATTAAGTTGTTCTAACCGTTTAAGATCCTTCTTTGTAAAAAGCAACTGATGGCGGAAGTTCTCTGTGTGTTCCTGTGGTTTTAAGGTGACTACGCATTTAAATGCACAAAGCATAAGGTCTGCACTGGAGATACCGCACAAGAGTCCCATTGTGAAATCTCGAAGTTCCAGAGGGTTGAAGATGTACAGAAGGTCTTCTTCCAGTGGGTCATATTGATTTACGAAAGAAAAGTGGAGGTTCTTATGTGAAAAATGACATTGATTTGAATAAAGCGACAAATCAGATTGAGATTTTTGACACAGGTGTGGCAATTCTTGCCGGAAAGAAGACGTTACATTTTACGTTTCAATATTTCCGGATTTGCAGCATACTCTAGAGCTGTTTCCGCAGTGATTCGGTTTTCCTTGTATAGAGTCAATAGACCAGAATCCATAGAAACAAAAAACCCCCCGCTATTGGTCCTGATTATGATATACTAGACGTAATGAGTTGGTAGTGAGAGTGGAGCAAGCTGGTCTGCTTTCCATCAGCGATACGATTATATTAAAACAAAGGAGGACTTACTCGATGAGAGAAGTAAAAGCAGTAAAGATTAATGCAGAAGATTTTGCACCGTATGGAACATTTTGCAGTATGACAGAACCAGAGGGATATCCACTGGAGGGAGAGATTCATAAATTCTATCCGGACCGCATCGTAGGAACCTGTGTTGGAACAATGGCATTTTCACCGATTGAAGTTCGCAAGGACGAAAGAATTGTCAAGATGGCGGAATATCATACAACTACATGGGAAGGGATTGTTGCTCTTGATGACGACATGCTTATCCATGTTGCACCTGCTTCCGGCGGAACACCGGTTCCGGAACTTGCGAAGGCTTTCCTTGTACCAAAGGGATGCATGGTAAAGATCAATGCAGCGATCTGGCATCTGTGTCCACTTCCGGCGAATAATGAGGTACTTCATGCAATGATCGTACTTCCGGAATGTACTTATGCAAATGATTGTACGGTTGTTGAATTTGAAGAGAAAGATTGGTTTAAGATAATATTATAAAGATGAAACAGATTGATTTTGACCACGGAACGGTTACGGGAAATATTTTGGGAGTAGCGTTACCGATGCTTGTGGCTCAGATACTGAGTCTTTTGTACAACATTGTGGATCGGATTTATATTGCCAGGATTCCATCAGTAGGAACAACAGCGCTTGGGGCAGTGGGGTTATGCTTTCCGATCATTGTGATCATCACTGCATTTAGCAATTTATTTGGAAGTGGCGGTGCCCCGCTATTTTCAATTAACCGAGGCAAAGGGAACATAAAAAAAGCAGAAGTAATCATGAATACATCATTTTCAATGCTGTGTATTTGTGGAGTGACATTGATGGTGATTGGAATGCTGTTCGCAAGTCCGATTCTGGTGTTGTTCGGGGCGTCGGAAGAAGGGCTTTCTTACGCATATCCATACATGATGATTTATTTGATCGGAACAGTCCCATCTATGATTGCAACAGGGATGAACCCATTTATTAATGCGCAGGGATATGCAACTTCAGGAATGTTATCGGTTACAATTGGAGCTGTTGCCAATCTGATTCTGGACCCATTGTTTATATTTGGATTGAATTTAGGCATAAAAGGAGCGGCGATCGCAACAATCATCTCCCAGACTTTATCGGCAGCATATGTATTTTATTTCTTGAGAAAGAAAGCGGAATTGAAAGTGCGGGTGCTGTCAAAAGGAGAATGGAAAGCATGTAGAGATGATGCGAAGAATATTGTGAGCCTTGGAAGTGCAGGGTTTATCATGCAGCTGACCAATAGTCTGGTAACAATATGTTGTAACAGCGTCTTATCAGGAATTGGCGGTGATGTATATATCTCTGTTATGACGATCGTATCAAGTGTTCGTCAGATGGTGGAAACTCCGATCTATGCTATCAATGAAGGAACTTCTCCGATCTTGAGCTATAATTATGGAGCTCAGCGTCCGAAGAAAGTCAAGAAAGCTATCTGCGTATTGACTTGTATGATATTGATCTATACAGCAATTGCGTGGAGCGTGATTATTTTCGAACCGGAATTTCTGATCGGAATTTTCAGCACAGACAGTGAATTACTTGCCGATTGCGTAGAAGCACTGAAACTTTATTTCGCAGCATTTATATTTATGGATCTGCAATATGTTGGGCAAACGGTTTTCAAATCATTGAACAAAAAGAAGCAGGCGATTTTCTTCTCGCTACTTAGAAAAGTATTTATCGTTGTACCGCTTACATATTTGTTTCCATATACATTTCACATGGGGACGGGAGGGGTGTTCTTAGCAGAGCCTATATCTAATGTGATTGGTGGAAGTTTATGCTTTATTACAATGCTGGTAATGCTGAAAAGATCTATTTGACATAAGAAAAAAGAAATAGGTTAAAACGTCTTGACAAACCTACCTGAGTGCTATATATTATCAAAATGAACAGTGTTCATTATAAATTTAGAATACAGAAATGAGATATCGGAGGTGAGATCGTGAATCATCTTGCTACTTCAAAAGAAGACATATTAGCTGCCAGCAGAGATCTGATAAAGGAGAATGGATGGGCTGCCGTAAGTATACGGGCTGTTGCGTCCCGATGTTCTGTATCAGCAGGTACTATTTATAATTATTATGAATCCAAGGCAGATTTGCTCAGTGATACAATAGAGAGTATTTGGCATGAAATCTTTTTTCATCCGGAAGATGAACAGGTCTTTCACGATGTCGAATCTTGTATCTCATGGATCTATGAACGATTAGAATACGGTAATCGTCAGTTTCCTGGGTTCTTCTCATTACATTCATTTGGTTTTATGAGAGATGAAAAAACAAGTGGGAAGAAAAGAATGATGAAGACATGGGGACATATTCTGAATGGATTATGTGAGGTCTTAGAAAATGATCCAAAGGTCCGTGCAGATGTATTTGACCAGGAATTCACAGAGAAAAAATTTGCAGACATACTGTTTTCCCTGATTCTTGTGTCGATGATCCGTCAGGATTATGATCCATCATCAGTATTGATGCTTGTAAAGAAAACGTTGTATTAAAATTCTCCCACAATTGCTGTGGGAAATTTTTTGAACAAAAATGAACAATGTTCATGTACGCATAGTTATGTGTGATTGTAATTGTGCAGGTCTGTTTTATCAGAACAACATAATTCAATATAAATTCAAAAGAAAGAAGGATATTTATTATGCAGGCAATTGTAGAAACTTTATTTGACGCCGTGTATTTAATCTCGGTAATTACAATCGGAATCTTGATGATCCGTAAGAGCAAAGGAAACCGTCAGTTCACCATGTTTGGAATCATGGCAGTTCTTTTAGGAAGTGGAGATGCATTCCACCTGGTTCCACGTGCATTTGCACTTTGTACAACAGGTCTTGAGAATTTCACTGTACAGTTAGGATTAGGTAAATGGATCACATCCGTTACAATGACAATCTTTTATGTTATTCTTTACTATATTTGGCGTGAACGTTATCAGATCAAAGGACACAATGCAACTACAGCAGCGATCTATGTACTCGCAGGATTAAGAATTGTTCTGTGTATGATGCCACAGAATGAATGGCTCAGTGCAGAAGCACCGCTTTCCTGGGGCATTTACCGTAATATTCCGTTTGCACTGATGGGATTACTTATCATCGTTTTATTTTACAAAAGTGCAAAAGAAAGAAACGACCAGTCTTTCCGCTGGATGTGGATGACGATCGTCTTAAGCTTTGCTTTCTATATCCCGGTTGTACTGTGGGCTGATGTTGTTCCGATGATTGGAATGCTGATGATTCCGAAAACATGTGCATATGTATGGACAGTGCTGATCGGTTACAGGGCAATGAAAAAGGAAATAGCTTAAGGATAATGCGAAGGAAAGCAGCAGACAATGAAAGAACTTGTTATCCGTTTACTGTAGAAAAAAATAGACATGAAAAAACATGACATGATATAATTAAAAAAACAGAAAACATTGAAGATGAAGAGGCAACAGTAAATGGAAAAGGGAAGTACCGGTTCTAAACAGACAAAAAGATACAGTTGGATCATTGGCTTGCTTATTTTTATAATAGCACTTCTTTTGGGCTGTATTATTGTAAAGAATATAGAGAAAGAAAAAAAGACAGCAGCTGCTTATACTGCACAAAGTACAGTAAAGCGGATCAATGCACAATTAGATCAGTATGTTGAACTTTCAGAATTTCTTGAAAACGTGATTCTTGCAGGATATGATCTGAATCAGACTACATTCTCAGAATTGGCAGAAATGCTTCCGAATGAAGCAGGTGTTGTAAAAGCATTCGAACTCGCACCGGATGGGGTTATTACTGATATTTTCCCAAAGCAGGGAAATGAGCAGGCTTTTGGAATGAATATGCTGACAGAGCATGAACGCAGTGGAGACGCAAAGCGTGCCAAAGAAACAGGAAAATATACTCTTGGAGGTCCATATCAATTAAAACAGGGAGGAACAGGCGCTTTGCTGTTCCATCCGGTTTATCAGAATAATATTATAGGAAATGACACCTTTTGGGGGTTTGTGATCATAGTTATCGACTGGGATAAATTTATAGATGAAATTGGCATGGAACGGCTAAGTGAAGCGTCATATTGTTATGAGATATGGACGAATGATGAGAATACCGATGATCGGATTGTTCTGACTCAAAATCAGGAACATATGCCTGAGAATAGCCTTACGGTAGAGTGTAAGATTCCTAATTACACATGGTATGTGGATATCGTACCAAAGGAGGGATGGATTTCAATTTATCAATGGATTGCTGTTATTGTATCAGCCCTCATAATTGCCATGATGGGTGCTACTATTTTTGATCAGGTCTGCAGCAAAAAACGTCGAGAGAAGCAGTATGCAGCTGAATTGAAAAAATCGGCAGAACAGGCAAAAGAAGCAAGTGAGGCAAAAACACGATTTCTGTTTAATATGAGTCATGACATCCGAACCCCGATGAATGCAATTATTGGATTTTCAGATCTTCTCGGAAAGAATCTTAAGAACGAGGAAAAAGCAAGGGAGTATTTAGGAAAGATCAAGTCCTCGGGCAATTTTCTGATGACGATTATTGATCAGGTGCTGGAAAAGGCTCGCATTGAAAGTGGAACAGCTGTGTTAAAAATGCAGGCAGAGAATTTGAGCGAAATGTTTTATTCTGTAAATACAGTATTTGAATCTGATATCCAATCGAAGGAAATTCAATATTCGATAGATACAAATATACAGCATAAATATGCAGTCTGTGATAAGACAAAACTTCAGGAAATATATTTAAATATAGTGAGTAATGCAATCAAATATACTCCAAACGGTCAGGCGATTCATGTAAATATTACGGAAACAGCATCAGATGATAAAAAAGCATGGTATGTATTCATCTGTGAAGATACCGGAATAGGGATGAAGCAGGAATACCTTCCACATATTTTTGATGAATTTTCAAGAGAACATACAGCGACAGAGAATAAAGTGGTCGGTACTGGTCTTGGACTTTCTATTGTGAAATCTTTTGTTGAACTGATGGGCGGAAAGATTTATGTAGAAAGCGAACAGGGGAAAGGAACAAAATTCACAGTAGAAATTCCACTGGAGATTGCATCAGAAGAGGATGTATACAAAAAGAAAGAGTCGGAACAGTCTGTTATATCTGATAAGAGTATTGGAAAGCGAATTCTTCTTGCGGAAGATAATGAATTAAATGCTGAAATTGCGATAGAACTGTTGAAAGAAGAGGGGATTTTGACTGACCGGGCAAAAGATGGTCAGGAATGCTGTGATATGCTGGGACAAGCAGAGGATGGATATTATGCGTTGATTCTCATGGATATTCAGATGCCGAGGTTAAATGGATATGAAGCGACTGCAAAGATACGGCAGATGGAAAACCGGAAAAAAGCCGCCATACCGATTATTGCCATGACTGCGAATGCTTTTGCGGAAGATATACAGATGGCAAAAAATGCAGGAATGAACGGTCATATTGCAAAACCATTGGATGGGGAAAAAATGATCACTGTGTTAAAACAGTGCCTGGCAGATAACAGTGACGTCAAAAGACAGGAAGATTTATAAAAAGGCATTCTTGAAAGAAATAACAGATGGTGTGGGATTTTGATATGATCCCACACCATCTGTTATTTATTCAGAGAACTTATCACTGTAACGGATATGCATGTCAGCCCAGTCCATAAACAACACATAAAATACTCTTCCATATTGCTGGTTTTCTACAATTCTTCCATGGTCAAGTACAGAAAGGTAAGTTCCATCAGCTTTTCGAAGATGAAAATGAATATAGTCATTTTCATTGCCGTTGTCGATTTGGTGCCAGATACTTGCCTCAATCTGCTGTTGCTCATCTTCCCGGATAAGGTTTCGAAAGCTCTTCTTTGTAAGCTTAAACAGCTCATCTATATCTTTATATCCGGCCATCTGGAGAAACTCATGGTTTGCATAAAAGAGTTCATCATTTTCCTTATCCGCTCTGTAGATAATAAACGCACCAGGAAGATGTTCAGAGATATCCTTGAGCGCAAATCCAAGTTGTTTGCGGACACCGGATTGAAGTCCTTCCTTGTAAGCCATACATCCATTCTTTCCATGCAGTTTTACTTCATAAAGTGCGGCATCTGCACAGCGCATGAGCTGCGCACGGTTTGATGCGGCGGTAGGGTATTCAGCATATCCAAGAGAAATATAAAATGGGTAGTCATTTCCCTTGTATGAGAATATCTTTGGAAGCATAGTGAATTGTTGTAACTGTTCTTTCGCATCATCATACGTGCGATTTGGGAGAAGAATACAGAATTCGTCACCGCCGTTTCGCCCCAATAATGCATCCGATGGAAAAGAAATCTTCATACTGTCAGCAAGATTTTTTAAAGCCCTGTCACCGTAAACATGTCCATAGATATCATTAATAAACTTAAAATCATCTATATCGAAGAGTGCAACTACATAATGGGCGTTCGGATTTTTAGCGATCATTTCTTCTGCTAATTCATCAAATCCGTAACGATTATAAATATTGGTAAGTGAATCCATATGTGCCAGTTTCTGGAATCTGTTCTTATTTTCTTTTGATGTCAGCCAGACCCAGATAAGAACCGACAGAATCAATATGATAGAAGTAAAAAATCCGATAATTATAGCTATAAGTGCAGTGTTTCCCCAGCCATTCTCAGGCATTACTTCAAATATCCAGTTCTCTTCACCTATTGTAAAATCATAAGAAACCGGATTTGTTAAAGTTCCATCTGACTGATAAACAACTTCATATGTGTCATTCCAGGGAGAGGATGTTTTTGAAAGCTTATATTTATAACCAAAATCCGAAAGTGCGTTGATTGAGTCTGAAAAAATATCAGGAACACGCAAAATAACAATCGTAAATCCCCAGAAATATTCCTGTCCATTTTCATCCTTTAAGTAGACCGGATTGCGAACTGCAATTCCATAGCCTCCTTGCTTTAATTCAAAGGGACCTTGTGTGATCAAAGTATGGTTATCTCTCGCATAACAGGAAATTTCTCCACGATCTTTATCATGGAGCAGATCAATCTTGCCCGATTCATTTCCTTCAGCAGGATAAATATCTGTCACAACACCATTTGGGGCGAGCTGTATACTTTCAATAGAGTCGGACATAATATTTTTGGAAATGGTATCAAAATAATTGATCTCTCCATTTTCACTGATCAAGATTTGTTGTAACGTATCAGTGACCTCAATCCCATTAGTAATCTCATTCTTTATACGTTCACCGTAAGCTGTTGCATTTAATTGTGCGGTCGTGCGTTTCTGTTCTTTTTCAATGGCATCTGTTTTGTATACAATCAAACCAACAAGGCACATGCCCAGTAAAAAAACGATAAGAGACACAAGCGTTTTCTTCTTCAAGTAATTCACCTCTGTTTAAGCATCGTATATTTTCGCAATGTCATATTATAGCACAGAAATCGAAAGATTGAGTGAAATCTGTGAAAAAAACGGGAAAATTGGATGGGGAAGTGATTAGGCGAGAAAATAGAAAACAACTGTACAGGAGCAATTTACAGAGCCGTCAGGTTTTGTGATTGTATTTGAGTTATAAATAGGATAAAATAATAGCATGAAAACAGGGGAGGTATGCAGATATGGGAAGCTATTTGAATCCGGGTAATTTTTCATTTCGAGGAAGTCTGCGTTCAAAGATTTATATTGATAAAAGTAAATTAATTGCCAGAACAAACGAAGCTCTTTGCACAGAACAAAAGTATATCTGCGTGAGTCGTCCGAGAAGATTTGGTAAATCAATGGCGGCAAATATGCTTGCTGCATATTATGATCGAAGTGAAAATACAGAAGAATTATTTCAGAATCTGTCAATCAGTAAGGATAGATCATACAAAGAAAATCTGAATCAATACGATGTGATAAAAATTAATATGCAGGAATTTCTAAGTATGTCAGAAACAGTAGAAGAAATGCTTCAGATGCTGAAAGATTATTTGGTTTCAGATTTCAAAGAAGCATTTCGAGAAATACAGTTTCGAGACGAAAAGAACTTGATTCAGGTTATGAAAGATGTATTTTCTCACACAAGATGTCCTTTTGTAATTTTGATCGATGAGTGGGATTGCTTGTTTCGTGAATATAAACAGAATAAAGAAGCACAGAAAAAATATCTGGACTTTTTGCGTGCATGGTTGAAAGATAAAGATTATGTGGCACTTGCTTATATGACAGGAATTCTTCCAATCAAAAAATATGGATCTCATTCTGCATTGAATATGTTTACAGAATATTCAATGACAAATCCAAGAGAAATGGCAGAATATTTTGGCTTTACAGAAGTAGAAGTTAAAAAGCTGTGTGAAAGATTTCATCGGAATTTTGAAGAAACACGCGCATGGTATGATGGATATGAACTTGTGACAGTGGATGGAGAAGAAAAAATTTGTTATTCCATGTATAGTCCAAAATCAGTTGTTGATGTAATGTTAAGTGGGGTATTTGACAACTATTGGAATCAGACAGAAACATATGAGGCGTTAAAATCATATATAAAGTTAAACTTTGATGGATTAAAAGATGCAATCATTCGTATGCTTGCGGGAGAAAGAGTTCAAGTTAATATAGGAACATTTTCGAATGATATGACAAGCTTTCAGGGGAAAGATGACGTTCTGACATTATTGATTCACTTGGGATATTTGAGCTATCATTGGCCTGATAAGACAGTTACAATTCCAAATAAAGAAGTTTCTCAAGAATATATTAATGCGATCAGTACAATGGATTGGGTTGAGGTTACAAGATCTGTGGAAGATTCCAAAATGCTATTAGAGGCTCTATGGAATATGGATGAAAAAGCTGTGGCAGCAGGAATTGATAAAGCACATAGGGAAATTTCAATTCTTCAATATAATAATGAAAATGCATTAAGTTGTACAATTAACCTAGCTTTTTATTTTGCAAGGGAATATTATACAATCATAAGAGAACTTCCAACAGGAAAAGGATTTGCAGATATTTGCTTCATTCCAAGAAAAATACATCTTGATAAGCCCGCTGTGATCATAGAACTAAAATGGGATAAAACAGCACAAGGAGCAATTCGTCAGATTAAGGAAAAACAATATGTAGATGCGTTAGATGAGTATCGTGGAGAATTGCTTTTAGTAGGAATTAACTATGATAAAGGGACAAAGATGCATACATGTGTGATTGAACAAATGTGTAAGGAATAATTGCAGAAAATATTTTAAGAAAGCTAATTATAAAGAAGAAGTCACTAAAGGCGGAAATCATGCACAATTTTGCAGTTATGGCAAACAATCAGGACATAAAGTCGACTCCCTGCGATCCAGTGATAAAATATGTTTTACAGTTTATGGAAATGAAATGGTCAAAGAGGAATCTTATTAAAACAATTTGCAATGAAATATTATCCAAATGAACAGATGGTGGATGAAGAGATTGCACAGGCAGGAAAAGCTGCACAGCTTTTTGAGATAGAGATTGAACATATGAGTGGAAAAGAAGTACAGGAACGATAAGAAATTTAATATCAACTCATAAATTCCCTAATATCTTCCAAAATACAAGCAAATTCGATGACATAAGTATATAAAAAAATTGATCAAACAATGATGGAGGTATACAAAATGTTAAATGAATCCGTAGTAAAATTATTAAAAGAAGGTATGTGGGATCTTGCAACATGTGCAAATGGAGAACCAAATGTAGTGCCAGTTGCATTTAAAGATGTGACAGATGATGGGAAATTAGTTGTAGGAGATGTTGTTCCTTGAGACAACATTAAATAACTCCAATAAAACTTTTAAAACACAGATTATTTATGTAATGAAGATATCGCTATAGAAGTATTCTTAGCGATATCTTTTTTAATTTATAGGAAAGTTTGCCGTTGGCTCCTTTCCAAAAGAAGAAAGGATCGCAGTACGCCACCGGTTAA